>Ga0209121_10001300_pt1 | contig 26132 bp, 26 predicted proteins | sample Cruoilmetagenom3_FD_187292 | JGI IMG/M metagenome (GOLD analysis project Ga0209121, IMG submission 187292) | Oil polluted marine microbial communities from Coal Oil Point, Santa Barbara, California, USA - Sample 3 (SPAdes) (version 2) | ecosystem: Environmental > Aquatic > Marine > Oil seeps ...
ATGCCAGGTTCTGTCCCATCACACCCATGCCAACGATTCCAAAATCCGCTTTTTCCATAGACATACCTTTCATTTCTGTTGATAACAACATTTTACCTTATACTAATTCGAATTTACCTTTAGAAAAGCACCATTTAAAAAACCAGACCCCTGCTAGTGCAGGGGTCTGGTTCATTGTAAGTAATATTCAGACGGATACCACGCTGTTCTCTCCGCCTAGTGGATTCTCCACATAAGCATCAGCCTGCCAGTCGTTCTCCCATCGCTCACCATCGAGGAGATACCGGAATTGGTAATCATGGCTGGTATCCAGTGTCAGGACAATATAAAAAGTGCCGTCCTTCTTTTTTTTCATTGGCGTGGCGCTTTCATCCCACTGATTGAAATCACCGACAAGATGGGCGGTTTCCGCTTGCACATCAGCAGGGAGATAGAACCACACACGGCAACGATTGCCGCCAGGGTAAGTATGTTTTTTCAACATTGTACATTCCTTTCTCAATTTGGGGATTTAATCTTACCATATGCGAATCGCTGTCGAAACCTCTTTAACTTCTCATGGTAATTCATGACTGTAAATTAAAGTAGCAAGCACATGTGTAACAAGCCATCATCTGGTTTCATCAAACCTGGCCATAAAACAATGGCAGAGGATCCACATGATCCGGGCTGATGCAAATAGCATCTTTGAGTCTGGTTTCTGCTTCGCCCAATGAGCTTTCATCATGAGCATGGATCACAAACAGGGGCTGCCCGGACTCCACCAGCTCCCCGACTTTTACCTTTACCATAATTCCCACAGCAGAATCGATCACATCACCCTTCTTTTGACGTCCAGCACCCAGGACAACGGCTGTTTCTCCAACAGTTCTGGCGTGGACTTCTGAAATAAAGCCAGCTTTTTCTGCTGCCAACACTTTCTTAATAGGCGCTTGAGGGAATTTTTCTGGATGATCAATATAAGAGACGTCCCCATCCTGAGCTGCGACCAGTTTCTTGAGATAGGATAATCCACCACCTGAACGGATCGCATCCTCAGCCATTTCTCGAGCCTGAACCATCGTATCAGCCGTTTTACCTAACAACAGCATCCGACCGGCAATTTCAAGGCAGTGTTCTGTAAAATCATCGGGGCCTTCTCCCTCTAAGGTCAATATCGCTTCCTTCATTTCCAGGGCGTTACCGACCGCATAGCCGAGAGGCTGGTTCATATCGGATAACATCGCAGTCACATTCCTGCCGCTCAATTCTCCGATGGATACCATCAATGTGGCTAATCGACGCGCCTCATCCAGCGTTTGCATGAATGCGCCGTTGCCTGTTTTGACATCCAGTAGAATCGCCTGGGCACCAGCGGCAATCTTTTTACTCATAATTGATGAGGCAATCAGTGGGATCGACTGTACCGTCCCGGTCACATCTCGCAGGGCATACAGCTTACCGTCTGCGGGAGCCAGGTCAACACTTTGACCGCTTAAAACCATACCCAAGGATGCCAGCTGTTCAAGGAATTCATCTTTTGAAAGGTCCGTTCGAAAACCAGGGATGGATTCCAGCTTGTCAAGGGTCCCACCGCTAAAGCCTAAACCCCGCCCGGACATTTTGCCAACTGGCAGACCGCAGGCGCGCACCATGGGAACCACTGCAATCGAGGTTTTATCCCCAACGCCGCCTGATGAGTGCTTATCCACCGCGATATCAACCACACCACTCAGATCAAGCTGATCACCGCTTTCAGCCATTGCCAGGGTAAGATGTGTGGTTTCCTCTGAAGTCATCCCCTTCAACAGAACGGCCATTGCCCAGGCGGATGCCTGGTAATCTGCAATGTCACCGGAAGTAAATCCCTGGATAAAGAATTTTATTTCATCCTCGGATAAAACCTTACCATCTCGCTTCTTTTCAATAATCTCTACAGCTCTCATAGGCACCTCCGAAATAAATTTTACCTCAACAAAAAAACCGTAAGGCACTAGAATTTTTTCAATAAATGCCTTACGGTCGATTGTCCAAAATAACCTTTTATTCTCAGACTAGTCGAATAGTAACCTTTCGATGAGGGTCCTCACCAATACTTTCGGTTTCCACCTTTGGGTTTTCACGTAGTTCAATATGTACAATGCGGCGTTCATTGGGGGGCATGGGTTCCAGCATCTGTTTGCGTCCAGTACTGACAACTTGCTCAGCTGTTCGCCGCGCCAGTGTGCGCAGCTCATCTTCCCTGCGCTTTCGATAACGCTGGACATCAATTTGCAAGGGCACCCATCTTCCAAGCTCCCGACCCACAATCAAACCGGTGATATACTGCAAGGCATTGATCGTTTCAGCTTTACGGCCAATCAGAAAACTGAGATCCTTTCCTTCAATATCAATCAACACTGGAGCAACCCGGTTTGCGTCAGCTTCGCCCATTCTCACTGAAACGTCTGCCATCACCCGCATCTTTTCCAGGATAATGTTAATTGTCTCTTTGGCAATACTGACAGCCTCTGACTCCTCGTCAGGCTGTTCCTCAGCAGCTTTCGGTTCTGAGGGAAGTTGGTCCTTTTTTTCCATTAATTTCTGTTCTTCAGAGGGTGCTTCCGCAGGAGATTTTATTTTTAATGCCACCCGGGCTTGCCGGATTCCAATGCCAAGCAATCCTTTCTTACCCTCATCCAGGATATCAACGTCAATGTCATCTATCGTTAATCCCAGTTCTCTCAACCCTTTCTCAATGGCTTCCTCAACCGAGGGCGCTATCACTTCCAATTTGGTTCTTTCTTCCGACATTATTCCCTTACCTTTTAGTATAAATCAATTTAATTTCTATTTCTTTTTCTTTCGCTTAGGTCGAATCCGTTTGGCTTGTGTACGGATAGCCTTTTCAGATTGCTTGATCAGTTCCTCTACCGGTTCAGGTTTATCCTCAACTTTGGCATCCACAACCTGTGGTTTTGATTTATCCACAGGTTTGCTGCCATCTTTTTTCTTGAGAAATGGAAAAATATTAGACCAATTAGCGCGGCCAAGCAGGGCATATTGGATAATCCCAAATATGTTGCTGGTCAAGAAATAGATCGCCAAACCAGAAGCCAGTGAATAAGCCATAAAACCCATCAAGATCGGCATATAAATGCTCATTGATTTGCTGATCATGGCTGTCTGATCATTCCCAGAAGAGGGCGGCTGCAGCAACCTGGATTGCAGGAATGTCGTGGCAACAACCAGGATAGCCAGTAAGGGGACACCAAAACCGAATATTTGTAACCGCTCAGGCTGTCCAAGGTCCATCCATAAGAATTGGTTTTGCAAAGGAAGCAATTCGCCTGCGTTAACCCAACCGGGATATATGATTTGTTCCAGTTGGAAAAGCTCATAAGGAGAAGCCGCCATTGCCCTGGTAACACTTTGGTATAGGCCCAGAATGATCGGCAGTTGGATCAATGTCGGCAAACAAGATCCCAGAGGTTTGACGCCGAACTCCTTGTAGAGCTTCATTTGTTCCTGTGCTAATCGCTCACGGTCATTCTTATACTTTTCCTGCATCTTTTTATAACGGGGATCTTCTTGCAGTTTTTGCATAGATTTGGTGGCTTTAAATTGCTGAACTGTTAGAGGATGCGTGATCAGACGTATTAATATCGTGAAAAGAATGATTGAGACGCCGAAATTTTGAATCAGTGAATTAATCAGTAATAGAACATTTAAAAAAGGTTGTATAACAATCGTTTGCCACATAAGCTTCCTCTAATTTTCCGGGGTTGTTGACCAGAGCTGTACGCCGCTCAAATTGAACCCATAAACAAGGTTTTCTCCATCGATTGAACCAGCAACCAGGGTTTCGTTGTAGACAACTGGCGCCTGATAAAGCTCTCCAACAAGGGTGGCTTCCCATCCAGGAGTGCCATCTGCACTGTACGCCTTAACCAGACCATCCTGGGTAGATAGTACAAAACCATCCTCAATCGCTGCCAACCCACCTACTACGCTGCTTGAAGTATCGTTCTGCCATTCGGGTTCTCCGGTGTTGGAGTCAAGTGCATATAGTTGACCGGATGAATCCGCAAAAATTAACATACCGTCCAACAAAACAGCCTGTGCCCACACGCTATCCAGGCCCCCGCCTGCATCAAATGACCACAGGATGTCGCCATTCTTGGTGTCCAGGGACACCATCTCTTTGCCCATCGTCCCCACAAAAAGCGCACTTTCATCATCACTCAAAACTGGAGAACTAACAACCGCCCCGGACAATTCCTTTGCCCAAATCTCTTCCCCATCTTTGGTCAGCGCATACACAAAATGATCCATGGAAGCCACATAAACAGCATCGCTTGATACTTGGGGCTGTGCCCAAATATAGTGTCCTGTCTCATATTGCCACAATAAGTCACCATCATCATTCAGAACATATAATGTTCCATCATTCGAAGGCGCAAAAATCATGCCATCATCTTTTTCTGCCTGACCGATGTAAAATCCTTTAGCATCTGAAAAGGTCCACTCCACATTGCCATTGGCTGCATCGAGTTTATAAAAGTTATTAGCCAGGTCGCCGACATAAATCTGATCGTCTTCGTAAAGGGGCGGTGCGTAAAATACGATCTTGTTGCTTCTTTCATCAGGATAATGCCATTTCACTGCGCCGTCTTCGATGTTCAGCCCGTAAACGAAGTTGCTGTAGGCAACATACACCATCTCTTCCGAGAGGGTGATTCCAGGAGATCCGGTCACACGGGGGCCTGGCACACAGGAACTTAGTAGAACCGCTAGTCCGATCAGGACTGTCAATAAAACAATATGGTATCGCTTCATTCTTTTTCTCTTCTCTTTATACTTCAAGGTACCGGGTCAAATCCACCCGGGTTGAATGGATTGCACCGTAAAACGCGCTTGAAAGCCATACATCCCCCCTTGATCGCACCGTACTTATAGATTGCCTGGTAGCCATAATTGGAACATGTCGGGTAGAAGCGACAGGTATCCACGGGAATCATCGGTGATATGATTTTCTGATAAAAACGTATCACAGTCAGTATTATCCAGCGTGGAATGGTCCCCAGGCGAACAGGAAGATCCCGTAAAGCAGGTTCTGGAGGGAGTGTATCTTCACTATGGATTGGATCATTCACAATCTTGATCTTTCAACACGCTTGCTCTGGCAAGAAGGCCTCTGACGGCGCTGACCAGAAGTGCATAATTAATGAAAAGAATTGGCTTCCGTGCAATCAGCACTAAATCAATACCCTGTTTCAATTCAGGCGAAAGGCTGTTCAAAGCTGATCGCATCCTTCTTTTCGCTAAATTTCGCTGAACAGCACCGCCTACTGATCGCCCGGCGATCACTGCGGCTCGGTTTTGATTTAGTTGGTTTGGTAAGGTATTAATAACAATCGCTTTATGTGCAAAAGATTGACCTTGCTGCCTTACAAGCTTGATCTCTTCATTTTTTGTTAATCGAAAGCTTCTTTTCAAAAAATTTCCTGTTCAACAGAGTCAGGATTTTTTCTTAAACAAACCTAACACTGGCGTTGAGTTACCAGCGTACCTTTTTCACGTGGTTATTAGCTTTCTTTGCCAGCTCGTGCCGTCCTTTGACTCGACGTCGCTTCAAAACTTTGCGGCCACCCTTCGTTTTCATTCGTGCCCGAAAGCCATGGGTGCGGACGCGGTGTCGTCGCTTCGGCTGATATGTTCGTTTCGGCATCGCTCAATGTCCTTTCTTTAATTTTTTCTTTCTAACTGTCTCAATACTTCCGCATTAAGAACAGCCAACAATTATACCGTATGGATATTTAGTGGTCAAACAATCGCTGAACACACCTTAAGGGAATTGATAATCAATGGATAATTAATGCCGTATTTTTCACAGAATTTCACCAGGTGAACAGCAACGGGGTTATATCCAATTTGAGCACGATTCGCTTGTGATTATGGCACGAGCTCAGCGATCAATGCCGGATGCTGTGGGTGATGCTTAACAATGGTCACCGTTGAGATCTCATTCCATAAATCCCGTTCAGCACTGGCATAAATTCTTAGGTAGTTATCTGATAATCCCGAGAGGTGCCAGGTCCCATTTTCCAGGCGTTCACTTCTTTCCCATAACACTGGCAGTCGTTTGCCAATAAATTGATCGCGGAAAACTTTTCCGCTTTCCTGGAACAATTGCCGCATGGTGGCATTCCGTTTTTTCACAAGCGGGACCGGAACCTGATCCTCCATTTTTTCGGCTGCCGTTCCCGGTCTTGGTGAAAATGAAAATACATGCCCCCTGTAAAAACCGGTTCGCCGGACAAAGTCCTGGGAGTTTTTAAATGCGTTTTCTGTTTCACCCGGGAAACCGACAATCACATCGGTGGTCAATGCGACACCTGGAATGTCGTTCTGAACACTGTTGATCAATCTTGAATATGAATGTGTTGTGATCGGGCGACCCATCCGCCTTAGAATGCGATCGTCACCGGATTGCAGTGGGATGTGCAAATGTCGGCACAAACGCTGATTTTGCCATAAACAAAGCCATCGCAGGTCGATGTCCCACGGTTCGATGGATGAAAGCCGCACGCGCTGAACATCACTATTTGTAAGTACCATGCTGATCAAATCTCCCAGGTCCTGCGAACCCGGCAAATCCCGCCCCCACGCACCCAATTGCACACCGGTAAGCACAATCTCTTTTGTCCCCCCTGCCAGTGCAATATCGATATCCTTCTGGATCTCCATCATGGAACGGGAGGATGATTTTCCCCTGGCCAGCCGTGTCAAGCAGTAGGTACAGCGGTTATCACATCCTTCCTGAACTTTGATGAATGCTCTGGTCCGTGATCGGTCACCCGGCAGCGGTTCTCTGACCAAATCTAATGTGCTGAGCTCCTCTGGTTTCAGATTCAATATGTTTGAAACCAACCTTTCCTTATCCTGGTTGGTGACGACATCGGTCACACCTGCCAAATCCATGGCTTTGCGCGGGTAAAGGGTTGCCCAACACCCCGTAGCGACCACGCGCCTGGCGCCCAGTCGACCTGCGCGCCGCAGTTTTTTGCGAGAATCAGCCGCCGCTTTAACCGTCACAGCGCAGGTATTAACAATCGCCAGGTCAGCATCTGCAGGCTGGCTGACAACCCGATGACCTAAAGCCCGGAAAACATGGGCAATGCTTTCCATTTCGCTCTGGTTTAACCTGCAACCAATCACATCAAAAAAGATCTTCATGCTGATTAACGTTTGAGGACAATAAAATTATCAAACAATATGCTCACCCCCGGTGTTTCATAACTCCCCGCGATCAACCCCACATCACCATAAGTAAGTGTGTCATCACGAACCTGGAGCAGTCTTCTATTATTCACTGTAAGCACCAGTTGGTCATCCAGGCAGACTACCTGAATATCATTAACTCCAGTTCCTTGATTTATCGCGACGCTGAAATCCATGTGGGCCTGATCAATCAAAGCAAGCTGCCCATCAATTTTTTTATAGATCCCAAAATAACCATCTGAACTGATGACAAAGGCATAATAATGCGCTTGATCCTGATACCGACACATCAGCCCGAATAAATTATCATCGATGCCCTCTATTTTCCTGGCTTGGACAAAAATCTGTGTATTCCGGAAACTTAACCCGGGTACACTCCAAATCTGGTAATTCGGCACATCAGTCATCAATCGAAATCCACTTTGTTCATATCCCGCAAAGCTGAGGGAGTCCTGGTAGGTCATCCAACCACCGGTTTGATCGGTGAAGTCGTCTTTGAACAACACAGGATTCTGATTGATCCATGGAATCGTATCAGCCGTAAGGAACAGCCTCCCACACCCCGTTAGGAGAAGAGATAAGAGTAATAATAATAGAATACGTTTGATGGTCATTTTTATCAGAGATTGGAAAATTTTAGGTCCTGTTCCTCATTACTCAAATTATGAATGCTGCCTGTCCATCCACAAACGCCAGGAGCCAAAATGGCCTGCCGTAGACAATCCGCCAGTTATTTCTAAAATTATACCTAACTTCAAAAGGTGCCGTTTCCCACCAGTCTTAATCGGACCCACCGATAACTTTAAAAACCCTGCCCAGTCGCATTGATCCGAGAAAGACAAACAATTCCTATATATAGAAGAGAAAGCGAAAGTTCTTTACTTGGATCCCTATAACTTAACCATCATTAGCCAACGGACAGCAAATCAGAATTGGCGCAAGCCAACAAAATCATAATGTTGATTCAGATTATCAAGGGAAAAAGTAAACCCCCGCCGTGCCGTGTGCCGCTGAGTTTTGAACCTGCGTAAGCAGGTTTTGTCGTACCCACCAGATCCGCCTTGACATAAGTCTATCGCGTCACTGGATGGAGGTCTGACGTTAGTAAAGGGTGTTGGCCCAAAACTGGTATGCTGCATCACGAACACAGCAGGGTACCCTACTTATACCATAACTTTTCAAACTTGAAAAGCAAATTTATGTTAATATCACTTCAATCAAAACAGATGAATCAACATCTGACGGATCGATTCCATATCACGTTATAATTGTTCGCATAAAAATTTAATTAATTATTGGAGAAGAAATTGCGGACATTTATCGCCATTGAATTCCCAGCAAAAATCACGCAAAAAATAGATAATATCATCTCATTTCTCAAGGCTCAAACACCAGCCAAAGCTATCAAATGGGTGGCAGCGGAAAACCTTCATCTCACTTTAAAATTTCTCGGTGATTTTCCTGAGCAGGACCTTGAGAGTCTGACAGCCATCATGAACCATGAGCTGAAGCCTTTTTCAGCATTTGAGATCACCATCGAGGGCATGGGAATGTTCCCCAATAACGCCAATCCTCGCGTCATTTGGATGGGCATCTCACATACTGACTCTCTCCTTATGATTCATAAACAATTAGATAATGCTTTACAAAATGAGGGAATCAAACCAGATCAAAGAAATTTCAACGCCCATTTAACGATCGGACGAATCCGCCGGCGTACAGATCCGAAAGTAATTCATGAGATTGGGAAGACACTATCTGCATACAAGGTGGAAACTCTAGGGCAGGTTACGGTTAACAGGATCATCCTGATGAAAAGCGAGTTGACCCCTCAAGGTCCCATCTATACCCCACTGCATCTTGTGCCGCTGAATCGAGTATAATCGGATTATTGACAACTTTTAGAAAGAGGTGAAAACTGGACCCGATACTACTTGCCAGAAACATTGCGAATTTTCTCGAAAACAAAAAGGGGGAGAATATTATAATTTTGGATATAAAAGATATTGCATCATTTACAGATTATTTTGTGATTGCCAGCGGCACGAGCACGCGCATGCTGCAAAGCTTGTCGAGTATGGTTGGGCGGGAGATTAGATCAAATTTCCATAAGAATGTGCAACCACAGGGCAATGCGGATTCTGGCTGGATTGTGCTGGATTATGGCGACGTTGTTGTGCACCTGTTTTCCCCGGAGAAAAGAGATTTTTACCGCCTCGAAGAGCTTTGGTCAGAAGGCAGCATTATCCTGAAATTGATGTAATAAACCAGGATTTAATTTAAGCCCAGCACATCAAATCCTTTAATCATTATGATCAAATAAGGCTGACAGTGTAGCCTTATTCAAATTACATTTAACTACAAATCCAGAAAATTTTCCTTACTGGGAGATGATCATTCGATACTGCGATTCCAGTGACGGTCTTTTTCCTTTATTCGAAGGCTGCCACCAATCTCTGATATCCTGCTCGCACAAACATCATTATTGACAAACAGGGTCACAAATCGTCAGCGATTATGATAGGACCTTTCCTAGAACTTCCTGACTATGCTCGGAAGGTTTTACTTTATCGAAAACATGTAAAACTTTTCCTTGCGGACCGATGATGTAGGTCGTGCGAAAAACACCTTCGTATTCACGACCAAATGATTTTTTCAAACCCCAAACGCCGTAAGCTTTGCAAACCTGGTGATCAGGATCAGATAGCAGTGTGAAGGGAAGCTGGTATTTTGAGGCAAATTTTGCATGAGAGTCAACAGTGTCAGGGCTGATACCAATAATTTCGACACCCGCATCCTTGAAATCTTTGTAAGAATCTCGGAAGGAACAGGCTTCTTTTGTGCAACCCGGTGTGTCATCTTTTGGATAGAAATACAGGATAAAGGTTTGACCGGTATAATCGGTTAGTTTGTGAGAATTCCCCTGTTCGTCCATCAGATCAAATTCTGGTGCGGTTTCTCCAGTTTTAAGGATCATATTTAATCTCCTATCTGCTTATTCGTTTATAAAATATTATATGAGATTGACCGGTCGGAATCAATTGACTGTCTAACGTATCCATAACGCAAATGCGATCAGGTACTGGGGGATAAAGAAAACAGATAAGGTGGCAAAATGCATGACACGCCAGAGCGGTTTTCTACCTCGCCTGGTTCGTTCTATCAGCCAAATCTCAAGCAAACCAATGGGCAAGGTGAGAAAGACCGGCCACAATAAAAACCATGGAAATCCAAACAAGGCGATCAGGGCAAAAGCCACATAGGAGAGTAAGATAAAGCCATTATGGAACACCATTCCCTTTTCCCAGCCAATTTGGACAACAAGTGAATTATTATCTGATTTTTTGTCCTCTCCATATTTTGTTATTTGTTGAAGCAAACGATAGGAAACATAGGCTGGTATAAGGCTGATTATAACCATTGTGAGCAGTCTGTGTATATCGCTTGATTGACTAAAAAACGCCACTGCGGGAGGGAAAACCACAACAAACAACAACTCTACAAATAACAGATAAGGGTGCATCTTTGGATTGATCGAGAAGAAATAATACAGGCCAGCAAAAATCACGACATTGAGAAGCAGGAAGATCATCCCCTGCCATAAAATATCACCATAAATCCAATTGATGAAGATCGTGACAGCAGTCGTTAAAAACGTGGCAAGGATCAGAACAATCACCCAGCGAGACTGTCTGGCTTCTCTCATCGTGACACCCTCTGGCAAAGCTTTCCCCTCAAGAAGAAGCTGTTGCAAGCGCAGCAGGTCAACACACAGGTCGAGAAGAAGTAAAAATAGTAATCCCTGGAGCAACACCAACCAGCTGTGAATTTCCCGCGCATATTGCACGAGACCCGCACCCAAGAGATAGGTTGATACCAAACTAAACAATTGAAAGACCCTTACTTCGCTCAGTAAAAGTTTATACATTTTTCGCATTATGAATTAGCCAATCTTTTACAATAGGACAGTATATTTCCTTCGAATGATGACTACTGCGAAAGACCTCGCAGGTGATCATCATGATAATTGTAGCCAAAATGGTATAATGGAATCAAGCCACAAACAAATTCATGCTTATGCGAAAACAATTCTGGATCCTTGCCATACCATTTATAGCTATTGGGTTCTTGCTTTTCACTTCAGCAACAACCATCAAAGCAGCAGAAGATGGTTTAACCCTTGCTTCTCCAGGTGAATGTCCTTCCGGGGGATGCGCTGCTGGGCAGCGGTTAAATTTTCGGGTGGAATTCTCAACGGATCCCGATTATACTGCCGGTCCAAATACCCAAATTTGTGTTTATGTCCCTGTAAAAGGACAGAGCAGCGGTTCGGATCCGTGGGCAGACTTCTCCAACGGATGGATTTCCAGTTCTGGCTTGTTAACGGACCAACCCTACACCCAGGGAGAAGCCGATTCAGTCTGTACCAATAATACGGGTGTGAATGAAAAATTCCTGACCGGGGCATATACAACCTTAAGTACACCTTCAACGGACCAACTGAAATTTGCCTTTCATATTCTCGCGTCAACAACACGTGATGGCGATGTGAAGGTGAAATTATTACAGGCAAATGCTGGCGGCAACACCTGGTCGCTTACAACGACCTATGAAGTGACCATTCCAGTTGCACAATTTTCTTCCCCCGCATATGTGGCACACGCTCCAGAGGATTGCGGTGAAAACACACCTTGTTTTGTCAATTCAGCAGATGATTTAAAAGATGGCGTGGGTACCGCAATACGAGACGCTGTCATGGCGTCAAATTCTGGAGGCACCATCCGGCTCATCGGTGAAAATGTCGTTAAGAATAAGACAGTGTTGATTGATAAGAATCTGACCCTCATGGGTCAGGATGGCGCCATACTCACAGCAACAGGCTCTAAGTGTAATCAACCCATGCTGCGGTTCACTGCTGGTGGATCCCTCAATAATTTATCGATTAACGACGGCAACTGCAGCAATCCATCGTCAAGGGTTCTGATTGAGGTAGACAGCCTTGCAGCTGTCTCAATTGAGAAAAACACACTCACCTCAGGGCTGCGCGCAGTGAATATTATTGATAATGCCGGGGATGTGGTTATTGCCTTTAATCAGATCACTAATAATGATGAGGGTGTTTATCGTCAACCTGGCGCAGCAGCAAGTGGCTGGCTCAGCGTCTACGCTAATAATATCTACAACAATGACAATCAGGTCCAGGTGAACTGCGGTGATCATGGTAATGCTGACCATAATTACTGGGGTGAAGACCTCTCCGCCGATAACAACGTCGAAAATTGTTCTACATCAAAAGGAAAAGAGCTGGGTGCAGCGGTTCAACTCTCTAAAGAAAGCGCTGGCATCGATGCCCTCCGTCAAATGGTGACGAGCAAACTTTCCTATGCCTTCAACAATAACATTGGTCTTGCACATGAATCCGGTGATCCGGATTTCAATGTGATCATTGTGAACCACGGACAGGGCGGAAGCGCCAATGTCCCTTTTTATCATGCTTCTACTGATGTTATAAATGCCTGCTCAAATTTTTATGATGTCTTTTTAGCTGATGACGCGGTTGCATCCAATCTTCAAATTGCCATCAAGTATGATCTGAATCAGAATTGTATTTCTACGATCGAATCAACAGATTATTGCGACCAAGCTGACAAGTCCAAGTACCCCCTGTGGTGGTTCGAGCCTGCAGACAACGTCACCGATGGTTGGGATCGGACCGGGGAAAATCCAGGGGGGCCCGGATCAGGTGGTGCGGTGGGTCAAAACACCACCTGCTTTATGGACAAGGATGAAATTAGGGTATGGATCGATTACTCTGGACGGCCTGGAATCTCAAATGATCTGAATTTCACGCCTTTTGTCGCCGGTTTACCGATTGAGGACGGAGTCATCCTCGAACAATACACCGCCCTGTTTGATGTCATGAAGGTGAACCTGCGATGGATTACCAAAAGTGAGACCAATGTCAGAGGTTTCTATGTCGTGAGAAGCGACAAGGAAGACGGGCCTTATACACGCATTTCTTCAGAAATTGAGGCGATTGGTGATAGTTTCATCGGCGGCACCTACCTGTTCACAGATGAGGACATCATATTTAATCAGATGTACTATTATAAAATCCAGGTAGCAGACCAGGAAGGTGAGATCATTCAAACCCTTGGGCCAGCTGGTACGCTTACATCAACCCCAACGCCGACGGTCACTCTTACCAGGACGCCCTACCCGACATACACACCTTATCGAACGGCTACAAGTATCAGAACTGCAACACCATACCGGACACCAACCAGGCAGTATACGCCCTATTACTATCGATCCCCAACGCCGCGCCCAAGCTTCACGCCAATCCGCCAACCGACAGACTCAAGGACGCAAGATCTTTATCCCACCACATCAAAAACAAATGCCACCCTGTCTACGGCTGATCTCAGAACAATAAATGTCACTACCACCGACGGAAGTTTCGGATATCCATCAGCCGGTTCGCTTACACCTTCGCCAGAAGGATACATCGGGACCGATGGCACTGACGTGCCTTCACTCAACAGAACCAGTCATTCCTTGTCTGGAACACCTGGTGGAGGAACTGAGGAAATTGAAGAACATCAGGAATCTCAAATTCAAGAGCATCCGGAAGCCCGCTGGTTATATCTGGCCTTGGGGGTGATCAGCGCTTTAACCATGTTTATCGGGGGTAGTGTCATTTTAGTCAAGACGTACTTTCAATAATAATCTTCCATAAGATATCCAGCATCCACCTCATTTTATTTTCTCACCTGATCTTTAAAGACCTCCAGACCCTGATTTTTGACTTTTAATTGGATTTGTGCTATTCTTTGCTGGGTTAACTTAAGTCAACAGGATAGACTCTATGCAGCGCGAACGCGTTTCTGAAAACATTTACTGGTTTCAAAGTGAATCCTATGCTCAGGTTTGTGCGGGTGTGGTTGCGGGGCCGCAATGGGCAGCCGTCATAGATACACTAATGCCTCAGGAAAGCCTTTCCATACGAAAATTTATTGAGGAAAAGCTGGGATTGCCCGTCCGTTATGTTATCAACACCCATCATCATGCGGATCATTGCTGGGGGAATTGCTTCTTCCCTGGTGCAACCGTCATCGGTCATGAACAATGCCGTCAGATGCTGATCGACCGTGCACCTGCTGCATTGGAGGTTGCCAGGCAAGATAATCCCCTCTATAAGGATTTGACCATCGTTCCGCCAGAAATTACATTTCTCGAAGGTACGCTAACTCTTCAAATTGGGAAAAAACATCTGGTCCTATTTCATACACCAGGCCACTCCGAGGATGGTATTTCAGTTTTGGTTAAAGAAGATCGTATTCTTTTTGCAGGTGACGCGTTCATGCCCCTGCCATTTATCGTTGAAGGCAACCTGGAGCAATATATTGAAACGATTGACAGTTTTCCGGATATGGGTCTGGAGAACATCATCCAGGGACATGGCGATATTATCTTGCGCGGTGAAATCAAAGATAAAGTGAAGAAAAATATCACCTACCTCAGAGCCATCCAAAAAGTTGTGAAAGCTGCAATATATCGAAAAAATCCCCTTGAGATTTTAGACAGTATTGATGTTGAGGCTTGTGGAAAAAGCAGAATTCTTTTAGGGGGGCTTGCCAGTGAATTACATCGGAGAAATTTGAGATCTCTTTATTTTTCGTCAGTCGAAGAAAAACAAAATTCCTGATTTTATTTTTCAACAGCCTAGGACCAGAAAAAGCTGGTGATAATCATCACAGCCAGTACAAAAACCGGCGTACCCCAAAAAGCAATACCCCTTCGAGATTCCTTTAATCCGGTCAACACACTGGTTAACCCATAGGCCATGCCAACCTGAAGCAATCCAAATTGAAGAGGTGATAAAGGTAGGTAATGATAACCAACAGCTGTTTCTGTAACAACCAGGCTGATCACCAGCGACCAGATGGTTTCCCAGCGACCTAGTTGCAGAAACAATGTGCGCGAAACCACCATCACAGCACCAAGCCCCAGCAAGGGCAATCGGATATACAAACGAATGTTGGCGGTATACAACGCAATCGATAACAACAAATACAGGGCGAAAGACAGCCCGGTCAATCCTATCCTGGCCAGTGGATGGGTTCCCTGCTCACTGGCAAAGACATTGTATTCCGCCACAAACACGGCAATGAGTATCCCACTCCCCAGGAGGAATCCGATCCACCAAAGCGAACTTCCAGAAAATGAGTTCAAAGCGACACCAATTACAATGGCAGTCAACACCGGTAAAATCCAATGCCGTGCCGTTGCCCATCGATTTTCAAATCGACCCCTCTGCGGGTGAGACTGGAGCATCCAATCCATCCCTGCTGCAGAAAGCAACGCGGTTAACCCGGTGACGATTGTGTTAAAGTTCAAGGAATATTCCAATACGATACCAAACAGGGTGAAAGATAGCATCTGTGCAGGGAAGGGAACCAGTTGGGTTAATGCAAAAGCCAATATGATGGTAGCACTGATAATCGCCAATGTGTTGATATCAGGAAGGGTATCACTTGTTTTCATGGAAACATTTTACCATGCCAGGATTCTTTTTTTCTAATCAATAGATACATCCAGTTATTTAATTAAATGAAGCGAGTCGATCATCAAAGCTAACAAACCAAACCTGAAATAGCCAAGAAAACTCCCGTGTGGTAAAATTACATGTTGTATGAACACAAGTTCTGATACCAAATACGAAAAGCCAAGAATTATCCAGGCACTTTTGGATGGGTTCAACACGATTGCCAATCGGCCTTTTTTAATCCTGCTTCCGGTACTCCTGGACCTATTCCTGTGGTTTGGTCCGTCTTGGCGTGTTGATGATTATTTTCAACCCTTAATCCAGGGTCTCTTTGAGTCGCCTTTTTTTTCGAGTCCGGAGTATTCTGAGCTTTTCGACTCACTGAAAGAAATTTGGGAAGAAATCACCACGAATCTGGACCTGGCATTTTCCCTTCACACGCTTCCGATCGGGGTTCCAAGCCTGATGGTCTCAAAGCCACCGTTTATCAATCCGTTTGGCAATGCGCCAGTGATCAATCTCAGAACGGAGCTACAAATTATTATGGTTTGGTTGCTGTTTGTACTGACTGGTTATCTCCTGGGAAGTCTTTACTTCAGGAATATTTCGGTGAACGTCATTACAGCAGGTGAAGATAACACACTTAATCAATTCTTGAAGACATTTTCGCAAATCATACTCATGCCAATCATTTTGGTCTTCATCCTGATCATTCTAACCATCCCAGCGTTATTCCTTTTCACTTTGATTAATTTTATCAGCCCTACCATCAGTCAATTCTTGATGATCGCCGGCGGATTTGCTTTCCTATGGATTCTCATGCCGTTAATCTTTACACCTCACAGCGTATTCCTGTTTAAGCAAAACCTAATTCCAGCTATGATGACCAGTATCCGGATTGTCAGAACATCAATGGGAAAGACTGCCTGGTACCTTCTGCTTTGCGTGCTTTTGATTGAAGGTTTAAATTTTCTCTGGATGAGCCCCGACGTCGATAACTGGTTGTTATTGGTGGGTATCCTCGGCCATGCCTTTATCGTCACAGGTGTCATTGCTTCCTCATTTTATTTTTTCATTGATGCTACAAAATATGCACAATCGATCATGGAAAAGCAGGTCAAGACAACCTAACACCGCAAACAAAATGTCATATTAAAATTGGAGAAATTAGATTGTCAAAACAACCCAGTTCTTACAATGCAAACGATATTCAAGTCCTGGAAGGATTAGAAGCTGTCCGACGGCGACCCGGTATGTACGTGGGCGGTACAGATATCAAAGCGTTGCACCACCTTATTTACGAAGTTGTGGACAACTCAATTGATGAAGCCCTCGCCGGAGAATGTGACGTCATTTATGTTACGATCAATGAAGATGAATCTGTAACCGTTGAAGACAACGGACGTGGCATCCCGGTAGATCTGCATCCTGAAAAAAAGATCTCGGCCCTCGAGGTGGTGATGACCACACTCCACGCTGGCGGGAAGTTCGGCGGGAGCAGCTACAAAGTATCTGGTGGCTTACACGGTGTCGGCTCTTCAGCTGTCAATGCCCTGTCCGAATGGTGCGAGGTGCGGGTATTTCGTGATGGAAAAATCTATTTCCAACGATACCAGGAAGGCATCCCACAAGCACCTGTATCGGTCATTGGCAAATCACTAAAATCCCGTACAGGAACAATCACGACCTTTCGCTATGATCCAAAAATTTTTAAAGATGATGTCACCTACAAATTTGACACCCTCGCCCAACGGTTTCGTGAAATGGCTTTTGTCACCAGAGCGGTAACCATCAAGCTGATTGATAAACGCGTTGACAAAGAAATCACGTTTTATTTTGAAGGCGGCATATCATCATTTGTCAAATACCTCAACCGCAATCGAGATTCGCTGCATGATGTTCTGTATGTGGAGAAGGAAGTTGACGGAATCGGCATAGAAACCGCCATACAATATACCGACTCATATTCCGAATCAGTATATGCCTTCGCTAATACCATCAACACTATCGACGGCGGCACCCATCTGACCGGGCTGCGTATGGCACTCACTCGCTCAATCAACGATTATGCCCGAAAGAATAGCCTTTTGAAAGATTCGGATCCAAATTTTTCCGGCGATGATACCAGGGAAGGACTCACTGGGATTGTCAGCATCAAACATCCAGACCCTCAATTTGAAAGCCAAACCAAGGTCAAATTGATGAACCCTGAGGTTCAAACCTACGTTCAGCAGGTCCTGAGTGATGGGATCAGCAGTTTTCTGGAACAGAATTCTTCCACTGCCAGGAAGATCATTCAAAAATGCCTGACCTCAGCCCGCGCCAGGGCTGCAGCTCGTAAAGCACGTGACCTGGTGATCAGAAAGTCCGCCTTAGAAAGCCTCACCCTACCAGGTAAGCTGGCAGATTGCTCTGAGCGCGATCCAGAACGGACAGAGCTTTATATCGTCGAGGGTGATTCGGCTGGTGGATCAGCCAAGCAAGGTCGCGATCGCCACTTTCAGGCGATCCTGCCGCTGCGGGGTAAAATCTTGAATACTGAACGGGCAAGACTGGATAAGATCCTTAATAATCGCGAGGTAAAATCGTTGATCTCTGCCCTTGGAACCGGAATTGGAGATAGTTTCGCCATCGACGGCTTAAGGTACGGTCGCATCGTGATTATGACCGATGCAGATGTTGACGGCGCGCATATTCGCACGCTCCTGCTGACTTTTTTCTTCCGCTACATGCAGCCGCTGATCGATAAAGGCCATCTGTTTATTGCCCAGCCGCCCCTGTATTTGATCAGCCATGGCAGAGATAAAGACTATGTGTACACCGAAGTTGAACGCGAGAAATTGATCAAAGAAATCACAACCAGCGGCGGAAAGTACAGCTTACAGCGTTATAAGGGTCTTGGTGAAATGAACCCGGAGCAATTGTGGGATACGACCATGAACCCGGATAACCGTACGTTCTTGCGCGTCAATATTGAAGATGCCGCCGAAGCAGATCGCACCTTTGATATGCTGATGGGCTCCAAAGTGCCCCCACGCCGTCGTTTCATCCAGACCCACGCCAAAGAAGTTCGTAACCTGGACGTTTAAAGCCTCGAAAAATTCAGACCTCACATTGAGATATTAAATAAAATGACTACCACCTGGCAGTCATTTTATCTGCAGCAAGCGAATTGATTATAATAACGAAAAATCTAGCAGTCTTGAGATGCACAGATCGTTCATTCACTTAATCTAAATCTGCTTGAAAAGGTCCTGCTCGCCCGATGACCTATAAAAATTCAGCATGAATGCTTTTTTTGCCACGGTTCGCACTGCTTTCCGACGCCAGTTGACATATCGGGCAGCAAACCTGGCTGGTCTTGCTACCAACCTGGCCTTTGGTTTCTTTCGCGCAGCCGTACTCACAGCTTTATACGGCGGTCAAATGGTTGTCAACGGACTGCCTATCCAGGGCGCTGTCACATACGCCGGTTTCACGCAAGCTTTGATTGGATTTCTGAGCTTTTTCCACTGGTATGAGATGATGCAAACTGTGTATGACGGCCAGGTCGGATCGGACCTGTTAAAACCCCAGAATTTCTTCCTGTATTGGTTAGGTATTGATACAGGATGAGCACTTGGGGCCTTCCTCATCCGCAGCATGCCGTTATTTATTATCTTTACGTTGTTCTATCGCATCATCATGCCACAATCCGTGCTTCAGTGGGCTGCCCTGCTCTTATCCCTGCTATTTTCCCATTTGATCAGCTTCGGTTGGCGCTTTTTAGTTAATCTAGCCGCCTTTTGGACACCGAATGCCTTAGGGATTGGTCGCTTTGCTTTTGGATTGAGCTGGACTTTTTCTGGTTTTTTCCTCCCTCTGGCGCTATTCCCGGATTGGTTTGCTCAATTTTCAAGAGCAACACCTTTTGGCGCAAGCGTTTACATTCCGATTGAGATTTTCCTGGGAATCGTCCAGGGTAAGGAGCTGCTCCTCGGACTTTTCATCCAGGCAGTCTGGATCGCAGTTCTTTTCATCATTGATCAGCTTATTCTCAGCCGAGGGATCAGAAAATTAGTCATCCAGGGAGGATAACATGCGCCGATCCTTCACCTTACTCCTCAAATTAATTGAAATCCAGATCCGATCTCAACTGCAGTATCCGCTGTCCTTTTTATCGGAAGTCCTCAGCACAGCCCTGATTCAAGGCTTTTTCTTCCTCTCATTTGCACTCGTCCTACAGCGCTTTGATGAGATCGGCGGCTGGACACTGGGCGAGGTCGCCTTTATCTGGGGGATGACGGAGTTCAGCTTCGGCTTGATGGATATGGTGTTCAGCGGATTCGATTATGACGCTTTCGGACCTATGGTACGAAAAGGTCGTTTCGATCAGCTCCTGCTCCGCCCGGCAAATATCACCCTCCAAGTACTGGGATCACGTTTTGTCCTGAGGCGATTAGGAAGGATCATCCAGGGTATGGCAATCTTAGTGCTGGGATTGACCCTGGCAGAAATCCACTGGTCCCTGTGGAAAGTCCTTTTTATCCCGATTCTTATCATCAGCCAGGTGCTGTTTTTTGGCAGCCTGTTTATCATCGGCGCGACGACAACTTTCTGGACCATGGAACGCCTGGAGATCCTGAATATTTTCACTTACGGCGGCAGTGAAATCATGTCCTATCCAATGCATATCTATCCCCGGGCAATCCGCCTGATATTTACCTACATCGTGCCAGCAATTTTCCTGAGCTATTTCCCGGCCGTTTATATCATGGATAAAAATGATCCTTTACACGCGCCTGGGATTGCATCATTTGTCGCGCCTTTTGTTTCATTCACAATATTCCTGATCGCTCTGCGATTCTGGCACTTCGGAGTCCACAATTATCAAAGCACTGGAAGCTGACCGTGACACCCATCATTCATGTTTCAAACCTGACAAAAACCTATAAAATCTTTCACAACCACAAAGGGTATTTTGGAATCTTCCGGAATCTGTTTGACAGGAGGCATGAATTCATCCGAGCCGTTGACAAGATCAATTTCGAGATTCACGCAGGAGAATTAGTTGGCTATATCGGGCCAAATGGCGCCGGGAAATCAACAACCATCAAAATGCTGACCGGACTCCTGATGCCTACAGCTGGCGAGTTGATGGTAAACGGGTTCATTCCCTGGAAACAACGCAAGCAATACGTTAAACAGATAGGTGCCGTCTTCAGACAAAGGACCACCCTGTGGTGGGACCTGCCCGTCTATGACTCCCTGAACCTGATCAAATTTATCTATGATATTCCAGATAAGCGCTTTTAAAAAAATCTTGGGTTTTTCCGTGAGATCCTTGACCTTGACACCTTCATGAACACCCCTGTGCGTGCCTTGTCTCTAGGGCAGCGGATGCGGGCCGACCTGTGCGCTGCCCTTCTGCATGACCCTGTCCTGCTATTCCTGGATGAACCAACGATAGGTCTGGATGTTGTTGCCAAGCAGCGTATCCGTGAGTTTATCCAGTATATCAATCATGAAAACGGCACTACCATTCTATTAACCACCCATGACATTGCCGATATCTCAAAACTATGCGAAAGAGTGATGGTCATCGACCATGGAAAAATCCTTTTTGATGGCAAGTTGGAACATCTCCTGAACACATTCGCTGGGTCCCGCGTCTTGAGTGTTGAGTTTGCAGAATTTTATCCTGAGCCCATTCTCCCCAAGGCAGAGATCATCATCCAAGAAGGCACCCGGGTCATTTACAACTTCGAGCGTGAGGAGGTCTCAGCTTCACAATTGATTAACTGGCTCTCCGAAAAATACCGGATCTCTGACCTCGAAGTTCAGAATCAACCAATCGAAGACACCATACGCGAGATCTACGAAAAACAATTATTATATAATCATCACAATGCCGAGAAAAATTCTTCATCTGGATCTTGATGCCTTTTTTTGTTCCGTCGAGGAGCTGCATAATCCTGCATTGAAGGGTAAACCTTTTGCAGTTGGCGGAAAAGCAAACCAGCGCGGCGTGGTCGCTTCATGCTCCTACGCCGCACGGACCTACGGTATCCACTCTGCCATGCCCATGGGCCAGGCTCTGCAGCGCTGCCCAGAATTGATTGTGATCTCATCCCGTCATGCGGATTACCAGACCGTATCAAAACAGGTTATGGCAATCATCGAAATCACGCCCTTTATCGAAAAAATCTCAATTGATGAAGCTTTTATGGACGTCACAGGTTTACCTGAACCGCTGTCCGAGATCGCCAGTGATTTACAGGGGCGGGTTAATCAGCAAATCGGCCTGCCAATATCCATTGGGGGTGCAGTCAACAAGCTCGTGGCAAAAATCGCCAACGATTGGGGAAAAACCCAGAAGCGCAGCCCCTATCCCCCCAACGCCATCACCATCATTCCACCAGGAAAGGAAGCACAATTCCTGGCCCCTCTGCCCGTCCGCTACCTGTGGGGCGTGGGACCAAAAACTGCCGACAAATTATCACAATTTGGGATTACAACGATTGGGAAATTGGCACAAAGTTCCCCTAAAACCCTGGAAATCCTCTTTGGCCAATATGGTTATGAGCTTCAACAGCGCGCCCTGGGGATAGATAAACGGCCAATAAATTTAGAGCATGAGATCAAATCCGTCAGCAATGAGGTCACCTTCGCCCAGGATGTCACCAATAAAAATGAATTGCTGCAAACTATCCGCAAATTGTCCGAACAGGTTGGACGCCGTTTGCGAAAGGCTTCACTGGCTGGGACGACGGTTCACATCAAGCTACGCTGGTCAGATTTCTCCACAATCACCCGACAGGCGACTATCAATTCGGCGACCAACCTGGATCAGGATATCTATTCACTGGCTGAGAAATTATTTGAAGATAATTGGTCCTCAGGGAAACCTGTGCGGCTGGTCGGTGTTGGTGTGAGTAATTTGGGACCTCCCACCCATCAATTCCGCCTGTGGGAAGATGACCATGAAAAAAAGCTGCACCTGGTTCAGGCAGTTGATGAACTGCGAGATCGCTTTGGAAAAGATATCATCAAACGAGCCCGTCAGCTGCGGCGTCAATCTACAAACCAGGATCAGGATTCCAACCCTGATTAAAATGCAAAGATTTGCACCAAGGTGAGTCTAGCGATCAGTTTTCATCAGCAGATCATTGTAAACAGCAACGATTTGCGTGGTGATCTGCTCCCAGCTGAAGTCCCTGGCGTATTGCGCGGCTGAAGCCCCCATCCTGCGACGATCTCCCTCATTGACAAACAGGGTGCGCAATGCAACAGCCAGCGCTTCTGCATCCTGGGCAGGAACAAAGAAACCAGTCTCGCCATCTTTGATCAGATAAGCCAGCCCACCCACCCTCGAAGCGATAACCGGCGTTCCACAGGCCATCGCTTCCAAAGCGACCATCCCAAAACTTTCATAATGGGAGGGCATCACCACCACCTCCGCAGCCGAATAATAATACGGCAGCGTGTTTTGATCACGCTTTCCTAGAAAAATGACCATATTATCCAGGCCCAACTCACTGCACAGGTTTTGGAGCCGGCCCATTTCAGTTGATAAGCTTGCCCTATCTTCTTCCGGATCGCCGCCAATGATCACCAGGTAATTTGGACAGGTGAAGGATTGGCACCTTTCCGTTAAAATCGCCATGGCTTTGAGCAGCGTATCAACCCCCTTGAGCGGTTCAATCCGGCCAACGAATAATGCCATCCTCTCTTCAGGTGAAATCTCGATCGCTTCTTTCGCCTCATCCTTTGGAATGGGATAAAAATGATGAACATTGACACCAGGCGGGATAATTTTCACCTTTTCAGTGTTAAGATCATAGAGTTCTTCGAGAGCAGTTCGTTCTGATAGCGTTGCCGCGATAATTCGATCTGCGGACTCCATTACCATGCGCTCCCCCTCAACCCTGTAATCACCCTCCCGCTCCTCTGGTGTTCGTCCAATTTTTTGTTTCATCAAGCCCAGGGTGTGGAACATCTGAAGCATCGGTACACCCCAGGCGGCTTTTAGTTTCCTGCCAGCCACACCGGAAAGCCAGTAATGGGAATGAATCAAATCATATTTGATACTTTTCCTTTTGGAGAATGCAATAATCCTCTCAGCAAACTCATCAGTGTAGGTGCTGAGGTGTGATTTCGGCAAGAATATTTCAGGGCCAGCCGGGATGTGCGCTACCCGGTTGAAATAGCCCAGGTCATGGGAGACTTGCGGAATATGTTCGTCCTGGGACCGTGTGAACACATCGACATGAATGCCAACTCGCCCCAGAAAGCGCGTCAGCTCACGCACATAGACGTTCATCCCGCCAGTATTCTTGCCCCCCAGGATCGCCAAAGGGCAGGTGTGATAGGAAAGCATGGCAATGTTCATCCGGTATCACTCCAAAAATGTTTGTAATAGACTCTTGCTAACTGGTATAATCCTCTTCACGCCAACGTAGCTCAGTGGTAGAGCAGACGCTTCGTAAGCGCCAGGTCGAGGGTTCAAATCCCTCCGTTGGCTCAAGCTCGTCAACCTCAAACAGCCTGATTGGCTGTTTATTGTTTAACCGAATGTATCGTGCGTTTTTCTAAACCTTGTTATAATAATAACCGCGTTTAAACAATCAGATCACGAGAAAACCCTGACAAGGAGGTTAAACTTGGCAAAAATTTGCGTTATTGGCACTGGTTATGTTGGCCTGGTTACGGGGACCTGCTTTGCAGATATCGGGCACCAGGTCATTTGCCTGGATATCGATGAAAATCGCATCGCCCAGTTAAATAATGGGGTCTTGCCGATATATGAACCCGGGTTAGAACAAATTGTGGACCAGAATGTCCAGGCAGGGCGTTTGAGCTTCACAACCAGTTACCCTGTGGGATTGAAGGAAGCGGAATTTGCCTTTATCGCAGTGGGGACTCCCGCTAGCGCAAACGGCAAAGCTGATCTGCAGTATGTGCAGATCGTTGCAAAAACCATCGCGGAGAACCTGGATCATTCCCTGGTAATTGTCAATAAATCAACGGTTCCAGTCGGTACGGGGGATTGGGTGGCAGAGATCATTCTTGATCAAAACCAGCACCAGACACCTGAATTTTGCGTTGTCTCGAATCCCGAATTTTTACGAGAGGGTTCTGCCATCAATGATTTCATGAGCCCTGATCGTGTGGTACTTGGTTCGAGCAATCTAGCAGCAGCAAAAAAGGTTGCAGAGCTGTACGAAGCGCTGCGCTGTCCAATTATGATTACGGACCTGCGCACCGCTGAAATGATCAAATATGCCTCGAATGCCTTCCTGGCAGCCCGGATTTCATTTATCAATGAAATCGCAAATATATGCGAATCCCTCGGTGCGGATGTGCGCGAGGTCGCCCGCGGGATGGGAATGGACAAACGCATTGGACCTTCTTTTTTAGACGCTGGCTTGGGCTGGGGGGGCAGCTGCTTCCCCAAGGATGTTAAAGCCCTGGCGCATATGGCAGCCTCCCACGATGCCCACCCGCAACTGCTCCAAGCAGTCATGGACATCAACCAGAATCAACGTAAAAAAGCCGTGGAAAAACTTGAAGAAGCCCTGGGCACCCTGACAGGTAAAACGATTGGGATATTAGGGCTGAGTTTCAAGCCCAATACCGATGACACCCGCGATGCGCCAGCTCTCGACATCATTCGAATGCTGATCGCTGAAGGCGCGCTTGTGCAAGCTTTTGATCCGCAAGCGATGGATGCCGCTAAGAATGAAATCCCTGCTTTGGTGCTGCGCTCCAGCCCATATGACGTGGCGGAAGGGGCCGATGCACTGCTTTTGGCAACGGAATGGAATGAATTCAAGTCCCTGGATTTCAGGAAAGTGAAACACAATATGCGCGGGGTCACGATTTTGGACGGCCGCAATATTTGGGATGGGAAGGACCTGAGTAAATTAGGTTTTCGATACATTGGTGTGGGCGTCCCCAGCCTAGGAGATCTATCCTGAGATGAACGCAACATGTAATATTCCCCCAAACTTCACAAGAATGATTGGGGGATTTTCTTTATACGATATCTATCACCCAGTTTTTTGCGTTGTGCTATTCAGCTTGTCTCTGATAATGGTTAAGATCCCCAGCGCCTAACCTGTAGAGAATATACAGGTTTCCAATCATGAAGACAACCGAAACCAGCACAAACCACCAGTAGGTCAATCCAGCTTCAGATAATCCAACCACAAGTCCGGTCATCAGGAGCTCAAGCCCCACTGCGACCAGGATCCAGAGCGTTTTTTCACGTCTGAAAACCTGCAAGATCAGGAAAGTCACAGTGATATGCATCAAAAAGGCTGCTATCCGTTCCAGCGATCCTGCCAGCGGTACCCAATGA
>Ga0209121_10001301_pt1 | contig 26130 bp, 18 predicted proteins | sample Cruoilmetagenom3_FD_187292 | JGI IMG/M metagenome (GOLD analysis project Ga0209121, IMG submission 187292) | Oil polluted marine microbial communities from Coal Oil Point, Santa Barbara, California, USA - Sample 3 (SPAdes) (version 2) | ecosystem: Environmental > Aquatic > Marine > Oil seeps ...
GTGACGACACCGCAGGATATTGCGCTTCTGGATGCGCAAAAAGCCATCGAAATGTTCGCCAAGGTACATATTCCCATATTGGGCGTTGTGGAAAATATGAGTGTTCACACCTGCAGTGCCTGTGGGCATACAGAGCATATTTTTGGGCAGGAGGGTGGTGCGCGCATCGCCGATAGCTACGAGACTGTCTTGCTGGGTGCCTTGCCTCTTTCTATCTCAATTCGTGAGCAGGTGGATGGCGGTAATCCAAGCGTTGTGGCGGATCCAGACGGGGAGATCGCCCAAGCATACCGTATGATCGCGAGAAGAGCGGCTTTGGGTATTGCGCTGATGGAGAAAAGTAACGCAATCCCAACTGTATCGTGATATATAAAAAGTTCACATCATAAAAAAGCGTTGTAGGGCAGGGCATAAACGGCCTTAGGGCGAAGAGAGATAGAGTCTTTACTAACTTCGTCCTAACAATAGAAATATAAAAAGGGATTCTGAAAATGCAAAACACACTGGCTGATATGGTAGGTAAAACCTGCCTCGTAACGGGCGCCAATTCTGGCATTGGCTTTGAAACGGCTAAAGGTTTGGCTGCACTGGGTGCTGACTTGATTCTTGTCTGTCGAGATGCGCAACGGGGAGAAGATGCCCGTAAGGATATTATTGCGGCTACGGGTAATGATCGCGTTGATTTATTAATTGCGGATATGTCTTTGATGGCATCGGTTCGAGAACTCGCGGATCAAGTAAACCAGAATTATCCGCAGATTCATGTGCTGATCAATAATGCGGGTGTGATGTTAAGCAAGCGGCAGCTAACCTCAGAAGGGTATGAGATGCAGTATGCGCTGCATCATCTCGGTCCCTTCTTGTTCACCCATTTGCTGCTTGATAAGTTAAAAGCAAGTAGCCCTGCGCGTATTATCAATATCAATTCGAAAATGCACACCATGAATAAAATTGATTTTGATAATCTACAGGCAGAGAAAAAGTTCGGCCCCTTTAAAACCTATGCGGCATCAAAGCTGGCAAATATGATGTTCACCTATTCCCTTGCGGAGCGTCTAGAAGGTACGGGTGTTACAGCGAACTGCCTTCACCCCGGCGTTATCGGTTCCAATATTGGTTCAACCCCTGGTTTCATTAAGATGTTTATGAAATCACCACAAAAAGGGGCGGAAACACCTCTCTATTTGGCCTGCGAGCCTGAGCTGGAGGTGATGAACGGTAAGTACTTTATGGATAAAAAACCGCTCGCTTCATCGAAAGACAGCTACGACAAAGTGGTGGCGAAAAAGCTTTGGGCGCTAAGTTTGGAGCAAGCTGGTTTAAAGGAAAGTGAGGCGGAAACCGCCGCGTAAAAGAAAGTACCCGCTTAGAGATGCTTTCTTTAAGTGAGCGTAGCGATATTAACCTTTTAAATATTCAAGAACTTCTACTAGATCATTCTTCCAGCTAGGAATCGCGACTTTGAGGCGGCTTTCGGTGAGGTGTGTTGAAAGCCGGGAGTTGGCAGGGCGTTTGGCCAAAGTGGGGAATTCCTCGGTCTTAATGGGGCTTGCTTTCACCTCATGATCCAGAAGCCCTTGTCTTCTTCCTTCATTAAAAATGTTTTGTGCGAATTCAAACCAAGTGCTTTCGGGGGTGCCGGTAAAATGATATGTACCCCAAGGCAGATTTTTGTCCTGCTCATAACGCTCACATAATTCAAGCAAGCAAGCCGCGATACTATGGGCCGAGGTGGGGGCCCCTCGTTGATCGGCAACCACTTTGAGTTCATTGCGATCTTGCCCAAGTCGCAGCATGGTTTTCACAAAGTTATTGCCATTGCGACCAAAAACCCAGCTGGTACGAAGGATAATATGCTGGGCGAGCGTGTGCCGCAAAGACTCTTCCCCGTCCCACTTGCTGGCACCGTAAATACTTTGCGGTATCGCTGTATCATCGACCTCGTAGGCGCCGTCTTTTTCGCCATCGAAAACATAGTCGGTGGAGATATGCAGCATGGGAATAGCATTCTCTTTACAGGCTTGCGCGAGATAGCTGACACCCTCTCTATTGACCTTGTACGCGGCAGCCTGATCTTCCTCTGCTTTATCAACAGCGGTATAGGCAGCTGCATTAATAAGGATGTCGGGCGAGTAGTGCTTTACTGCCTTATGAACTCTTTGTTCATCTGTAATATCAAGCTGGTCACGGTTGAGGGCAATCAGTTGGTGGGGCGTTGTTTCGGCCAGGCGAATCACCTCCCAGCCAACCTGCCCACTGGCTCCTCCCGTTAATAGGATTTTCATAATATTAACTCACTCAGAGTTTGGCCTGCTTTATCTTTTTCAGATAGCAGTGGTGTTTCAATTGGCCAGTTGATGTTTACACTGGAATCATTCCAAATTAAGCAGCCTTCGTCGGAAGGGTCGTAATAGTCGGTACATTTGTACTCAAAATCAGCGAGATCGGAGAGCACGACAAAACCATGGGCCAGCCCTGGCGGAACCCAGAATTGGCGTTTATTTTCTTCCGATAGAATGGCGCCACTCCATAAGCCGAAAGTCGGTGACTCTTTACGGATGTCCACTGCCACATCGAAAACTTCACCCCTTACAACTCTAACAAGTTTTCCCTGGGGGCGGGTTTTTTGAAAGTGCAGCCCTCTTAGTACACCTTTTGATGAGCGGGAGTGGTTGTCCTGAATAAACGGTAAGTCTATGCCGGCCATTTCCTGGTATCGTTCGGCCTGAAAGGTTTCTAGAAAAAAGCCTCGTTCGTCACCAAAAACCTTGGGCTCAATGATTTTTACATCATTAATTTCGGTATCAATTACCTTCATTTAAGAGGGCCTCTGACTAATTCTGAGCGAAGTGGCTTGTTATTTAAGCGGTTAGAATTTGTTACAACGACAGCATTGGGCGATTTGGGTATAAAATAAGAGTTCATGAATTTATCTGGGGTTCCTTAAGTGTATCCGTTTAGAATTTTACGCAGGTATTCGCCGTAACCAGTTTTCTTTAGGGCATCTGCTTTTTTTTCCAGCAGCTCTTTGTTTATCCAACCATTTTGATAGGCAATTTCTTCCAGGCAGGCGACTTTTAAGCCTTGGCGGTGTTCTACCGTTTGTACAAACTGACTGGCGTCTAATAGTGAGTCATGGGTGCCAGTGTCTAACCAAGCAAAACCTCGACCAAGAACCTGTACATTTAAAGCCTGCTTCTCAAGGTAGACGCGATTTACATCGGTAATTTCCAGCTCGCCGCGTGCCGAGGGTTTTATCTGCTTGGCGATATCTACAACCTGGTTATCATAGAAATACAAGCCAGTAACGGCGTAGTTGGATTTGGGCTTGTCTGGTTTTTCCTCTATGCCGAGTGCTTTCCCTTCGTCATCAAATTCAACGACACCAAACCGTTCAGGGTCGTTTACGTGGTAGCCGAATACTGTGGCACCATTTTCTTGAGAGGTGGCGGCGTGTAATTTTGGCGTGAAGTGTTGGCCGTAAAATATATTGTCCCCCAGAATCAGGCATACATTGTCATTACCGATAAACTCTTCGCCGATTAAAAATGCCTGGGCGAGGCCATCGGGAGACGGTTGTTCTGCATAACTGAGCGAAATGCCGAACTCGCTACCGTCACCAAGAACCTCTCGGAATTTCGGTAAGTCATGGGGGGTGGAGATGATCAGAATGTCCCGTATATCCGCTAGCATTAAGACGGATAGCGGATAATAGATCATAGGTTTGTCATAAATGGGTAGCATCTGTTTTGATACGCCCAAGGTGATTGGGTGCAGGCGGGTTCCTGACCCACCGGCTAAAATGATTCCTTTATATGCCATTGTCTAGGCTCCTTGAGTGAGCAAATGCGGTGGTTATTTTCCGATGCGTTCTAGTGTGTAGTCTCCACTAAGCACCCGTTGCCACCACTCTTTATTTCCTAAATACCAGGAAACAGTTTTGCGTAAGCCTGTTTCAAAGGTTTCTTGTGGAACCCAGTTGAGTTCGGTTTGGATTTTTGTGGCGTCGATGGCGTAGCGAGTGTCGTGCCCAGGGCGATCTGTTACGAAGGTGATGAGGTCTTCATAAGCATCAATACCTTCTGGTTTTTCGGGATGCAGCTCTTCAAGTAGGGCGCAAATACTTTTTACCACATCAATGTTACGCTTTTCATTGTGCCCACCGATATTGTAGGTTTCACCGATTACTCCATCTTGAATGACGCAATAAAGGGCACGGGCATGATCTTCAACATAGAGCCAGTCACGAATTTGAGCACCATCACCATAAACGGGTAGCTCTTTGCCACTGAGGGCATTTAGGATGACATGGGGAATCAGTTTTTCCGGGAAATGGTAGGGGCCATAGTTGTTGGAGCAATTGGTAATAACTACTGGCAGCCCATAGGTGCGGTGCCAGGCACGCACCAAGTGATCGGAAGCGGCTTTACTGGCAGAATAGGGAGAACTGGGGTCGTAGGCTGTGCTTTCCAGAAATAGGCCGTCTTCTGCAAGGCTGCCATAGACTTCATCGGTGGATATATGATGAAAGCGCAGGCTGGCCTTTCTTTCGGGGTCTAGGCTATTCCAGTAGTCACGAAATGCTTCGAGTAAAACACCCGTACCCATCACATTAGTTTGAATAAAACCTAAGGGCCCTTCAATAGAACGGTCAACATGGGACTCTGCGGCCAGGTGCATAATCCAATCGGGCTTGTAGCGTTTGAACAAGTCTTGAATACTGGGGAGGTCACAAATATCGACTTTTTCGAAGCAGTAGCGCTCACTATCGCTGACTGAGCGAAGTGAGTCGAGATTGCCAGCGTAAGTAAGGGCGTCGATGTTGATAACGTTATGCGGGGTGTTGCTAATCAGGTGGCGAATTAATGCGGAGCCAATGAATCCAGCACCACCAGTAACAAAAATCGTTTTGCTTTTCATAGAGGATCTACATCTGGCCAAGGAGTGACAGCGAAGACTAGCATGACACGCAACGAAGAAAAAGCGGAGCGCGGGAGCTGTTCACTTTATCTTGCTATATAGGCGATATTGTCTGTTTGGCTTGATTCCTCGGTATTATCTTTCGAAAAGTTTCCGGTATGTTTTGCCCATACCAAGTCGCTGACTTCTTTAGAGGCGGTGTAGCCGGTGTTAGCAGATAGGAGTATTTCTTGTATGTCGATACAGTTTCCATTATCCAGCGCAAGATTTAATTCGCTCACTATTTTGTGGGTTTGCACAAGGCTGAGAGACTGCTCTTCTGCGCGCATTATTTGAGGGTGCTGGGTAGTAAGGGCCGTAGCTCCTACCAATAGTTCTTCAAAAAGTTTTTCTCCAGGTCGTAAGCCAGTATATGTGATTCCTATATCCCCATCGGGGTGTTGACTGTTTTTAACGGTTAAGCCTAATAAGCGGATCATGGTTTCCGCCAGCTCACTTATTTTCACAGGTTTTCCCATATCCAAAAGAAAAACATCTCCGCCATTTGCCATGGCGCCCGCTTGAATAACAAGTTGGGAGGCTTCTGGAATGGTCATAAAGTAGCGAATGACGTCCTTATGGGTCACTGTAACCGGGCCACCGCTGGCAATTTGTTTGCGAAATAGCGGTACAACAGAGCCAGAGGAGCCCAGAACATTTCCAAAGCGAACCATGGAAAAACGAGTTTGAGTCTCTCCTTTCGCTAAACCCTGCAGCACCAGCTCGGCAAGCCGTTTAGAGGCACCCATAATATTGGTGGGGCGAACGGCTTTATCGGTAGAAATCAGCACGAAATTTTTTACGCCGGCATTTTGCGCTGCTAATGCTGTTTCATACGTGCCAAATACATTATTCCTCACGCCTTCAATCATGTTGTACTCAACAAGCGGGACATGCTTGTACGCTGCGGCATGATAGACAGTGTCGATATTATAAGCATTAAAAATGGTGTGCATGCGCAGAGGGTTTTGAACGCAGGCCAAAAGTGGTACAAGCTCAGTGTTTAGCCCTTGGCTAGAAATTAATTGCCCTAGCTCCTGGTCTACCTGGTACAGGGCCATCTCGCAGCGTTCGACAAGAACCAACTTTTCTGGATTTTGAGTAAGAACTTGGCGACATAGTTCAGAACCTATCGAACCACCCGCACCGGTGACCAAGACAGTTTTTCTGCTGATACATTTTTGTAGCAGTGCAGAAATAGGAGCGATAGGTTCCCTTTTGAGCAGGTCTTCTACACAGATATCCTGAATTTGTTCCAGCCGTGCTTTTCCTGATACCAGGCTTTCCATGGAGGGTACGGTTCGTATCCGTATTTGCATAGGCTCAAGTTTTAAGATGATCTCCTTCTTTCGAGCGCTGGTAATGGAGGGCATGGCGAGTAACACTTGCTTTATGTTGTGTTCTTTAATAAGGGCAGGAAGGGCCTCGGGATGGCTGACCTTTAAACCGTTATAGCGCATGTTTCGAATGCGAGTTCGGTCATCAATTAATGCAACAGGGTTGTATTTTTTGCTGCTACCTAAGCTTGCCAATAAGGCCAAACCGGAGCTCCCAGCACCGTAAATGGCAACGTTTATTTTATCTTTTGCAGTTTGTCTTGAAATTAACTGCCTGGCGGACAGACGTGTAAAGCCAATTAAACCGAGTAAAATGCTAAAGAAAATTAACGGAGAGGTGAGTGGGATACGGACGTCACTGGCACTAATCAGCAGGGTTAAAACTAAGGTTGAAAAAGCCACACCTTTCACTACGGCCAGCAAGGCCTCATTTCCCATAAAACGTACTACGGCATGATAGAGACCCAGGCGAACAAAAAGGCCGATACTGCAAAGAGTGGTGATGGCAGAGATTGCTGTCGTGGTCGCGGAATAAATATCGGCTGAAAAGCCGGCACTAAGTAAAAAAGAAAGGTAAATGGCGACTGGTATAAGTAGTAAGTCCGCAGCCACCATGAGTGTCTGTTTGATGGGCCGTGGCGCTGCGATCATGAGGTTAAGAGGTTTCGAATCCACGTAATATCCTTAATCGAAAGTTTTAACGGCTGCTTAATACATCGTCGAGCACTCAAGTCATCCATTTCTACCCTGCCCGTTGCTTACAGTGTAGTCCTAAACTTGATAATGAGTAAAACCAAATGCTTGAAACCCTGTCGTGCATCATGAATTCTTAATGTTTTTGTGCGGGCAGTGCTTCAAACAATCTGTCGATATTTCTTTGTATGTACAGCGGGCTAAGCCGATCCTCATTAAAAAGTGTACTGTCTAGTTTTTGCGGTAGAGGGGGTAAAATCGCAGATCGAAAACTGAGATCATTACGGGGATTCCTGATTTTTGTTTGTAATGCGTATTGCCAGTTATTTGCTCCTTTGATTTGCGCCCATGATCGATTGAACACTCTTTTTGGCGTGAGGGGTAGGCTGATTCCCATACCGACGAATGTGTTGTCAGTATCTTTGTAGAATAGATTAACGGCAGAGTCTCCAAACCAGAACTTGAGATCAACACGAAGCCCCTGATCTTCTTCCCAGAACTGGCCCCAAGTGATGGATGACGATAGATCATAATCGGGGAGATAGTATCGGTAGCTCGCCAAATAGCTTTTTCGGGAAATATTGGTTTCGTAGATATTATCGTATATCCCAGCTTGAACGCTGAGCTTGTGTTGGCCACTTTTCGATAAATAGACACTTTCGTTAATTAAACTGCGGTAGTCGTAGGCGCTGAGTCCGGCGAAAAGAGAGCTGTAAAAGCGATCATTCACTTTCACTATTTGCTGAATACCATAACTTTTTATGGCAGATAATTGCCTGTTATCGTAAAAAATATGGTTCTCTTCAAAGTCATCGCTTTGGTTGAGTGACTGTGTATAGTTAGCGCTGGCGATAGCGCCTTTCCAGAGGGAAACTGTAGTGCCCGTTTCCAGGGCGAGAGAGTAATCCCATACGCCAAATTCAGTGGCGACAGCACTGGAGAGGGCCGGAGAAACTGTAAGTCGGGGCTTTAAGTGCTGGTAGCTAGTATCTTTATATTTCCAATCTATCTTGCTAAGGGTAGATGGGTATCCACTTTCTACTTTTTGCCGTTGAGGCTTCCCTCCTATCTGTGGATTAAGCTCAGTCCTAATCCAGAAAGCGCGAATGCCTTGTTTTTTTAATACAACAGTAATGAAGTTGTATTGCTGATAGTCAGTGTTAGACGCAATATTTAGCACCCTGGCAATGGCATCCGTATCATTAATACTGTAGATGGTGTTTTCTAGGGCAATAGCAAGTTCTTTGGGGTCAGAAGATATTTCCCCAACAGAAACACGCTCAAACCCTTCTTGGTTTAATTGAATGAAGAGCTGTTTAAGAGAGGTTTGGTTTTTGTTTTCCTTCGACCGGTTTTTGCTGGAGAGAGCAGGAACCAGCGCACTACTGGCGGCTTCTGTTATCTCTCTTGGCCGGCTTGGCTTTTCCGTTCGGTTGTCGATGACATGGAAATCTCTTTCGCTTTTAGTTGTGTATTGTGAGTGGTAGCTGTTCTGTCTAGCGAAAGGTAAGTGTATCGAAAGCCCATAGAATTGTTTTTGTGGTAAGGAATCGGATTCTTGATGAAGTAGTAGAAGAGCGCTGAGGCTTGCGCCAAATGGAAGCAGTTTCTTTGGGCTTTTGAGTCGGGCGCCCACGTTTATAGACTGGCCATCGTGCTCAATAATCGTACCTAGCCAGGGAAGGGCTTGGTATTCGATGCCGCCGAACAAGCCGTTCATGCGATCAAAACTTTGTTGTTTGATCTGCTGCCCCCAGCCGAGGCTGAGTCTTATTTTATCCAACTCCTTACTGGCAACGAGAAAGCGTGTGTCGAAGTGATTTGCTTCCCCTCCAATATCCTGTTGCCCAATCGCTAGGGATAATAGTTCAGGTGGTATAAATGGAATTGTTATTTTAACGTTGGCAGATAGGTCGCGTAGCCTGCATCCATCGGTATAGCAGTTGCTTTGAGTGTCGAACCAGGCGATGCGGCCGCCAACCTCTGCAAATGGAAGAATCCCGATGGCAGTGGTGAGATTATTATTATGAGTATATTCGTTATTGTGAAACACCAAGTCAGAATATTGCAGGGAAATAGATCCATGTGGAATTAAAGTGGCGTTGGGCGTATTTAATAAGCCACTGTAACCCTGGAAAGATAGGCCGGTGTTAATAAGCTCGCGGCTGATTGCATTAGTGGTAGTTAAAAGAAGCAGGGTGACAATGAATGTCTTGATGTTTTTACCAGTATGTTGCTTGCTCATAGGCGCAAGTTTTCTCCTTCTGGTGGGCAAAGGCGGTACAAGCAAGTTAGTTTAATTGGGCCTATTTTCCAATGGATTTTAATTAATTAATTTATTTATAGTAAGGTGTATTAATTTCAATGGCTGTTGAAAAATCTTGTACGAAATATAAATTCTTCTGCTACACTATTTTTGAAATCATGTAATCCTTTTTTTGCGCAAGTATACCAGTGTTCACATAAACTACTCTCACAGGAACGTGGAACTATGAAAGCAGCTAATAAAATATCCTCTTTGCCCTTTGCACTTGCGACCTCCGCCGCACTCTTAGTGAGTGTAAGTGGGTGTAGTGATCGAAATCGTGACCTTGTTGAAGCTTCTGGATTAGCAATTGATGGATACCTCCAAAGTGCTACGGTGTGTGTTGATATTAACGGGGACAAACAGTGCTCAGACAATGAACCCAGGGATACCACTGATGTAAATGCGCATTTTGCTTTGGGGACATTTACACCGGCCCCTCTAGTAGTGGAAATAAACCCTGGGGTGACCACTGAAAGCTCAACACAAGGTGGTGCTGGTGATGCAATTACGGAAGACTTCTTTTTGACGGCGCCATTAAACTCCACTTCAATAACGCCACTCACTACCCTGGTTCAGGTTGGGGTTGAGCAAGGGCTCTATGACGATTTTACTACTGGAGCAAGTGCTGTTGCGGAAGCGCTAAACGTTCCAGCGGGTACAGATATACAAAACTATGACTATATAAGCGCTGGGGATACTAAAGTGGCGGTGGCAGCTGAAGTTGTAACCAATGCTATTGCCGCTGCAATTATAGATATAGACACGAAAGTGACGGGGTCAGTGGCAACGACGGAAAATATATTTGAAACCGCCGTTAAGGTGCTTATTGACCCAACTCTTGCGGGCGATGGTGATGCTCCTTTAATGGATGCAATCGGTGATGCGGTGGATGCCGCTGTAGATGATGGTGATGCTATTGATGATATTAACGTTGCAGATTTTGTGACGGATGTAGAAGACGCTATTGATGCGAATGCTGACATTACCGGCGCATCCGACGTTAGTGTGGATGACTTGCAAGATGCCGTCGAAGAAACCAATACCGTCAACGAAACTGGAGAGGCAACGGGTGCCACTGGCGCATCTGCTTAATTCGTTTTCTTGATGGCAGTAAATAAAATAGAAGGTGGGCCAGTTCTCACCTTCTATTATCTTTAATTTCTCCCCTGTTCTTTTATACTCCGGCTTTATTCCTATCCCCTCCTCCGTATAAAAATAAGCTCTTTGCTGTTAGTTTCCCCTTTCTGCGCATATAATTCGCCGCTAGCTTTTAATTGTAAGTGAGTGAATATATGCATGGTTTAGATGCCGTTAAACAACGTCGTTCCGTAAAATATTTTGACCCTGATTTTGTTATTCCGGATAATGAAATCAAAGAGTTACTATCCCTTTCACTTCTATCTCCAACAGCCTTTAATATTCAGAACTGGCGGTTTCTAGTGGTGGATGATCCGCAGCTTAGGCAGGAATTATGCACCGCTTCCGCAGAGCAAGCGCAGATAACGGATTGCTCTTTATTAGTACTGATCTGTGCCGACTTGATGGCTTGGGGCAAAAACCCCCAGCGGTACTGGCGAAATGCGCCGCAAGAAGTTCAGGAAATCATGGTGCCCATGATCGGTGAGTTCTTTGAGCATGATCAGCAGTTGCAACGAGACGAAGCCATGCGTTCCTGTGGTATTGCTGCGCAAACGCTTATGTTGTCCGCCAAAACAATGGGTTATGACTCTTGCCCAATGGATGGTTTCGATGGGGATAAAGTGGCTGAGCTCGTTAAGCTTCCTGACGACCATTGTATTTCACTGTTTGTGGCAATCGGCAAAGCCTTACAGCCCGCTAGGGAGAGAGCCGGGCAACTGGCCTACGAAGAGGTTGTGCTGAGAAACCGGTTCGGGTGACAGGTTACGGTTCCCAGGTGAATATTGAAGCGTTTAATTGGGAGAGGCCATGTTTTATAGATTAAAGTGCCGTTTTTACAGGCTGTGTGCCTTGTCTGTTTTTATTTTACTGGTGGGGTGCTTTGATACACTAGAGAAAGAAAAAAAGACGAGTGATGGTCAGTCATCACCGCCGGGCAAGGAAATTGAGGATAGATTCAAAAAAGAAATCGCGACGTTAGAATCCCTGCCGTTAAGCCGAGCCTCTCTTGAGGGTTTGTGGCTAGCATTTTACTCAGAAAATATAGCGGAAGAAGATAGTCTGTCCATTGGTATAGACGCCTGGACTATTCTGGAAATTAGTCATGATGCCGAGGGCGGTTCTCTCCAAGTATTAAACCGTGCGAGTTGCGAGAACAATTCACCTAAGACTTTTGAGTACACCATCGACACGAGCACAATCAGTGCGAGTACCTTTCGTATTCCCAGAAGTAATTCATTTTTGTACCCTGCCGCAAAAGACGAGGTCGTTGTTACAGTCGATGAGTCCGGGAGAATGCTGGAGTTTGCAGGCTATGCCAAGGAAACCGGCGACGCCAGCACGATAAAAATGAAAGCTTATAAAGCGCGTGACACGGTGGTGGATTCCTTTGGTTCTTTCGTTTTAAGTGGCCAGGAGTATGCTGTTTCCTGCTTAAGTTATTCCGATAGCTGGGCGCTTTCCGAGGCCGCTGGCGATGACATTCGCCAGTCAGAACAGGTGCTTATGGGTAGCGGGCCGGCCAACCTGCTTTTTTCAATTGTTGAGTATGATGAATCAGACCAAGAGGACGGCTCTGGCTCAAGTGACTTTATATCTGCAGATATTCAGGCAGACTCTGCCTCTGAAAAGTTCGCCACAACAAGTGTCAGCGGCGTGGTGAGTACAGCCACACTAAATATAAATTCTGATTTAAGCATGGCTGCAATCTTTTCTCGTTCGGATGGGGTCGAGGCGTCGCTGGAAGTCGATCTGCTCGATGTGGCAGAATAAGCGGCCTCATAGAGCACTTGACCTTTTAATTAAAAAAGGCAGTATATGCGCTGACAATGCTAGCTAATTATCCTTTATGTAGCACACGGGCGTTGCTGTGTTCTGGCCGCAGGTGTTCTGATAAATCGCATAGTAGGCCAAGATAGCCCGCTACTGCTTCAGTAAAATAACAAATTATTAATAATTCTTACGGAGTTAACCGAGTCATGCCCAGTAAAAGTGAAGTACTAAAATTAAAGCAAACCCGAGGTGCACTATGGGGTTTAGCCAAACAAGTTGGGTTTATGAACGGCCTTAAAGCAGGTATTAATACCGCTTACCGTTCTGTCGTAAAGGGTCAAAATCCTGGGCAAGCTTTCTTTTCATCCTATTGGGATGTGCTCGATAACCGTGAGGCTATCGTCTGTGATGGCCAGCGTATTTCATTTTCCGAATTCAAGGATCGCAGTTTTCGATTGGCAAACGCATTGACTACCCTGGGCGTTCAAGAGAAAGAGCGTGTTGCCGAGCTCTTGCCAAATGGCCCTGAGTGGTTCGAAGTAATGTTTGCCACCGCTTTGACGGGCCGCAGCATGCCAATGTTAAACTGGCACCTTAAACCCCACGAGCTTCCTCCTTGTGTAAACAAATCCAATGCCGTTGCTTTGGTGTTTGATGCTTCCTATTTGGAAGCGGTTCAAAGTGTGAAAGACCAGCTAACCACCGTGAAATATTTTATCGTAGTAGGGGGGGACGCACCCGAAGGCATGCTGTCTTATGAGAAGCTTATCGAGCAGTCAGATGCTTTCGATCCGGCGGGTAGTTTCGGCATGTCAGCAACGCCTTATAGCGGTGGTACAACCGGCACACCTAAACTGCTTAATATGGATGAGATGTCTGATATCCTTGGTGACTCTGATGAAAAACGTCGCGGAACCTCTAAAGACGAAATCTCAGCACTTGCCATGATGCAGCTGGGTGCCTTTTATTGGTACGAGCTTGGTGAATGCAAAGATCCCATTACTAATAATGTTCGCACCATGATACCCGGCCCGCTTTATCATGCGGGTGTACAAGTGGCTGTATTGCCATTTTTTCTTGGTGGTACCGCTGTTCCTTTAAAACGCTTCGAGCCCGAGCTTTTCCTCAAAACTATTCAAGATGAGCGCATTAACTGGACATTTGTTGCCCCGACTATGCTTGAGCGTATTTTGGCCATGCCGGAAGAAGTGCTATCTCGTTATAACTTAAGCACTATGCACAGTATCATTTGTGCAGCAGCGCCATGCCCTCCGGAAGTTAAAAAGGATATTAATGCCTTATTCCGTCGTCAGGGCGCAAAAAATGATATTTTTATGGAATATTATGGTGCCTCCGAAACGGGCTTAATTTCAGTGTTGGTTCCACAGGATTATCAGGCTGATGAAAATCGTTATAACAGCGTAGGTAAAATTCGGGGTGCAGAGTGTCGCATCTACGATGAAGAAAAAGGCACTTGGGCACCAACTGGCCAGGAAGGAAAAGTCATTATTCGATCCCACATGGCGCTTGGCCTGGAATATAAAGGCGATAAGAAGAAAACAGAAGAAGCCTTCCTTGAGGTTGACGGCCAACCTTGGTACGACGATGGTTTAATTGGTTATGTTGATAGTGATGACTTTCTTTATCTTACATCTAGAGCCAAGGAAATGATTATTTCTGGTGGCGTTAATGTCTTCCCGAATGAAATTGAAGAGGTTATTAAGCGCCACAGCGGCATATTTGATGCAGCAGTCGTGCGAGCACCGGATGATGACCTTGGTGAGGTGGCGGCGGCCTTCATACAAATGAAGGATGGTGAAAAGGAACCAACGTTAGAGGAACTCGTTAAGTTCTGTAAAGACGAAGGACTCTATGGCTTTAAACTGCCAAGACAGGTGCACTTCGAAAAGCAGCTGCCTCGACAACTTTCCGGAAAGTTAATCAAGCGTGATTTGGAAGAAAAACTTTGGGAGGGTGTTGAAGCGCACGGATAAACTCGTCGCTTTAGCATGTAAGTGAACAGCACGAAAAACCCTCCATATCACGGAGGGTTTTTTTATGTGTAACGGTATACTTTTAGGGTGCGGCTGCTTCAACGCCCCTTCGCATATTTACTCTGAAAAGTAAAATCAACCCTACGATAAAGAACAGCAAGGTTGATACAAGCGAAACCTTATGATTTCCCTGAGTCATATAATTAATAACGCCGTAGCTCACTGGTCCAATGATAGCGGCGAGACGGTTGGCAAAGCCCCATAACCCGAAAAACTCTCCTGTGCATTCGACTGGTGTCAGCTGGCCGATAAGAGCGCGCCCACCCGACTGGCTTGCCCCCATGGCTAAACCGATTAAATTTGCCGCAAACCAGAACGTAGATACATCGTTGCTGAATAGTATTAAAAGCATGGCTGCTATCCACAATATCAAGGCAAGCGCGAGAGATTTTACCGATCCCAAGCTGTCCTGTAGAAAGCCGAATAAGAACGCTCCAATAGCCGCCGTTAGATTAACGACCATAATCAAAATTATTAATTTCTCACTGTCAAAGCCGATAACCTCTTGAGCATAAATGGCGGCTAGGACAATGACAGCAGCAACACCAGACTGATAGGCAGTGAGGCAGAGTAAAAACCGGAATAAATCCCGGTAATGGGTGGAATCTTTAAGGGTGTCTGACACCTTCTTAAAACCTAACGACAGGTAAGATGCGTCAGTGGGAAGGGTGGTGCGAATGGCGCGCTCCTTTAGCCATAAGAAAGTTGGCAATGCCGTTAAAGCAAAGATCAGCGCTGTTATATAAAGAGTTCGGGGTATGCTTTCTGAATCTGGAATATGGTTTTCTCTGGCCCAGTATAAATAGGCGAGGCAGGCCCCCAGTGTTAATAAACCGCCAAAATAACCCAGGCTCCAGCCATAGCCGGATATTTTTCCCATGTCTTGTTCGTTGGCAATTTCTGGCAGGAAGGCTGAGATGAGGTTTTCCCCGTAGGAAAAGCACATTGCGGAGATAATTAAAAAAGAAACAGCGAGAGCCAGATTATTTGGGCCAGGCAAGGCCAGTAAAGTAGTGAATGCGACACAGCCCACGGTTGAGAATAAAAGAAAATATTTTTTATTGCCTCGGTAATCTGAAATAGCACCTATGACCGGGGCACTAAGCAGAACTAGAAAATTTGCAATGCTGATGCTTAATGTCCACAGGAACGTGGCGGACGTGCCCTCTAAAAATGTATTTTCTTTCGCTATTACCGCAACGAAATAAGCGCTGTAAATAGTGGTGAGAACGACGGTGGTGTAGCCTGAGTTGGCGAAATCAAAAAATGCCCAAGCAAAAATTTCACGCTTTTTAACCTGGGAGGAGTTGTGCGGTGTTTGAGTACCGTTTGAGCGAGAGGGCTTCGTAAACATAGCCTGTTTGATCTTTATATTGTTAGGGTCGGCCTCTATAAAGCATAAGCAAAAAGCCTAAAACAAAGGTCATTGATGATAGATGTCTTTCTTTTGAGACTAAATTTCTCGGCTAGACAAACCTTTAATGTCTTGGTTGCTGGGGCTCTGGAAAATAGACAGTTCAAACTCTTTTGTCACTGCAAAAATATGATCAAAAATATCGGCTTGTATTCCCTCGTAGTTTTTCCAGTCGGTGTCATTGCAAAAAACATAAATTTCTATAGGTAGGCCCCTTTCTGTTGCGGCCTGTTGGCGAACCAGCAGTGTCATGGATTGGTGGATTTTTGGATGCCGTCTGAGGTAATACTCAATATAGGCGCGGAATGTCCCAACGTTGGTGAGCTCGCGGAGTGGAATGCTCTCTTCAGTGCCATTTGGCCGGGTATTATTAATTTCTTCCAGCTTGCTTTTCATGTAATCGGCGATGATGGAAGAGCCCATAAATTTTTTTATCAATGTATCATCGCAGAATTTGATTGTGCCAATATCAATAAAAATAGAACGTTTAATTCTTCTACCGCCTGATTCCTCCATGCCCCGCCAGTTTTTAAATGAGTCTGTTACAAAGGCGATGGTGGGAATGTTACTGATGGTTTTATCCCAATTTCGAACTTTGACGGTGTATAGAGATACCTCTAACACTTCTCCATCTGAGCCGTAGCGTGGGAACTCAATCCAGTCACCACGTCGACAAAGGTCATTCGAGCTGATCTGTATGCTGGCAATAAACCCCAGTATACTGTCTTTAAATATTAATAGGAGCACGGCACTGAGTGCCCCAAGGCCGGTCAGTAATCCTTTCGGGTTGGTGGAGGTGATGGTAGAAACTATAAGTATCAGGGAAACCAGATAAAAAATAATCGTAGCGACCTGTACATAACCTTTTATGGGAATATGCTTAAATTCGTGTTTCGATTGAAAGTGATCAACTAGCCAGTCCAGTATCTCGGTAATTCCCTTTAATAGGGATACGATGATATAAATGGCGGCAATTTTCGAAACCAGTGGAGCCAGGGTGCCAAAATGTTGAGAGTAGGCATATAAAACCAAGGCTGGAATAATAAATAGAAAATGATTCAGTATCCTCCTGGAAATAATAGGTTTGGCCCAGTCTAGCCCTCCGGTAAGAACAACCTTTTGGATCACTTTCAAAATTATCTGTTTGAGTACGATATGGGTGAATAATGCGCTGAGTATGACTGCGGCGCCGGGAATAAGGTGTAAAAAGGGTTCGGTGCTAATACCGAGATAAAGCATTAGTTCGTTGAATTTATTCATAGGGTGGGATTCTGATTACGATAGAAATTTGAGCGGCTGTGACCTGTTTATCATAGCATTCTGGTGGGGGTTGGGTACTTATAGACGCAAGAGTTGTCAGGTGTTTACTTTGTGTGAAGGGGGGGAGTTCGTAGTTAAAGCGTAAGGTTTTATTGGTTCAGGGAAGGCTCCGTGAGCCGAAAACCGATCTAGGCACTTTCCCTCAACTACTTGAAGGGAAAGTGCCTGGATGCTTTGGCGGGAAATTAAAATTGCACCTTGCTTAGAACTTTACAGACAAGTTTGCTTGCAGGCGTACTTTATCTTCATTTGCGGAAATTGCGTCGGTAAAGCTTTCTCCCCAGGTTACTGAGTCCAGTTCTGCAGAAAGGGCACCGGTTGACTTGATTTGCTCCATAGAATAGAGACGCAAGTCTACTTTGGTGTTCTTTGCCAGCTTGTAGTCGAGCTGCAGGCGCACTCCTTTAAAGTTGGTTACACCATAGCTGCCTGGGCTAGGGAAGTCATTCTGGCTGTAGCGGCCATCTGCAGGCATAGAGAATGCCTCAATGTAGTAATAATACGCTCTTACTGCCACTTCTTTATTGATTTTGTAGCGACCCTGTAAAACCAGTCCCAAGTGGCTATCATCGCTGTCTGTATTATAAAGATCAAAAGCCACTCTGCCATCACCATAATCTGCGCGACCAGATATGCCAAGTACCTCAGCCGCTTGGTATGTGTCATCTATATTAAGATGGGTAGCTGAAACTGAACCCCTTAATTTAACACCTTTGATATCTGGAGCAATATACGATACCTGTCCATGAAAAAGGTCATCATCATTCGCGAAACCTCCCTCGTTCAGGATGCCATGGGTAAAGGTGAGTTTGGTGGCACCTTTTGTTTCGTCTCGAAAAACATAAGCGGCAGAAAGCCCATCGATGGCTTGGTCCGAATCCCAGAACTGTGAGGAGTTGTTTTCATGTGGCATGCTCATTTTGCCGGCCGTTACGGCTAAACCAGGAGCCTTTTTTGGCGTGTATTGAATGAGAGCCCTATCGAGCCCAAATTCTGCATTTTTTTCCGATGAATCGGTACTTAGATCTTGGTTTGTGGAGGTACTGTTATCCGAATTGGTTGCTAAGCGAATATTGGCTCCCCATTCATTATTAGGTTTAAACTTTAAACCGAGCCTTGCTCTTATGCGCGCACGTTCTCTTTCCTCGTCATCACTTCCTGATGCGCTTTTATCCTCAATTTCCATTCTTAAGCGGAAGTCGCCATACGCCTTGACCTTCCCTGCGTCATCAAGATTTATACTTGCCATTGCTGAGTTCGCCAAGAGCAGTGGAATAGTTGACAGCACAAGTTTTTTCATTTGGATTCCCTTGAGTATTTTTCTAATGGTCAATCACTGAAGCTTGAAATAAATCTGAAACGAAAACTTTTCTCGCACGAAAAACATAGTGGGAATGTAGTTCATTATCCATATAACGGCAAATCTATGTGACTATTTCTATTGGGGTATGCTGATAGTCGCCGTTTTTTCCTGATTTATTTTTTTGTTCGCAAGCGCAATAGCTTTTTAACAACCTGCCAGAGCTGCTCTGATTGATTTTGGGCAAAGCAGGGAGCCCGCCCCTTAAAACGTGCCCCGTCAGAGATAAATGACGCTAATTAACAGAGCGCTGAGGGTTTGGTTTTTGTACGCTATTGATAAAGTCGACTTCGCTAGGTTTTTTTACTTCGCGATAATGGCTGCATTATTTACTGTGTCGTGAGTCAGTGAGAACGGATCTTAAATACAGGGAGAGAAGATTAATGCCAAATTTTATGGGCGATGCGCTGGCCAAGTGCGCCAAATACAATCCGGATGGTGAGTTTCTTATATATGGAGAGCAGCGAATTACATGGTTCCAGCTAAATGAACGGGTTAACCGTTTGGCTGCTGGACTCTCTGCGCAGGGTATCAAAAAGGGTGATAACGTCATTTTGATGTTTCATAATTGCCCCGAATTTTTTGAAACAAACTATGCCATTCAAAAGCTCGGTGCCGTGGCTGTGCCCATGAACTATCGTTTTGTACCGCGGGAGGTTGTATATCAAGCTCAACATTCAGAGGCCGTAGCGTTTATCTATGAAGAAATGTGGTCGGAAGCAGTTCTTGCGGCTTTGCCAGAAATGACGGGGATTAAAACCTTCGTCGTTAAGGGGGCGGAGCAAAAAGGTATGCTTGATTATGAAACACTGATTGCCTCTCTTCCTCCCGTTGAGCCGAAGGTGGACGTCTCAGAGGAAGAGACTTGTGTTATTTGTTATACAGGAGGTACAACTGGCACACCGAAGGGTGTGATGCTGACTTATAAGAACCATATGAGTTTGCTGCATACCATGATAGAAGGCATGGTTCCTCGTTTACACAATATTTCCATACCGGAAGGTGTGCGTAAAAGAATTGGCCTGCCCAACTTTGTGTTTTCGAGTCTCGAGAGCAGTGCTGTGAAGTGGGTTCTCAGTCGCTCTACGTTGCAAAATGGAATGATTAAAGCTGCGAAAAAGGTGATCGGTTCTCCAGTGGCGCTTCGTTTGACTAAAAAGAAGCAAATAAAACAGATGATGCCTTCATTTCCCATGTTTCATGATGCGGCGTATCAGAATGCTATATTGGCCCCCATTACCGGAAATATGACTCTGGTTTTACCTGTGAATGTGCATTTTGATCCCGAAGAAGTATGCGCCTTGGTAGAGCGGGAAAAACCCGCGCTATTAGGGAATGTGCCTACCGGTTGGAAAAAGCTGTTGAAGTTTAAGGACATCGCTAGCTACGATCTTAGCTCTGTACGTATCGCGGCCACCGGTGGTGGTGTTTGTCCTGCTGCCCTTAAACGGAAAATATTTGCCACGCTTCCAAGTGTGATCATTGCTGATGGGTTTGGCCAGACAGAAATGGCACCGACTACCTCCTTTAAGATTGATACCAGTGCTGATTCCTTGAAGGATCGATCCGTGGGTAGCCCCATGGTAGAAACACGCATCGTTGATGAGTTTGGGCGAGATGTGCCAGAGGGAGGAGTCGGTGAGATTATTTATCGTAGTCCCACGATTATGAAGGGTTATTACAAAGAAGAAGATAAAACATCTGAAGTGATAAAAAATGGTTGGTTCTACAGTGGCGATTTAGGCTGGATCGACGACGAAGGTGATATTAGGGTCGCAGAACGTAAAAATGAATGTATTTCGACAGGTGGAGAGAAAATCTTCCCCGGAGAGGTGGAAGAAATTCTCGCGGAGCATGAAAAAATTCAAGATATCTGTGTTATCGGTGTGCCAGATGAAACATGGGGTAATAGTGTACGCGCGGTGATTCATTTGAATGATGGTGATACTGCTACGGAGCAGGAAATTATTGATTGGTGTCGCGGCAAAATGGCGGGCTATAAAAAACCAAGAACCGTTATGTTTGTGGATGAACTTCCCATATCAGCCGTAGGAAAAGTGCAGCGCAATAGGGTACGAGAGCTTTATGGTGCTCCATCTCCGATTAGCGAGGCCAATATAACTGAAGAGAAAATAAGCTCAGAGCTTACTGAGTAATTGGGGGATCTTTACCGAGCGCCTTTTTAAAGGCGTCCGGCATTTGGTGGATTTTTTCAGATAGTTACAGCAGCCACTCAACGCTCACAAACATCGCGCGGGGTGTGCCTGGAAAATATCGCTCGTCTCCCCAAGCGAAATCTGCGCGCTCGGCGTAAGTTTTATTGCTGAGGTTGGTGATGCGAGAGGCTATCTTAATCGATGCAGACAGGTCGTAGTTAGCATAAGCGTTTAATACCGTATGGCCTGGGTAAGTATGTGCATTAGTAGTATCTGTGTAATATCGGCCGGTATGATTGATTTCTATCGTCCATGATGATTTACCATCAAGCATATTTTCGGGATGGTATAACCAGCGAAGTTGTGCGAGACGGCGTGGTGCCGTGTCCATATCATCGCCTGCTGTAACTTCGTCCCCCCAGGTGTTTTCGTAACGATGACGCGCATAGGTGCCAGAAAAAGCGAGCTGTTGTTCGTTGTTTAATTCGTAGTTGAAAGCAAGCTCTAAGCCCTCAGACTGTGTTGCACCATCACTAAAAACCAGTCGGTCAGAGTTGCGATAGATAACATTTTCCTTTTTTTGAACATAGCTTGTTAGCTGGGAGCTATATCTTATTCCATGGCTATTAAGGCCGATCTCGATACTATTCATTTGTTCTGAATCAATATCTGCACTTTCTTGCCCCGCCTGGAGGCGATAAAGGTCTGTGGCCTGTGGTGGCCGAAAGCCGCTGCCGAAAGAGGTGAATATCTGCTGGCGTGAATTAATGTCATAGCTCAGGCCGAGTCGTAACGCACCATCCGTAAATTCATCGCTACGGTCTTCGGGGCGCGTATAACGGCAGCCATCAGCAGACAAACAAAGACTGCCGTCGTCACGGGTATTGCCGCTTAACATTTTGTTGTCGTAGTCATAGTGTAGATATTCAAGCCTTAGGCTATTGAGTAGATGTAGCCTGTCGCTCAGCAACCAGTCCGCACTGATGTGGCTTGCCAGGTGTCGGGTGCCAACATTAAAGTCGTATTGCTTGCCTTGCGGTAATTTCCCAAATACTTCTAGGGCAGATTGTTCCTGTAGCAGGTCGATGTCTGCTCCCTCAACACGAATGCCGCCTGTAAATCTGTGTTCGGCAACTTTCCAAGCAATACTGCCTTGGAGACCCGCACTATTTTGTTCATTTTTTTCAGTTGGCGTGCCAGGTAAAAAGTGCATAAGGAAGTTCATTTGGGAACGACGCCAATAAGGGGTGATGACGAGTTCAGAGCTGTCTGTACTTCTTGCGAACTGTGAAGAGATGCGAGATGACCATGCGTCGCGATAGGCCTCCGGGTTGGGGTTGCTACGCTTTAAGTCTGGGTCTGAGTAGGCTCTAGGGCCTTCAACATAAGCGCCCGTTTCTTGATTTAAAAGCGAACCGCTAATGACCGTGCTGTTGCTCCATACGTCACCATAGCTATCGAGCCGCAAATTAAATTTTTGCTGGCCATAGCCGGTATTGTCGCGGTAACCATTGCTGCTGGCTGTATTAAAATCCAGCCGCACTGCGCTATCTTTTTCCCGTAAAGAGTTGCTGAGTTTAAGTCGATAAAGGTCATAGGGGCCACCTTCAAGAGAAAGTTGAGTCTGGTCTTGCCCAGCAGGTTTTCGGGTGGTGATATTAATGAGGCCATTTAGTGCATTGCCGCCAAATACAGAACTAGACGGGCCCCGTATCACTTCAATTTCACCAGCCTGTTCGCTATTGACCTCAAATAGGTTATTAATGTTGCAGAAACCGGCGGGTCGTATCGGTATATTGTCTTGTAGATAAAGAAATGCACCGCAGGCACCAGGGCCGGTGATAGAAGCAGAGCGGATGGCTGTTAAGTGTTCTTGTCCTGAACCTTTGCTTATCCAAACGCCAGGAACCTGAAATAGAATTTCATTGATGTGGCTATGGCCAGTGTTATCGATTTGCTCTGTTGAAACAGCGCTGTAATTACCGCTGTTTGACCAAAGTGGCTGAACACTTTTTGGTGAGGTGATAACGATGGGTGAAAGTGTTAGCTCGTCGGTTTCAGAGAGCACATTTGTGGATAAAAATAGTCCGAATAAGGTCGCTGTTATCATTCGTATTAAGGATGAATGGTAGGGGGCTTGCTTCACTTGGGGGGTCTCCCGAAAGTTTATTGGAAAAGGGCAGTGCTAGCGGTTTTTTTTGAGACTTTCATAAAAGCCGCTAATCAGGTGGCTTGCAAACTCTGGGGTTTCTGTAAGTAGAGCGCTTGCATTAGGGTCTTGCTTGGATGCGGCTTCTATCAGTGATAAGCCTGCACGCAAGGATTCAAACTCCTTTTTTATCCATCTTTTATCCCATTTTTTTCTTCCGCCAGTACAGTCAACTCCGTGCATAAAACCATCACTCCAGTAAGAGTATTGGAGCATGGATAGGGTGTTGTCGTTGGGCAGGTCAAAGGTCGACATTTCTAGATCGATGGCAATACTTTCATATTGCGTCATGATGTCATTCGCAAAACTGTCTAAGATTCCAGAGTGGTCCTCAGCATCGAAATCCATGATTAAACTTTCTACTAGGTACGGAAGCCAGTGATTCGGATCGCTTGCTTTAGGGTCGCAGCATATACTGCTTAAAAAGCCGTGTACCTGGAAAAAGAGTTCTTCATCTTCTGTATCTGCGTGGCCTTCTTTGGGCTCCTGATGCCCTGGCATCGGTACGGCATGCAGGTGCGGTGAGCTATCGGGCTCTTTTTGCTGGTGTGACATGGCACTGTAGTAATCAAGCGTGTTGTAGGCGATAGAGCGCATTATCGGGATGTCGTGGAGGTTTTTTGCCGAGGCTATTGCCTCAGATACAATGGCAAAATCCTGCCACTGAGGGCCTCTCTTGTTGCAATTATGTTTTGCCCAGAGCGCAAGTAAGATAAAACGATCGCGCCACTTGTTGGAGTGGGGAGATAGCAAATAATGGACAGTAGATAGAGAACCTTCTGGAATGCTGTGGGAAAAAAATGCGTCGACCCTTTCTTCCAGCTCATCATCCTGTTCAAACCATCCTTGGGCGTAATCAGCCTTTTCAAGCCACTTTGCGCTGCGGTTAAGCGCTTTTTCATGAGAGTTGCGGGAGAATAGTTGGGGGAACTCTTCATGCCATTGATTTAGCAGGCTCAGTAGGTCGAGGGGCTGAGGTTGCCAGATATTTAAGCCCAGCCACTCTGTCCACAATAAGGTCTCTGCGGTGAGAGGTTCTTCACTTTGAACATTGAGGGCGAGAAAGTGGGGCAGTATGCACCGCACCCAGTTTTCATCCGTTTCAAGGCAGTAGATTTCTGATTTCATATGCCTGACCTGGTTTTCGCACTCCTTCCTAGTGGTAAGGGGGGAGACCCAGGTGTCGAGTACACCGAAATGCTCTTTAAGAATTGCACCCACCAATGCAAATTTCCGCCCCACTTTAAAAATACTGATGACGGATGCAGCACCCACGCCATCCGTGGTTGAGGCGTAAACTTTTACCAGTTTAATGGTTTCGGGGACACTGGCTGACTCGCAGGGAAGGCCAGATTTTCGAATTGTTTTGATGACTTTATCAATTTGAACTTTTTCATCGGCGGGAAGCCAGTTACGCGATGTGATTAATCGACGTAGACCTTTGGGTGAAATTTTTTTCTGAAAGAAGGCATCCTGTAGTGCTTCAATGATGGCAGACCTGACAGCTTTTCTTTTGTGTAAAAGAAATAGCAGTGCACCCTCTCGTAATATCGCTTGGCTTGCGCCTAGCAAATCAAATACAAAGCCTTCAATGGCTTCATCGGCGAAGAAGGTGAGGCGATCAGCAAATAATTGGTAGAACTCAAATTCTGAAGAGATGTGGAGCTGTTGAAGGTGGTTGATGAGCTCATTATTGATCTCTTCCTGGGTAAGGCTGGCCTCTTCAAGGGTGGGTTCGAATTTATTCTGCTGCCAGAGTATCGTAGCGTTGAGGGTCTCTGGGTCCAGAGGCAGGTTATGGGTGCTGATGTGATCAAGGATTAATGTGAATAATTCATCGTTACCTTGCTCTGAGTTTAGTGCCGTGACCAGAATGGACTGCAATTTATCCCATGCTTTTTGGGGAGCATTCTGACCATGACGAATCTGGATCATAAGCTCCAGTAGTGTGCAGTGTAATAAATACTCTAGCGCATCGAAGGGGGGCTCTTGGTCTCGGCTTGATGCAGCAAGATGGAATATGTGCTCAAGAATAAGTGGCTCACTAAGCTCTCCAAGTTGAGCGACCTCAGGCCACGAAGGAGGGAATTCAGAATCGCTAAGAAGGTGCTCAACCTTAGAAAGCAAGTCCTGGAATTTCTGGTCATCAGAGGGCATGTATAGGATCCTGTGAGGCTGGTGTGCGGCATGGCTCCGCAGTGCAGATTAAAAATGGTAACTGTTCAGCCTAGGCCCAAATTTTAAGGCAGCCTGAACAGCCACAAAAAACGTTTTGCCAGAGAGAGTTGCTCGACGTTTTGTTGGAAGGTTTAGTGTGCGCGTGACGTTTTACCAGCTACTTGTTCTCTTATTACCTTTTGATTTCATGATGTAGCCAATAAGAAAACCTATGATCATAATTCCAGCGCCAAGCTGAAGCCCTTTGTTAAAGTTGTCAGACTTGTATTTGTCGCGCTCCGCTTTTAGTTGCTCCATATCCACCTTCATGAGCTGGTTATCTTTTATTAACTCGCTATTCGCCTTGTCAATCCGAATGGCATTGGCTGAGAGTTGTTTGAGGTCGTTAAACTCATCTTCGGTGGATTTGTTGGTTTTGCTTAGTTTGCTGTGTTGTTTCTTCAGAGTATTTAGCTCTGCCGTAAGCGCTTTGAGGCGCTGATTTTGACTGATCGTGGACTCTTTTAAACGCGTTAATTCACTTTGAGCGCTGACCAAAAGTAACTTCGCTGTAGGTGTGCTTTGAATATACTGGTTACGTACCCAGCCTTCCGCCCCCGCAGCGTTGATGTGGCTCCATTGCTGATCTTCGGAGAGTTCAATGATCTCAAGTGTGGTGCCGCTGTTGAGGTATTTTTTAATACGGTGTTGCATCGTATGACCACTTCGGACGGGAACGGTCAGTTTGTCAGAAACATAGGCGCGTTCAGCATGGACGGACGCTGCTGAAAAGGTGGACAGGGTAATGGCAACAAGTAATGAGTAAAAGGTGGGGTTCTTAAAATTAACGTGAACGTTCATTGACTGCCTAACTCCTAAAATCCAAAAAAGCGGGGAATAATTTCCGTTATATTACACTGAGATCCTATAGGGCGCTTAACAAATATACTAATTTATCCGGTGTGTGTCTTGATCACCAGCCTGTGAGAAAGGCGGGCCTAATTGGCGGGCGCATACTGGGACACAAAGGCTTGCACAGAGTAGGGCTGAAGCACTTTGCACATAGGCGGTGCCACCACAGTGCGAAAGAGCACTTGATGACGAAACCTTAACAGCCTCTGGATATGTGAGCGGGCTTAACAGGCTGTTGAAATTCTACTGACTTGGCCATCTACTGCGTCGCTTAAGGCGCCTACTTTCGGTAAAATCGCACTCAAAGTACCCAAAGCGTTTCACGGGGCAGGCTCTGCTCA
>Ga0209121_10001302_pt1 | contig 26124 bp, 29 predicted proteins | sample Cruoilmetagenom3_FD_187292 | JGI IMG/M metagenome (GOLD analysis project Ga0209121, IMG submission 187292) | Oil polluted marine microbial communities from Coal Oil Point, Santa Barbara, California, USA - Sample 3 (SPAdes) (version 2) | ecosystem: Environmental > Aquatic > Marine > Oil seeps ...
CCCCCATCCTCTTTCTTGTGGCAGAGAAGGCGAAAGAGATGGTTACAGAAGTGGCGTTCCTCACGAAAGATGTCTTTGAACTCCATAGCTTTCCTCCAGTGGCGATTTCAGATAACGCCTAATTTGCGCAAATATGTACGCAAACCCCAAACGAAGTTGACTCACTACCTACCCAATAATACCCTTCCGGACCACTCATCAACTAGCGTTATTAACTCCACATTCTCATTATAGACCGCATCGAAGATGAAGAACTCAGGCCGGGATAGGTAATCGTAGATGAAGCCATCCGTGGTCGGTATGGGAATGGTATCCAATCGCTCTGGCGTAACCCACTCCAGGGTCCCTTCAGCGCACTCAACAGGTGGGATGGCAGTGATGTCAGCCGTGTAGATGTAGATGATCCAGTTGTACTCGGTGGGGCTGGTCTCCGTTAGTATGCCTCTGAGGCGTGGCTCCTCGATGGATATACCCGTCTCTTCCTTCACTTCGCGTATCACCGCCTCTCCAGGCGTCTCGAAGGGCTCAAGGTGTCCTCCCACGGGGACGTACTTGCCGAGATTGGGTTCCTTGCTACGGCGAAGCAGCAAAAGCCCTGCCTCGCTCCGCAGGATACAGGTGGCTGCTGCCTTCTTCAAGCCGATAGGGATACTCATAGTTGCCTCTCCACCTTGATAGTCTTTAGTTTCGCAAAGGCATTGATGGCTTTTAATGTTACTCATACAGCCTCTCCAGCATCCTCAGGGCATGCAGTGTCACGTGCTTGCCCGGCTGGCTTAGATAGGTTGGTGGGTTCCATGCCCGACCTAGGTGAAGTAGGACTCGCTGTCGTTTGTTCGCGTATTAGGGCAGGTATAGAAACCCGCCCTACTTACTATATGGCGGCTATCTTCTCTGTTGCCCAGCACCTCTTGTGCCTGCTCAGTAAAGGGGCGTCCTCTGTCGTTAAGAGGGCAGGTATGGAAACCTGCCCTACTTGCTGAAAACGTCAAGGGGGCTCAGGAGCCTGCTGCGGTCCGAGGCCAGGGCTTTGCGCTTCTTTCGGCCAGCGAACACCCTCTTGAGGAACTGGCCGGTGTAGGAGTGGGGCATCTGGGCCACCTTCTCTGGTGTTCCCTCGGCGATGACCCAGCCTCCAGCGTCGCCCCCCTCCGGCCCCAGGTCTATGATCCAGTCGGCGGACTTTATCACCTCCAGGTTGTGCTCGATGATGATCACCGTGTTCCCGGCATCGACGAGCCGGCCCAGGACGTTCAAGAGTTTCTTGATGTCGTCGAAGTGAAGCCCCGTGGTGGGCTCATCCAGGATGTAGAGGGTGCGACCGGTGGCCCGCTTGGAGAGTTCTCGGGAGAGTTTTATCCGCTGTGCCTCGCCGCCGGAGAGGGTGGTGGAGGACTGACCAAGCCGGATGTAGCCCAACCCTACATCGTAGAGGGTCTGGAGTTTCCGCTTGATTTTGGGGATGTTCTTGAAGAACTTAATGTTTTCCTCCACCGTCATCTCCAGGACGTCGGCGATGTTCTTCCCCTTGTATCGGATCTGGAGGGTCTCCCGGTTGAACCGTTTCCCTTTGCAGACCTCGCAGGGGACGTATATATCGGGGAGGAAATGCATCTCTATCTTGATAATCCCGTCGCCTCGGCAGGCCTCGCAACGGCCTCCTCTAACGTTGAAGGAGAAACGGCCTGGCTTGTATCCCCGCATTCTCGCCTCTGGCAGGGTGGCGAAGAGTTCACGGATGTAGGTGAAGACGTTGGTATAGGTGCCCGGGTTAGAGCGGGGCGTCCGGCCGATGGGGGATTGATCTATATGTATGACCTTGTCCAGGTGCTCAACTCCTAAGATGTCCTTATGTCGGCCCGACCTGTCTTTGGCTCGATGGAGTATCTGAGCCAGTCGCTTGTAAAGGATTTCGATGAGGAGGGTGCTCTTCCCCGAACCAGAGACGCCGGTGATGCAGATGAACTTGCCCAAGGGGAAAGAGACATCGATCTCTTTGAGGTTGTGTTCCGCCGCGCCTTTGACCTCTAGATAGGCCCCATTCCCCCTTCGGCGCCTCTCCGGGATGGGGATGCTCTTCTTTCCGGAGAGGTATTCTCCGGTGATCGACTCTGGGCAGGCGATGATCTTCTCTATAGGCCCCGCGGCCACTACCCGGCCGCCGCTCTCCCCGGCTCCTGGCCCCAGGTCTATAATCCAGTCAGCGGAGCGCATCGTCTCCTCGTCGTGCTCTACCACCAACAGCGTGTTTCCCAGGTCACGCATATCCTTGAGGGTGCGGATAAGCCGCTTGTTGTCTCGCTGGTGGAGGCCGATGGAGGGCTCGTCCAGGATGTAGAGCACCCCCACTAACTGGGAGCCGATCTGGGTGGCTAGTCTTATCCTTTGGGCCTCGCCGCTCGAGAGGGTGGTGGCTGAGCGGTCCAGAGTCAAGTAGTCGAGCCCCACGTTCACCATGAACCGCAACCGATCCCGGATCTCCTTGAGGATGCGGTGGGCGATGGCCAACTCCCGCTCGGAGAGCCTCTTAGGGAGTTCTCGGAAGAACTCTTGGGCCTCGCTTACGGACAGGGCAGTGATATCGGTGATCGACTTGTCGGTCAGGGTGACGGCCAGGCTTTCCGGTCTCAGCCGTTTCCCCTCGCAGGCGGGGCAGGGATGGGTAGACATATACCTTTCTATCTCGCCTCGGACATAATCAGAACTCGACTCTCGGTACCGCCGCTCCAGGTTGGGGATCACCCCCTCGTAGGTGGTATCGTATTCGCGGATGCGGCCATATCGGTTTCTGTATCTCAGTCTGATTATCTCCGTGCCGGTCCCATATAGGAGGAGATCTATATGCTCAGGTTTCAGTTCCCGCACGGGGACATTCACCGGGAAGCCATAGTGATCAGCCACGGCCTTCACCAACTGATAGTAGTAGGTCTCGCTGGTCGAGGCTCGGCTCCAGGGCCGGATGGCCCCCTCAGCCAAAGTCAGGCCCCTGTTGGGGATGACCAGGCCGGGGTCTATCTCCATCTTGGTGCCGATCCCCTGACAGACGGGGCAGGCCCCATAAGGGGTGTTGAAGGAGAAGGTGCGGGGCTCTATCTCGCCGATACTGATGCCGCAGTGGATGCAGGCGAACTGCTCGGAGAAGAGGAGGTCTTTCCCCGCAGTCGCGTCGTTGATGATGACCACGCCGTCGCCCAGGCTAAGGGCCGTCTCCAGCGAATCGGTGAGTCGGGAGCGGAAGGCCTTGATCTCTTCCTCGCTATATTTGGCCCGGTCGGGGATGATGAGCCTATCCACCACCGCCTCTATGGTGTGTTGCTTGTAGCGGTCGAGTTCGATATGCTCGTCCACATCCCGCACCTCGCCGTTCACCCGGACGCGGACGAAGCCCGCCTTGCGCACATCCTCGAAGACCCGCTGGTGGTGGCCTTTGCGGTCTTTGATGAGGGGGGCCAGGACCATTATCTTGGTCTCGGGATCGAGTTCCGTCACCGAATCTACTATCTGCTCTGCCGACTGCTGGGCGATGACCCGGCCGCAGTTGGGGCAGTGGGGGATGCCGATGCGGGCGTAGAGAAGTCGAAGATAGTCGTATATCTCGGTGACCGTCCCCACGGTGCTTCTGGGGTTATGGGAGGGCCCCTTCTGGTCGATGGAGATGGCGGGGGAGAGCCCCTCTATCTGGTCCACATCTGGCTTTTGCATCTGGCCCAGGAACTGGCGGGCGTAGGCGGAGAGGGACTCGACATAACGCCGCTGCCCCTCGGCGTAGATGGTGTCGAAGGCCAGAGACGACTTGCCGGAGCCAGAGAGGCCGGTGATGACCACATATTTGTTCCGTGGTATCTCCACGGTTATATTCTTGAGGTTGTGTTCGCGGGCGCCGCGAACGATGATCTTATCTTGGGCCATATCACAGCCTTGCTTCCGCCGGATTTGCAATCCGGCGGCTTTCAATATTCTGAACCAGCTCTGTAACTAGGTCGATCTCCAGAAGAGGTTGATTTCCTAACAGGTAGTTTTGAGCGCTGGAGTAGGGATACTCCTCTGCTCGTTCTGCCAGTCGCCAATTCTCCTGCAGCGGGTTATTATGTATATAAGCCATCTTTTGAACCAAGAATTCCTCTGAAAAGATGTTCTTGGCGAAATATTGCTCTTGCCAGACTTTATACTGCTGCTTTGAGGTGTGGCTTGCTGCGGCTGCGAAGAAGGCTAGGAGGTCTTGATCGTTATCCTCTTGAAGCCTTTCGATAATCCGTTTGGCAGTGAACTTCTTGAAGTCCCGCATAACTTGTGCTGGCGTATGGTTATCTAGGTACTTCACGATGAGATGAAGGTGGTTGGGCATGATGACATAGGCGTAGATTTTCACCCAGTGGCTCTTCCGAATGTAGTCGAGGCTGTCGATGATGATTTGGGCGAGTTCGGGTCGGTGAAAGATGGGCTTGTGATTTACCACCGTGGTGGTTACAAAATATAGGTGTTCAGGATCAAAATATGTCTTCCGGCGTCCCATGTTTGCTATGTCTCACATTTTCAATTCTTTTGCTTGTGCTGGATTTCAAATCCAGCACAAGCGGCGAGAGAATCCAGGCCCCGCGAACGATGATCTTATCTTGGGCCATGCTCTAACTTTCCAGAAGGTGATTTTTCGGGCAATCTTCTATTTTACCAAACAAATCGTGTCCGGACAATTCAGAGTGTGGGCTATCGGACTCCTCTTGGCATCAGGCGATCCTCAAAGTCTAGGATTTCGCGAAGTAGCGCCATTAATGACCGCGCGAGATAGCTTTTGTCGTCGGGCATTAAGTCGCCTATCTCTGCTGCAGACAAGCGAAAATGTTGACTCAATCCCGAAAGTGATTCTTCGAAGCGGAAGAGCGGGGTAAGCAAGTCCGGCTCTAGCAAGATGTTATATGTATCAGTAGTTTCGCGGATTTGGTGAAGGCATTGCTGCAGGGCATTGTCAACTGCCAGCCAATCTGGAAATTTCATTTGTTCCATTCCTTCCCTGAAATCCTCCAAGTGGTTGCGTGCATATTCGACAAAGTCGAGGCTCCCGTTCAGGCCTGAAATGAGATGGGCCGGGTACTGGAGCCGGAGGGTTACTGCGATTTCCCCAAGCAACCTGGAGAAGGAGGCCTGGATTCTTCCTAGAACTAATGATTTTATCTGGTTCCATCGTCGCCTTTCCCGCCACTTAAGAAGTTGGTTGATACCGAAAATGGTCACACAGGTGGTCACAATAAAACCGATAAACTCGGCTAGCAAGTTCGGCCACAAATCTTGCCACATGGCCAAGCCTCCAATTACACCTTATCAATCAAATTGTCTGCATTGTTGGCACTTTCCGAGGGTATCACCGCCAACACTCTCTCTTATCCTCCCGGCATTTCTCTCCTAAACCCATTCCCTCATCTCTTCCGTTCCTCTGCCGCTTTCAGGGCCAGAAAGACCCCCACTACAAGGGCGATGATCCCCAAGCCTGAAATGCAGGATAGGAACTTGACGGTCGAAAAGAGGAAGCGCCAGGCGGCGGTGTAGAAGAGGAGATAGCCCAGGAGGAGGGAGACGGCTACCAAGAGGGTCAGCCTTCTCAGGTCCAATTTGACTTTGAAGTATCTGGTGGCCAGGCTTAAAAGGCTTAGTATGATCAAGCCCAAGAGCAAGGGGATGGTTTTGGTCATCGGTGCCTCTCTTTCATCTCTTCCCCATCATCCTCAGCACCTCTATGTTCTGGAGTTCCCTTGTCCGCTGCTCCTTGCGGATCCGCTCCCATTCGGGGATCTCCTCACGCTCGGCCAGCCGCTGGCGGAGTTCAAAAACCTGGTCCCTGATAACCGCTGCCTTCTCGAATTCCAGCCCTTTGGCCAGTTGCTTCATCTGCTTCTCCAGTTCCTTTATCAGGCGGGCCACCTCGTCTTTGGGTATCTCCGTCGCTACCTCGTATTTCAGCCGCTCCTCGGCAGCCACTCTCATCTGGTCGGTCAGGTCTCGCACCTCCTTGACGATGCTCCGGGGCTCGATATTGTGTTCTTCGTTGTATCTCATCTGTATGGCTCGGCGGCGGTTGGTCTCATCTATGGCCCGCCTCATGGAGTCGGTCATCTCATCGGCGTACATAATCACCGTGCCGTTTATATGGCGGGCCGCTCGGCCGATGGTCTGGATGAGGGCCTGGTCGGAACGCAAGAACCCCTCCTTGTCGGCGTCCAGGATGGCTACCAAAGAGACCTCCGGCAGATCCAACCCCTCTCGAAGGAGGTTGATGCCCACTACAACGTCGTACACCCCAAATCGTAGGTCACGGAGGATCTCTACCCGCTCGATGGTGTATATCTCCGAGTGGAGATAGTGGACTTTTATCCCCATCTCCGCCAGGTAGTCGGCCAAATCTTCCGCCATTCGCTTGGTGAGGGTGGTGACCAAGGCCCGCTGTCCCTGCTTCACTCTCTCGTTTATCTGGTAGATGAGGTCCTCGATCTGGCCTCGGGTGGGCTTGACTATCACCTGGGGGTCCACCAGCCCGGTGGGCCTGATGATCTGCTCCACCACCTGGTCGCTATGCTCCAACTCGTAGGGTCCCGGTGTGGCTGAGGTGTAGATGACCTGATAGATATGCTTTTCGAACTCCTCAAAGGTGAGGGGGCGGTTATCTAGGGCCGAGGGGAGCCGGAAGCCATACTCTACCAGGGTCTTCTTTCTGGAGCGGTCTCCCCGATACATGCCGTGCAGTTGGGGGATGGTCATATGGGACTCGTCGATGATGATGAGGAGGTCATCGGGGAAGTAGTCGAGAAGGGTCCAGGGGGGCTCGCCGGGGGCCCTTTGGGCCAGATGTCGAGAGTAGTTCTCCACCCCGGCGCAGTAGCCGATCTCCCGCAGCATTTCCAGGTCGTACTTCGTGCGCTGCTCCAGTCGAGCCGCCTCCAAAATCTTATCTTGGCCCCTAAGTTCGAAGAGCCGCTCCTCGAGTTCCCTCTCTATATCCTCTAGGGCTAACGCCAGCCGTTCTTGGGGGGTGATGAAATGCTTGGCCGGATAGATATTGATGCTCTCCCTTTCGATGAGGATCTCGCCGGTGAGGGGGTCTATCTCCACCATCCGCTCTATCTGGTCGCCCCAGAACTCGATGCGGTAGGCGAGTTCCTCATAGGCGGGTTGGATTTCCAGGGTGTCACCCCGCACGCGGAACCTGCCTCGCCTCAGTTCCAGGTCGTTCCGCTCGTAGTAGATGTCCACCAGGTGGCGCAGGACCTTCTCTCGGTTGCGGATCTCCCCTTTCTTGAGGGTGACCACCACCTTGCCGTAGTCCTCCGGCGAGCCCAGGCCGTAGATGCAGGAGACGGAGGCCACGATAACCACATCGCGGCGGGAGAGGAGGGCCGAGGTGGCGGCCAGCCTTAGCCGGTCGATCTCATCGTTGATGCTGGCGTCCTTCTCGATGTAGGTATCGGTGCGGGGGAGATAGGCCTCCGGCTGGTAGTAGTCGTAATAACTGACGAAATAGGCTACGGCGTTATGGGGGAAGAACTCCTTGAACTCGGAGTAGAGTTGAGCCGCTAGGGTCTTATTATGGGCGATGACCAGGGTGGGGCGCTGCATCTCTTCGATGACGTTGGCCATGGCGAAGGTCTTGCCCGTCCCCGTGGCCCCCAACAAAGTCTGATGTCTATACCCGTTTTTGAGGCCCTCTAGCAGTTGTTGGATCGCCTGGGGCTGATCGCCGGTAGGCCTGAAATCGGAGACCAGTTTGAATTCTGGCATAGTAGTCTCTCAAAAGTTAGAGTCGCCTATTGGGGCTGCTAAAGCAGATTTCCCATAGAACTTCCGTTCAAACTCTTATTATACTACGGTTTGGGGGATTTGTCTAGCATAAGAGGGGGCTAGCTTGTTGCGTAATAGTATGTGAAGTGAAGACCGTTGTGATTGAACAGAACATTTGTAGTAGTACTAAAGTACTATTGACAGACTAAGGAAAACCTGGGACACTAAGGGCAGATAGTGAACAATAGAGGACAACGGAGGACAGCAGGGGAGGGCAAGATGGCGGTTGTAGTACGTGAAGTTCTGACACCGGAGGAAGTGGCAGACTTTCTGCGCGTAAGCTCCAAGACCATCTACCGCTCTATCCGAAACGGGGAGCTCATCGCAGCCCGCGTTGGTCGGCAGTACCGCATTCCAAAGCGCAATATCGAGCTCTTTTTGGCCTCAAGGAGTACGGGCAAGCAAGCAATCGATGCTCTGTTTGAGCGAGTGAGCGAGGTTGCCTTGCGATATGATTACGATCCAGAGGAAATCGAGCGAGATATTGCTGAAGCAATTGAGGTGGTGCGTCGGAGTGCTGAGTGATTCGTGCCGTTCTCGACACCAATGTACTCGTCAGCGCTTTCATCAATAGACACGGAGCACCTCGGCAGATCTTGAACGCATGGCAAGAGGGCAAGTTCGAGCTAGTCACGAGCTTGCCCATTTTGCAAGAAGCAGACGAGGTCTTGCATCGTAAGCATATTCAGCGAAAGTATCGGTTGGGAGAACTTGACATTTGGACATATCTTCTGCTCCTGACAGTTCGGGGGATCGTCGTTCCTGCAGTTCCAGACATAGATGTCATCTCTAGAGACCCAGCAGACAACAAGATCCTTGCCACTGCTCTTGTGGGCCAAGCCCAATTCATTGTAAGCGGCGATGACCACTTGTTAGAGTTGAGTGCTTTTGGGGGCGCGAGAATAGTCACGCCGAAGGAATTTGCGACTGAGATTGTTGGGGGCTGGCAACCGACTCTCCCGCAAATCGGGCAATCTTAGGCTGGTTTTCGTACATTGTGCCTCACCTCGCTCAACGGCTCTTGTGTTGCTTTTGCTAAGACCATCGCCTGCATCACTATTGCCGCCAGCACAGGGTGATGGCAATACCTTGAAGACACATCACGTGATATATATCGGGTTGGTGAAGACCCAGCCGCGTGGTCGGAGGAGATAGCGACGATAGGCCTCCACTCGATAGGCCCCTTTTTCTTTTGCCCGGTAGCGGAGGCTCTTGCCCCTCTTTTGGGCCACCACTTGTCCCTGGTGCATCAATCGCAAGAGGGCGGGTAGGGGGGAGACAACCTCGAACTCCGCCTCTCCCGCTAAAGCGATCTCCTCTCCCATTATCGCTTCGTGGTTCCCGCTTCTGGCTACGAAGCGGAAACCCCTGCTATCGCCTATGAGGTCATAGGCCACGAAGGCGTGGCCGCCTTTCAACGCTTCGTAGACCAAGTCGCGGTCATGCTCCAGTTCGCCGTTGAAGGGCTGGGGAGAGAGGATATGGGTGCGGACGGTGCGGAAGCAGTGCCCATAGGAGTGGATGGCGCGCTTCAGGGGCCCTAAGGTATAGACTGTGGCGTGGACATCGGTGCCGCCGATGGCCGCCACCCGTCTCTCTCTAAGTAACTCGTCCCATTTTCTCAGGGTCTCCGGGAAAGGGCCTCGCATGGCTACCCCGGGGAAATAGGCCAAAAAGAAGGCTTGGGGGAGGTTGGGGAGGTAAGCCTTGAATTCGGACATGTAGTTCCATATCTCCAGGCCGGCGTACCCCTTCACCTGCCAATCTACCCAGTCGATCTCCGGCTTCCTGCTGAAAGGGGTGCTATGCTCGAAGGGGTGAGCCAAGAAGCCGAACCCCCCTTGGGCGTTGACGGCATCTATGACGGCCTGGGCATCCTTGGCGTGTTGGGCTACTTCTACTTTGATGTCGAGGGCCAGATAGTGGTTGGCTTCTGGCTGGCGTTCCTCATCGTGAACCTCCTCGCCCACCAGCAAGAGGAGAGCCCCGTACCAGCCATCCTTGCCAGTGACCAGGATGTTGTGATCCGTGGCTATGACGAACTCTAACCCCGCCTGCGAGGCGAGGTGAGCCACTTCATCGAAGTCGGCGTTGCCGTCAGAGGCGAGGGTATGGAGGTGGATGGAACCCACGTATTCGTGCATCATCTCTCCAGGGGATACTGATGCAGAGATTATAGAGTTCTTGCTGATAGACTGTCAAACCCTCCAGGGAACCCTTTGCCCCTCTTTTTCGTCTAAATAGTGATTCAGTGGTATGATGTATGGCATCTAGGGTCAATTCATGAAGGAGGTGGGAAGATGTCGAAGGTAGTATCCATCATTCTGGGGGCGATAACGGTGTTTCTGGTGGCCGCGGTTCTCGCGGTGGAACTGACCATGGTGGTGCCGGCGGTGCAAGCCGGCGGCCCATCAGAAGCCGTAGCGCCCGAGGAGCAAAATGCCATCTCCGTAACCGGAGAGGGGAAGGTCTCCGTTGAGCCCGATATGGCGGAGATAATCATCGGGGTGGAGAGCCGAGCCCCCACCGCTAAGGAGGCGGCCAGCCAGAACAGCGAGGATATGAATGAGGTGATGGCTGTTCTCGAGGGGATGGGGATCGCCGAAGAGGATATCCAGACCGTCGATTACTCCATCCGAGCGGATATTGATTACCGAGGGGATGAGGGGCCCAAGGTCGTCGGCTACGTGGTCGATAACGCGGTGCGAGTGAAGGTGCGGGATCTCGATCTAGTGGGGGACCTTTTGGACGAGGTGATGGAGGCTGGGGCCAACAACATCTACGGCATAACCTTCACCCTCGAGGACCCCAGGCCTTTCCAGGAGCAGGCTCGGGAGATGGCGGTGGCCGACGCTCGTAGCAAGGCCCAGCAGTTGGCTGAGGCCGCCGATGTACGGCTGGGTGCTCTCCTCTCCCTGAGCGAATATATAACCGGGGGGCCGGTCTATGTGGAAAAGGCTGCGGCGGAGGGGATGGGGGGCGGCGCGCCGCCTATCTCTGCGGGGCAACTGGAGATAACGATCCAGGTGCAGATGAGTTACGAGATAGCACAATAAGAGAGGGTAGAAACCAGGAAGGGGGTCGCAAGTCGTGGCTCCTTTTTAGCCCTCGGACTGGGATAGGATTCTGCGAGCACGCGCCGCCTCTTCTCGGGGCACGAGAACCTGGACTTCCCCTAAGCCATCGACGGTGAGGGCGAAGACGGTGCTCCCGCTATCGTACCGCAAAAGCACTGGGATCCCCTCGCTCTCCAAGCGACCCTTTATCACGTGGGCCTGGATTTGCCCGGAGGCGGTATAGACCTTCTCTAACTCCTTCACTCTCATAGGCCTCGTCAATTTGTCCAGGGCTAATTCTTGGCTTCCGAGTTCTGGCTCCCCCATTACTCCACCACCTTAGCCTTGTCCATGGCCCGAATCCTAAACTGACCAGTCGGTCTATCTTGGCGAGATTATGGCAGGGAGGAGGGAATCTGTCAAGGAGAAGGCAAGGAGGCTCCTCTTGGAGATCAATTCTCTTCTTGGGGGCCAGGGAGGAGGGAGTCGACCTTCCGCGTGAGTTTCTCCAGTTGCGCTTCTAGCCGCTGAAGGTCGTCTCGAGTGGGTATCTGCCACCGCTCTAGGGCCATTTCTAATTTGTTCATTGTCGCCGCTTCCAGGTTCTGACGGCGACGCAGAGCATAAGCAGCCATCTCCTCGCTCAGTCGTTGAGCCTCTTCTAAGGCTGTTTCGCCTCGGCTAACGAGAGGTTCAAGCCTCGCCTCCTCGAGGTAGGCCCTTAGGGTATCGCCACCGATGCGGATTAGGGAGCGCAAGAAGGGTAGGGGTAGGCTTCTGCGCTGCAGGATCCGAGCCAGGGTAGTGGCGGTGAGATCCTCGCCGCTTTGATGGTCGAGGATCTGCACCTCCTCGCCAGCCCTGATCAAGGCGGCCACATCTCTCAAGGAGATGTATCGCTTCTCTTGGGTATCGTACAGTTTGCGATTTGAGTATCGCTTGATGAGACGCAAAGAGAAGCCTCTTTTTTAGCCCTTCTTCGCCAGTTTGTCGATCTTCTTGCTCAATTCATCGATGCTCTTACTCAGGCTCTCTATCTCCGCCTTGGTGGGCACGTTGAGCCTTTCGAGCACCTTTTCGATGCGGGCATCGCGGGAGGCTTCCATCTTCTCCCTTCTCGTTTCTACCCTCTCCCGGCTCTTAGCCAGCATCTCTTGAGCCAGTTTCCGCCCCTCTTCTTGGGCTATTTGGCCTCTTTCTACTAGCCGGCTGATCAGTTCCTCAGCCTCATCGGTGGCTAAAGCCATCGCTCCTACGCTGGCTAGAAGCACCTTGCGGAGGGTTTCGAAAAACTGAGTTCCTTCCATAGGGGTCTCTTTCTTCCTAGCCATTCCTTACCTCCTTTCATTAATGACGCATTGCGTCATAATTATCATATCGCAATGAAGCCCTTTTGTCAAGGGGTAATCTTCTATCGTGGCCTAACATTTGGTCACCTATGAAAGAGACTGTCAAGGCTTCACAGCGAGGAAGGATCTTCCAGGCCTCATTTTCTCTGGGGATGACGTCTCTTCCTCAGGGTCTCCAGGAGCATCAATCGTGTTGGAGTGCTCACCCCTCCCCTATCATCTGTTGTCTCAGTTGATAACCTCCCCTGGCGATGCCTCTGGCCTGCCATGTGCCAGCCCATCCTGGTACCCCGGCCTGGCACGCCTTGGGGCAGGCGACTTGGGCCAGGGGGCAGGCCAGTCCTGACATTCCTCTGGGCTCTTTCGTTGCGACCAGGGCCTCAGGCCAGGTTGAGCCTTCTTGCCAATTCGATGATGAGGGTGGAGAGGGGGCCAACAACTTGCTCCGCTCTAGCGGTGAGGTGGGCGGCGAAGAACCCTACGAGCGCCCCGCTCACCACATCTAGAGGATAGTGGACACCGCAATAGACGCGGGCGATGGCGAAGAGGGAAGCCAGGAGCCCCATAATGGCTCCCAGGTTGCGGTTCCGCTGCCAGATCACCGCTGCGAAGGTGAAGCCAACAGCAGCAGGGTTGCTGGGCCACGAGGAGTCCGAGGGACGGTAGAAGAGGAGATGGACTTCCTGAGTGGAGAAGGGTCGAGGGCGAAAATAGACTAGGTTGCAGGCCTTAACTATGGCGTTGGCTACCAGGAAGGCTGCTATCACCTGGATAACGGCTCGCTGATTCAACTCTCTATCGGCCATCGTTCTCCCCTCGAACCAGAGATAGATGAGGAGGAGGAAAAGGGTGGTGGGGACAAAGTAGTCGTTCACTAGGAGGCGCATACCGCCATCAAGGAGGGGAACGCGGCCCGCAACACCATTTAGGAGTTGAAAGAGCGCCTGGTCCATACGTAAAGTATCCCTGTCCTTTCCTTACAGGATCCCCGTGGGATGGGAAAGGCCTACCCTCCTAACCGCTCTTGGAACCAATCCGCCGTCAGAGAGATGGCGGCTGGAGACCGGGGGAGGGAGAAACGCTTCTCTCCCTCTATTATCATCTCCTGTCCTTCCGGTACTGCTCTTTGCTCCTGCGGGGCTAGCCTATCCTCCCCGCCCCAGAGAAGGAGGCAGGGGCGATCTTGGGGAAAGTGCTCCAAAGAGGCCAGCCGGCTAACCAACCCCTTTGTAGCCCGTGCCCATCTCACCCCTTGAAGGTAGGGCATCTCGGCTAGGATATGCAGGCCCGGCTTGGGAGCCTCTCCCACGGGATCCTGTAAGGATAATATGGGGGAGAGAGCCGCCACCGCCCTTATCTGTTCGTCTCCGCTGGCCGAGCGGATTGCCAGATCGGCTCCCAAGTCCACCCCCAGCACGCCTATCCTCTGGGGGTCTACCTCGGGGTGAGCGGCGAGGCAGGCGACCCCCGAGGGGATAAGAGCCAAGAGATCAGGGTATTTGAGGTTGGAGAGTTCCAGCACTAGGATTAGGAAGCCCCTTTGGGCCAAGTGAGTGGCCAAAGGATCTAAGGAGCGGGTTCCTTCTCCTAGCCCGGGCAGGGCACATATAGCCGCCCCAGGGGGCAGGGTAGAACCCTTTGGCAAGTACAAAGTTCCCCTCCCACGGGATCCTGTAAGGAGTCCCCGTCCAAGGGATACCTGAGGCGAGCTTATCTTTTGGACCGGAGGCTTGCGTGTGAGGTTGGGGATGAGAAGGGCGGTGGATAGAGCGGCCAAGAAGGCCAAACCCAGAAAGAAAGCGAACTCGCTCGCGGCTGGCCCTGGGGAGAAGATCTCATAGCCCCTGGTGCCGAAGAACCAACCGTAGGCGAGGAGGAGAAGGGTTGATCCTAGAAGATAAGAGCGAAGGGGGTTCCTCGCCCCTAGAAGGGAGAGGCCTACTAATCGGTGGCGTGCAGCCACTATCTGCGAGGCCCCCAGTATAGCCCCGTAGGCGAAGAGGGAGAAGAGAAGGCCGATGGTTATCTGCTCTGGGAATTGCATCTTCCCTCTGGGAAAAACTAGCCGCTGCCTAGGGAAGGGCAGCGGCTAACGGTGGGGGAAACTCGTTTAGTCTAGATAGTCTCTCAGTTTGCGACTCCGGGAGGGGTGACGGAGTTTCCGCAGGGCCTTGGCCTCAATCTGTCGGATCCGCTCCCGCGTAACCCCGAACTGCCTCCCCACCTCTTCCAAGGTGTGGCTATGGCCATCTTTCAGTCCAAAGCGCATCTGGAGCACGCGCCCCTCTCGTGGAGTTAAGGAGGTGAGGATATTCTCCATCTGCTCTCTTAGCAACCGCTGTGAAGCGGCATCGGTGGGGGCTTGGGTCTTCTCATCCTCGATGAAATCCCCTAAGTGGCTATCCTTCTCTTCGCCAACGGGCATCTCCAAAGAGAGAGGGCGTTGGGCGATCTCGATGATCTTCTCTACCTTCTTGGGGGTGGTGCCCAATTCGACGGCGATCTCCTCTGGGGTCGGCTCTCGACCCAGTTCCTGGGCTAGACTGCGGGAGACCCGGATCAGTTTATTGATCCGTTCGCACATATGAACCGGCACCCTGATGGTCCGCCCTTGATCGGCGATGGCGCGGGTTATCGCCTGGCGGATCCACCAGGTGGCATAGGTGCTAAACTTATAGCCGCGATGGTAATCGAACTTCTCTACAGCCCGGATGAGGCCGATGTTCCCCTCTTGAATGAGGTCTAGGAAGGAGACCCCCCGACCTACATACTTCTTGGCGATGCTCACCACTAGGCGGAAGTTAGCCTTGATGAGGTGCTGGCGTGCCGCCTCTCCATCAGCAGTTAGGCGCTCCAACTCTTCCTTCTCAGCGGATGTCAATGCGCCGTCTCGAGAAAGCCGAAGGCGAGCCTCCTGTCCTCTTTCCATACGTGTCGCCAGGTCAACCTCTTCCTCAGCGGTGAGGAGATCGATACGACTGATCTCCTTGAGGTAAAGGCTCACCGTATCATCGATGCCTATCTCGCTAAGGTCGAACTCCTTCTTTCTCTCCGCGGGGGTCACCTTCCCCTCTTCTTGGACTTCCACACTCTTATCGCAGACACGGATTTGCATATCCTCGGCTCCTCACCACCATTTTTGGATCCTTCTCCGGGCGTTTCCTCCACGTGGAGATGCCGGAAATAAGAAAATGCCCTGCGAGATAAAACCCTCCTCAGATATGTAGAAGGCATCAACGGGCATCACCGCAGGGGCCAGTAGAGTCACTTGAGGCGAGGTAAAGCATCGCACTCGACAAAATCATACGCCGACGCAGAGAAACCTCCCCAGCGACATCACCAACGTAAAGAGACAAGCCTCTCCCATCTCACTCATATATTATAACATAAAGTGATAGAAAAATCAAGAGGCAATTTGTTTTTATGTCTACTTTAAGGAGGGCTGTCTCTTGAGGACAGACTCCCTCATTTTCGGCCTCAAATTATCGCCATTTTAGGGATTTGATCTTTATTCTGGCTTGATTTTTACCTTTTATGTTCCACTCTTGGGGAAAGAATATGTCCGCGTAGGTTTCAAAGGCAGTGAGAGATACAATATGTTGTGTATAATTCACAAATTACTACTGATTCTGGCATACAATCGAATAGTCCTAGGGTGGGAAAGGTCTCATATAGAGTAGGCTGCATGGGGGCCGATGCAGTACCAAGTTGCCGTCTATCACCGAGTTTCGGCCAGGGAGAAGAGAGATGGCTGAAGGCGGAATTCGACATTTCCGAAGAATATCCTCGATAAGAGGAGAACCGTGACCCCTTGACTTTTGTTCTCTCTTGATATATCCTCAAAACCGGTCGGGTTTTTGCCCGGCCAAATTATCGCTTCCCACAGGGATCCTTGACGGACAAGGAGAGGAGAATGTACCTTAGAGCCGATAGTAGCAAGTGTTCGGGGTGCAGGGCTTGCCTTCTGGCTTGTTCTCTCTACCACTTCGGAGAGAACAACCCTAAGAAGGCGCGCCTAGTCATAACCCCCCATTTTCCCGATCCAGGGACTTTCGAAGTGCGTACCTGCACCCAGTGTGGGGAATGCGCTGAGGTCTGCCCTGTGGATTGCATCCTCCAGAACGAGAAAGGGGCTTACTATATCGATGCCCAAGAGTGCATAGCCTGCATGGCCTGCGTCGATGCTTGCCCGGAGGGGGTGATTTTCATCCATCCCGACTACGAAGCACCTTTCCAGTGTGACCTCTGCGAGGAGTGCGTGAGTTATTGCGGGCCGGGAGCCCTGTACATAGAGTGATAGGCTTTCAAGGAGGAACGACAAGGTGAACGGATATGCGGGAACCGTATTGCGCGTCGATCTAACCAAGGGGGAGATCACGAAGGAGCCTCTAAACCCGGAGTTAGCCAGGGGTTATTTGGGCGGCCGAGGTTTCGCCGCCATGATCCTCTACCAGGGGTTGGAAAAGGGGACGGATCCCTTGGGGCCGGAGAATAAATTGATAGTGGCCACGGGACCCCTCTCGGGTCTCCTGATCCCCGGGGCGGGCAAGACCACCTTCGCTGCTAAATCCCCGGCTACAGGAGGGTACGCCGATAGCAATGTAGGCGGGCTCCTCTGCGCGGAGATGAAGTATGCTGGGTACGATGCCTTCATATTCGAGGGTATCTCTCCGCAGCCGGTCTATCTCTTCGTTGATGATGAGGAGGTGGAACTTCGCGAGGCCAGTCGATATTGGGGTCAGGGCTCCATCACCGTGGAGAAGGCTCTCAAGGAGGAGTTGGGGGAGGAGTTCCAGATAGCGACCATCGGCCCCGCGGCGGAGAGAGGGGTGTTATACTCCTGTGTGACCCACGATTTCGGCCGCCAGGCGGGACGGGCGGGGGTGGGCACGGTGATGGGGGCCAAGAGACTCAAGGCCATCGCCGTCCGAGGAACCAAAAGTATCCCCGTAGCCGATTTAGACGGATATCGCCGCATCTCTCGCCAGATGTACGACGCTTGTAGAGCCAGCGAGGCCTGGGAGAGCTGGACCAGGCTGGGGACCTCGGGGGTCAATATGTGGTCCAACGAGGTGGGCTCTTTCCCTACCCGTAACTTTCAGTCGGGGGCCTTTGAGAAAGCGGAAGGGTTGAACGGCGAATTGATGAGGGAGAGGATAGTGGTCACCGATAAGGCCTGCTTCGGCTGTCCTTCTCCCTGCGGCAAATACTCGTATAGCAGGAAGCATGGGGTCCGTGTCGAAGGCCCAGAGTATGAGACCGCTGCCATGCTGGGGGCTAACGTGGCCCTCTCGGACATAGAGGATGTGGCCTATGCTAACTATCTCTGTGATGAGTACGGCTTAGACACCATCTCCACGGGCAACGCTATCGCTTTCGCTATGGAGTGCTTCGAGAAAGGGATCATCACCACCGAGGAGACCGAGGGCTTGGAACTGAGATTTGGCGAGGCGAAGGTGATTTTCGCCCTTCTGGAGAAGATAGCCAAACGGGAAGGGATCGGCGACATCCTGGCCCAGGGGGTGAAACATGCGGCCCATGTTTGGGGAAAGGGAAGTAGCGACTTCGCCATACAGGTGAAGGGTCTGGAGATGAGCGGCTACGAGTCGAGAAACGCCCCGGCGATGCTTCTCTCTTATATGACCGCTGACGTGGGGGCCCATCACAACCGCTCCTGGGCGATCACCTATGATATAGAGGTGGGCCGGGACAAGGTCACGGAGGATAAGGCGGCCAAAGTGATAGAGTTGCAGCATATCCGCCCCCTCTTCGATTGCCTGGGGTGCTGTCGGTTGCAGTGGGTGGAGTTGGGGTTAGATTTGGGTTATTATGCCACGGTCCTGAAGGCGGTCACGGGGGTAGATCGCTCCTGGGATGATCTCTTGAAGATCTCGGAGCGGGTCTGGAACCTCACCCGGGCTTTCTGGGTGCGAGAGGTGGAGGGGTTCGGTCGGGAGTGGGATTATCCTCCGGCACGCACCTGGAAGGAGCCGGTGATAAGCGGCCCCACCAAGGGGAAATTCGTCTCCAGGGAGGATGTGGAGAGACTCTTGGATATGTACTACACCCAGCGGGGCTGGGATAAGAACGGCATCCCTACCAGGGAGAAACTGGAGGAGTTGGGCTTAAGCGACCTAGTTAAGATATGAAAAGGGTAAAGGTAGTGCCAGTGGGGATGCTCAAAAAGTATCTTTCTGAGACGGTGACGGCCAACTCTCACCAGACGGTACATCAGTTGTTAGACGGTTTGGGCATCCCCGCCGATTTGGTGGCCGTGGTGATGGTGAACGGCCGCCAGGAGCCTAAGAGTTACCTCCTCCAGGAGGGCGACCAGGTGAAGTTGGTGCCTCTAGTGGGAGGAGGCCAAACACTCGTAAAGGAGAAGATGGTAGCATGAAATCCGCGGTGAGGAGATCAAGGTTCCCTGGCCCCAAAGCCAAAGGGTATGTGGCCCGGGATGCGGAGGCGATCTCGCCTTCTTATACCCGTCCCCACCCCTTCGTTATGGATCATGGCCAGGGTTCCTTCGCTTGGGATGTAGATGGCAACCGGTATATCGACTTCAACGCCGGCATCGCTGTCACCGCCACCGGCCACTGTCACCCGGAGGTGGTGAAGGCGATCCAAGAACAGGCGGCCAAGTTCATCCATATGTCGACCGACTTCTACTACGGCGTCCAGATCGAGTTGGCGGAGAAACTGGTCTCCCTAGTTCCAGGAGAGCATCCAAAGCGGGTCTTCTTCTGCAACTCAGGGACTGAGGCGGTGGAGGCGGCGATCAAGTTGGCGCGGTACTACACGGGTCGGCCGCAGATGATCGCCTTCTTGGGCGGTTTTCATGGCCGAACCATGGGCTCCTTGGCCTTGACGGCGAGCAAGGCAGTACAGAAGAGGGGTTTCGCCCCCTTGATGCCGGGAGTCACTCATGTCCCTTATGGCTACTGCTACCGCTGCGCTTACAACTTGGAGTACCCGGCCTGCGATCTGGCCTGCGTGGAGTTCATTGAATCTCTTTTCCAGAAGTCCTTGCCTCCGGAGGAGGTGGCGGCCATCTTCATGGAGCCGATCCAAGGGGAAGGAGGGTATATCGTTCCCCCTCCGGAGTTCCATGTGAGGTTGAGAGAGTTGGCCGATAGATACGATATCCTCCTCGTTGACGACGAGGTTCAGACGGGGATGGGGCGGACGGGGAAATGGTTCGCCATCGAGCATTGGGGTGTAGTGCCAGATATCGTCACTATCGCCAAAGGGGTCGCCTCGGGTATGCCCTTGGGGGCCATGGTGGCCCGCAAGGAAGTGATGACTTGGCCGCCGGGGGCCCATGGCAACACTTTCGGCGGGAACCCTGTCTGTTGCGCCGCTGCCTTGGCCACCATCAAACTCATCGAAGGGGGGCTGATGGAGAACGCGGCCAAGATGGGCCAATATATGTTGGATCGGGCCAGGGCGATGGAAGCGGAGCACTCTACCATTGGCGATGTGCGGGGCAAGGGGTTAATGATCGGCATCGAGTTAGTGGAAGACAGGGAGAATAAGGAGCCGGCCCAAGCCCTTAGAGATGATCTGCTCCAACGAGCCTTCAAGAAAGGGCTTCTCCTTTTGCCTTGTGGCCTCAATATCATCCGCTTCATGCCTGCCCTGAGCATCGATGTCCAGACTGCGGAGGAGGGGCTGGCTATCTTTGAGGAGGCGTTGACGGAGGCGGAGAAGGCACGGTAAGAAAAGATGAGAGGAGCCAGGGATCTGGCTCCTTTTTGATATCGAGGGAGAGCGATGGGTCGGACGATTCTTTTGGCAGGCCGTCCAGGGGTGGGAAAGACGACCATTATCAAGCAGGTTGTGGATATGCTGGGCGGCGAGGCTGGTGGGTTCTATACGGAGGAGATCCGCCGGGGAGGCCGAAGGCTGGGCTTCAAGATCATCACCCTCGAGGGGGAGGAAGGGGTGCTGGCACAGGTTGATATTAAGGGTACTCCTCGGGTGAGTAAGTACGGGGTCAATTTGAAAGATCTGGAGGAGGTAGGGGTGGCGGCGCTCAGGCGAGCGATAGAGGAACGGCGGTATGTGGTGATCGACGAGATAGGGAAGATGGAACTCTATTCCCAGGAGTTTAGAAGAGCGGTGGTGGAGGCGTTGGAAAGCGAGAAGGTAGTCCTGGGTACCGTTATGGCTGGTCCTCACCCTTGGGTCGATAGCCTCAAGGTCAGGCCGCAAGTAACAGTTCTCACGGTTACGGAGGGAAATCGGGAGGATATGCCCCGACAGATCTTGGATATGCTTCAAGTTAGCGGCGGAGCCTCCAAACCCTGAGGTTTCGTTACAAAAGAGAGAGGGGGCAGTGACCGATGGTCCTGCCCCTGGCTTTTCATCATCGGTATCGCTTCACAATGAAGAGTGCGAAGGCCCCTTCCGGTCCGCCGGTTCTATCCTTCCACGAGATCCAGGTAGCGTTGAAACCCTTTGAAGATCGTAGCCCATGATCTATTCTCCCGGAGCGACTTGCCCCATATCTCAAATGACCGCAAAAGGCAGGGTATCGCTGGAGGGAGAAGAGGCGGTATTTTGATGTGCGAGTAGCCTTTGGAGGAGGGCTTTGACCACCGGCTTAGGGCGTGCTAGACTCCAAATAGCGAAAAGGCATGTCTTTCTCTGATAACTTATTTAAGCGGTTGGACGAGGGACGTTTCCTGGGGTTGCAGGTCTGGGAGTTCTCCTTCAAGAGCCTTTCCCGAGAGTATGGCCGCGCTTTCTTGTGGAAGGTGGTGCTGCGACATCCTTGGCGGACCCTTAGGGGTGCCTTCGAGTATCGACGATTTCTAAAGAGGCGAAGGCGAAAGGGGGGAATCACACACCTCTTCTGGGAGGGGGAGGAGGATTTCCTTCAAAAGGCGACTGCCGAGGAAGGCATCCTAGTAGGTCTCGGTTTCTGCCAGAAGCCCTTTGAGTGCCCCTCCAGGAGGCCCAATCATAGTTGCCTCTACCTCTCCACGCTGGATCTCGACCAGGGAGAAGAGTGGCCCCATCCCATCTGCCGAGAGTGCAAGGTGGCTATCATGGGCAAAAAAGCCCTCGCTGCGGGGGCCAACATGTATCTTATGACCTCGGCGCTGGATATCGCCTGCGACGTGATGATCCCCAGCCTGGAGACTGGCCGGAACGCCATCCTCATCCTCTGCCCCCTTTCCGTCCAGGCCATAACCCTTCCTCTTCTTATCTGTGGCATCAAGGGTTACCTCATCGAGTACTCTTCCGGGAACTGCCGGGATTACGAGGAGTGGCTCCGGGCTGATAGGGGGGTCAAAGAGGAGATGACCACGCTTTCACCAGGGGCTTTGGAGAAGGTTATGGGCCTCCTCCATCTCCTCGCCTCTCGGAGGAGGGGGAGTATCAGGTTCGAGAGGCAGGGGAATATGTACTGGCCGGTTGGCGAACCTTCCACAGATGGCCATGCCAGCGTCTAGGCGTTTTCCCTGGGGCGCGTCTCCTTAGCCAAAGCGGCCAACTGGGCCACCACCTGGGCGGCCTTCTGGGCTTCCTCATCCATCTTTCTAATGGTGGCCTTCGTCTCATCGTCGAGGTCCTCTTCTAGGAGGAGTTGCGCGTACCCCTGGATGACGGCCAAGTAGGAGTTGAGTTTATGAGCCGCTTGAGCGGCCACATGGCCCAGGGTGATCAGCCCCTCCGCTCGGGCCAATCGCTCCCGGGCCTGTTGGAGTTCGGCTAGGATCTGTTGTAATTCATCAGACTGTACCATCGCTGTCTCCTCTCTATTATTCATCACGATCTCCCGAACTCCTTCTGCAGTTGTTCGGCGCTCAGGTGGATCATGGTGGGGCGGCCATGGGGACAGGTGCGAGGGGAATTGGTCTTCTCCAGTTGTCTTACCAGTTCTCGCATCTCCCCCTCGCTCATGGTCTGGCCTGCTCGAACGGCTCCGTGGCAGGCTAGGCTGATGACGAACTCCTCCTCCCAACGGCCGGCTTGTCGCGACGCCTCGTCGATCACCTCCCGCATCGCTTGGGATAGATCGCCTTCTTTGAGGATGGCGGGGACGGCGCGCAAAAGGTAGGTCTGGCCACCGAAAGGCTCCAGGTCGAACCCCCAGGATCGCAGGGTGTCCAGGTTCTCCTCTACGATTGCAGCCTCCTCAGGGCTTAAATCTAAGGACAGAGGCTCGAGCAGGGATTGGGAGGAGACCGCCATCTTGGCCCGTTCGCCTAGGAGCCGTTCGTAGAGCACCCGCTCGTGAGCAGCGTGCTGATCGATGAGGTACATCCCCTCTGGCCCCTCGGCGATGATATAGGTGAGCCCCAGTTGCCCCAAGACCCGAAGGGGAGGGATATTCTTTGAGGGTGCTATCTCTTCCGTGCGTTGCACCTCTAGCGCCATTTGGCCAGGGGAGGGGCGAAGGCTTGTAGGAAGTCTCGGCTCTGGGGTCCAGCGGGGAGGAGCAACGACGGGGATGGGCGCTCCCTTTAAGGTGTGACGTACAGCCTTCTGGACGGCGGCGAAGACCTCGCCGCTCCTCCGGAATCGCACCTCGGCCTTGGCGGGATGGACGTTGATATCCACCTCCTGAGGGGAGAGAGCCACCCGCACCACGGCGACAGGGTAACGTCCCTTGGGCAAAAGGGTGTGATAGGCTTCCTTGATGGCATAGCCCAAGAGTTGATCTCGCACCCAGCGGCCGTTGATGAGAATGGTCAGGTATCTCCCACTGGCTCGATGGAGGCTGGGAGCCCCCACATATCCGCTGATCTTGAGCCCTTCGGCTTCTTCTCTCATCCCTTCCCTCGGGATCCCTTTGGGGCGGGATCCCTGTCCCTTGGGATCCCTCTGGGATGGGACGGGCTCCTGTAAGGGAGCGATTTCCAGCATCTGGCGAGCCGTCTCCAGCCCGTATACCTCTATCAGCACATCGTAGAGGCTGCCGCTGCCCGTGGAGCGGAAAAGGGTACGCCCCTCGGAGAGGAGGCTGAAGCGCATGCTTGGATAAGCCAGGGCGTAGCGGGTCACCAGGTCGCTGATATGCCTCGCCTCAGTGGACTCCTTACGCAAGAATTTGAGTCGCGCTGGGGTATTGAAGAAGAGGTCTTCCACGGAGACGACGGTGCCTCGGAGGGCTCCCTTCTTTTGTCGCTTGATGACTTTCCCTCCCTCTAGGCGCAAGAGGACTCCTATCTCCTGCTCCTTGGTTCTGGTGACCATCGTCACCTTGGAGACGGCAGCGATGCTGGGGAGGGCCTCGCCTCGAAAGCCCAGGGTGGCGATGCGATAGAGGTCTTCGGCGTCCTTCAACTTGCTGGTGGAGTAGCGTTCAAAGGCCAACTCCACCTCCTCGGCGGGGATGCCCCTACCGTCATCGATGACCCGTATGAGGCGGCGGCCCCCTTGACGCACCTCCACCTTTATCTCCGAGGCTCCAGCGTCGATGGAGTTCTCTATCAGTTCCTTCACCACGGAGGCCGGCCGCTCGATAACCTCGCCGGCGGCGATCTTGGAGACAACTTCCGGAGATAGGATGCGGATAGGCATAGAAAAGCGCTCACCTCGGTATTCGATACTATTCTATCACAGGATTTCCCCTTCACCAAGGTCTGTTGCCTTGACAGGGTGGGAAAAAGGTTGTCTAATCTTCACGGGAGGATTATGTCCCTTGTATCTATGATCATCGCCGATAGAGCCGCGCCCTTCAGTAGATATTATGACCTATGGATGCGGATCATCACCTGGGGTCGCGACGGTCAAATCAGGAAGGCAGCCTTGGATCATATCCAGCCCGGCGACCGGGTCCTAGATGTGGGTTGTGGGACGGGGAGCCTGGCTGTGCTGGCCGCCAAGAGGGGAGCGAAGGTTATCGCTCTCGATATCTCGCCTCACATGCTGGCTTTGGCTAGGAGAAAAGCAGACGAGCATGGTGTGGAGGTTTCTTTCCTGGAGGGCCAGGCCCATCCTCAGGACTCGAAGAGAGGGATGGCGGTGGAAGGGCCTTTCGACGTCGTGGCCGCCACCTTCACTCTCAGCGAGATCTCCCCCGACGAGGCGGAGTGCGTGCTCTTCGAGATGGCGAGCCGTCTGAAAATGGGCGGGAAGATGATCCTCGCCGATGAGTCGAGGCCTACTAACCCTTTGATGCGCCTCTTCTCAGGTATCCAGCGGGCTATCGCCTGGTTTGTTACCTTCGTTTTCCTGGAAGAGAGACCTACTAGGCTCCATGATTTGAGGGGATTCTGTCACCAGTTCAACCTAGAGGTGGTTAGGGAGGCACGATACCTGGGGGGCTCGTTGCATCTGGTGGTGGCCGAGAAGCGGCAGGAGACGCCCCAAATCGAAGGCGTCATCTTGGAGCCCCTGCTCCATACCGGGGTGAAAGGGCTATTTATCGATGCCCTCTTATGGGCTGCGCCCTTGCCCTTGGCTGTAAAATCGGGGCTCTATCGACTGGGGGAGCCAAAGGGTGGCTCTCCTCTCTTTCTCACCAGCAACTTCTACATGACCTTCAAGAAGGTGGTAGAGGGCCTCAGAGGTTTGGATTGCTATCTTCTGGTGGAGGACACGGAGGGGTGGAATGTCTGGTGTGCCGCTGATGCGGGGATATTCACCGCCGAGAAGGCAGCGGCCTTGATGAGGGCTTATCGATTGGGGGATATGCTCACTCATGAGACCATCGTCCTTCCTGGTCTTGGCTCCAAGATAGGCAGCAAGTTGAAGCAACTCACCGGGTGGGAGGTTGTCAAAGGGCCTCTCTATGCTAGAGATCTGCCGGGGTTTATAGAGAGAGGTTACCGCCTTTCCAAGGAGATGCGTCTAGACTACACGTTGCCCGCCAGGCTCCGCGTCGGAGTGATGTCAGCGCTATTCTCCCCCCTTTGGGCTTTGCCTTTGCTCATAGAGGGGTGGGGGTACTTTTGGGGGTTTGCTCTCTTTGGGGTGCTCCTCTCCTTCTTCTTGAGCCTCTTCCACTACCTCCTGCCGGGGAAGACAGGGGTAGTTAAGGGTGGTTTTATGGGCCTGTTGGTGGCGTTGGGGCTTCTAGGCTGGCGTCTAGCCTCCACGGCAACCATAGATGTAGGTTTCGGTTTGTTCATCTTGGTCCTGGTTCTATACTCGGTTCTTTTCGGCTGGAACTACCAGTCGGTGAGCCCGGTCATCTTCTGGAAGAGGTTATTTTAGGTTGATTTACTTCCCCTTTTGTTGTAGAATGAGTGCTATTAGGAGTTGCCTCTTGATGGCCAGGCTGTAGCGTCAGATGGTAACATCTGACGCCACTAGAGAAGGGTCAGGCCATGAACACTATTAGGAGTATTGATGCAAAGCTAATGCGTTTGCTGACGTTCAACTGGCGTTATCGCCACTTGGACAATAGACCCCAAACAACAATCGCTGCTTTGGTCACCCTTGGAGCGATATGGACCAGTGTTGGCATGATACATTTCAAGAGGCAGCCTGTACCTCTAATCTTAATAGGCCTTTTCTGCTGCCTCTTATTCTGGCTGTGTGCCTTCTACGAGTGGCGGCTGTGGTATCGTCTGAGACAACGCAGGTCAAAGCGTGACAAATAACATCCATTCGCAAGCTTCAGTTAACAGGCCGTTTGCGGCTTTGGGTGTAGGTCAAATAGGTTATTAGATAGCAGATAGGGCAGGTCTCTATACCTGCCCTATCTAGGTCGGATATGGCCTGTCCTGGCATCATCAGGCCAGGGAAATCCGATCTACTATGAAGCCGCTCCATCTGGCCCTTGATATATTGACCATCTTGCCATCTGCCCTTTCACATTTGAGATGAAAGATGCTGGAGACTGTTGAAAAAGTGGGATAGATCCTTTGGCAATCGACAATTTCTCCCACAGACGGTTAGAATTTGAACGATTGTAGGGACACAAGGCAGGAAGA
>Ga0209121_10001305_pt1 | contig 26056 bp, 23 predicted proteins | sample Cruoilmetagenom3_FD_187292 | JGI IMG/M metagenome (GOLD analysis project Ga0209121, IMG submission 187292) | Oil polluted marine microbial communities from Coal Oil Point, Santa Barbara, California, USA - Sample 3 (SPAdes) (version 2) | ecosystem: Environmental > Aquatic > Marine > Oil seeps ...
GAAGATGGAGAAGTTATTGGTGGTTCTTTTACGGCCGATATGGCCACGATAAAAGATGCTGATGGAAGTGGGAGGTTAGAAGGACATTTAAAGTCTAAAGACTTTTTTGAAGTTGAAACTTTTGCAACTGCTACTTTTAAAATTACAAATGTTGAAATTGGTGAAGGTGAAGAAGCTACAATTACGGGCGATTTAACGATAAAAGGAATTACAAAAGAAATTTCATTTACAGCAGAAGTTTCCGAAACGGATGCTGAAGTTACTTTAATGAGTACTGTTTTTCAAATTAACAGAGCTGATTTTAATGTAAAATACCAGTCAAAAACATTTTTCAACAATTTAAAAGAGAAGTTTATAAATGATGATTTCGATTTACAAGTTAAGATTGTTGTAGAAAAATAAGTCTTAAAAAAATAAGCGTCATTGCGAGGCACGAAGCAATCTATTAAAAGGTGAGATTACTTCACTACGTTCGTAATGACGCTTTTTTATTTATATAATTTCACATCAATTTGTAAACAGAATTTTCTTTTACCGAACTCATTACAAAATTGCTCTGCACGTTAGAAACAGGTTCTAAAACAGATAGTTTGTTTTTTAAAAAAAATTGATACGATTTTATACTTGGAGTTACAATTTTTAATAAATAATCAAAATTACCAGCAACATGAAAACAGCCAATTACTTCGGGCATTTTTTCAACAGCATTTTCAAACTGAGTAATTAACTTTTTTGAATGTACTTGCAAGGTAACTTGACAAAAAACAACTAATCCTAAACCAACTTTCCCTCGATTTATCTCAGCCTTGTAATGGGTAATAATTCCAGATTTTTCTAAACGTTTAATTCTATCATATGTTGGAGTAGAAGTCAGCCCAATTTTTAAAGCAATTTCCTTAATATTCATTTTAGAATTTTGTTGTAAATGCATTAAAATCTCATTATCAATACTATCTAGTCGGTTCATAAGAAGTAATTTTTTCTAAAAATAATTAAAATATTTTAGAATTAAAGAATATAAAACTTTATAATATAATTTTTAAAGAAAATATTAGTGATTTATACAAAAATATAAGAAAATAAACTTGACAATTACTACTTTTATAACAAAATTAGATTAGTCATGAGCAATAAACCAGCAAACAAAATTCAAGATTTACAATATTTTGGTGAATATGGAGGTGTAAACCCTTCTATTTCTGATTCAGCAACCTACACATTTTTACATGCAAAAACAATGCTTGACACTTTTGAAGGTCACGCAGAAGGATGTTATTTGTATTCACGACATACAAGTCCGAGTAACTTATATTTAAGCGAAGCTTTAGCCGCTATGGAATTTACAGAAACTGCAAATGTTGCAGCGTCTGGAATGGGAGCAATAACAAGTGTTTTTCTTCAAGTTTGTGGTGCAGGAGATCATATAGTTTCAAGTAGAACTATTTATGGTGGTTCGTATGCTTTTCTAAAAAACTTTGCGCCTAAACTTAATATTTCTACTTCGTTTGTAGATATTACGTCACTTTCGGCAATTGAAAATGCGATTACGCCTTCAACTAAAATGATTTATTGTGAAGCAATTAGTAATCCGCTATTGGAAATTGCTAACATTGCTGAAATGTCTAAAATCGCAAAAAAACACGGTGTAGTTTTAGTTGTTGATAATACATTTTCTCCACTAATGATTTCTCCTCAAAAATTAGGCGCTGATGTTACCATTCACAGTTTAACAAAGTTTATAAATGGTACAAATGATACCGTTGGTGGCGTAGTTTGTGGAACACAAGAATTTATAGATAGCTTAAGAAACGTAAATGATGGTGCAGCAATGTTGTTAGGTCCAGTAATGGATAGTTTACGAGCAGCAAGTATTTTAAAAAACCTAAGAACACTTCATATTCGTATGAAAAAACACAGTGAAAACGCTTTGTATTTAGCTGAGCATTTTGAAAAAGACGGTTTAAAAGTGGTATATCCAGGCTTGAAAAATCATCCAGATCACGAGTTATTTAAAACGATGTATAACAAAGAATATGGTTTTGGAGGAATAATGACTGTAGATGTTGGAAATTTGGCAAAAGCTAACGAATTAATGGAATTAATGCAGAATGAAAATTTAGGTTATTTAGCAGTTAGTTTAGGATTTTATAAAACGTTGTTTAGTGCACCTGGAACAAGCACATCTTCTGAAATTCCAGAAGAAGAACAAGAAAAAATGGGACTTTCAGACGGAATTATCCGTTTTTCAATAGGTTTAGATAATGATATTGAACGTACGTATCGTGCAATGCGAAAATGCATGCACCAAGTAGGAGTGCTATAATTAGTTAATATTTTTAAATAGAAAAAAGCCTCAGCCATTTTATGGTTGAGGCTTTTCATTTGCAAAAGGAGTCATTTTTACGTATCATTACATTCAAAACGAGCACTTAATGCAAGACGAAAAAAATTTATCAGAAATTAAAATTGAAGATCAAAAAATAATGGTGAACAAAGAATTAAGTCTTTGGGAAGCCTTAATTCCAGTAATTGCGTTAGTACTAATGCTTTTTTTCAATGTTTATTTTGTTTATGGGGATGATGCATTAAGTGGAAGTAATCAATTTGTGCTGTTATTAGGAGCTGCCGTTGCCGCCATGGTTGGTTTTTTTAACAAGGTTTCTTATAAAACGATGATGAAGGAAGTTGCAGAAAACATTCACTCTACTTCTGGAGCGATTTTAATTTTATTAATGGTAGGTTCTTTAGCTGGTACTTGGCTCATTAGTGGTATCATTCCAACAATGATTTATTACGGACTTCAAATTTTGAATCCAACAATATTTTTAGCGGCCTGTGTTATCATTTGTGCTATTATTTCTATTGCAACAGGAAGTTCTTGGACAACTTCTGCAACGGTGGGTATTGCATTAATTGGTATCGGTGATACATTAGGTATTTCTCTCGGAATGACCGCAGGAGCAGTACTTTCTGGAGCATATTTTGGAGATAAAATGTCACCATTATCAGATACAACCAATCTTGCACCTGCTATGGCTGGAGGTGAATTATTTGCTCATATAAAATACATGACCTATACAACAGTACCAACGATATTAATTACGTTGGTAGTTTTTATCATTATTGGATTGAATATAACAACAACTGGTGAAGCTGATGTGTCAGATAAATTAGCTGCAATAGATAGTGCTTTTGCCATAACACCTTGGTTGTTTTTAGTGCCTGTAGCCGTTATTTTTCTTATCATTAAAAAAACACCGCCTTTAATTGCTTTATTGGTGGGAACATTACTTGGTGGAGTTGCTGCGATCATTGCTCAACCTGACATTGTTACAAAAATTGGAGGTGAAGATTCACTAACAATTATTTCTGCCTATAGAGGTGTTATGGATTCAATGACAGTTGATGTTGCTGTAGAAACTTCGAGTGTTGAGCTGAATGATTTATTTAGTTCTGGTGGAATGTATGGAATGTTGGGAACAATTTGGCTAATTATTTGCGCTATGGTTTTTGGCGGAATAATGGATGCAATAGGAGCTTTGTCAAGAATTAGTAGTGCTATGTTATCTATGTTTGACTCTGTATTTGGTTTGTTTGCAAGTACAGTTTTTAGTTGTGTTACTTTAAACGCGACAGCTTCCGATCAATATTTAGCAATCGTAGTTCCTGGAAGAATGTATGCAAAGGCCTTTAAGGATAAAGGATTGGCACCTGAAAACTTAAGTAGGACATTAGAGGACTCGGGAACAGTAACTTCGGTTTTAGTTCCGTGGAATACTTGTGGTGCTTACCAAAGCGGTGTTTTAGGAGTGCCAGTTGTTGACTATTTTGCCTTCGCCATTTTTAACTGGCTTAGCCCTTTTACAACTTTATTCTTTGCTGCATTTAGCATTAAAATAAAGCAATTGGCTAAAAAATAAGTTAATTATTTATTTGAATAGTCCTTTCCTTTGGAAAGGGTGTAGGATAGGATTAAATAAAGAAATTCCAAACCAATCCAAAACGAACTATTAAATCTCTGTAGGGGTAGCTTGGTGCAACATAATAATTTCTTCCAGTAAAACTTGCGGTGAAATTTTCAACTTTTAAGTACAACCGTGTACGTTGTATTTGGGCATTTACAAAAAAATCTAATATTGGATAATTTCCAATATCTTGTTTGTCCTGTAAAATAAATTCACTTATAAGCGGATTGTAAGCGTTGGCTTTATACAACGTAAAATATTTAAAAGTAACTCCTGTTTGAAGATATAACGATTTCTTTTTGAATAAATAATTTGCATAATAAAAGGTATTTCTTGTAACCAATTGTGGAACATGGAAAAAATCTTCTCCTTCTAATACATGTTGATACATAACAGTATTATCTAACGTGAAATTTCTATATGTATAATGAAGATTTACTTTTGCCTTAACATAATTCAAAGTAGTTTTGGCTTGCACTGGTTTTGAAATGGTATCGAAATAAGTAAAATTATCGATTAAATTATAGGATGCTTTAATACTTCCCCATTTTGGAAGTTTAAATTCTATACCAGCAGTTTTAATTTCCTCATTTTTAAAATCGTTTTGCCAATTGTAATCTTTATAATCACTTTGATAAAGAATTTTATTAAAACTTGGTGTAACAGAAGCAACTTCAGCAAAACCTTTAAAACTATAAGTAGAATCTTTTTTATAAGTAATAGCAGCTTTTAAAGTATTGCCTTCTAAGTCTCCTGAAATTATTGAATTAGCATCAGCATAAATGTTTAATTTCCCAATGTTTTTATTCCAATCTGCACCAGCCGAAATCACATTTCCTTTTAATTCGTTTGAAATGGTTATGGTGTCTAAATATAAAATACTGTTATAATTATAATTGTATTTATAATAATTCCCCTTAACTCTTAATTTTCCAAGTGATGCTGAATTTAGCTCTAAATAGGCCTGATTATCCATTTCTTGAAATGAAGTATGATCTGTAATTGGAGATTCAAAAGAATCACCAAAAAAATCTACTTTCGATCCTTTAAAGCGATAATGTCTTGTTTCATATTTAAATCGATGTCCAAATTTTAAATTAGCGTCTTGAATAAAAACTTTTGCTAAAGTGTCATGAGCTTTTGCAACTGAATCATTTTTAAAAATAACCGTTTTTTTAGCTACTAATCCTACTAATTTTTGTTGAATAAATCCAATGGAGTCTTTTATAGATTTCGTATCAACTGTTATCGTATTTAATGGTTTAACCAGTGTTGGATCTTTAATTGTTAAGGTGTCAATAGTTTTTGTTACTAGTTTAACAGGTATGGAGTCGTTATTTGCAAGCGTATCTACAGCAATTTTTGTAATAGGCTTAATTTGAACAGAGTCGATTTTTACCGAATCAGCAATTTTAGTATTAATACTAGTTGAATCCTTTTTTACTTTAATAGGTTTTTCAACTTTTGGTGCAATAATTTTTGGGATTAAAGAATCTAATCGAATAGAATCTAATTTAAGTGTCTCAATGGCTTTATTAATTGAGTCTAATTTATTTTTCTTAGAATTAAATATTGCTAAATCAATTTTTCTCGCTTTATTTTTTTTTGAAATTAAAATTACGCTTTGATCGAGATAATATCTTTTACCTTCCATCATGTTTTCCGAATCGGTGTAATTTATTTCAAGCCTTCCACGTTCGGTATAATTGGGGTCATTGCTTTCAAAATAAGCGATAGATTCTTCGGGCAAGCCACCATTTTCTTGATTTAACAAGTCAAATGAATAAAAATGCCCTTTTAAAAAGTATGTTTTAAATTTAGAATGATAGTTAAAAGTAGTCGTGAAATTTCCGTGACTTGATAATGATTGTCTGTATTTTCCTAACGAACGTAATCCTTTATATCCTAATGAAAAATTAAACTGCTTAGATGTATTCATGGTTAAAAAAGCATCAAGCATTTGTCCTTGTTCTAGTCCAGTTCTGTACATAAATTCTGAAGTAGGAGTAGGCACGTAATAGTAACTTATATTATTCGCATTGGTATAATTATACTGTTTTGAAGTCATTCCAATTTTTGGAAAAATGGAGCTATTATCAAAATCATAAGCTAATCTGTTATAAGTCTGACCTTGATTATGAAAAGGAAGCAATTCAAAATCATCTTTTCTTATATAATTAAACTTAAAATCTTTTTGAAGTGTTAAAGTAGTATCAACAAAAACAGTATCATTATTGGTTTTAAAAACTTTATAATCGGTGTATTTTGTTTTTCCGTCCAATTCAATTACAGTACTTTTATTGCTGCCAGTTGTGGTATTGTTCCCTGAATTTGCTGCCCTGCTTTGGTTTTTACCAATAAACTGAGCATTTGTATAATGGTAACAAAGGCAAATAAACATTAAAAGAAATACTTTTTTCATATAAAATATTAAGTGGCAAAGGTAAAATATTTGAACGAATTTAATAAAAGTAAATTGTTTAAGTGTAAATACTTATTTTGTTCTTAAATTTGAGCATAATGGCACTAAAGCAATATTATAAAGTAAATGTTATTGAAGCAGGAACCGACGAAGCAGGCAGAGGTTGTTTAGCTGGCCCAGTTGTAGCGGCAGCTGTTATTTTAGACAATAATTTTGAACACCCTTTGTTGAATGATTCAAAACAATTAACCGAAAAACAGCGAGACGAGTTAAGACCATTTATTGAAGAAAAGGCCTTGGCTTTTGGCGTGGCTTTTATTTCTGAAGAAAAAATTGATGAAATTAATATTCTACAAGCATCTATTTTTGGAATGCATAAATCCTTAGATAAACTTGCTATAAAACCTGAGCATATTATTGTGGATGGCAACAAGTTTAAGGCCTATAAAAATATTCCGAGTAAAACGATTGTAAAGGGCGATGCTAAATATAAAAGTATTGCTGCAGCATCTGTTTTAGCAAAAACATATCGCGACGAGTATATGACAAAAATAAATGAAGAATTTCCTCAATATTTTTGGAAAAAAAATAAAGGCTACCCAACGAAACAACATAGAAACGCCATTAGAGAATTTGGAATTACGAAACATCACAGAAAAACTTTTCGTTTACTTCCAAATCAACTAAAATTAGATTTACTATAATTTTTGGTACATTTGTATAGTTGCAAAATTAAACATCTAGCAGTCAATTGTTTAAATGTGTTATTTAACGGAAATTCAATTTATTATTAATTAAAACAGAAAATGATATGAAAAATAAAGTGTTTTTAACAGCCGTCTTTTTCCTAATAATTTTAGGAGTAAAAAGCCAAAACAATTGTAGTACGTATTATCCTTTTAAAGCAGGAGTTGAATTCGAAATTACTTTTTATGATAAAAAAGGAAATAATTCGGGTGTTGCAAATCATATTGTTAAAGAAGTAAAAAATAATGTGGCAATTATTTCAACATCAATGTCCGATGAAAAAGGGAAGCCACTATCAGAAATTGAATACAATGTTGAATGTACAAATGATGGTGTTTCGGTAGATTTTAAATCGTTGGTTTCCGGAGACGTTTTAAGTCAATATAAAGATATGGACATAACTATGACAGGTACAAATTTGAATATACCTAATTCACTTTCAACGGGTCAACAATTACCAGATGCAGCTTTAAATATGGTAATTGAAATTACACCAATTAAAATGAAAATGTTCATTAATATAGTAGATAGAGAAGTAACTGGTAAAGAGACTATAACAACGCCTGTTGGAACGTTTGACTGTGTTGTAATTACTTATAAAACAGAAATGAAAATGGGTATAAAAACAAGAATAACATCTAAGCAATGGTTAGCAGAAGGTATTGGAATGGTGAAAAGTGAAGATTATAACAAAAAAGGAAAACTCATGAGTTCTTCCGAACTTTCCAATCTAAAACAATAGTAAATTTATATTAAAATAAATAAAAAACGAGAACGTATTTCTCGGTTTTTTTATGCGAAACGTTTACTTTTTATTTTATATAAATTACATTTGCTTTCCTAATAAAAACAAACAATGATTAAAAGAAGCGCAACCTCCATTTCAAAATTTATAATTCATAAAGTTGGTAATAAATTTAACAGTGCAACCAATATTTTTTCTGAAAGTGCTATTACTTTCGACGAAGAAAGCTATGAACTTATGAAGCCTTTTTTACTAAAACCTTTTGGCAATTTAATTGAGAGTTTTCGTTTTAACCACCACGCTAATATTGAGTTGAATGAAATAAATAATTATGCGAACGAAATTTTCACTGACGAATCTTCTTTTATCGATGTTTCAAAACATATTGTAAATCATTTATACGAGCAATCGAATTCTGCACAAATAAAAACGGGCGATGTCATTATTGCTTTATTTGAAGCCATTGAATTTAAAGACATTGTAACCAACGCCATAGGAATTTTTAAAATTGAAAATAAGGTCGATTTTTTCCAAACTTATATGGAAAACGAGAGTTTAGATGTTTTTGTACAGAAAGGAATTAGCACAAAAAAATTGGACAAAGGTTGTTTAATTGTAAATTATTCCGATCCTGAAGGTCGTGTTGTTTTAAGTGTTGATAATAATAATTATGATGCTCAATACTGGATTAAAAACTTTTTAAATGTAAAGTATGCCGATGACAATAATCAGCATACTCAAAATTATATGGAGTTTTGTAAAGATTTTTCTGAAGACGTTATGAAGGAAAATTACGGTGTTCAAGAAAAAAATAATTTTTTAGCAAAAACTGTAGACTTTTTTAAAGAAAATGAAACTGTAAACATTCACGATTTTAAAGACGAATTATTCGATGAAAATATAGAACAAAAAGAGCATTTCGACGATTACAAAAAGCAATTTGAAACTAATAACGATGTGTTGGTTAGAAACCAGTTTGCAGTTTCTGATATTGTTTTGAAAAAGCAAAAAAAGGCATTAAAAACAGAAATTAAGCTAGATACAAATATTCAAATAAAATTAGATATTGACGCTCCGGAAGCTTCAAGCGAATACCTTGAAAAAGGTTATGATGAAGAGAAAAAGATGAAATATTACAAGGTGTATTTTAACGAGGAAGACTAGTTTTTAGTTGAAAGGTTGAAACGTCATGCTGAACTTGTTTCAGCATCTCATCCGGTTTTTACGAAACAAACTCTACATCAAACATTGCTGAAAAATGTTTTAATATTTTTTGCTGAACTTCCTCTATCGATACTTTTCTATTCAATTCTGCTTCCATAGAAGTTACAGCTTTTCCTTTAATTCCACACGGAATAATATGATCGAAATAACCTAAGTTTACATTTGCATTTAAAGCAAAACCGTGCATAGTTACCCAACGGCTTGTTCTAACACCCATAGCACAAATTTTTCTAGCAAAAGGAGTTCCAACATCGAGCCAAACACCAGTTTCACCATCGCTTCGCTCACTTTTTATACCGTATTCGGTCAATGTTTTAATAATAACTTCTTCTAAAAAACGGAGGTATTTGTGAATATCGGTGAAAAAATTATCCAAATCTAAAATAGGATAACCAACAATTTGACCAGGTCCGTGATACGTAATATCGCCACCTCGGTTTATTTTATAATAAGTAGCTTCTTTTTCTTTTAATTGCTCTTTAGTTAAAAGCAAATTTGAAATATCGCCACTTTTACCTAAGGTATAAACATGTGGGTGTTCAACAAAAATAAAATGATTGGTAGTAGGGTTTGTTTTATCATTTCTCCTGTTGTCTATTTTTATGTCAATCGTTTTTTGAAAAACATTTTCTTGAAAATCCCAAGTTTCTTTATAATCTTTTAAACCAAGATTAATAAGTTTCACAGTTTGCATTAATTTTCTGGATTATTGTTAATAATTAGAGCAGCTATTACACCAGGAATCCATCCTAAACAAGTTAAAATAAATACAATAATTATAGATCCACACCCTTTGTCAATCACGGCAAGTGGTGGAAAAATAATGCATAGTAAAACTCTAAAACAGCCCATATTAAATTTTTGCAAAGTTTATAAAATTAAATGTAATTATATGTAGCTTACAACGTTTATTTGTTACAACTATTTTAATTTTAATGTATTTTTGACAAATGTCTATTGAAGTAAAAAATGTTTCTAAAATTTATGGGAGTCAAAAAGCTCTTGATAAAGTTTCTTTTTTAATAAATAAAGGAGAAATTGTTGGGTTTTTAGGCCCGAATGGTGCTGGAAAGTCAACTTTAATGAAAATTATAACAGGTTTTAGCAAAGCTTCGGAAGGTGAAGTTTTAGTGAATGATTTTAATGTTGAAAGCGAGAAATTAAAGGCACAGCAAACAATTGGTTATTTACCTGAACACAATCCGCTGTACTTAGAAATGTATATTAAGGAATACTTATTTTTTATAGCTTCCATTTATAAAATTTCAAAAAATAAGGTTGAAGCTATCATTGAAAAAGTAGGTTTGCTACCAGAAGTTCATAAAAAAATTGGGAAATTATCTAAAGGATATCGTCAAAGAGTTGGTTTGGCTGCAGCTATTTTACACAATCCGGATGTTTTAATTTTAGACGAACCAACAACAGGTTTAGATCCGAATCAATTAATTGAAATTAGGAATTTAATAAAAGAATTCGGAAAAAATAAAACGGTGTTACTTTCAACACATATAATGCAGGAGGTTGAAGCTGTTTGCGATAGAGTAATTCTAATTCATAAAGGAAAAATAGTTGCAGATAAAAATTTACAGGAATTAAAAAATAACGAGCAACAAGAAATAATTGTTGAATTCGATTTTAAAATTGAAAAGCAATTTATTGAGAAGTTACCTCAATTAAAATCTGCTAACAATTTTCACGATACTTCTTGGGTTTTAACATTTAACACTTCAAAGGATATGAGACCTAAAGTCTTTGATTTTGCTCAAGAAAACGGACTAAAAACGTTAAAACTTGATACAAGAACCAAAGGTTTAGAAAGTTTATTTAAAGAGTTAACTACTTAAAAACTAATTTACCTACACTTAGCTCATCAACATCAACAACTGGTGGTGTATTAAAAACTAATAAATCTCCTGTAGAGAGTATAGATCCTTTTAAACTTTCAATTGGATAAATTAATAAATCGTTTGAAGTTACATGGCTTACATTGATATGATTTGCTTTAAAATTTTGACCTTCAAACCTTGAGTCGCCATCGGTGAAATCCATATTTAAGTTTTTGGTTTTGCCATTCATATAAAAATTAGCAATTCCATTGCACCAAATCGTTACATTTTCATTGTCAATATTTAAATACCAATCTCCAACCGATAAAAACTTGTTTTTTTCACCAGTAGAACGCAGATACAATTTAGGATAGGTGAGTGTACCAATTGAAGTTACATTTAATTCCGATGCATTCCTAATTTCGGTTAAATTAGGTGAAGTAATATGCACTTTTGTAATTCCATAATCCCTTACAATATTACACGTATTGTAATTGGTTAAAATGAGTTCATTATTGATAACTTCTGCAGAAATATCATTTAATAAATTTTCACCAGTTTCAACCACAACTTTTTGAGTTACTCCTTGATTTACAAACAATTCAATTTTTTTATTGACTAAAATTTTTGTGAAATCAGCAACGTCAATTTCTTCTTGAATTATTTTACCAGCGGTTTGAAAACAATTTCCAGCGTCTTCATTATCACAACTTAAAGTTGCTATAATCACCAATATATATATTATTTTTTTCATTCTATTCTTCAAATTTAAGTACTAAAACCGATAACCTAAGCCAATTTCTAAAGCTTCTGCTCTAAATAAATTTACTTTCATCGAAATTTCAGAAAATAAATGTTCGCTAAATTTATATTTAAAACCAAATCGTTCATAAATGTTGCTTACATACGTAAACGGAGCATACACATAATAGCCTATTTGCGAAATAAAAGCAAAATTATTTTGGCTTAGTTCGTGACCAATAAATAGTCCAATTCTTTTATTTTGATTTTTATCATAATTGGTGCCTTCTTCGTTATTGCTAAATTCAATATAATTTTTTAAAAATTTAGAATCTAAATATTCAACTCCACCTGTTATTGAAGAGTAATTGTTCAATTTTTTCAACCCATAAAAAGTGGCATTATAAAACGAATACAACCCAGTATTTATTTCTTTAGATTCGTTAAACCCAATTCTTAACACTAAGTTGTAATTTATTTTTTTTGAAGAATGAATAGCTGTTTTATTTTCAGAAACATGAACTTCTTTAGTTTCAATTTTATAATTTAACCCCGTATTTAACGCAACTGTATTTATTCCCAAATTTGGACTTTTAAAGCTAATATTTGAAAAATGAATTAAACTCAATCCTGCATTAAATTCTAATTTATTGTTAAGTGAAGTCTTAAAATAATTTAATTTTAAATATGCTGAAACTACTAAATTAGAGCCTTGAGATAAGTTAAAAGGATTGTTTATTGAATGGTATTTTTCTGTAACATAACCCAAGCCAAAAGCACTTGTTAAAGTAAGCGAATTTTTACTTTTTGGACTTAAATTGTAATTGTAATGACGATAAACACCCAAAGCTTCTCCTAAAACTTCAGAATTAAAATCTTCATAAATAAATGAAAATCCTCTGTTAGGAAAATTATATAGTTTGTTAAACTCCGTATTTTTATTGTTTGAATAATTAAACTGAATTAATACTCCAAACGGATTTCCATCAATGGCATTTCCTAGTTTTTTGTCATGTTCAATTGCCCAACCATAAAAACCATCAAATTGTATGTTATTTAAGGTTGATTTTTTTTCTTGTGAAAATCCAAAAATCGTGAAGAAAAAAACAATAAGGAAGCTAATTTTTTTCATCTAAATTACAATCTAATTCCAACACCAAATTCAACAGTTTCAGCATTCGCAGCGTGTGCTTTTAATCGAACGGAAGCAAACCATTTTTCGTTTATATATCTTTTTAACCCTAATGTTTCATACAATCGACCATCGTATTCGTATGGATATTTTACATAATAGCCAACGGTTGTTGTTACCGAAAGCTTATTAATAAATAATTCATGACCAATAAAAAGCCCTAACCTAGTAAAATCATCGGTTTCTTTTAAATTGGTATGCGGAATGTTTTCATTAATTTCATAAAACTCTTTTAAAATTGGTGAGACATAAAAATCAAACCCAACTTGTAGTGCAGACTTTCGAGAAATTCGTTTGTCGGCATAAGCAGTGAATACAAAAAATGGTTTTACACCACTACCGATAATTTCAGATTCATTAATGCCCCCTCTAACAGCAAAATTATATTTAATAGGTTCTTTAAATGTATTTCCTAATCTATTGCTGCTAAAGTTTAATTGTCCGTTATCTGAAGTTAAATTATAGTTTAAACCCAATGTTGCCGCCCAAACATTAGCTCCTGAATTGGGCGATTTTATGTTTGAATTTGATGCATGAATGAAAGTTAAACCAGCGTTTAGACCTAAATTTTGAATTAAATTTTCACGTTGAAAATACAATTTAAAATACGTGCTCGAATTTAAATGTGTACCAAATGCCGTGTTTTTGTTGTTGGTAACTTTGTCATATGGATTGGTGTTGTAAGCTAGACCAATTCCTGTTCGAAGAATTAATTGGTTTAAAGAATTCCGATTGGTAAAATAAAAATTATAATGACCGTATAAAGAATACAGTTTTCCAGCAATTTCAGAGTGGTAATCTTGATATCCAAGTGAAATTCCGTAGTCTGGATAATTGAAAGACGATTCCCATTCTTGACTTCCGTTAGTTCGAATGTTATAACTAAAAAACATTCCTGTAGGATGTCCTTGTAACAATGCGGCAGCATCTGGACTTTGACGAATTAAGTTGCCATAAAAATAATCGGCTTGTAAATATGATGAATTCGATTGACCAAAACTGAACGTTAAACTGAAAGCAAATAATAAAAAAAGGTGTTTTTTCATAAAACTAATTCAATTTAAAGTCAAGATTATTTTCTTTTAAAACTTTTAAAAATTCATTTGTAATCTTCACTTTTGAGGCTTTACTTTTCATATTTATTTTCAATTTATCTTTTAAATCATAAATAATCATTTCTACAGGAAGTGGACCTTCATGTAGTTTTATAACTTGCTGAATTTCTACAATCCTTTTTTCATCTAGTTTGTTAATATCTAGTTTTAAAGTTAATTTCTTCGATTCTTTTTCGAGTACGTCTTGTAAAATTTGAATACTGGTAAAATTAATTCTTGGCTCGCCAACTTTTCCATCTTTGTTTCTCCAACCTGGAACTACGCTTGCTTTTATTCGTCTAAAAGCATTTTCCGACAAAAATGGTTTAAAATTTAAATATGTCTCTTTAAAGATTCTAAATTCGTGACTATCTCCAAAATCTTGAACCGTAAAAGAAGCCCATTCATTGCCGTTTTGTGAAACTCTATGTTGTACATTGGTTAAAATTCCTGCAAACGAAAAATTCATACCCACATGTTTGGTTAAATCCTCTTTAAAAGTAGAAACGGGTGTACTGCAAAAATATTTGATTTCATTTTTAAATTCATCTAATGGATGCCCCGAAATATAAATACCAACCAATTCTTTTTCTTTCGAAAGTTCTTCCATCATTCCCCATTTTTCAGCAAAAGGAATTTCTGGTTCATCAAATTGTACTTCAGAAGTTTCACCAAATAATGATACTTGAGCAGAATTTTTATTTTCTTGAAATTTATTCCCAAATCGAATTGCTTTTTCAATAAAAGTTCCACCTTTTTCATCTAGCGCATAATATTGTGCCCTATGTACATTTTTGAAAGAATCTAAGCCGCCAGCCATTACTAAGCCGTCAAAAGCTCTTTTGTTACAGGCTCGTAAATCTACTCGTTTTGTAATATCGAAAATGGAAGTAAAAGGCCCGTTATTTTTCCGTTCTTCTACAATAGCTTCAACTGCACCAGCACCAACACCTTTTATGGCGCCCATTCCAAAGCGAATAGCGCCCTCTTTGTTTACCGCAAATTTGTAATACGACTCATTAATATCAGGACCTAAAACTGGAATTTCAGCACGTTTACATTCTTCCATAAAAAATGTAACTTGCTTAATATCATTCATATTATTAGACAAAACCGAAGCCATATACTCAGCAGGATAATGTGCTTTTAAATACGCAGTTTGATAGGCGATAAACGCATAACAAGTAGAGTGCGATTTGTTAAAAGCATAAGCTGCAAAAGCTTCCCAGTCTTTCCAAATTTTTTCTAGTTTCTCTTCATCGTGATGATTCGCTTTTCCACCCTCAATAAATTTAGGTTTTAGTTCAACAAGTAAAGAGAATATTTTTTTACCCATTGCTTTACGCAATTGATCAGCTTCACCTTTGGTAAACCCAGCCAATTTTTGTGAAAGTAACATAACTTGCTCTTGATAAACGGTAATACCATAAGTTTCCTTTAGGTATTCTTCCATATCATCTAAATCATACACAATTTCTTCACGACCATGTTTCCGATCAATAAACGAAGGAATGTACTCCATTGGACCTGGTCTATACAAAGCATTCATGGCAATTAAATCGGCAAACTCAGTTGGCTTTAACGATTTCATATGCTTTTGCATCCCAGGAGATTCATATTGAAATACACCTACAGTTTCTCCTTTTTGAAAAAGCTCGTATGTTTTTTCATCATCTAACGGAAAATCATCTGGAATTAACTCAATTCCGTGTATAGCTTTTACAATTTTTACAGTGTCTTTAATGAGGGTTAACGTCTTTAATCCTAAGAAATCCATTTTTAGCAAACCAGCACTTTCAACAACATTGTTGTCGAATTGCGTTACGTACATGTCACTATCTTTGGCAGTTGCAACTGGAATTAAATTGGTAATTTTTTCGGGTGTAATGATAACACCACAAGCGTGAATCCCTGTGTTTCTTACTGAACCTTCTAAAGCACAAGCCTGATTTATAGTTTCAGCTTCTAAATCATCTCCTTCAGAAATTCTTCTTAACTCTAAAACATTGTCTAATTCTTCAGCACGAAGTCCTTTTATTTTACCTTTGCTTTTTTCATCTTCTCCAAAAATATTTTGAAGTTTTACTCCCGGAATCAGTTTTGCAATTCTATCAGCTTCGTGTAATGGTAAATCCAACGCTCTGGCTGTGTCTCTAATAGAAGACTTGGCAGCCATTGTGCCATAAGTAATGATTTGCGCTACCTGACTTGCACCATATTTATCAATTACAAATTCAATAACTTTTTGTCTTCCTTCATCATCAAAATCTATATCAATATCGGGAAGTGATACACGATCTGGATTTAAGAAACGCTCAAAAAGCAAATCGTATTTAATGGGATCAATATTTGTAATCCATAAGCAGTAGGCTACGGCAGAACCCGCAGCAGATCCACGACCAGGACCTACGGATACGTCCATTTTGCGTGCTTCTAAAATAAAATCCCAAACAATTAAAAAATAGCCTGGATACCCAGTTTTTTCGATAATGGAAAGCTCAAAATCTAATCGTTCTTTAATACTTTCATCTAAATCATTCCCATATCTTATTTTAGCACCTTCAAAAGTTAAGTGTTTTAAATACGCATTTTCTCCTCGAACTCCGCCATCAACTTCATCTTGTGGATCGATAAATTGAGTTGGAATGTCAAATTTCGGAAGTAAAACATCACGAGCTAAGGTGTAAATTTCAATTTTATCTACAATTTCCTGAATGTTTACAATAGCTTCTGGAATGTCTTTGAACAAATTTTTCATTTGTTCTTGAGACTTAAAGTAGTATTCGTTATTTGGCAAACCGTATCTAAATCCCCTTCCTCTACCTTTAGGAGTAGCCATTTTTTCACCATCCTTTACACATAATAGAATATCGTGTGCATCGGCTTCATCTTCATTTGTATAAAAAGTATTATTTGTAGCTATTAATTTTACGCTATGTTTTTTTGAAAATTGAATTAATACATCGTTTACATGGTTTTCATTTTCTTGATCGTGGCGCATTAATTCTAAATAGAAATCACGGCCGAATTGTTCTTTCCACCAAATAAGTGCTTCTTCAGCTTGAGATTCTCCAATATTTAAAATTTTACTAGGTATTTCACCATATAAATTACCCGATAACACAATTAAACCTTCTTTGTATTCCTCAATTATTTTTTTGTCAATTCTTGGCACATAGTAAAAACCATCTGTATGAGATAAAGAAGACATTTTAGCCAAATTATGATAGCCATCTTTGTTTTTAGCCAAAATAACTATTTGATAACCGTTGTCTTTATGCGACCTATCTAAATGGTTTTCACAAACATTAAATTCACAGCCTAAAATTGGCGTAATTGGTTTTTTTGGTTGTTGATCTTCAGTTAAATTTTCATTATATTCTTTGACAGCTTTATTGTGGTTAAGTGCTTCTCTTATAAAATAAAAAGCACCCATCATATTACCAGTGTCGGTCATGGCTACAGCGGGCATTTCATCTTTTACAGCAGCATTTATTAAATTTTTAAAGCTTGAAGTAGATTGTAGAATTGAAAATTGAGAATGACAGTGTAAATGTGAAAATGAAGCATTTTTTAGGGTTTCATTTTTTACTTCTGAAGTAAAAGAAGTCTCAATTTTTTCTTTAGATTTGTTTTTGAGTTTTGCACTTTCCTTTTTTAGATTTAAATGTTCTAATCCAATTACACTAATTGTTGAAGGATTCTTAGCATTAAAATTTTGAAAATAATCTGCAGGAACGTCAAGTTCCTCTTTCGTATAGATTCTTTTACGAATTAACTCTAAAAAACAGCGAGTTGTAGCTTCAACATCGGCAGTTGCATTGTGTGCTTCGGAAAACGGTATATTAAATAAATGTTCGTGTAATTCTGTTAGCGTTGGAAGTTTAAATTTCCCATACCTTCCTCCAGGAAGTTGACATAAAGTTGCAGTGGTTTCTGTACAAGTATCTAAAACAGGAAGTTTATTTAAGGTAGTAGCTACTTCTTTACGGAAATATTCGCAACCCATGATGTCAAGGTCGAATTTTACATTATGACCAGCTACAAATTTAACTTTAGCCAAAGCTTCATTAAATAGGTATAAAACTTTTTCTAAATCTTCACCTTTTTCTTCAGCTAACTGCGTAGAAATTCCGTGAATTTGCTCAGCATCATAAGGTATATTGTAATTTTCGGGCTTTATTAAAAAGTCTTGACTTTCAGTTAATTCCCCAAATTCGTCGTGAATTTGCCAAGCAATTTGAACACATCTTGGCCAATTATCGGTGTCTGTAATTGGTGCTTTCCAGCGTTTTGGTAACCCTGTGGTTTCTGTGTCAAATATTAAAAACATGTGCTAGTTTAGATTGCTAAAAAATATGAATTTTAAAAATATGAATTTTAATATTTTTAGAAATCTATAAAGTGTTTTTTTTATTAACAATTCGTGTATCTTAATTTGTGTTAGGTGGTTAACCAATTAGGTTTTCACACAAATACCAATATGTTAAACTTGGTTATATAAACTATTTTCACTTAAAGGCTAACATTCGTCATATTTTTTCTGTTTTATTAGTCTTAATTTTACAGCTCCAAATAAAGGAAGATGTAGATTATGGAGCAATTGGATTTAGAATCATATAAAAAAGGAGATATAAAGGAGATAACTCATCAAGGAGTTGTCTCGAAAATATCTTTAAATAAAATTACTGTAGCACTCAAAGGCAATGTGAATTGTGAAGGTTGTAAAGCACAATCGGCTTGTGGTGTTTCAGATTCCAACGATAAAGAAATAGAGATTGTTAATTTATCACAATCTTTTCAGCTAAACGAAACTGTTGATGTTATTTTAAAAAGAGAATTAGGCTTAAAAGCAGTTTTTTGGGCTTATGTTTTTCCTTTTATTTTAATGTTTGTAGTGTTAATTGTAATTTCTTTTTTCGTTAAAGAATGGATTGCGGGTTTAGTATCGATTTTCGTTTTAATTCCTTATTATTTAATGCTTTATTTATCTAAAGATAGATTTCAAAAAGCATTTCAAGTATCAATATTAAAATTTAATTAGAATGACAGATTCAGTTTTATATAGTGTTTTGTTATTAGCTTCTTTAGGAATTATTGCAGCAGTTGTATTGTATGTAGTTTCAAAAAAGTTTTATGTGTATGAGAATCCTTTAATCGCAGATGTTGATGAAATATTACCAGGTGCAAATTGTGCCGGTTGTGGTTCTCCAGGTTGTAAATCGTTTGCTGAAAAGTTAGTAGGCTCGGAAGATATTTCAGACTTGTTTTGTCCAGTAGGAGGAAATGATGTGATGAAAGAAGTGGCGGCAATATTGGGTAAAGAAGTGGTTGAAAGAGACCCAACAGTAGCAGTGTTACGTTGCCAAGGAGGTTGCGATGTTAGGCCAAAAACTACCGAGTATCAGGGGCCTAGAACTTGCGCGATTTCTGCTATGGTTTATAGTGGTGAAACCGACTGCCAATATGGTTGTTTAGGTGATGGAGATTGTGTTAAGGTATGTAAGTTTGATGCCATGTATATGGACGAAGCTACAGGTTTACCAGTAATTATTACTGATAATTGTACATCTTGTGGAGCTTGTGTTGAAGAATGTCCAAGAGATATAATTGAGATGCGCCCGAAAAATAAACGTGATTTAAAAATATTTGTAGGGTGTTTAAACGAAGATAAAGGTGGTATTGCAAAGAAAGCTTGTGATGTAGCTTGTATTGGTTGTTCAAAATGTGAAGATGTTTGCCCAAAAGATGCTATTACAATGAATAATCAATTAGCATATATTGATGCTGATTTGTGTACACTTTGTAGAAAATGTGTGGAGGTTTGTCCTACACATTCTATTATCGAAACTAATTTTCCTCCTAAAAAACCGAAAAAAGTAGTTGAGAAAAAACCAGTTATTAAAAAGGTTGTAGAAAAGAAAGAAGTTGAAAAAGTTGCTGTTGTAAAAGAAGAGGCTATAACGAAAGTAGAACAAGAAAAAGTAAAAAAGGATGCTTAAAACATTCCCAAAGGGAGGAATTCATCCTCCAGAAAATAAGATAACTTCATCAAAAGGGATTAAAAGAATGACAGTGCCAAAAGTGGTAACTGTCCCAATTGCTCAGCATATTGGAATTCCTGCGGAAATAGTAGTTGATAGAAAAGATAAGGTTGAAATTGGTCAGGTAATTGCAAAATCTGGCGGATTTGTTTCTTCAAACATTCATTCTCCAGTTGCGGGTACTGTAACTAAAATAGATCAAATAATTGATTCAAGTGGTTATAAAAAACAATGTATTGTTATTAGAACAGATGCTAAAAATGAAGCCAATTTTGCAGAAATTGAATATCCTTTAAAAACGGAAATTGAATTAGACCCAAAAGAAATTGTACAACGCATTTCTGATTTTGGAGTTGTTGGTTTAGGTGGCGCAACATTTCCTTCGCACGTAAAATTGAATGTAAAAGAAGGTGTTAAAATAGATTATTTACTTATTAATGGTGTAGAATGTGAGCCATATTTAACTGCCGATCATAGATTAATGCTTGAAAAAGCTCCTGAAATTATTGTTGGAATTAAAATTTTAATGAAGGCATTACATATTTCAAAAGCAGTTATTGGGATTGAAAATAATAAAAAAGATGCGATTGCTTTATTCAAGGATTTAACAAAAAATGAATCAGGAATTCAAGTTGCTGCATTGCAAGTGAAATATCCACAAGGTGGAGAAAAACAATTGGTTAGAGCAATTTTAGGAAGAGAAGTTCCTAAAAATGGATTGCCTTTAGATGTTGGCGTAATTGTAAATAATGTAGGAACTGTTTTTGCCGTTTATGAAGCCGTTCAACATAACAAACCTTTAATGGAGCGTGTTGTTACTGTAACAGGTAAAAAATTGGAAAACCCTTCTAACTTTTGGGTAAAAATTGGAACGCCAATTAAAGATTTAGTTGCCGAAGTTGGTGGTTTGCCAGAAGGAACTCGAAAGTTAGTAAACGGAGGCCCAATGATGGGTAAAGCCATTAAAAATACCGATGTGCCAGTTACAAAAGGAACTTCTGGGATTTTGGTTATTTCTGAAGAAGAAGCGAGTAGAGGTAAAGCAGAAAATTGTATTAGATGTGGACAATGTGTTTATGTATGCCCAATGGGATTAGAACCACATTTGTTAATGAATTTGGCTGAAAAAGGAATGTACGAAAAAGCTGCTGCAGAAGATATTATGACCTGTATAGAATGTGGCTCGTGTAGTTATGTTTGTCCTTCACACAGACCTTTATTAGATTATATCCGTTACGGAAAAAATATTGTCAAAAAATTAGAAATCTCTAAAAATTAAAATGAGTCAATCTATTATTATATCGGCCTCACCGCATGTACATTCAGCAAAAACATCAAAAAAAGTAATGTATGATGTGGTTATTGCTTTAATTCCAGCATTTTTAGTTTCGCTGTATGTTTTCGGAATAAGCGCATTAATTCTTACAGCAATTGCAGTTGCATCTTGTTTGTTGTTTGAATATTTGATTCAAAAATATTTATTAAAATCTGAAATAACCATTGGAGATGGTTCTGCATTAATTACTGGAATTTTGTTAGCATTTAACTTGCCAGCAGGATTACCAATTTGGATGATTATAGTAGGTAGTTTAGTCGCTATCGGAATTGGTAAAATGTCTTTCGGAGGTTTAGGATTCAACATATTTAATCCCGCCTTGGTTGGACGTGTATTTTTATTGGTCTCGTTTCCAGTACAAATGACGATGTGGCCAACAGCTGTTGAGAATAATATGTCAATTGCAGATGCAGTTACAGGAGCAACACCATTAGGATTGATAAAAGAAGGTTTAATGTTTGGAGATACTATGACCAATATTAGTGCTAATCTTCCTTCAAATATGGAAATGTTTTTAGGAATTTCTGGAGGTTCTATTGGTGAAATGTCAGCCTTAGCCTTGCTGTTAGGTGGAATATATTTACTAGTTAGAAAAGTAATTACGTGGCACATTCCAGTAACGATGCTTGTTACTATGGCAGTTATGACTGGGATTTTTTGGATGGTTGACCCTGAAAGTTATGCAAGTCCATTAATTCATATCTTATCTGGTGGAGCAATTTTAGGAGCGTTTTATATGGCTACCGATATGGTTACCAGTCCGATGACTAAAAAAGGTATGCTCATTTTTGCTGTTTTTATTGCAGTGATTACAGTTGTAATTAGATTGTTTGGTGCGTATCCAGAAGGTGTTTCATTTGCAATTTTAATTATGAATGCTTTTGTACCGCTAATTAACACATATTTTAAACCAAGACGATTTGGTTCAAAAATCAAATCTAAAATTGTTTAATGATGAAGAAGAAAAAAGATACATTTATAAATATGGTAATTTCATTATTTGCAATTACTATAATAGCTGGTTTTTCATTGGGATTTGTAAATGAATTAACTGTAGGTCCAATCGAAAAAGGAAAAATTGAACGTAAAGTAAATGCCTTAAAACAAGTATTGCCAGAGTTTGATAACAATCCTGTTGAAGAAGTTCAGTTAGTGTCATCAGAATTTGCAAAAGATTCTGTTGAGGTTTATCCAGCATTTAATAATAGCGAATTTGTTGGTGCCGCCATCATTGGTTCAACCGAAAAGGGTTTTAGCGGATTGATTAAAATAATGGTTGGTTTTACGCCAGACGGCAGTATTAAAAATATTGCTGTTTTAGAACAAAAAGAAACTCCAGGATTAGGTACTAAAATGAAAGATGAAAAATTCTTAGCTCAGTATCGAGAGAAAAATCCCTCAACCTTTAATTTAAAAGTAACAAAAGACGGTGGTGAAGTAGATGCTTTAACTGGCGCAACCATAACATCACGTGCTTTTGGTGAAGCTGTGCAAATGGCTTACGATGAGTTTATAAAAAATAATAGTTCAATTAAAGAACTCAAAAATTAAGAAGGATGGCAGAAACAATTAATCAAAAGCAAAATTTCTTAAAAGGAATTGTAAAAGAAAATCCTGTATTTGTTATGCTGTTGGGTATGTGTCCAACTTTAGGAGTAACATCATCAGCATTTAATGGTTTAGGAATGGGAGTAGCGACAATGTTTGTGTTGTTGATGAGTAATATTGTAGTTTCATTAATTAAAACTCAAATACCAAGTAAGGTACGTATTCCAGCATATATTATTATAATTGCATCATTTGTAACCATTGTAGAAATGGTTTTGGAAGCTTTTATTCCATTTTTATATGAACAATTAGGAATCTTTATTCCACTTATTGTAGTGAACTGTTTAATATTGGGTAGAGCCGAAGGTTTTGCTTCAAAAAACAACATTTGGTCTTCAATTGTTGACGGACTAGGTATGGGGCTAGGTTTTATTATTGCCTTAACAGCATTAGGTGCAGCTAGAGAAATATTAGGTAGTGGAAGTATATTTGAATTTAAGTTTGTAGCTGAAGATGCCAATACTTTTATCCTGTTTATTTTACCTCCAGGAGCATTTATAGCTTTGGCTTATATCACTGTTTTATTCAATAAAATTTCAACTAAAACAACTTAAAAATGGATTATATTATTATACTTATAGCAGCGGTTTTTGTTAACAACATTGTACTTGCACAATTTTTAGGAATTTGTCCGTTTTTAGGAGTTTCAAGTAAAGTATCAACATCTGTTGGTATGTCTGGAGCTGTATTGTTTGTAATGACATTGGCAACAATGGTAACCTATTTATTACACGAATTTGTATTAGTTCCTGCGGGATTGAATTATTTACGAACCATAACATTTATATTAGTAATTGCCGCTTTGGTGCAAATGGTAGAGATTATTCTGAAAAAAGTGAGTCCGCCATTATATCAAGCATTAGGTGTTTTCTTACCATTAATTACTACCAATTGTGCCGTTTTAGGTGTTGCAATTTTAGCATTAGGATTAGATGGTGGAAGTTTATTAAAAGCAGTGTTTTTTGCAGTTTCTAATTCAATAGGTTTTGCATTGGCATTGATAGTTTTTGCGAGTATTCGTGAGCATCTAGAATTGGCAAATATTCCAAAAGGAATGAAAGGAGTGCCAATTAATTTACTAGTTGCAGGATTATTATCATTAGCTTTTTTAGGATTTACAGGATTAGTTTAATAGTTGAGCGGTTCAAAGATTCAAAGTGACAAAGGTTTAAAGATAAAATTACTTTTTTAACTCTAGACTTCTGACTTCTGACTTCTGACTTCTGACTTCTGACTTCTGACTTCTGACTTCTGACTTCTGAAAACCAAACTTTTATGCTTTTTAGAGGTATATATTAAAATAACTAAGTATATTTGCAAACTTAAAATTTATAACCAAGGTCGAGAACCTTAAAAATTAAAACAGAATGCCAGTAAAAATTAGATTACAAAGACACGGAAAAAAAGGAAAACCATTTTATTGGATCGTTGCAGCAGATGGACGTTCAAAAAGAGATGGTAAATACTTAGAAAAAATTGGTACTTACAATCCAAACGTGAATCCAGCTGAAATTGATTTAAATATTGATGACGCTGTAAAATGGTTGCAAAATGGAGCACAGCCAACTGATACTGCAAAAGCAATTTTATCTTATAAAGGAGCAATGCTAAAAAATCATTTAGCAGGTGGAGTTAAAAAAGGAGCTTTAACTGAAGAACAAGCAGAAGAAAAATTCAATGCTTGGTTAGAAGAAAAAACAGCTAAAATTAATGCTAAAGTAGTAGGTTTATCAAAAGCTGATGACGATGCAAAAGCTAAAGTTTTAGAAGCTGAGGTAAAAATTAATGAAGAAAGAGCTGTTGCTGCTAAAGAAGTAGAAGAAGAAGCTATTAAAGCTGCTGCTGATGCAAAAGCTGCGGAAGCTGCTGCAAATGCAGAACCAGTTGAAGAGAAAGGACCTGAGTCTATCGACGACGCACAAAACGCTGCAAGCGAAGAAGCTTAATTTTTTTCGATAATGCGTAAAGAAGATTGTTTTTATTTAGGCAAAATCGTTAGAAAGCATAGTTTTAGAGGTGAGGTTGTAGCTAAATTAGATACGGACGAGCCAGAAATTTATAGAAATTTGGAATCAGTTTTTGTTGAATTAAACAACAATCTGGTTCCATTTTTTATTGAAGAAAGTTTGCTTCAAAAGGGAAATCAATTAAGAATTAGATTTGAAGATGTTGAAAGTGAATCAGATGCAGATGCTATTCTAGGAGCAGCCTTACATTTGCCAATTGAATTTCTTCCAAAGCTTTCAGGAAATAAATTTTATTTTCACGAAATTATAAATTTTGACATTGAGGACGTAAATAAAGGATATGTAGGTGTTATTACAGGCGTTAACGATTCTTCTGCACAACCATTGTTCGAAATTAATGCAAACGGAACGGAAGTTTTTATTCCAATGATTGATGATTTTATTAAAAAGGTTGATCGAGAACATAAAAAAATAATAGTCGAGACACCAGAAGGTTTGATCGATTTATATTTAAATAATTAAGGTGGCTGAGCGGAGTCGAAGTTAAAATATGATTTAGACTCCGCTCAATCGCCAAACTAGAGAGGTGGCCGAGTGGTCGAAGGCGCACGCCTGGAAAGTGTGTATACGGCAACGTATCGAGGGTTCGAATCCCTTCCTCTCTGCTGAAAGCCTTGCATTTTATGTGAGGCTTCTTTTTAAAACTAAGAATTTTGTCAAACAACCTATTTAAATTTAAACAATTTTCAATTCAGCAAGATAAAGCCGCTATGAAAGTTGGTACTGACGGCGTTTTGTTGGGGGCTTGGACTGAATTAGACAATCCATATAGTATATTAGATATTGGCTCAGGAACGGGCTTAATTTCACTTATGATGGCTCAACGAAGTAATGCAGAAGTAATTGATGCTGTTGAGTTAGAGGATAATGCTTATGAACAAACGGTTGAAAATTTTGAAAATAGCGATTGGGGCGATCGTTTGTTTTGTTATCACGCATCGTTTCAGGAATTTGTAAATGAAATTGATGATACTTATGATTTAATTATCTCAAATCCACCTTTTTATAATTCAACCTATAAAGAATTAGATTCAGAAAGAGCTTTAGCGCGACATTCAGAGAGTTTAAGTTATAATGAATTACTT
>Ga0209121_10001307_pt1 | contig 26035 bp, 35 predicted proteins | sample Cruoilmetagenom3_FD_187292 | JGI IMG/M metagenome (GOLD analysis project Ga0209121, IMG submission 187292) | Oil polluted marine microbial communities from Coal Oil Point, Santa Barbara, California, USA - Sample 3 (SPAdes) (version 2) | ecosystem: Environmental > Aquatic > Marine > Oil seeps ...
TGAATTTTTTCAAAGAAACACTTGACAAATTAAATATTGGTGTATAAAATACAGATATATGTTATTAACATATAAAATTAAAATAAATTTTTCCCCGGAGGGCAATTATGTGCAATGATACTGATAAGTATTGTAATCTTGAAGGGAAAGGTGTATGCAGTTGTGATAGTCATCTCAGTCGTTTTATCGAGCCGAGGCTTCTCCTTCTGATTAGAGAAAAAGAATCCTATGGTTATGAACTTATCCAGGGGATAAATGACTTTCCTTTTTCTGATGTTTCTCTTGATCCCGGTGCAGTATACAGGTCATTGAGAAGTATGGAGAAGGAGGGGTTGATAAGTTCCAAATGGAATACCAAAGGTACAGGTCCTGCGAAAAGAATTTATCGAGTTACCAGGGAGAGTGAAGAGAGGCTCTTTGCATGGGTTGTAAGTCTAAAGAAAAGGAAAAAGGCGATAGAGAAATTCATTGCGGCTTATGGAAAACAGGATAGGAAATGACAAATATGTGCTGTGAGGTATCCTTAGAGTACACTGGTTCTATGGTGGTTACTGTTAAGGGTAGTGGGTATTTTATTTTTCAAGGAGAATCCTTAAAAAAGGAGGTATAGAGATGTGTTGTGAGAGTCCTAAAGGACATGCCAGGCACAATGATGGTTGTGGATGTGGCCATCCGCACAGGCTTTTGACCAAAGGGGAGCAGATCGAAAAACTTGAGGAATATGCTAAATCCCTGGAGAGAGAGTTGTCGGGAATTAAGGAACAAATTGATGAACTCAAGAAACAGTCTTAAAGGAGGAGGAGACGAAGATGCGTAGACTCTTGTTTGGATTTTTTGGGGTATGCGTTGTTGGATTTGTACTAATAGCTGCCACTACTGAAGAGAAGTGTGAGCACCATAAAGGTAAATTTTGTGAATTGAAAAAAGATGCAAAGATTGAGGTTAGCAACATTGAAGACGGAGTTATTATAAAGATTACATCAGATAAACCTGAATTGGTTAAACAAATCCAGGAGCATGCAGCTAAATGGGGGAGTGAATGCAAGCACGATTCAGATAAATGTAAACACAAGAAGGGCTCTGATGAGTCTGGAAAATGCAGGCATAAAGAAGGTTCCACCGAATGCGAGAAAAAGCATAAATCAGGGGACTGCCATCACTGAACTTTTTGAACTGTACAGTTACAACGGGATTTAATCACGAATATCTGGGGGAGCAGTATTCAGCATTGCTTCCCTAATCGCTTTCGGCGACTTCAGATATATATAATACGTTCAGTGAAATCTATGGTTTTCGGTGCATTTATCATGAGCGTAGAAATTTCGTGATCATAATGAAAAATCAGGGCAAATTAAATAAGTGGCCAGACTTTAGATTTAATTTTGAAGAAATAGCTGGTGCAGTAGGAGATTATGGAACACTAATTCCTATTGTTCTTGGAGTATCTATCGTTTCAAATGTTAATTTAGGACACATACTACTGTTTTTTAGCATCTGGTATATAATCACTGGCATAAATTATCAAAGAGTATTAGTCTAATGAATCTCACATCTGTTCCTTTTGGTGGTTTTCCTATGTGCCATGGTGCTGACGGTCTTGCAGCACTTGCTACCGTAGTCGAAGTGTTAATAGAGGTTCCTGTTATGCTTATGCTTGTTTCGATTTGTAAGAGATACTGTCATTTATTTAAAGAATGCCATTTAGGTTTACCGTGGTGTAAAAATAGGGACATGCTTGGCGAAGTAGAGGGAGTAAGGTGAAACATTCGATAAAAACAGGATTTAGCTTTGGTTTAACCTCTGGAATAATCACAACACTTGGATTAATGATAGGGTTACATTCTGGAACTCACTCAAAGATTGTGGTTATCGGTGGTATATTTACAATAGCAATAGCAGATGCGTTTTCAGATGCATTAGGCATACATATTTCTGAAGAGTCTGAGAATAAACACACCACAAAAGAGATATGGGAATCAACAATCTCTACTTTTTTGTCCAAATTTGCTTTTGCACTAATATTTGTTGTTCCTCTCCTATTGTTGCGACTAACAACAGCGATTATAGTAAGTGTAATCTGGGGCCTATCCGTGTTAGGTATTTTTAGTTTCTATATTGCTAAAGAGCAAAACGCAAAATCATGGAAAGTTGTGATGGAACATTTGATTATTGCATTAGTAGTTATAGTTATAACGCATTATGTTGGTGATTGGATTGGGTCAATATTTGGTTAGACGTCCTCGCAGCTCTCGTTCGCTATCACTCACTCGGCGCTATCGCACTTGCACAACAGCGGATAAAAGACTTCGTTTCACTTCGCCCTTGTCTGCGTGCGGGCACGCATTGGCAGGCAGATTGCCTTTGGCAACTTCTTTTGTCAGCGATTCGTTATCTGCAATTTTGGACGACATTGATTGAGGTATGAGGGTTTAATATGCTCAGAATACAAGATTTGACTCTAAAAAGAGACGATAGAAAAATCCTGCGGAGGATAAATCTCACAGTCAAAGCTGGAGAAATTTACAGCATCTTGGGCCCTAATGGAGCAGGTAAAAGCAGTCTGGCTTATGTCATAATCGGATGTAACGGCTACCAACCCGACAAGGGGAAAATTATTTTTGAAGGAGAGGAGATTAATAATCTACCCATCTGCAGAGAGCAAAGTTAGGTATTACCCTTGCCTGGCAGGAACCAGCCCGTTTTGAAGGGGTTACGTAGAGGATTATCTTCTACTGTGTATGGAAAAGAAAAATCAAATAGAAGTTGAAGAAGCCTTGCAGAAAGTTCTTCTTGTGCCCGGGGAGTATCTGAAGCGGAAAGTAGATAAGACTTTAAGCGGTGGCGAGCGAAAACGGATCGAATTGGCCGCTATTTTTCCCGTGAAGCCCAGATTGGCTATTCTTGATGAGCCAGACTCCGGCATTTATATTTTGGTCTTAGATAGAATTATTGGATTTATCCGTGAGATTAGAGAAAGGGGCACAGCAGTAATTTTGATTACTCATCGAGCAGATGTAGCCAAGATTGCTGAACGAGCGGCTTTAATCGGTGAGGGCTATTTAGTGAAAGAGGGTTCTTCCCAAGATGTGGTAGAATATTTTGAGAACAAATGCCTGCTATCTCCTAAGTTTCGGTGAGAAAATGATGAGCATGATGGTTCAATTCTTTATTGGATTTAAGGGCTACTTCGTTGAAATATTGCCTTGGTTGGCAGTAGGATTCTTCTTAAGCGGGTTAATCCGTGAATTTATCCCTTCGCGCTGGATAGAAAGACATCTCGGTAGAAGTGGTATAAAGCCGCTCTTTTATGCTACTCTTTTCGGGACAGTTTTGCCTATCTGCTGTGTCGGTTCATTACCTGTGGCGGTAACATTACATAAAAAAGGGGCTACTCTTGGAACAGTTTTAGCCTTCTTGGTAACTACACCTGCTACATCTATAAGTGCTCTACTGGTTTGTTACGCCCTGCTGGGGATAAAATTCACCATGTTCATATTTTTTGCTGTAATTGTTATGGGGCTATGTGTAGGCTTTATTGGGAATTCAATCAGGGTTAAGACTAAAGCTTCTATTTCCCAGAATAAAAATGAAGCTCGAGACCCAGTTTGTGGTATGAATGTGGAGATAGGAAAAGCAACAAAAACAGAATATGGCGGAGAAGTTTATTATTTTTGTTGTTCCCACTGCCAACGGATATTTAAAAATAGTCCAGAGGATTACATAGGAGTTCACTCACGGAACATTGCACACAGGATGAAACATGTCTTTAAATTTGCCTTCGTTGATATGGTTAAAGAAATTGGACCAGAATTACTTTTGGGGCTGGCACTGGCGGCGTTGGTGGGTACAATCACTCCGATGGGAAAATTTATTGGCAGCTATTTCGGGGGTGGCTTTGGCTATCTATTCAGTCTCGGCTTTGGACTTGTGATGTATATCTGCTCAACTGCCAGTGTCCCCTTGGTTCATGCCTTTATATCACAGGGCATGAATACCGGGGCTGGGATGGTGCTACTTTTGGTGGGACCGGTCACCAGTTGGGGGACGATTCTGGTTTTGAGAAAGGAATTTAGTGCTAAGGTTCTGCTTACCTATCTGGCAGTCATCAGCGCCTTGGCTCTATTTTTAGGTTACTTTTTTTCGATAATTTAGGTGGTCATAAAACCAATACCAGTTTTCTGTAGCTGCAACCGAAGTAATAAAAGGCCGTGGATCAGCAAGGCGGGAATCGTTTAGTTGACAATCTTTATTTTTATTATTTTTATGTTATATTATCACCAAAATGATGATAATACTAATATAGGAGGAGCAATGAAACTTTCTACGAGAGGGCGCTATGGCGCCAGAGCAATGTTGGATTTAGCCATTCATTATGGAAAGGGACCTATGACAGTGAAGGATATAGCCAGAAGGCAAGAAATTTCAGAAAGGTATCTTGAACATATAATGATTGCCCTCCTATCTGCGGGTTTAGTGCGAAGTATGCAGGGACAACACGGAGGATTTAGTTTAGCAAAAATGCCGGGAGAAATCAAATTAAGCCAGGTAATTCAAGCCGTGGAGGGGCCCATTCCACTGGTGCAATGTGTTAATGACTCAAAGCTATGCAATCGGGTCGATGTATGTGTCACTCGCGAGATCTGGGAAAAACTAAAAAAAGCGATGTTAGATATCCTTGATTCAATAACTTTGGAAGATATGGCCAACAGGCAAAAGAAGAAGTTGTCTGGAAGGAAGTGCGAATATGGGTAGATTTATTTACTTAGATCATAACGCTACCACCACGACAGATGAAAGAGTGGTAGGGGCAATGAAGCCTTATTTTAGTAAATCGTATGGTAACCCCTCAAGTATATATAAATTTGCGCAGGAGGCACGAGAGGCCGTAGAGATAGCAAGAGCCAAGGTGGCAAGAATACTCAATGCCAAAACCGAAGAAATTGTTTTTACATCGGGAGGCACAGAGGCAGATAACTTTGCAATCAAGGGGATTGCTTATGCCAACAAAGAGAGAGGCAATAATATCATAACCAGTAGGATAGAACATCATGCAGTGCTCAATACCTGTAAGTGGCTCGAAAGGCAAGGATTTAATGTGACATACATTGGTGTTGATAGATATGGGATTGTGGATTTAGATGAAATCAAAAGTGCAATTACTGATAAGACAGTTTTAATCACTGTTATGCATGCAAATAATGAGATAGGAACGATCGAGCCAATAGAAGAAATAGGTAAAATACTACAAGAAATTAACAAACAACGAATAACAAATAACAAACCACGAATTTATTTTCATACCGATGCCGTTCAAACTGTGGGGAAGATTCCTATAGATGTTAACAAACTCGATGTAGACCTTTTATCTCTGTCAGGACACAAATTTTATGGTCCTAAGGGTGTTGGGGCTCTCTTTGTTAGAAAGGGAACAAAGATTGCTCCACTTTTGCACGGCGGTCATCATGAGAGAAACAAAAGAGCAGGGACTGAGAATGTCCCCGGCATCGTTGGGCTTGGAATCACTTGTGAAATTGCAATGGAAGAACAGGAGGAAGAGGGAAAGAGACTGAAGGCATTGAGAGATGGATTAGAGAAGGCGGTCGTGGGAAAAATAGATAATGTTATTATAAATGGGCATCCAGAAAAGAGACTTGCCGGAACTCTAAATATTTGCTTGAAGTATGTTGAGGGAGAGTCAATGTTATTGAATCTGGATTTTGAGGGTATTGCAGCATCGAGTGGGAGCGCCTGCACATCCGGATCGTTAGAGCCCTCTCACGTTCTTTTGGCTCTTGGGATTCCACCGGAGGTGGCACACGGGTCACTTAGATTCAGTCTGGGGCGTGATAATACCGAAGAGGATATAAATCGTGTGATGGAAGTCTTACCACCGATTGTCGAAAAACTACGAGCAATGTCACCTTTTGGAAAGGGTAGAGAAGGAGGATTGAGATGGGATACTCAGAAAAGGTGATGGAGCATTTCGTGCATCCGAGGAATGTCGGTAGGATAGAGAATGCGGATGGTGTCGGTAGGGCTGGTAATCCCATTTGTGGCGATATTATGGCTATCTATATCAAGGTCAATGATGATGTGATCACAGATATAAAGTTTGAGACCTTTGGGTGCGGAGCGGCGATTGCAACATCGTCTATGGTAACCGAGCTCGTTAAGGGTAAGACAATCGAAGAGGCACTTAAGATAACGAACAGGACTGTGGCGGATGCGCTGGATGGCTTGCCACCGATTAAGATGCACTGCTCGCTACTGGCAGAGGACGGAGTAAAGGCAGCAATTGCAGACTACAAAAAAAAACAGGAATTGAAAACCAAGGGCAAGTTATGAACATATTATCTGCCATTGGCGATACGCCACTTATGGAATTGAGTAATTAAACTAAAGAAGATAAAGAAAAAAGAGGTGATAAAATGGCTAAGGTGAAAGATCCCGTTTGTGGGATGGAGGTAGATGAGGCAACCGCACCGGCAAAGTCGGAGTATAAAGGCAAAACCTACTACTTCTGCTGCTCTGGTTGCAAAGAGAGCTTTGATAAGGAACCAGGGAAGTATGTAAAGTCAAAAAAGAGCCGTTGCTGCGGACACTAAAGTGAGAATCGTGGGTGCAGTGGCGAATCTCGCCGCTGCACCAAACTTAAACTCATAAAGGGAGGAAATGTGGAATACATCACAGTTTACACAACCCTGCCCGATGAGGATGCCGCAAGGAAGGTTGCCAGTATGATGGTTGAGGAAAGACTTGCCGCCTGTGCCAATTTCTTTCCCATAGAATCAGTATATCGCTGGAAGGGAAAGATTGAGAAGGCTCAAGAATATGTGCTTATTATAAAGACGAGGAAGAGGCTTTATCCAAAAGTAGAAAAGAAGATAAGAGAAGTGCATCCGTATAAGCTACCCGCAATAATATCATGTAAGATTGAGAGAGGGTTAAATGAATACCTATGTTGGATAAAAGAAACAACAGAGGTCAGAGATGAATGAAAGAGATTTAGTTCTGGGAAATATGCTACAAGCGGTTAGGATGCTTGAAGGGTCTCGTTCGTTTGCCCTCCTCATTCCAGAGGTGAGAACAAATTTAATATATGCCCTTCCCGATGCAAAATCAAAGGAAGATGTAGCCGGTATAGATGGCAGGATAACGGTAGTAAATGGATTTCCCAAGGCTTCTGGATTCCCTCAATTTGGTGCTTCATCCCATATGGCAAGGTTTATTCTTGAGACAATGAAGACGAGTCCAGAGATGAGAGCGGGGATCAATTTTATCTATAATGATGAATTTGGGAAATGGCTCAAAGAATACTGCGAGGAATACAATCTACTTCTGGGTTGTATAGATAGATCAAAAGAACCCGAAGAGAGAAGGCAAAAAGAGGGCGGTTCTATGGTATGGAAGGTGGCTGAGGCAATAAGATCGGTAGGTGGCAGGGTTCCGGATATTGCCTATGAAACAGGTGCTATTGGTAAAGAGCCAGTGACAGTTCTGTTAGGCAAATCGGCAGTGGAAGTTGTAGAGAGGGTGGGGTCACTGGGGGAAGAATATGTCAAGAATAGGCAAGATTGGCCTCGATACTTTTGAAAAGTTTGTGATGCAGCGACTCGGTAGAGGTAATGAAAACATCATTGTCCCACCCGAGTCCGGTGTAGATGCCGCGGTAATTGACATTGAAAATGAAAAGGTTTTGGTGATTGCTGAAGATCCAATATTCCCAACACCTGGGCAACCTCTTGATACTTTTGGCTGGTATATAGTTCATATTGGCGCATCAGATGTGGCGGTAATGGGAGTGAAACCAGAGTATATGACCTATAGCCTTTTAATGCCCCCCGATACAAAAGATGAGGATTTCAAGGCGATTGTAGATTCTATCCACAAGACGGCAAAGGAACTCGATATCTCTATCGTTGGAGGCCATACAGGGTACTATCCAGCGGTGAATACACCCATCATAGGCGGGATAACCGTGTTTGCAATTGCAGATAAAGATGACTATGTCACTCCAAGAGGCGCGCAGGTTGGAGATAAGGTTATTCTCACCAAGGGTCCAGCGATTGAGGCGACCGGACTTCTGGCACTGGTATACGAGGAGAAACTTCTCAAAAAGTTGCCGCTGCAATTGATAGAGAGAGCAAAGGGTTATTTGCAAGAGATGACTGTTGTTAAAGATGCCCTTGTTGCAAAGTCCTGCGGCGGAGTGACTGCGATGCACGATGCGACCGAGGGTGGTGTCATCGGAGGACTCTTTGAGGTAGCATCCGCCTCTGATGTTGGAATGCTTGTAGATGAGAGGAGATTCGTATATCCCGATGAGGTAAAACTCGTTATGGAATTCCTTGATATCGATCCTGTAGAAGCAATTTCTGAGGGAACACTCATCATTACAGCCTTACCCGATAGGGCAGATAATATTGTGAAAGCACTTGCAAAGGAGGGTATTCCATCCTCTATTATTGGTGAGGTGCTCCCCAAAGAAAATGGAAGAATCATCATCCGACTTGATGGAATGGAGGAACCGTTGAGGATTCCAGAGCAGGATCCTTTCTGGCCAGCATTTTTTAAAGGTCTGGAGAAAAAATGAATATAGCAGAAGAAATCTCCAGATTGAAGAAAGAAAAAAATGCCATCATCCTGGTTCACAACTATCAGAGACCGGAGATTCAGGATATTGTAGATTTCCTGGGCGATTCGCTGGGACTGGCAAAAAAGGCGGCAAAAACAGATGCGCGGATAATAGTCTTCTGCGGTGTCAGGTTTATGGCAGAGACTGCAAAGATACTTTCACCCGAAAAGATTGTTCTTCTTCCAAGAAAAAAGGCGGGTTGTCCCATGGCAGATATGATAAAGGGCGAGGAGTTAAGGACGCTGAAAGAAAAATATCCCGATGCCAAGGTGGTCTCCTATGTAAATACCAATGCGGATGTGAAGGCTGAATCTGATGTTTGCTGCACATCGGCAAATGCGATAAAGGTGGTGAAGAATGTTGAGACGGACAGAATCATCTTCACTCCAGATAAAAACCTCGCATCATATTGTCAGAGATTTGTAGATAAGGAGATAGTACCCTGGAATGGCTACTGCTATGTCCACGAGAAGATAACAAAGGAAGAGGTTCTTCAGGCAAAGGAGAAGTTTCCCGATGCTCTTCTTCTTGTTCATCCAGAATGTAATCCTGCTGTTATTGACCTCGCCGATGAGGTGCTGTCAACCAGTGGTATGGTGAACTTTGCAAAAAAATCGGATAAAAAGAGATTTCTCATAGGAACAGAAGAAGGTCTCATCTATCGGTTGAGGAAGGAGAGTCCGGAAAAGGAGTTTTATACCGCCGGCACCCCCAAGATCTGCCGTAATATGAAGCTAACTACTCTAAATGATGTATACCTCTCGCTGAAAGAGGAACGCTACGCCATCGAACTGCCAGAAGAAATCATCAAGTCTGCACAAGAGGCTTTGGGGGCGATGTTGAAATATGTCTAAAGATAAGGTCGTTGTTGCAATGAGCGGTGGGGTGGATTCATCCGTTGCCGCAGCTTTACTTAAAGAAGAGGGCTACGAGGTTGTTGGAATAACCATGAAAATATGGGATGGAAAAAGCCTCGGCAAGGAAGAGAGCCATCATGCCTGCTATGGACCCGGGGAGGCAGAAGATATTGAAGAGGCAAGAAAAGTGGCAGAAATTTTAGGGATTCCCTTCTATTGCTTCGACCTGATACAGAAATACAAGACCGATGTTTTAGACTACTTCTTTAGTGAATATTTATCCGGGAGAACCCCCAACCCTTGCGTTGTGTGTAACCGGAAAGTTAAATTTGATGCTCTGGTTGAAAGGGCGAGAGCTAATGAAATCAAGTTTGATTATTTTGCAACAGGCCATTACGCCCGGGTAGAATATGATAAAACACGGGGTCGCTATCTTCTCAAAAAAGCCAGAGACGTAAACAAAGACCAGTCCTACTTTCTCTACTCCTTATCCCAGGAGCAGCTTGGGTACTCTCTCTTTCCTCTCGGGGGATATACTAAAAAAGCGGTAAGGAAAATAGCACGAGATTTGGGGCTTGGTATTGATGATAAGCCGGAGAGCCAGGATTTCATCGCCGGTGGTTATTCTTCTTTCTTGGAGGCAGAAGCCCAGCCGGGACCGATTCTGAATAAACAGGGGGAGATTATCGGTGAGCACCGAGGAATCCCATTTTATACCGTAGGACAACACAAAGGCTTGGGAATATCAACAGGGGAACCGTTATATGTGACCGCCATCCTCCCGAAAAGGAATGCCATCGTAGTAGGCACAAAAGAGGAAACATTTGGTGAGGAGCTTATAGCCTCTGACCCGAACTGGATAGCTATAAAGGAATTAAAGCAACCCATCAAGGTAAAAGCAAGAATAAGATACCGCCATAATGAATCTGAAGCAATAGTAGTTCCATTGAATAAAGATAAAATCCAGGTAAAATTCAAAGAACCGCAAATGGCGATCACTCCGGGACAGGCAGTAGTGTTTTATGATGGTGAGAAAGTAGTTGGCGGTGGAGTAATAGAAAAAGCTATAAGTGATAATAATGGAAGAAAAACTTGAACATTTGAAAGAGATCATAACAGGAGGTGTAGATGATTGATAGGGAAGCGGTTGAGAAAGTTTTAGAGGAAGAGGTGAGACCTATGCTTGCTATGCATGGTGGTAATGTAGAACTTCTTGAGATAACCGATGATAATCTTGTCAAAGTGAGACTTACAGGAGCATGTAGTGGCTGCCCGATGGCACAGCTAACCCTATTAGGTATAGTGGAGAATGCTATCAAATCACACATCCCGGAGGTAAAGGATGTCAAAACTGGATAAATATATTAAGAAAGTACTGGATGGCGGTGCAGCCATAGCCAGGATTATAGGCCCCGATAAAATAGTCACAGCACCGTGGGTAAGGCTTAAGTGCCGATATGGATGTGGTGAATATGGTAAGTGCCTCACTTGCCCACCGTATTCACCTACACCAGATTATACAGCCAATATGCTTAAACACTATTCAGCGGCATTGCTTATCACCTATAATGTGGAACCGGAAGATGAGGACAAGTTGTGGCGCCAAATTCGTGAAATTGTAGCAGAAATTGAAAGAGATATGTTTTTAGAGGACTATTATAAAGCCTTTGGGATGGGAGCAGGACAATGCCATTTGTGCGAAGAGTGTGATGTGAGCAAGCCGTGTAAGTATCCGCATAGGGCAAGACCATCTATGGAAGCATGCGGAATCGATGTGTATCAAACCGTGAGGAATTTAGGGCTAAAGATCGAAGTAGTGAAATCAAGAACTCTACCATGCACCTACTGTGGTATTATTTTGATAAAATAATGCTGAAAAGGGGTAGCAAAATGATAAAAGCAAAAGTTAAGTGGATAGGTGGTATGCAATTTGTAGGAAAAACTGCATCGGGGCATGCGCTACTGATGGATACTTCATCTAAAATAGGGGGAGAAGATACTGCCCCAGCTCCTATGGAACTTTTACTCGTAGCCTTAGGGGGCTGCACCGGAATGGATGTTGTTTCAATTCTGCAAAAGATGAAGATCGAATTTGAGTGCTTAGAGATAAAAGTTAGAGGAGAGAGAACAGCCAACCATCCAAGGGTTTATAAAAAGATAGCCCTCGCGTATAAAGTAAAAGGAAGAAATCTCTCCAAAGAAAAAGTAAAGAGAGCTGTGGAGCTTTCGCAAAGAAAGTATTGTTCGATATCAGAAATGCTTAAACCAACAGCAGAGATAAGCTATACTATTGAGGTAGAACAAGATGCGTGAAGACTATCAAATGATGGTGAAGGCATATCAGGAAGCAGGTGGGACCCCAGATATTTTTAGGGCTTCAAAGGTTGCCCATTTAGTGGTTCACAAAAATAAGGTCTTGGGAAGTCACCTGGTAGAAGGACTCATTTTAAATGCAAAGGAGACAGATTGTGGGGTAGATATTGATTTAACTGTTGAGAAAGGGATTCGTATTGCCTATCCAGTGCATTTATGTTTTGGTATCTTACCTAAGGAGGGGAGGCAGGAGATTAAAGTAAATGCATTGATAAGGAAAGAAGCAGAAATAAAGATTCTCGCCCATTGTGTATTTCCCGATGCAGTAAATGTTCAACACATTATGGAGGCAAAAATAGTTTTGGAAGATAAGGCTCTGTTTCAGTATGATGAGGTTCATTACCACGGCTTAACCGGTGGGGTAGAAGTTATTCCTCAAGCAACAATAAAGGTAGGGAAAAGAGCACATCTTGACACTAATTTCTCACTGCTGAAAGGTAGAGTGGGAAAGCTAAGTATTGATTATCAGGCTGAAGTGGATGAAAATGGAGTATTGGAGATGTTAACCAAGATATATGGTTATGGAGAAGACAAAATCAGGGTTAAGGAAAGTGGAAAGCTACTTGGAGAAGGGGCTAGAGGTTTAATCAGGAGCAGGATAGCGGTTCGTGACAGGGCAGAGAGTGAAGTTATTAGCGAACTGGAAGCTTCTGCCCCCAATACTCGGGGACATGTTGATTGCATTGAAATTGTTCAGGGCAAGGCGAAAGCCAAAGCCGTCCTGCCAGTTAATGTTTTACATGAGAAGGCCCAGGGAACGCATGAAGCAGCCATTGGGAGAGTTAACCAGAAGGAACTGGAAACACTGATGGCAGGTGGTCTAAAAGAAGAGGAAGCTATTGACATCATTATTGGGAGGATGCTCAAGTAGATGTATAAGGAGGTGGCTCTAAAATGCAAAGGTTGGTTTATGTAATAACCGCTGATAAAAAGGAAGCCGAGAAAATAGCTGAAATTTTGGTTGAAGAAAAACTGGCGGCATGTGCAAATATATTCCCTGTTAGTTTAATTTATAAGTGGGATGGAAGAGTTCAAAACGAAGATGAAGTGGCAATGTTCATTAAAACAAGAGCCGAATTAGTTGATAAGATTATTAATAGGGTGAAAGAATTACATTCCTATGAAATTCCATGTGTAGTGTCACTACCAATAGAAAAAGGTTATGTAGAATTTTTGAGGTGGGTTGATGAATCAGCAAAATGAGGAAAAACAGGAGGTGCAAATATCATGCCAAATAAAATCACAGAAGATACAACTTTGTCTGAAATTCTGAGGCTACCTGCAGCAAGCAAAATTCTTGCAAAGTACAACTTGCCTTGTTTACACTGCCAGATGGCTGCTTATGAAATAGGTAGACTAAAGATTGGAGAAGTTTCTAAAATGTACGGTATTGATACCAGAAGATTGCTTGACGAGTTAAACAAAAATGCATAGAATGCTCAAATATATGAATTAAAATGTGTATACTTTGCCGTCCAAAACAGCAGGTATCACAGTATATACGCTACGGTCTGACGCCCTTGCCCTTCGCCTGATTGTCCTGGGACGGCAGACAGGGGACATTGCTCACTTCAGCCGCAATGTCTTATATGCTGGAACCGTTATCGGAAATCGCCTTTAAAGGAGGTTAAAAGATGTCTACTCGACATTATGAATTGGAAAAGAAGCACCACATATCTTTTTGTGGTTCTTACTGTCATATTTGTGATTGGCACACTGGCAAGATTAGGAAAACATACCAATCAGCGTTGGATATACTTGATGAGTTCGGATTTAAAAGACTCCTTGAGGATAAAGTAGATGTAGGAAACTTAAAAACTGGGTTGCAGATCCTTGCAAATTCGTCAATATGCCCAGGATGTAAGGCAGAAGTGCATATAAGAAAAGCGGATGAGGATAGATGCAAAATTCGTCAATGCTGCTTTAGTAAAGGTTTTGACCTATGCAATGAATGTCCTGATTTCCCGTGTGATTTGTTGAAAAGTAATCCTGGTGTGATAAAATTTCATTGTATTGAGAATCTAAATGAGATTAAAGAAAAAGGGATTGAACATTGGATTGATAAACAATGGAAGAATTATATAGAAGATGTACAAAAATGATGTTGGGACGACTGCGAGTGTTGATGAATTTCTTGGAGGGAAATTTGCTTATGTGGTTACTGTATGTAACCTTGCAAAGGATATTTGTCCTTTCTTTCCTGGAGGACAAATTACATTCATAAAGTTTTTTATGATCCAACTGAATTTAAGAGAACTGATGAGAAGATATTATCAAAACATAAAGAAGTTAGAGATGAGATAACGGAATGGATTGAAAGAACATTTGGAGAGAAATAGGCAGAATTTAATTTATGGAGTGGTAACGTTGAATAATTATGGAGGTAATTTAATAAAGGAAGAAGAAATAAGGAGTAGAATTATGCCGGAGGTAATAAAGAAAAAAGATTTAAAAATATTGTTTTCCAGGAATACACAAGGGAGTTACAAAAAATTGAGTAAAGTAACCGTAGGTATCGCAGGAGCAGGTGGACTTGGCTCTAATGTTGCACATCTCCTTGTACGTGCAGGTGTGGGTAGATTAATTATAGATGACCCCGATGAGATTGAACTCAGTAATCTGGGAAGACAGTTATATTTCACTGATCAGGTAGGTAAGATGAAAGTTGAAGCTTTAAAAGAGAATTTGAAAAATATCAATCCATTTGTTAAAATCGAAACCTACCGGGTTAAATTAAATGAATCAAACATATCAACAGTATTCATTGGAGTGGATCTCTTGATCGAAGCACTGGATGAAAGTAAGGCAAAGCGGATGTTAGTTGATGGTTTTACCAAGTATATTCCTGAAACTCCAATTATTATGGCATCAGGGTTGGGTGGTTACGGTAATAACAACAAGATTAAGACACAAAGAGTTGATAGGTATATCTGGGTAATAGGAGACTTAAAAACTGGGGTAGAACATGGATTGATGGCACCAAGGGTATGTCTTGTTGCTGCTGCCCAGGCAAATTTAGCGATTGAACTTTTACTAAAAGAAGAGGAATTGGAAAATATTAATCCACTGCGTAGTTTTCCAATAGTAGGAGGAGGATAAACAGTAAAAGAGCTTTTACTGTATATAGCAGTATTGTTAGTTAATTTATTAATACAAAAAAAAGGGGGATAATATGTTATTCTGGGCTGTTTTAGTTGGAGCCATTGCAATGGTCATATTGAAGAGTATCCCTGTACTTGGAGCCATAATTGCTGGTTTTATTGCCGGGCTAATCGTACGGGGAAAGGGAAGTGGTTCACTGGCTGGTTTTCTTAGTGGTACGATAGCTGGTATACTCGCCACTGTTTTCTTTACGGGTATTGGTGGTGTATGGGGTGGAATCTTTGGCGGCCCACCAGGAGCGGTGTTGGGAGCAATTCTTGGAGCTTTTGCAGGGGGCAGCATTTTTATTGCTTTACTCTACTATGGTTTTCTTGGACTAATTGGTGGATTCTTTGGTGGTCTTCTTCGAAAGTAGAAGAGATTGATATTATAAACGGAAGTGGTAAAGCCGAGCTTAACGAGGGTGAGAGAGTTGACCGCTGTGTTCTCTATGTTTTTCGCTGCGCAGTGTATTTTGCATCGAACAGCGTACATGATTCTGAACTTTTGAAATGGTGGAACTGGAAAGATAAATAGTAACGTCTTATCGAGGGTAATCTTTATTCCATCAAGATTTTAGTTAACATCCAGGAGGTCTTGATTTTCTTCATAATTTATCATATAATAATTAAAGAGGGGAAAATAATAACATTTCAAAAGATAGATTGCCGTATATTTGGTATTTTTATGGATGGAATGATGAAATGTTTAAATAAAGTCACTTACTATTTTAAGATAATATTCTTAGTGTGGGAAACATAGATATGTTATTAAAGAAATCCTCCCTAAACAGTAAAGGACCGCCGATATGGCTTCGAGTTTCTATTGTAGTTATCACATTTATGGCTGTTGCAGTTGTGGTCTTTCTTGGCAACCAAACCTATCGCGAGACTGAAAAGTTGGCAGTCGAGCAGTTTAACCAACAGCAATTGATATTAGCCCGTTCGGCTGCTATGGGCATTGAATCCTTTTACAAAGATTTAAGTGCTTCATTGTCGTCGTTGGCGAGGCTACCAAGCATACAAAAGATGAGTCCTGAGTGTTTGCAATATATACAACATACACTTTGGAGTCTGCCATCGAGAACCTCAATACGATTACTGGACAGTAATGGAGTCCTTTGCTTTATTTACCCATTTGATGGATGGCGAGGAGAACTGATTGGCAGGGACTACAGTAAGGAGCCCTTTTTCAAGGGGGCAAAGAGAACAGGGAACAAGAGTATCTCAGGGTTGATTACTAATGAACAGGGTGAGACACGGATAAGGATTGCTATTCCAGTCTATTTAGTATACAAGACGGCGACAGTAAGAACTGGAAATAAAATGGGGATTATTGTCACCCCCATTGATTCGAGTAGGCCAGGCCGAGGGAGGTTCCAGGGGGTTCTAATAGGTTCATTTGATACAAAGAGGATTGTAGAGAGTTTTATCTTTCCTGTAGTATCGGGTAAGACTGGATACGCCTGGGTGTTGGGCGAAGACAGCATTTTCATTACGCATCACGAGGAAGGATTTACTCATCGGAATGCCTTTCTGGTACGTATAGAGAAAAATCCCGAAATTTCTCACAAGGCAATTGAACAAATACAACGCAAAATGATAGCAGGAGAGGAAGGAATAGGCCGCTACATTTCTGGTTGGCACCGGGGAGAGAAAGGAAGAGTTGAAAAACTTATTGCCTACACACCCATTCACCTCAATAATCACATATGGTCCGTGGCCGTGTGTGCTCCTGTTAGTGAAGTGAAAGAAATTACTCATATAACCAAACGCTCCGAACGGTATACATTGACTTTTGTTACCCTGGTGCTGATAATAGGTGGGATTTTCTTTTTCGCGGTCTCTTATCGCTGGTCACATTCCTTAGAACTTCTGGTGACAAATAAAACCAGGGAGTTACGGGAGACCAGTGACTATCTAAACAAATTAATCAGGTATGCCAATGCTCCCATTATTGTCTGGGATACAGATAAGCGAATAACTATTTTCAACAAAGCCTTTGAAAGGATGAGCGGATGGATCGAAGAGGAAGTGATGGGACAGTCATTAGATATACTCTTCCCCGAAGAAAGCCGTTCCGATTCTCTTAAAAAGATAGAGAGGACTTTAAAAGGAAAGCACTGGAAAAGTTTAGAGGTTCCTATTCTTCGTAAAGATGGAGAAATACATATCGGGTTATGGAATTCTGCCAATATTTATACCGAGGATGGTAAAACACTGCTCGCTACTATTGCCCAGGGACAGGATATCACAAAGCGCAGGCAGACGGAAGAGAAATATACGGAACAGTTAAAAAATCTTATTGAGCTGGGTAAAGAGATGCGCATGGAGTTGAGATTAGAGATATTGCTGCAGAATATCTGTGATATGATAGTAAAGACTCAGGGCTGGCGTCAGGTTATTCTGTCCTTAAGGGACTACAATACTAAAACATCGCAGCCCGTAGCCATGGCAGGCTATAATAAAAAAACAGAAAAGGAGATACTATCTAAACCATCTACACCGATAAAAGGGACAGAGAAATTCCAGCAAGAAAAATTCAAGATAAGCCGTTCTTATTATATTGATCATACACACTGGGAGAAGATGCAAGCCTATCCAGCAGATCTGGTTATAAAACACGTTGATGATTTAAACCCAGACGGTTGGGATGAGAAAGACATATTGTTGATTCCTATCCAGGGTAAGGACAACATTCTCGGTTTTATCTCGCCGGATAACCCGATAGATGGTATGCGGCCCACAAGTGAGAGAATTCAAGCTCTTGAGATATTTGCAGATCAGGCAGCCGTCGCTATCGAGAATGCAAGGCTATACGGGCAGGCACGGCAGGAAATTGCCGAACGGAAGCTTGTAGAAGAGGCATTAAAGCACAAACTTATTGCATTATCACAACCTGTTGGTGAGATAGAGGGTATAAAACTTACCGATATTATTGATATTGATATTTTGCAGAAATTGCAGGATGGTTTTGCAGAATCCTATGATGTTGCTTCTCTCATATTTGATGATAAGGGTGAACCGCTAACAAAGCCAAGTAATTTTAGTGATTTTTGCAAGATAATGCGCGGGACTGAAAAGGGTATGCAAAGATGTGAAATCTCAGATGCGCATCTTTCGGAACTGGTTGCAAATAAATCATCTGCAATAACTACCTGCAGGAATTTCAAAGAAATACTGGACGGCGCAGTCCCAATTCTTATAGCTAATAAACGCGTGGCTACCTGGGGAATAGGACAGAAATTGGCCTCTGAACTCTCTCTGGAGAAGGTACGTAAGTATGCTAAGGAGATTGGTGCGGATCCAGAACAACTCATAGCGGCAGGAAAAGAATTAAAGATTGGAACTAAAGAACAATTTAAGCGAGCCATATCTTTTCTTGAAGCTTTGGCTAATGATATTTCTTTACTTGGGTTGCAGAATATACAGCAAGCACGTGAAATCACCGAACGGAAGAAAGCAGAGGAGGCGATGAGGGAGAGCGAAAAAAGGTTTAGAGATATTGTAGAGAATACCATGGAGTGGATTTGGGAGGTAGACACTAACGGGAAGTACACTTATGCGAGCCCTGTTGTTGAGAAGATTTTAGGGTATAAACAAGAGGAAGTACTTAAAAAATCTTTTTATGATTTATTCCTTCGAGAAGACCGGGAAGCCTTGAAAAAAGCGGCGTTTGAAATATTTGCTGAAAAGAGACCTTTTCGCGAATTCATCAACCGGAACGTGCACAAGAACGGTAAAATAGTCTGGCTCTCGACGAGTGGAGTCCCCATACTCGATGGGAAAGGGGAACTTCTTGGATACAGAGGGGCCGATACAGACATCACAGAGCGTAAAAAGGCAGAGGAGGCGATGAGGGAAAGCGAAATAAGGTTTAGAGAGTTGGCCGATTTATTACCTCAAACTGTTTTTGAAACAGATGAAAGAGGAAAGCTTACATTCGCCAACCGTAATGCATTTAACGCTTTTGGTTATACACAAGAGGATTTTAATAGAGGTTTGGATACCCCCAACATGCTAATTCCAGAGGATAGAAGCAGTGCTAAAGTGAATATTCAGAGGGTATTGAATGGAGAGAGTTTAGGTGGTATCGAATATACAGCCCAGAGGAGAGACGGTAGCACATTCCCTGTTATTATATACGCCAGCCATATCATCCATGAGAACAAACCTATGGGCATGAGAGGAATTATCATTGATATCACCGAGAGAAAACGAATGGAAGAAGAACTTCGGAAAGCAGGCAAGCTTGAATCCATTGGTATCCTTGCGGGGGGCATTGCCCATGATTTCAACAATATTCTAACCGGTGTTATTGGTAATATTTCACTTGCAAAGATGTATGCAGAGCCCGAGAGCGAGATTTTCAAGACACTAAAAGATGCAGAAGTGGCATCTCTCAGGGCAAAAGATTTAACCCATCAATTACTCACCTTCTCAAGAGGTGGGGTTCCTGTTAAGGAGACTGCTTCTATTGCAGAGATAATAAAGGATGCGGTTCGATTTACTCTAAGGGGTTCCAATGTTCAATGTAAGTTTTCCATATCCGATGATCTCTGGCCAGTAGAGATTGATATAGGTCAGATAAATCAAGTAATCGACAATTTAATTATCAATGCTGACCAGGCAATGCCAGAGGGTGGTTTAATCAAGGTAAGTGCCGAGAATATCACGATAGGTGAAGAGCGTTCTCTTCCACTAAAAAAAGGTAAATATGTAGAGATAACCGTAGAGGATGGGGGGCTTGGAATATCAGAGGAGCACTTACAGATGATATTTGACCCGTATTTTAGCACCAAGCAGAAGGGGAGTGGTTTAGGGCTTGCTATATCCTATTCAATAATCAAGAACCATGGTGGGTACATAACCGTGGAGTCAAAACTTGGTGTTGGTACGACATTCTATATCTATCTCCCTGCTTCTATGGAAACTATCAAGGTTGGGAAAGAGGGGAAAGAAAGTTTCATTCCCGGCGAGGGCAGGATTCTATTAATGGATGATGAAGAGGGGGTGCGGAATGTTGTGGGGAGGATGCTCAAAGTCATTGGTTATGAGGGGGAGCTTACAAAGGATGGTGCTAGTGCAATTGAGATGTATGAACAGGCAAAGGAATCAGGTAAACCTTTTGATGTTGTTATAATGGATTTAACAGTACCTGGGGGTATGGGTGGTAAGGAGGCCACTCCCAAACTGCTTTCGATAAACCCTGATGCTAAGGTAATAGTTTCAAGTGGATATTTCAATGACCCAGTAATGGCTCATTTTAAAAGACATGGTTTTAGTGGTGTCATTACAAAGCCATACAATATAGTAGAATTAAGCAAAATTCTACATAATGTGATAACTGGGAATGAGTAGAAGAGTAGATGGGTATATGAGTATATGTGTTGGTCGGTTGGTCGGGTGAGGACTATCGTGGTAAGTGATAAGGGATATGTGGGGATTAGTCTAGAGTCGAGCGTCCATCCTTTAGGTATTAGGTTTTGGGTCTTAGTTTTTTTTACCAACTTAACGACTCAACTACTCAACTATTTAACTTTTTTACTCTGTGTGTATCTGCGGTTTCATTTGGTGGTGATTAGGGGTTTTTAATCAGTTAATATCTGTGTAAATCTGTGTCTATTCTTTGGGTGGTGTGTGTCTTTTATCAGTGTTCATCTGCGTCCAATTTAGGATTTGTGGGTAAATAAACCCTTTTAAACCAAGAGGAAGGTTATCATGAAAAACGAATTAAAAAGAAGGTTACAAAATGGTGAAAAAACAGTAGGGGCATGGCTCACTATCCCGCATACAGACATTTCGGAAGCACTTTCAACGCTTCCTTTTGATTGGTTTGTATTCGACCAGGAACATTCAACTCTAAATGATCAACTGAGCCAACAACTCATGCAGGCGATGTGGGGAAATAAGGTAACACCCCTCATTCGCGTGGCCTGGAATGACCCTGTTCTTATAAAGAAAGCCCTGGATACAGGAGCCCATGGTGTTATTGTGCCCTGGGTTAATAGTAGAGAAGATGCACTTAGAGCTGTTAAAGCCTGTAAGTATCCCCCGGAAGGTATAAGAGGCTGTGGACCAAGGAGGACAATCCTTCTTGATCCCGATTATCTAAAGACTGCAAATGATGAGATTCTTATAGTAGTTCAGATAGAAACAGAGGAAGCAGCCAGTAAAGCTGATGAGATTCTATCTGTTGAGGGTGTAAATGCCTTTTTCATAGGACCATTTGACCTTTCCGCTTCAATGGGCATTATGGGACAGATTACGCATACTAAAGTCCAGGATGTTATAAACAAAGTTTTCGAGGTTGGAGAGAAATTAGGTGTTGCCTCTGGTATCTGGCAGGGGGCTGGAATAACAATTAAAGAGAGGTTAGAAGAGGGTTGGCAGATGGTGGCTCTTGGGATGGACATTAATTTTCTTACCAGTGGTGCACTGGGAATCTTAAGAGATACCGGTATTAGAGAAGATATATAGAATTAAATTATCTTAGAAAAATTATTCTTATCTGAAACATTTTACTCCAAATTTGCATCATACAAATAAAAAGGGGGTAAAATGAGTTTATTGTTGATATTTTTTGTTTTTAATACAGTTAAATCTCTGGAGGTTCGTTATACAGAAACATCACCTGAAATAGATGGTATAATCGAGGATGTATGGAAAAATGCCGATTCAACCTCCAATTTTATTCAGGTTGAACCTTATGAGGGTGAAAGACCATCTGAGCGTACAGTTGTTTATGCTCTTCAGGATGATGAAAATCTGTATATTGCTTTCAGATGTTATGCTGATAGTATAAAACCTATTGCCTGCTATACCGGGAATGAAGATCATATAAAAATTGCGATTGACCCATTTGGGAGCAAAACAACTGCATATTATTTCATAGTTCACGGAAGTAACATTAAGAATGAAGGATGGTTGGTGGATGATGGAAGGAGGGAGGATGAGTCATGGGATGGTGTCTGGTATCGTGGTATAAAATTTTTTGATGATAGATATGAGGTTGAGGTTAAAATACCGTTCAAGTCCATAAGATATAAAAAGGGACTTGAGGAATGGGGTATACAATTTAAAAGATATATCGGTGAAAACAGGGAATCTAATTATTGGACGGAAGTTGATGTAATTGAAACGGATATGGTATCCAGATTCGGGAAGTTATCTGGAATTGAACCTCATGCAAAAGGATATTATTTTGAACTCTATCCCGAAGGCTTTATAAGGTATGATAAATATGAAGGTAAGAAGGGAGAATTTAAGCCATCACTCAGTCTTAATTTTAAGTGGGATCTAACCTCACAATCAACCCTCAATGCCACAATAAATCCGGACTATGCGCAGATCGAAGCGGACCCATTTGAATTGAATCTCGACCAGTATCCCATATATCTGGAGGAAAAGAGACCTTTCTTCCTGGAAGGTAAGGATATTTTCAGGATGTCAGATTTCGGGGAGGGTAAAGGTTTCTACAATCCCTTTAATCTTTTTTATTCACGTAAGATAGGCAAATCGGTTGATGGGAACCCCATTCCGATTATCGGAGGACTTAAAATCACACATAAAACAGAGGAATGGAATATCGGAGCACTCGGTGCATATACAGATGACTATTCAGAAGGTGATTCTTTGATAGAACCGGAAAGGAGCTTTGCAGCGTTAAGAACGAAGTACAAGATTCTGGATAATTCAGATATTGGAATGCTGTTTTCAGGTAGTATGACTGATGGAGATGACTATAATTATGCAATTGGATTCGATGGAGTATACAGGAAGGGTATAAGCCAGCTGATAGTTCAGGGAGCGCTCAGTGATAATGACGGAAAGAGGGGATGGGCTGCATCCTCCTGTTATTTCGGCTGGATTAAAAATTTGATGTCAATTATCAGTGCAGAGGTCGTTGATGATTCATTTGATGTATCTGAAATGGGTTATGTTCCATGGTCAGGAAGAAAAAGACTTTTAATTTTATCAGGACCCTTTAAAATCTATAAAAAGGGTTTTACAAGAAATATATACTGGGGACCGGAATTTATTGCTACCAAAGAACCAGGTTCAGATGAATGGTCTTTTTTGGGTGGAATTATGATAAATCCCAATTTCAGGAATAACTGGGGATTTAATCTGGAGTTAAATGCCGGGAAATATCATGAAGTAGATACAAATTATCTATACAGGAGTATAAATCTGTCTGTCTGGGGAAATGGTCCGAACTACCATATAAATTTTGGTTTCTGGTATGGTTACTCATATAATTATTATAGAGAATATCTTGCCTATCATGGTTCTAACTGGCTTTCTGGTAGTTACACTATTATACCACAGTTGAGTTTATCGATGGATTCTAATTTCTGGGTTGAATGGGACCCTGATAATACGATTGTATCGATAACACCAAGGATATCACCCAGGCTCAATTTCTATATAAATGCCGATATGAGTATGTCACTGTTTAATGAGTTTGTAATGGAAATACCCGGAACCAGAATAGGTGATACCGAACTGCTGACAAATCGTCTGGGCTTCCTTTTTTCGTGGAATTTCAGACCAAAGAGTTGGTTATATATTGCTTTAAATGACTATCGCGTGCAAGACAATGCGGGCAACCTACAACTCGAAAACCAGATCGGAGCAATAAAGGCAAAGTATCTGTTCTATTTCTAAAGTTATAGTACTTGACATAAAATTTCATTTTCTTATATTTTAGCACTATTGGGGTCAGGTCTTGATTTTTGAATTTTCAATACATACAAATACCATAACCCTTATCCCATAATCCATGCTTCTCTCGAATTTCTTACTTCTAACCCTTACCACTAACTTAGAACTCAGAACCAAGAACTATATTACCCATTTATGTCCGTAACATATTTAGGTAATTTGGCATTAAGATTTCTCCCCTTGACGACTGTGTTTTTAAGTTTATAATGAAAGTGATATAATTCACATGAAGTACGATTAAGTATTTAATTTAGGGGAGAAATTTATGGATGTGGAAAGAGCGATAAGAGAAAGAAAGAGTGTAAGGTCATATAAGGAGGATGAAATACCTGAAGAAACCCTCATGAAGGTTTTAGAAGCAGCTAGACTTGCCCCTTCCGCAAGGAATCGTCAGTCATGGAAGTTTGTGATTACAAGGGACAAAAAACTAAGAGAAGAACTTGCACATGCGGCTCGCGAGCAGATGTTTGTCTCGAAAGCACCGGTCGTAATCGCTGCAGTAGCACTTGACCCTGAATATGTGATGGGATGTGAGGTACCTGCCTATGCTGTGGACCTTGCAATTGCTGTGGACCATATGACTCTTCAGGCAGTGGAACTTGGGCTCGGCACTTGCTGGATAGGAGCTTTCTCACAAGGTCAGGTTAAAAAGATATTAAAAATTCCAGATAGATATAAAGTGGTGGCTCTTCTTCCAATCGGATACCCGAGTACTTCTCCAGGTCCTAAAAATAGAAAATCCCTGGAAGAAATAGTATGTTATGAAACATTTGAATAAAGAAAACAAGTTGAATCAGGGGGAATGAATGCTTGAGAAAGTCAAGAAGGTTTTAGATAAGGATGTAATACCAATACTTAAGACCCACGGAGGGAGTGTGAAACTTATCAGTGTATCTCCGGATGGGGTAGTCAAGGTTAAACTTACAGGTGCATGTTATGGTTGCCCACTGGCGCAACAAACATTGGTAAGTTTTGTTGAAAAAACACTAAAGTCTAAAATCCCGGATGTAAAAAAGGTAATCGGTTAAAAATATAGCGTACGGACTCTTAATAATCCGCATATATTCTACATTACTTCATTGCTTTTTTAAAACAGATTCTTTTTTGTATTCCATAGAAGTGGTTTTATCTCTTCTGTCGTCTATCATAATAGATGTAACTACCCTTTTTGCACCTTTGCGGAACGGTGATTCATGAATTTCTTTTGCAATTTGAAAGAGTTTATCAATATTACCTTCGATCACTGTTGAAGTTGGCGTTAGTTCAAAGGAAAGCCCTGAGTTCTCGATAATCTTGTAAGCCCCTGCCACAAATTCACTTATCGATGTTGAGCCTGTTCCGATTGGAAAAATGGTAATCTCAATCATAGCCATTTAAACCTCCCCTTTTGCCACAGAGACATCCCGATATGGTCGGTTCTTCCCTACGGGGTAAGCAGAGCGCACAGAATTTCTTTAATATGCTATATTTAATTTATCTCTGTGTACATCCCGTAAGTTCTTTGTGTCTCAGTGGCGGTTATTATATTTACATTTTTTGATGAATTATTTTATAAAAATTAGCCTAATCCACTTACCAACAAAGTAAGTTGCCGCTATAACTACGACAGCTATAATGAGGTGCTCCAGAATTACTTTCCAGGGTTTTACCTTTTGTTCTTTCGCAAGATAAAAACTGAAAAGACTCAATAAAGACAATCCCCAGAGTATAGATATAATGATGGCTGCGTTGAGCCTTAAGAACAGAACCGGGAGAACGAATGTCATTGCGAATAGAAATTTAGAAAGAAAAGTAGAAAAAGTTGCTTCCCAGATTTCTTTTGGAGTGTGTTTATTTTCTGATTCTTCTGAAATATGAATACCCAGTGCATCTGAAAATGCATCTGCTATTGCAATAGTTAGTATTGCTCCAATGACTGCAAGTCTCGAGTGTGTCCCTGAGTAAATGCCTACCATTAATCCAAGTGTTGTGATTACCGCCGAGGTTAGACCGAAACTTAATCCTGTTTTTATTGAATGTCTCATCTTAAGTTTAATCCCTCCTTATAATTTATATATTACATCAATATAGAATAATCTTAAAAAATCAATGTTTTTACCGAATTGGATACCTCTAAAGTTTCATGCCAGGACCCTTTCTGTAGGGATATATGACCATACGCTCCTACCTCTGTGCCTTTTTGCGGCCCTGTAGGGTCAAGGTATACAGGCTGTCTCATAATGTCATTGCGAGGGACGAAGTCCCGAAGCAATCTCATGATTTTCCTTGCAAATAAAGAGTTTGCCACGCTCCCTGCAGTCGCT
>Ga0209121_10001309_pt1 | contig 26014 bp, 20 predicted proteins | sample Cruoilmetagenom3_FD_187292 | JGI IMG/M metagenome (GOLD analysis project Ga0209121, IMG submission 187292) | Oil polluted marine microbial communities from Coal Oil Point, Santa Barbara, California, USA - Sample 3 (SPAdes) (version 2) | ecosystem: Environmental > Aquatic > Marine > Oil seeps ...
GGAGATTATCAAGTCTATCAAGCCAATACAAATTCTGAAGAAACAGTAAACTCTTATGGCGCTGCAATAGCAGTATCAACTAAAGTATTTAACGGTTTTGATTTAAGTGCAAACTATACGTATTCTAAATTAGATTTTGATGTGAATAAAAACCCAGATTTCAGAACTAACTTTAATACACCAGAGCATAAAGTAAAAGCCACTTTTGGTAAAACAGAATTATTTAAAAACTTTGGATTTAATGTAGCATGGAGATGGAGCGATAACTACTTTTGGGAAGCTTCTTTCGGAGACGGAGAAGTACCAGCATTCCATGTACTTGATGCACAAGTTAACCTTAGAGTTCCAAGTTTAAAATCTACATTTAAAGTAGGTGCTTCTAACTTATTGCAAGATGATTATTTTACTGCATTTGGTACTGGTCATATAGGCTCTCAATATTATGTGTCTTGGACTATCAATAATTTATAATAACTGAAAAAGAAAAGATAAAATGAAAAAAATTAAATATATAGCGCTATCACTACTTACCTTGGGTATGGTAGCCTGCGAGAATGAACTTGTAGATGACTTAAGAGAAAGAAATAATAACGACACTCCTTTACCAGAACTTACTGCTGGTACAGCAGATTTCTCTAATTACGTTGCCATAGGAGCTTCTTTTACTGCTGGCTATACAGACAGCGGCTTATTTATTGCTGGTCAAGAAGATTCATTTCCTAATACTTTAGCAAAACAATTTGCAAATGCAGGAGGAGGAACCTTTACACAGCCTTTAATGAATGATAATTTTGGAGGTCTTATCGTTGGAGGGAATCCTGTAATCCATCCAGTAACTGGAGATAGATTATTTACAGAGCGATTAGTATTTGGAGGCGCTGGCCCAGTACCTTTACAATCTATTAATCCAACAGCAATGTCAACTACAGACTTTGCTTTAAATAACCCAACAGGACCTTTTAATAATTTAGGTGTTCCAGGAGCAAAGAGTTTCCATTTGGTCGCACCAGGTTATGGAAATATTTCGAATTTCCCTGCTGCTGCTAATCCATATGCAGTGCGTCTTACAGGGAATGCACCAAATGCTTCTATTCTAGAATTAGCAATAGATCAAGCTCCTACGTTTTTCACTTTAAGCGAAATAGGTGGTAATGATGTCTTAGGCTACGCAACAACTGGTGGAGATGGAACTGATCCAATTACTGATACTGCAACATTTGATGCATCTTTAAATGCAATTGTTGCTGGCTTAACTTCTAATGGCTCAAAAGGTGTTATAGGTAACTTACCAAATATTACAAGTTTTTCTCACTTTACAACTGTACCACATAATCCCATTCCATTAGATGCTGCAACAGCAGGCTTTTTAAACAGCGCTGCAGCATATGGTGCATATAATGCTGGTATTGTTCAAGCATTTGCGTTTTTAGTAGCAAATACACCTATGACTCAAGAAATGGCAGATGCTGAAATTACTAAGCGAACTATTTCTTTTGCTGCTGGTGAAGGTAACGCAGTTGTAATTATGGATGAGAATTTGACTGACTTAACAGCATTAAATCCGGCATTAGTTAGTATGAGACAAGCGACTTCAGGTGATTTACTTGTATTACCATCTTCTAGTTTTATCGGCACAGAGGCTATTCCAGGTAATCCTCAAACTGTTAATGGAGTTGCAATACCTTTAGCTGATAAATGGGTTTTAACACCACAAGAACAAGAAGAAATTGCAATAGCAACTGAGGCATTTAATGCATCTATTTTATCTGTTGCAAACGCTAATGGTCTTGCACTAGTTGATCTTAATAGTATATTAGAAGAAGCGTCTTCAACAGGAATTATGTTTGATGATTTTAATATGAATACGGATTTAGTATTTGGAGGTTTAGTAAGTTTAGATGGTGTTCATTTAACTGCAAGAGGTTATGCATTAATGGCTAATAGCTTCTTACAAGCAATTGACGACACTTATGGTTCAAATTTTGTAGCTTCAGGCAATGTTGCAAAAGCTGGTGATTTTCCAACTAACTATTCACCACTATTACAATAAAATTATTATTCTCAATATTATAAAAAGCGTGTTCCAATTGAACACGCTTTTTTTATGCAAAAAAGCCAGCAAAAAACACTTCTTTTTTTAAATAAAACTATATCTTTGCAGCGCGAAAAACGAGCTGTTTTTCATATTCAAATTATTGCAAAACAAAAACATATAAGTAATGTCAAAAGTTACAGGTAAAGTTGCACAAATCGTAGGTCCAGTTATCGATGTAGAATTCGCTGCTGGTTCAGAGCTTCCAAAGATTTATGATTCGTTAGAAATTAACAACCAAGATGGTTCAATTTTAGTATTAGAAGTACAGTCTCACATTGGTGAAGATACAGTTCGTACTATTGCCATGGATTCTTCAGATGGTTTAAGTAGAGGAACAGAAGTTCACGCAACTGGTGCTCCTATCCAAATGCCAATTGGTGAAGATGTTTACGGACGTCTTTTTAATGTAATTGGCGATGCAATTGATGGATTAGGTGATTTACCTAAGGCTGGTGATGCTGGTTTACCTATTCACAGACAAGCTCCTAAATTCGAAGATTTATCAACGTCTACTGAAGTTTTATTTACTGGTATTAAAGTAATCGATTTAATTGAGCCTTATGCAAAAGGTGGTAAAATTGGATTATTTGGTGGTGCTGGTGTTGGTAAAACAGTATTAATTCAGGAGTTGATTAACAATATAGCAAAAGGACATGGTGGACTTTCTGTGTTTGCAGGTGTTGGTGAAAGAACACGTGAAGGAAACGATTTACTTCGTGAAATGTTAGAGTCAGGTATTATCAAGTATGGTGATGACTTTATGCATTCTATGGAAGAAGGTGGATGGGATCTTAAAAAGGTTGATAAATCAATCATGAAAGAATCTAAAGCAACTTTCGTATTCGGACAAATGAATGAGCCTCCTGGAGCTCGTGCTCGTGTAGCACTATCAGGATTAACTATAGCAGAATATTTCCGTGATGGAGCTGGTGATGGACAAGGAAAAGATGTATTATTCTTCGTAGATAATATCTTCCGTTTTACACAAGCTGGTTCTGAGGTATCTGCATTATTAGGTCGTATGCCATCTGCGGTAGGTTACCAACCTACATTAGCAACTGAAATGGGTGCAATGCAAGAGCGTATTACTTCAACTAAAAAAGGTTCTATTACATCAGTACAAGCGGTTTATGTACCTGCGGATGATTTAACGGATCCTGCACCAGCAACAACGTTTGCTCACTTAGATGCAACAACAGTATTATCTCGTAAGATTGCTGAGCTTGGTATTTACCCAGCGGTAGATCCATTAGATTCGACATCACGAATTTTAACAGCTGATATTTTAGGTGCTGAACATTATGATTGTGCACAGAGAGTAAAAGAGTTATTACAACGTTATAAAGAGTTACAAGATATTATTGCAATCCTTGGTATGGAAGAATTATCTGAAGAAGATAAATTAGCCGTAGGTAGAGCAAGACGTGTACAACGTTTCTTATCTCAACCTTTCCACGTAGCGGAGCAGTTTACAGGGATTCCAGGTGTTTTAGTGGATATTAAAGAAACTATTAAAGGTTTTAATATGATTATGGATGGTGAATTAGATCACTTACCAGAAGCTGCATTTAACCTTAAAGGTTCAATTGAAGAAGCTGTTGAAGCTGGAGAGAAAATGCTTGCTGAAGCTTAATTATAATATTTCAGAATTATGTATTTAGAAATTGTATCACCAGAAGCGACTTTATTTAGTTCAGAGGTTGATTCCGTACTTGTACCAGGTGTTAATGGTGAGTTTGAGATGTTAAAAGATCACGCTCCTATTGTATCTATATTAAAAGAAGGTACAATAAGAATTAATACGCATTCACAAAGTCATTTAATATTTGATGAATTACACGCAGATGTTATTCCTCACAACGATGACAAAAAGGTATTGACTGTGAATATCAATTCTGGTACTATTGAAATGAAAGATAATAAGCTAATTATTTTAGCTGATTAATTTATTTCAATCATTATATATATATATATATAAAACGCGAAGCAATGCTTCGCGTTTTTTTGTGCAATTATTTTAGCATTAATATTCTCAGTTCTTGATTTGCCAACAATATTACTAAATGCAAATCTCCTTTTATTAAAATAGACTCTATAGCTTTTACTTCTCCTTGACTGAAGCCCATTACATCTTTGTAAAGTGCTATTTTATCATTTTTATTAGTTAGCATATAGCCTTGAGAAGTATCATAACGAATAGTTTCAACTTCAGAATCGTATATATTTCCAACTCCTAATGCCTCAACCAATCCATCTCTATTTAAGTCTATAAACTCGAAATCTAAAGTAGGTCCAAATTGCGCTGCGTTTGGCAAAGCGCTAAATTCAAAATCACCATTACCATTATTTTTGATATAATACGAACTGAAACTAGTGGCTTCAAGATGTAATGCGCTTTCTATATTGGATTCACCATAAACATCAATAAGGCTCGAGTTTGCAAATTCCTTATATGTTTTAATCTTTTTATTGAGAAATGGTGTTTGTTGAGAGGAACATTCCTTACCACGAACAGGAAATAAAACACCATCAGACGATTTACTTAGCGCAATATCGTAACTGCCATTTTCATCAAAATTATTGGCGTAAATATGTAATGACTTTTTTTCCGTTGGGTGAAATTTATTGTTCTCTCCTAAGTTCCCTACAAAATAATCATCATCACCATCAGCATCAAAATCGCAAGCTTTTAAGGTTTGAAACCAACCTGTTTGTGTGTTTGTTGGTAAATCCACTTTAGCAAAAACACCGTTGTCATTATTAAAAAATGTAATTGGCATCCACTCATCTGCTAAAATTAAATCATTATCACCATCATTATTAATATCACCAATAGCAACTCCACCTCCATTATAGATGGAGCTGTAGTTTAAAATTAAAATCTATGATTTCTTCAATTCTGTTTGCAAAATTTACGTTAGAATGACTTTCTGGAATAGTAGTAAAAGCGGTAACTGTATCATCTTGGTAAGGTGCGTTTTTATCCTTACAATTATAACAGAATAATACAAGTAATATGAAATAACATATATAGTTCATCCAGAGTATTCTTCAAAGTGTCTAATAGAATCTAGGCTTCAATTAATCTCTAAAGATAAGAATTAATAAGCCTAAAGCGGTTTAATGATTTGTCTTAAATCTTACTATATCTTATCTAAAATACTATCCATTACCCAAGTTGTATGAGTTGCTGTACTTCCTGTAGAAGGATGTTGTATTTGTTTTTTAAGATGCTGCTGCATATTTTCTACATGATACTTCTGAATGTGTTTTGGGTTATCGATATGAAATTCATTGCGATTACCATTTGTTAACAATACAATTGGTTCATCTAGAAAAATAGAAAAATTTATCTCACCCTTACTCCCAACTATTCTTACTTTGTCTTCTCTTTTGTAAACGCCAAAATTCCAAGAAGCAACCCCTAAAACTCCTGACTTATGCATCCAATTTCCTGAAATAGCATCCTTAGCACTATATATATTTTGTTGATTGAGCGAAATACCTTTAGCTACTTCAATATCGCCTAGTAGATAAATGAATAAATCTAAACCATGACTTGCCAAGTCATCAAAATAACCTGCTGGTGCAATGGTAGCATCAGTACGCCAATTATAATCCTTAGAACGATCTACATCGCTCTGTGTTCTACTTAAATTCCAATAAATATGTCTTACCTCGCCTATAGATTGTGCCTCTAACAACGCTTTTATTTTATTAAATCGTGGTAGTGATCTGCGATAATAAGCTACAAATAAAGGTAATTCTCGTTTAGCAAAAGCAATAGTAATTTCTAGACATTCCTTATAACTTGGTGCCATGGGTTTTTCTATACAACAAATCTTATTGGCTTCTGCTACTTTTAATGCATAAAAATGGTGACTGTCTGGAGGTGTTGCAATATAGACAGCATCTACTTCTTTATCATTTATAAGTGCTTCTGCATCGTCATAATATTTTTTTACATGGTGTCGTTTTGCATAATCTTTGGCCAATTCTAATGTTCTGCGCATTACTGCAACAAGCTCAAACCCTTCAACCAAACTATAAGCAGGACCACTCTTTACTTCCGTAACATCACCACATCCAATAATTCCCCATTTAATATTTTGTTGCATATTATTTATAACTGTTTTATAGCTTCAAGCTCAACTTTCAATTCTTGAAACATCATCATTATGCTACTCAATTTAAGCTCTTTTTCATCGTACTCTTGCGTATTAATACAACAGGTAAACTCCCAAAGTTCTAGGATATTGTCTTTTGAAACTAAATATGGTTGGTACGATTTGTTATCAGAGCTTAGTAATAAATCAGTACTATCATCATCCGTTTTGTAAAGACGCTTATAAACCAAACCATCATTTTTAGTTAATACCACATAGGTTCTACCATTTTTAATATCACTAATGTCCTCTAGAAATTTCGCCACTACAAAAGAGCCATCTTTAACAGGTAGCATGGAATCCCCTTTTATAGGAAAAGCTCTGTGCGTTCCTGTTGGTAAAAACGGTAATTTAATTTTCTGAAGCTGCTCTATATATTCCGGATCATCGTAACCAGACAAATAACCTGCAGATGCTTTTGCTGGTATAATTTCAATTAAATCTTCGTTGTTTTCATTTACAGTTACAGGAAAAAGCACACGTTTATTTCCTACTTCTATAAAAGAAGTGTCTTTTGCTTTTCGTAAATCTTTACGTACCAAAATATCTATAGGAATATCAAAGTAATTCGATAAATCTATAAGGCGCTCAATTGGTGGTTCGCTTCTGCCCTCTTCATAAGAACCCACAACAGAACGTGTCCAATTAAGGTCGTCTGCAAAACGCTCTTGAGATATTTTTTTTAAAGACCTGAGGTGCTTTATGTTAGCTTGGATGGGCTTCATTAAAATTAATTTTAACACTATTTACTACAAATGTAAGCAATAAAAACTACATATAGTAGCTAATTTTGTTAATCCCATGTATTTAAACTGTCATACATATTACAGCCTTCGTTACGGCACCATAAAACCTGAGCAACTGCTTGCTATTGCTTCAGAAAATGATGTGCAAACTTTAGCATTGACAGACATAAACACCACCTCAGCCTGTTTAGATATAGTACGTCTATCAAAAAAATATAAGGTAAAACCTGTTCTTGGTGTTGATTTTAGAAACAAAGCACAGCAAGAGTTTATTCTTATTGCAAAAAACAATCAAGGATTTGAAAATATTAATAACTACCTCTCTAGATTTCTGCATAATCACGATTTAAAAATCCCTCAACGTCCAGATGAAATTTTAGACGACTGCTTCGTGATTTATCCTTATCAAAAGGGAAAGAATTTTAAGTTAAAGTCTAATGAATTTTTAGGTATTACTCCAAAAGACCTCAACCATTTAAAATTTTCGAAATGGAATGAGTTTCGAGAAAAATTAGTGGTTTTAAAAACAGTCTCGTTTCAAAATAAAAAAGGTTTTAATACGCATCGTTTACTCAGAGCAATTGATAATAACACACTATTAAGCAAGCTTCCGAAATCTGAAGAAGGTAACGAAAATGACATTATGTTACCATACGACCAATTATGCCAAACGTATAGCGAGTTCCCAAAACTCATCAATAACACCAAACAATTATTAGAGGATTGTTCCATCGATTTTAATTTTGAAAATCACGAGCCTAAAAATCAAAAATGCCTGACTGAAAATGAAGATTCTGATTATGAACTATTAAAAGACTTAACCTATAAAGGCATTAGTTATCGTTACGGAAACGATGTTAAACAAGAAATTTATAATCGTATCGAAAAAGAACTCCATATTATTAAACAGAAAGGTTTTGTGTCTTACTTCTTAATCAATTGGGAAATCTTAAAATACGCACGCAACAAAGACTATTTTTATGTTGGTCGTGGTAGTGGTGCAAACAGTATTATTGCCTATTTACTTCGTATTACAGATGTAGACCCGATAGAACTCGATTTATATTTTGAGCGCTTCATCAATCTATTTCGTCAAAACCCACCAGACTTTGATATCGATTTTTCATGGAAAGATAGAGATGATATTACTAAATTCATCTTTAAAAGCTTTAAGCATACTGCACTTATTACGGTATATAACACTTTTAAGTTTCGTGCATCTGTGCGTGAATTAGGAAAAGTATTTGGACTACCTAAATCTGAAATGGATTTACTCACCAGACGAAAATACAACTTTAATCAACTCGATAATCTTTCGCAACTTGTCATTAAGTATAGTAAATACATTGAAGGATTTCCTAATTATCTAGGTATTCATGCTGGTGGTATTTTAATCTCCGAACAACCGATTCATTATTATTGCGCCACATTTATGCCTCCAAAAGGTTTTGCTACCACACAGTTTGATATGGTAGTTGCAGAAGATATTGGACTCTATAAATTCGATATTTTGAGTCAACGTGGTTTGGGAAAAATAAAAGATGCTGTAGAAATTGTCAATCATAATTACACGGATCAAGCACCTGTTGATATTCATGATATTAAACGGTTTAAAGAAGATGAGCGCATAAAATATCTTCTCAAAAATGCTAAAGCTATTGGTTGTTTTTATGTAGAATCTCCTGCCATGCGCATGCTCTTAAAAAAATTGCAAGTTGATGATTATCTAGGACTCGTTGCTGCAAGCTCGGTGATTAGACCAGGTGTCGCTAAAAGTGGCATGATGCGCCAATATATTCTTCGCTCTCGGCATCCCGAAAAACGAAAAGAAGCCCATCCTGTATTATTTAAACTAATGCCAGAAACCTTTGGAGTTATGGTCTATCAAGAAGATGTGATTAAAGTAGCTCATCATTTTGGTGGTTTAAATTTGGGTGAATCTGATATGCTACGTCGTGGTATGTCTGGGAAATTTCGATCTAGAGAAGAGTTTTTAAAAGTGAAACAAAAATTCTTCGATAACTGTAAAAGGGATGGAAAGCCTTACAATTTAGTTGCAGATATATGGCGACAAATTGAAAGTTTTGCTGGTTATGCCTTTGCTAAAGGTCATTCGGCATCTTACGCTGTAGAAAGTTACCAAAGCCTATTTTTAAAAGCCTACTATCCTCTAGAATATATGACCGCTACTATTAATAATTTTGGTGGATTTTATAGTACCGAACTTTATGTACACGAAGCCAGAATGCATAATGGTACCATTGAAGCTCCTTGTATTAATCAATCCTTTACCCAAGCTATTATAAAAGGACAAACGATTTACCTTGGTTTTATGTTTTTACAATCGTTAGAATCTAAAACGATAGAACGTATTCTAAAGGAACGTCATAATTATGGGCAATTTGAATCGCTTGATGATTTTATAGAACGTGTCCCAATCTCTATTGAACAGATTTCAATTTTAATTAAAATAAATGCTTTCCGTTTTACGAGAGTTAATAAGCGCGAATTGCTTTGGGAAGCGCATTTAAAAATTAGTAAAACCGTAATTCTAGACCATGTTATTACCTTATTTAAAACAGAACGAATTAATTACAACACACCAGAATTACCAAGCACAGCTTTAGAAAATGCCTTTGATGAATTAGAATTGTTAGGATTTTCGCTTTGCAATCCGTTTTATCTTCTGGAAAAATCATCTACGAGTAAATTACGTGCTAAACATTTAGAACAATTAAAAGGAAAATATATAAAGATTGAAGGCTACTTAATCACAACAAAAAATACAAAAACAGCAAATGGTAGACTCATGCATTTTGGCACCTTTTTAGATCGTGATGGTGATTTTATAGACACCGTACACTTTCCGCCTGTTGCTGCTAAATATCCGTTTAGAGGAAGAGGGATTTATGAAATTACAGGAAAAGTAATGCTAGAATTTGATTGCATTTCTATAGAAGTTTTAAAATTAGAACGTTTGGCTATTATCGAAGATCCGCGTTACTCCATAAAATCCTTGAATCCGACATTTCAGAAGAAACGAAGTTTTAATGATCTTAAAAAAGCGCATGGATAAAAGAGTTTATGACCTGTCTGTCACCTCGAGTGAATTTAGAAGTTTAAAAATAAAGTTATTGTTGGATTGTAACACCCCTAAAGTCCCCTCAAGGGGACAATCCAAAAAATAATCTTGGTACAATTGTCCCCTTGAGGGGACTTTAGGGGTGTTTTTCGAGAAGCTTTTATCAATAATAAGGTTCTCGATACAACAATTTTTTTCGCTTATGCTACAAAAATAGTCACTCGAACTGACGACAATTATAAAATTTAAAAAATGAATACTAACCGCTCAATAGTACATATGGATTTAGACACTTTTTTTGTGTCTTGCGAACGCCTAAAAGATAGTCGTCTTATTGGCAAACCTGTACTCATTGGTGGTACAAGCGATAGAGGTGTTGTGGCATCTTGTAGTTATGAAGCCAGAATATTTGGTGTGCATTCTGCCATGCCAATGCGTATGGCTAAACAGTTGTGCCCAGAAGCTATTATTCTTAGAGGAAACTCTGGTATTTATACCAAATTTTCAAACGAAGTCACTGATGTTATAAAAGAGAGTGTTCCATTATACGAAAAAACATCTATCGATGAATTTTATATTGACCTCACCGGAATGGATAAATTTTTTGGTTGCCATAAACTAGCCTCAGAACTTCGTCAACGTATTATTAAAGAAACTGGTTTGCCCATTTCATTTGGGCTATCCCTTAACAAAACGGTTTCGAAAATTGCAACAGGCGAAGCAAAACCCAACAATGAAATTAGAATTCTTTCGGGTACTGAAAAACCATTTTTAGCACCACTTTCGGTAAAAAAAATTCCTATGGTTGGTAATGTTACCTACAAAGCTTTATGCGATTTGGGCGTGAAGCGTATTAAAACCGTACAAGATATGCCTATGGAATTAATGCATAAAGTCTTGGGTAAAAATGGACTGTCTATCTGGAAAAAAGCCAATGGTATAGATAACTCACCCGTAATACAATACCACGAACGTAAGTCCATTTCTACTGAGCGTACTTTTGGGCAAGACACCACAGACGTTGCTAAGCTTAAAGGCTTGGTAATTGCGATGGCAGAAAATTTAGCCTTTCAATTACGACGTGGTCATAAATTAACGGCTTGCGTAACATTTAAGATTCGGTATTCCGACTTTCAAACCTATACACAACAACAACGGATTCCGTATAGTGCTATGGACCATACTATTATTCCGATTGCTTTAGGCTTATTCAAAAAACTATATAACCGAAGACTTTTAGTGCGACTTATAGGTATTCGTTTTAGTCATTTGGTAGAAGGCGGTCATCAAATTAATTTATTTGAGGACAACGAAATGCATCTCAACCTTGCCCAAGCTATGGACAAAATGCGCAAACGCTATGGAGACAGAGCTGTAATGAGTGCTGCTGGTATGGAAGCCAAAACTATTAGTCGTTTTAATCCTTTTAATGGCGAACCGCCTCCATTATTAGCTAATCGACGTCAGTAGTTAGTCTACAACATATTCTAAAATATCACTTGGCTGGCAATCCAAAGCTTTACAAATTGCTTCTAAAGTTGAAAACCTCACAGCCTTTGCTTTCCCAGATTTTAGTATTGACATATTCGCTGTAGTAATACCAATAATCTCAGCGAGTTCTTTACTTTTCATACCTCGCTTTACTAACATTATGTCTAAGTTTACAACTATTGGCATGGCTATATTGTTAATTCGTTTTCTTCTTTTATAGCCTTAGTATCTTTAAGAACTGTACTCATTAGCATTAAAAACAACCCTATCATAATTACTAATAAATAGACCAATGTTTTTTCACTTAAACCATCTAAAACATGCCGTTTAAAATACCTATTGCTCAACTCATCAATAAACCATAAAGCTACTGAACAAAGAATCATAAGTTTTCCCGAATTGAACATTTCTTTTATAAGTTCGGCGTTATGAAAATCATTTTTCAATAACAATTTTGTAGCCTTTCTTAATTTCCAAAGTGCAGCAACAAAAACAGCATAAATTACAAGCTTAAAAAAGGTATAACGATAAAGCATTGATTCAGTTTTATAAGTTAATGGATCTTCTTTTATACCTATAAAATCTTGTTCTACACCAAAGAGAATCATTGTTAAAACGAAAATCCCTAAACCAATGCTAATTAGAATAAGAAAAATAATAACATTTAGTAAATAATAAAGTGTTTTTGCAGAATTCATAATTATCATTTAACGATAACAAATATATAAAAATTATTGATAAACAATAATTTTTTAGTGAAAAAAGATAATTTTAATTATAGACCTGTTAGGTTTTGAAAACCTGACAGGTCTTACTTATCTTTGAAACATGCCAAACACCTTCGTTACCATAGCAAAATTCCCCTATTCAACTGAAGCGCAAATCGTAAAAGGACGCTTAGAGGCCGATGGCATTGAAGTTTTTCTAAGAGACAATATCACTATAGATACAGATCCATTAGTAAGTCAGGCTATTGGTGGTGTAAAATTAAAAGTCCTTGCTAAAGACGAAAAAGAAGCAAGAGCTATTCTAAAATCTATAAAGGCATATTCTGTTGATGATAATGGTTTACCAATAAAATGCCCGAATTGTAACCAAGAACATGTAGAAGTTTTCTCCACTATAACTGATTTTAAATCTTTTATATCTTTTCTTATAGGCATTTTATTAGGAACGCTACCATTTAGCACACGTTACCAATACAAATGTGAGGATTGTAAGACTGAATTTCCAATTAAAAGTTAAGCACCTTTTCATAAGCCCTTTTCAACTTTATAATAACAGTTTCAATTTCTTCTTCATATAAATGTCCAAAACCAAAACGAATGGCGCAGGTGTTTTTATCTTGATAAAGAATCGTTTTTGGTAAGAATAAATCTATCTTTTCGGCTTCTTCGGTAAGTTTTACTAATGAAATTATTTTACGAAACTGCAACCAAATAGCTAAACCTCCTGCGGGTTTATCGAACATGATAATACCATCAAAATAGTGTTTTAAATGTTTGCACAAACAATCGCGACGCTTTTTGTAGGTCACTATATTCTTTTTAAGCAGCCTGTAAATTTCACCTTCAGAAATTAACTCAGAAAGCATTTGTTCTTGTATTAAATCACCTTGCTCGTCGAGTAATTTTAAATAATTATTGGCTTCAGAAATTAAATTTTCTGGAGCTATCACAAAACCTGTTTGAAAACTAGGAAATAACGATTGTCCCAATTTACCCAAGTAAATAACCATACCACTAGCATCTGCACTTGCCATGGGTAACATGGCAGAACCTTCAAATTGAAAATCGTAATCGTAATCATCTTCTATTATGGCAAACCCATAAGTTTTTGCCAATTCTAAAAGTTGTAATCGTCTTTCAGCACTTAAAGTTTTAGTGGTTGGGTAATGTCTATGTGCACATACATAAACACACCTAATACTATTTCTTATAAAATGTTTTTTTATATAATCCACGTCTAAACCATCATCATCTATCGGAATCGTTTTTATTGTTGCTCCTGCTTCTTGAAAAATGGTATTTGAAGCATAATGGCTTAACTGGCCAACTAAGACCACATCATTTTGTTTGATTAATAGTTGAGACACAATGTAAAGACTCATTTCTGTGCTTCGAGTGCTAATTAAATTGTTTGGGTTAATATGAAATCCACGTGTGGCATTTAAATAATTACAAAGTTGCGTTTTAAAAACAGAAGGTGATGTAACTGATGTTCTGTTCCATTTATTTATTAATGGTTTTCGTTTCATAGCAGCACTATACCATCTCGAAAACTGATATACAGGATGCAAACGTAAATCCGGATTACCATCATTAATAATAAATTTTGCAGTTGTTTCTTGTTCAGTTGAAGCAAGGTGAAATGATTTTTGAAAAGGAAAACCAGCTACTTTTGGGTATGTGTAAGCTTGGTGTATGTGCTGTGCTGTGGCTTTAATTTTTGCCGTGGTTTGTTCAGGCACTAAAACAAAAGTACCTCTATTGGCTATTATGTCTACCCAACCTTGGGATGCTAATTCCTCATAAATAGCAACAGCAGTATTACGATGAATGCTTAATAATTGGCTCAAAACTCGAGTACCAGGTAATTTGCTGCCTTTAGATAAATACCCTCGTTGAATCGCGTTTATTATTTGCTGTGCTACTTGTATATATACAGGTTGCACAATTGTTTTATCGAATGAAACGAGTTGTTTTATAATACCACTTACCGGACTATTCATTGTTTTAAATCTGGACTAGTTTAATCGTCCGGAAAGTTACGACTTTTGTAACGTTAAAATAAAGCATACAATGACTAATAAATTCATCCTTTTTACATTCATACTTATTACCGTTTTTCAACTGAATGGACAAGAACCAACTATAAAAACAGATTCTTTAAAAGAAGTTGTAGTTACCTCAACTAGAATTGATTTACCTTTTAGAGAAAATTCTAGAACTATAAATATTATTACCTCAGCAGATATTAAAAATAGTGCTGCTGTAAATGTTACAGATCTTTTGCAGCAAGTAGTAGGAGTAGATATTAGACGACGAGGTACAGGAGGTAGTCAAGCCGATTTATATATTAGAGGTGGTGGTTTTGACCAAACACTTTTATTAATTGATGGTATAAAGATGGACGATGCGCAAACAGGACATCACACCATGAATGCGGCTTTACCAATTGAAATTATAGAGCGGATTGAAATTATAAAAGGTCCAGCAGCTAGAGTATTTGGACAAAATGCATTTAATGGAGCCATTAATATTGTTACTAAAACGAAATTAAATAACAGTGTTTCTGCAAATATTGAAACGGGTTCTTTTGGACAATTAAATGGAAATGTTACTGTAGGAGCAGATTTAGAGAATTCGTCTCATATTACACATGTGGGTAAATTAACTTCTAAAAGTTATAGAAATAATTCCGATTACGATAACTCAAACTATTTCTTAAAAAGTATATTCAACAAAAAAGATCAACCCGTTGAAATGATTGCCACATTTTTTGAACGTAATTTTGGTGCCGAAAATTTTTACACTACAAATCCAGATTGGAATGAGTACGAAGAAACTCAAAATAGTTTAATCTCATTTACAACAACGTTTAAATCTAATAAACTTAAAATACAACCTCGTGTATATTGGAAACGTAATCAAGATATGTTTTTACTAAAACGAGATGAGCCATTGTTTTTTCGAAACTTTCATATTTCAAACAAAATAGGTGCTGAGGCTAATGCCTCATATGCTTCAGAACTAGGTATTACAGGTTTTGGTATAGATATATCAAAAGTCTATTTAAGAAGTAATAATCTAGGTAACCGTAATCGTTTTATGACCAATCTATTTTTAGAGCATCGCTTTCAATTAATAGACAATAAATTAGACATTACACCTGGTGTTGCCTTAACGTACTTTTCGGATTTTAAGTTCCATGCTTTCCCAGGTTTAGACGTTGGATATGATATTACAAGTAATTTAAAAGCCTACGGAAACATTGGTTATACCTACAGAATACCAACCTACACAGATTTGTATTATAGTGATCCACGAACTAGCGGAAATCCAGATTTAGAACCAGAAGAAGCTTTTGCACAAGAATTAGGTATTAAGTACATTACTCCAAAATTTAGAGCAACATTAGCTGTTTTTAATAGAGATGCTAAAAACCTTATTGATTATATAAGACCAAATACTACCGAAACAGTATATACTGCAACCAACATTACCGAAGTAAATACTAAAGGTTTAGAGTTTGATACAGCATATAATTTTAAAGTAAAAGATTTCACTCAGACTTTAGCCTTTGGTTATGCGTTCTTAGATGACGATATTTTAGAACAAAACGAGTCATTATCACGCTATTCGCTAAATACTTTAAAACACCAATATACGACGCGTTTCAGTACACAACTCTGTAAAAACATGCGTCAAAATATAGTATATAAATATGCGGAGCGTACTACAGGACAAACTTATAACGTTTGGGATGCTTCATTAATTTATAGTTTAAACCAAGTAGAACTTAGCATCACTGCTAATAATATTTTTGATGCAGATTATATAGAATCAGGTTTTACACCAATGCCACCAAGTAATGTGTTATTTGGATTACGATATAGTTTCAAATAATCCAAAAAAAATAAATTTCAGATTTATTGTAACAAAATTCTTTCATCTGCTACTGATATATTGTAAGTAGGTCTCAACTCAACACTTTTTTTTGAGTACACAAAGTATAGAAACGACCGTACTGATAATAACCATCATAATACAATTGACATTCCTTATTTGGATGTTTCTTATCCAAAAAGATTTCAAAAAACAACCATGACTTTATTGGTCATTCTTGGTGGTAATTCTGTGTCCGATTTACTTTAAAAATAAGATGTAATAATCTTACAATGGTCGTATATTTATTAACGCATTTTTAATCTTAAAAGTTATGGTTGAATGGTTCTCAAATTTAGAGTTTTTACCAAAAGTATATTGGTTAGTGGCTATCATTGGCTCCTTGATATTCACGGTTGTTATGATTATGGCTTTTACAGGAGGAGATGCTGATGATATCGGAGAAATGGACTCAGATATGGATTCGGATGCTGGAGCTGGTTTCCAATTTATCACCTTTAAAAATCTAGTGGGCTTTTTTACCATTTTTGGCTGGAGTGGTATTGCATGTATTGATGCTGGTTTTTCAACTCCACTTACCATAATTATATCAGTTATTTCTGGTTTGTTGATGATGGTAATAATGGCAGCACTATTCTACTTTATCAGTAAATTAACCGATAGTGGTACTTTAAATTATAAAAACGCTATTGATGCTGTTGGTGAAGTCTATTTAACCATAGGAGCTGATCGCTCTAGAATGGGTAAAGTAAGTGTTAGTGTTCAAGGTACTATGCGAGAGCTAGATGCACTTACGGATTCATTGACCGAATTAAAATCAGGAACCATTATAAAAGTCGTAGATGTAACTTCCAATGGAATTCTCATTGTTGACCACACACGCAAACCTATTGAACCGCTAGAAGCCAATAATGAGCAACTACCCGAATCAAAAAATAGACTTCTCTAGAAGTAAACTATATTAAAAAACAAGAAATTAACTAATAATAACCTTCAAATTTATAACTATATGAAACTATTAACTATTCAAGAAAATTTTAATCTGGAAAGCATTGGAGGTCCGATGCTCCTCATATTCGTTGCCTTATTTATTGTTTTAACCTTAATTATATTAATAAAACGTTACAAACGTTGTCCATCGGATCGCATATTAGTGGTTTATGGAAAAGTTGGTGGAGGACAATCTGCCAAATGTATTCATGGTGGTGCAGCCTTTATTTTACCTGTAATTCAAGATTACGAATTCTTAGATTTGACTCCAATATCTATAGAAGTTAACCTTGTAAACGCATTATCAAAACAAAACATTCGTGTTAATGTACCATCTCGATTTACTATTGGTATATCCACTGAGCCAGGTATTATGCAAAACGCAGCAGAGCGTTTATTAGGTCTAGGACAAAATGAAATACAAGAACTAGCACAAGAAATTATTTTTGGTCAACTACGTTTAGTTGTTGCCTCAATGGATATTGAAGAAATTAATAATGACCGTGATAAATTTTTAACTAATATCTCACAGAGTGTAGAAACAGAATTAAAGAAAGTAGGTCTTAAATTAATCAACGTAAACATTACAGATATTGTTGATGAATCTGGCTATATTGAAGCCCTTGGTAAAGAAGCTGCAGCACATGCGATTAACGCAGCTCGTAAATCAGTTGCAGAGAAAACTAGAGATGGATCTATTGGTGAGGCTAATGCTGTACAAGATGAAAGAACTCAAGTTGCTGCTGCAAATGCACAAGCGGTAGAAGGTGAGAACACTGCTAAAATTGCTGTTGCCAACTCAGATTCGTTGCGTCGTCAGCGTGAAGCGGAAGCAGAAAGAGTTGCTATAGCATCTGAAAAAGTACAAACTGCAAAAGCATTAGAAGAGTCTTATGCCGCAGAACAACATGCAGAAGTTGCCAGAGCAGAACGCGAGCGTTCTTCTCAATTGGCTGATATTATTGTACCTGCTGAAATTGATAAACGAAAAGTAGAAATTGATGCAGAAGCAGAAGCAGAACGTATTAGAAGACGTGCAAAAGGTGAAGCAGATGCAATATTATTTAAAGCACAAGCTGAAGCTCAAGGACAATTTGAAGTTTTAACTAAACAAGCTGCTGGTTTACAGGAAATCGTGAAAGCCGCTGGCAATAGCAGTAGAGATGCTGTATTATTACTAATTGCAGACAAATTACCTGAATTAGTAAAAACGCAAGCTGATGCCATTAAGAACATTAAAATTGATAAAGTTACCGTTTGGGATAATGGAGGAAATGGTGAAGACGGAAAATCGTCAACCGCTAATTTCTTATCTGGTATGTACAAATCAGTACCACCTTTACAAGAAATGTTTAATATGGCTGGTATGGATTTGCCAGAGTATTTAAAAGGTAAAGACAAAAAAGAGATTGAAGCAGATGATGCTGAAATTGATAAGTCTGTTGAGAAATAATCTCATAATATTTTGTCAACTATAATATATAAAAGACCATTGCTAGTGATTAAATTCATTTATGGCATTGGTCTTTTTTTAATTGGTCTTTTTTTAATTCGTATTAATAGTACTTCACAGAATATCCTTGGCTTACTATTCTGCATACTAAGTCTTTATTTTTTAAAAAAGGAAGGAATTGAAATTGATTTAAGAACTAAAAAATATCGCAATATAAATAGCCTGTTTAATATCACCTTTGGTCAATGGAAAGATTTTCCAAAAATAGAATATGTCTCAGTTTTTAAAACTACTCAAACAACCAGAGTTTGGGTTTCAACTGCTAGTACCAATATTACAGAAAAGACAATTAAGGTAAATTTATTCTACAACACAAATCAGAAAATAGAAGCTTATGAAACTAAAGATCTAGATGATGCATTTAATATAGCCAAAGAAATAGCAGCTGCCCTAAATATAGATATTTTAGATGCTACAGAGCGCGAATCTAAATGGCTATAGTTCAACTTTACCGAAGTACAATAATCAATTTTTAGCAACGTTTTATTAACTTTGACTAACTAATCATTTGGAAATTGCAACTCAATCTACAAGAAATTCCTCGTGTTGAAACTATCACAAAAGAGGGCTTTATAAAAAATTACTATAAACCACAGAAACCTGTGGTAATAGAACGTTTTATTGAAGATTGGCCAGCATATACCAAATGGAATCTAGACTACATTAAAACTATTGCAGGTGAGAAAACCGTTCCGCTTTACGATGACAGACCTGTAGATTACAAAGATGGATTTAATGAAGCTCATGCCACAATGAAAATGAGTGTTTATATCGATTTATTAAAACAAGAGCCAACCAAATACCGCATTTTTCTTTGGAATATTTTAAAGGAAATTCCCCAACTTCAAAACGATTTTAGCTATCCAGATTTTGGTCTTAAACTAATGAAGAAGCTTCCAATGTTATTCTTTGGTGGTCAAGACTCTCATACTTTTATGCATTACGATATTGATTTAGCCAATATCTTTCATTTTCATTTTGAAGGTAAAAAACAATGTATATTATTCGATCAAAAACAAAGTAGGTACTTATACAAGGTTCCACATTCCTTAATTACCAGAGAAGATATCGACTTTGCAAATCCAGATTTTAAAAAATGGCCCGCTTTAAAATATGCAAAGGGTTGGGTTTGTGATTTAAAACATGGAGAAATCCTCTATATGCCAGAAGGTTATTGGCATTATATGCGATATATAACACCTGGATTTTCCATGAGTTTAAGAGCTCTTGCAAAAAATCCAGTAAACCTGAGTAAGGCGGTTTATAATGTTTTTATAATGCGTAATTATGATAATGTAATGCGACGTGTAAAAGGCCAAAAATGGATTGATTGGAAAAATGGGAAAGCCATTACCAACACCAATCGTTTCGTCTAACTTTATGACATTAATAGATTTCTATTTGTATATTTGCCCACATTTTTAAAATTTAAAAAACATGAAAAAAATTGTATTAATAGCTGCATTATTTGCATTTAGTTTTGGTAATTCGCAAGCCTTTGAAGGTAAGGGAGATACTAAATTTCAGGTTGGTGCTAACTTTCAAGATGGTGCTTCAGGTATTAACTTAAGTTACGACTATGGTTTAGGTGAAAATATGTCTATTGGTCTTTCATCTACATATGCATTAGGTATCGATGGTGATGTTGACGTAGATTTTGGAGATCGCTTTGATTTAAAGGCGAGATTTAACGCTAACTTAGGAAACGTTTTAGATATTGATGAAAACTTTGATTTTTATCCTGGCTTAGACTTAAGTCTAAAAAACTTTGGTGGTCATGTTGGAGCTCGTTATTTCTTTTCTGAAGGTTTCGGGATATTTACAGAAGCAACATTTCCGCTAGCAAAATACAGTAATGACAAAACAGAAATTGGATATTATATACACAATCAATTTGCTGTAAACATTGGTGCTTGCTTTAATCTGTAATAAGCCATTTAATTAATATAAAAAAGCCCTTTCATTAACTTGAAAAGGGCTTTTCTTATAGATATTCGTTAAGTTTTTCGTAAACTAAATGCGATTCCCAACCTCTATACAACAAGTAATCTGCTACTTTTTTTTTCTTCTTGTATTTATTTTTTTCTTTTACCTGTGCTATTCTTTTTTTGGTGAGCTCATTTAAAGTGTTATAGTAATCGTCTAGGTCTATTTCTTTAAGAGCAGCATCAATACTATATTTCGAAATCTCTCTAAATTTTAATTCGCGTACTAATCGGTTTTTTCCCCATTTTTTAATCCTGAATTTTCCCCTTACAAAAGCTTTAGCAAAACGTTCTTCGTTTAAAAAGTTATGTTCAATTAAATGCACTACAATGTTATCAATTGCCTCTGGAATCATTCTCATGTCCTTAAGCTTTGATTTAACTTCTTTATGGCAACGCTCTTGGTAAGCACAATAACTTTCTAGCTTTTTTTGTGCTTGCTCAACGGTATATGATTTACTAAAATCCATGTTCTCAAAAATACAATAGAATACTAAAATTTAAAGTAAATTTTCAAAGTGATATATTTTACAAACTAAGTACAACTCTACAGTTTATCGAAATATTCTGTTTCTTGTGGAAAAATTAAAAGAAAATATAACCTTTTGTTAATAAATACGTATCTTTCAAAGTCCTGATATACAATGAATTTCATGTATATTTGCGACAGTTAATCCATTAATTATCCCTATGATTAAGAACTACTATTTTTCCTTCCTGCTCATTTGTTGTGCCGTAACTTTTGGTTATGGGCAAATAGCTACACAAAGCTTTGAAGCTTCTGGTGATACTTGGACTCCATTGACATTTTCTACCCCTCCATGTACTACTGTTGATACATGGGACTATACCACAAGCCTTTCTGCAATTACACCTAGTGATGGTGCCCAATTCTGGGGTATCCATGATTTGAACGGAACTTGTGGCGGCGCAGGTTTCGAAACTATAACTTTTCCGTCTCAAAATATATCCACCTATACAGGAGTTACTATTTCTTTTGACTATTACACAATTGGTTTTGATACTGGTGATGATTTAGGTTATGAAATTTGGGAAGATGGTGTTCAAGTAGTCGATCTTATAAATTTGAATGATAACACTGGTGGTTGGACTACAATTTCATATAATGTTACTGCAGCAGTCAATAATGTTTATTTAGTACTTAAGGCTCGACAAAATGGAAATGATGATTATGGAGCTTTTGATAATGTTATCCTTGATGGAACTAGTACATGTACAGACGCTGTAGATTTCGCAAATATCCAATCTCCTACTACTACACAAGCCATAACTGTTGGTGGTATTTTTGACGTCTATGCACGTACTTATGAGCCTGGTGTTACACCAACTGCTGGTGCAAGTGCTAATATTAACGCTTGGATAGGTTACAGCACTACCAATACTAACCCAAATACTTGGACTGATTGGGTACCGGCAACATTTAATGCACAATTTGGTAATGATGACGAATATCAAGCCGAAATCGGTACGTCAATTACAGTACCAGGAACTTATTATTTCGCTAGTCGATTTGAATTAAATGGATGCAGTGGATCATATGCTTATGGAGGCTCTGGTGGCGATTGGAGCAACGATTCTGTACAATTAAATGTTTTAGCAGATCAAGTTGATTTTTGTAGTCTTCAATCACCTGCAACAGGTACTCAAGCTCTTGGTGGACAATACAATGTTTATGCTCGTGTATTCGAACTTGGAGTTACGCCTACTCCTGGTTCTCAAGCAAACATATCTGCTTGGATTGGTTTTAACACAACTGATGCAGTAATATTAAGTGATTTCACCGATCCTAGTTGGACTTGGGTTCCTGCAACATGGAATTTGCAAGCTGGAAATGATGATGAATATATTGCTGATATTGGACCTTCAATACCAACTGGAGGAACATATTATTATGTAAGCCGTTTTCAACTAAATGGTAGTGATTATAGTTATGGAGGTATTACGCCTCCAAATGGAGGTAATCATTGGGATGGTACAACATATATTTCGGGTGTTTTAACTGTAACAGGACCATGTGCGAGTGAGTCATTTGTCAACGTTGCTGATAATGGGTCATATAATACCAAATCTTGGACAGGCGATAATAGTGTAGATTGGACAGCGACTGACTCTAGATCAGATCAAGATTTAGCAGGAGATGAAGCAATAATGCTTAGAAATGGCTCTTTAACAAATGATAACTCAATTGCTGGAGGCTGTGGTGTGATTTCATTTGATTATGCTCGTATTTATAGTGGGAATTCAACTTTACAAGTTTTTATTAACGGGATACAATATGGCGGAAATATTACAGTTTCAGCGACTACAAGTACAACATTTACTACAACTGTAAATGTACCTGGCCCTATTGATCTAGAACTAAGAAACAGTGGAAATAGGACATTAATTTCAAACTTAAATTGGACCTGTTATGCTGGTGGTGCCAATCCCGAAATACAACTTGTTGACAATACTGCCACCAATCAAAACTGTGGGTATACTATAGATTTTGGAAATGTTGCAAATGATAGTAGTACTTCAGATTTAACTTTCGACATTGAAAATGTAGGTTCTGTTGACCTAAATATTACTTCTTTCGGTATCACTGGTGATTACACGGTAGTTTCTCCTGTTGCACCATTTGTAATTACAGGTGGAAATTCGCAAACTGTGACTGTACGTTTCGCTCCTCTTTCTGATGGAACTTTAACTGGTGCTTTAACTATTAATAATGATGATTTAGATGAAAGTGCTTGTGTTGTAAATTTAACAGGAGTCGGTTTTACACCTGGACCAAATATTAATGTTAGAGGAGTTATAGGTAGTAATCCTACAATTGCTAATGGTAGTACAACAACATCTTCTTTAAACAATACCTTATTTGCACAGCAAACTATCAGTACAACACAGCAAACAAAAACGTTTAGGATTGGTAATGAAGGAGGTACAGCACCTTTAACTGTGTCGAGCATTACGCTTACAGGAGATACCGCAGATTTTTTTGTTACTTCTAGCTTTACTAATCCTTTTGCAATAGATACTTTTCAAGATTTTACAATAACATTTCAACCAACAACCTTATCAGGTTTAAGAAGCGCTACGGTTTCAATTGCTAACTCTGATTCAACCAAAGATCCTTATACTTTTGTCGTTGAAGGAACTGCTAATTGTCCGGCTGTTAGCGGTTCAATTTCGCCTTCGGAAGGTCCAGTGGGAACAATTGTTACTATTTTATCTCCTGGTAATGATCTAAGTAGTGCGACAGCTGAATTAAACGGAGTTCCACTTTCTATAATCTCTGCTAGTGTATTAGAGCTTATTGTTAGATTACCTAATACAATAGTGTCAGGTGGTCCATTAAGTGTTCAACTACCTAGTGGATGTATTTTCAGTAATGCGTTTTCACTAATAGACGAAACAATTGCAGGTTGTCAAACTAGCACAAGCGCCACAGTAGGAGATTTATTCATTAGTGAAGTAACAGATTCACCATCTGGTAGTTTAACATATATAGAACTATATAATGCTACTGGTGCCGCAATAAATTTTGCAACTACGAATTATAGGATTAGAATATATAATAATGGTAATACGTCATCACCTAAAGAATTGATTTTAAATTCTGGAACTGTAACTAACAATAGCACATACGTAATTTCAGCAGGTGTGACAGGCACACAATGCTCTGTGGCAGGTGGAGATGGTAGTTTGGCACAAGCTGATATTTCAACTCCTGGAGCAAGTATTAACTTTTTCAGAAATTCATCTGGAGTTGACAATCCAAATATAGGACATGATTTTATAGGTCTTTACAGTGCATCCTCTGTTCTGATTGATGCTTGGGGAGTATTTGGAGATCAAACATGGGCTACTGGTTTAGGTATAGGATTGAAGGGTGCAAATTTTCAAAGAGATACTGCCGCAACTATTCCTAACACTACATACTCAAATGCTGATTGGATTATTACTGATTGGGATGATGCTGATTGTACCGATGTTGATTATACTACCATAGGAGTATATGATTTTTCTACAGGAGTGTCACCTACTATAACCCTACAACCAGCAGACCCTGCATTTGCTTGTGCATTTTCTACAAGTTTAACCATTGCAGGTACTGAAGGTTTCAATGGTCCAACACCACCCGACGCTCAAGAATTAGCATATCAATGGTATTACCATGCTCCAGGCGATTTAACTTGGACTGAAATATTACCTACAAATGCTAACTATACAGGACAACAAGCTGCTACATTAAACATTATTAATACATTCAATTTAGATGGCTACCAATATTACTGTCAATTAAGAGAGGATAGTTCTACTTGTTTTGAAGCTTCTAATGCTGTTGTTTTATCCGTATTGAAATCTGTTTGGGATGGCACATGGTCTTCTCCACCAACAATAGGACGAGTTGCTGTAATTGATGCTAATTATAATACTTCCGTAGGAGGTGTTCAAACAAGCTTTGAAGCTTGTCAATGTATCGTTAATACTGGCAATGAATTATTTATTGCCAACAACACTTTTGTTAGAGTAGATAATAATCTTACAGTAGATGGCAGTATGGTTGTTCAAACTAACGGTTCATTTGTTCAAGTCAATGATGCTGCAATTACGGATGGAGCAGTACTTACCACTAGAAATAAAGTTACAGTTGAAAAAGAAACTGCGAGTCTTGGGTCTTATTTTGAATACACCTATTGGAGTGCTCCTGTTTCTGGTGAATTAATTAGTAATGGTTTGACAGAATCTCATGCTAACAGAATATACTGGTTTAACGGACAAAACTTTTTAGATGCTACACAAGAAACTAATAACGATAACACTGCAGTAGCTGGACAAGATGATATTGATGATAATGGTAACGACTGGCAATTTGCTGCAGGTGGAACCATAATGACTCCAGGCGTAGGTTATGCCGCAACACACAATGTTTTTAGCACATTTCCTAATCAATTTGTTTATGTTTTTGAAGGTCCATTTAATAATGGAATTTACAATGTGCCAATTTATAGAAACGATGCTGAACTCAATGATAACAACTGGAACTTTATTGGTAATCCATATCCTTCTGCCATAGATGCAGATTTGTTTCTTACAGCTAATGCAAGTATTGACCAAAACGCTGGTGGTGTCAATGGAGCTATTTTCTTTTGGTCTCATGCTACGGCCGCAGATGTTAATACTAATGGAAATGAGAATTTAAACTACGCTCAAAGTTGTACAAGTTAGCTAATTCGAGGACAGTTTTGATTAAATTTATTAGGTGCTTTGCCGTTTAAACTTTGATGAGGTCTTTCCTCATTATAATAGTA
>Ga0209121_10001310_pt1 | contig 26009 bp, 27 predicted proteins | sample Cruoilmetagenom3_FD_187292 | JGI IMG/M metagenome (GOLD analysis project Ga0209121, IMG submission 187292) | Oil polluted marine microbial communities from Coal Oil Point, Santa Barbara, California, USA - Sample 3 (SPAdes) (version 2) | ecosystem: Environmental > Aquatic > Marine > Oil seeps ...
ACCTCATAGGAGCCATTCCTGCTCCACCTCCAATAAATACCATCTCGTTTCCACTATCTTTTGCAAAAAATTCTCCATACGGGCCTGATATTAAAATCTTATCTCCAGGTTTCAAATTGAAAATATAAGAAGACATCTGACCTGGAGGAACTTTAGGTGTGGAAGGGGGTGGGGGATTAATTCTTATATTAAGTATAATAACACCCTTTTCTTCAGGATAATTTGCCATTGAGTAAGCCCTGGTAATAGGTTCTTCCACTTTTGATACATATTGCCAGAGATTTTGTTTATCCCAATCTATTTTGAATTCATCTTCTATTACAAAATCTTTATAAAAAACAGTATGCTGGGGAGCCTCAATCTGGATATATCCTCCAGCCTTGAAATTTATATCCTCCCCTTCTGGTAATTCCAGAACCAATTCTTTAATAAATGTTGCAACACTTTGGTTTGACTTAACTGTGCACTCCCATTTTTTTACATCAAATATCTCAGGAGGTATCTCGATTTTCAAATCCTGCTTAACAGGAACCTGGCAGGATAGACGAAAACCCTGGTGTATTTCTTTTCGTTTTAATATTGATTGCTCAGTAAGGAGTACATCTCCTCCACCTTCAAGAATCTTTATTTTACAGGTCCCACAAGTCCCCTTTCCACCGCAACCAGAAGGGAGATAGATTTTTTTTTCTATTAATGTATTTAATAATTTTCCTCCTACCGGGACTAACAGAGTCTGGTCAGGATCATTATTTATAAAAATTTTAACATTTCCTGTTTCAACCAATTTGGATCTAGCTATAAGAATAAGTACAACAAGAGCAAGAACAATGAATGTAAACATAAATACCCCGATAAAAATCAATCCCATATCATTCATTACTCAATCCTCATTACAATTGAATTCCTGAAAATAACATAAATGCAATAGCCATTAAACCAGCAACTATAAAAGTAATACCTAAACCCCTTAAACCTTTAGGGACATTACTGTATTTCATCTTTTCTCTTATTCCAGCAAGCCCTATAATAGCAAGAGCCCATCCTATTCCAGAGCCTAATCCATAAGCTATACTCTGATGGAAATTATAATCTCTTTCCACCATAAAAAGCGAACCTCCGAGTATTGCACAATTAACAGTTATTAAAGGTAAAAATATTCCAAGAGCATTGTATAATTTGGGAAAATGCTTATCCAAAACCATTTCCAATATCTGCACAATAGCAGCTATTACACCAATATAAGTTATAAGACCCAAAAAAGTAAGGTCAATATCTGGTAATCCTGCCCAGGTTAATGCTCCCTCTTTAAGAATATTAGTGTAAATAAGGTTATTAACTGGGATTGTTATTGTTTGAACAATTACAACTGCAATGCCAAGACCCACAGCAGTTTCAACCTTTTTTGAAACTGCCAAAAAAGTGCACATTCCAAGGAAAAGTGCGAGAGCCATATTTTCAATGAAAATTGATTTAATAAACAAACTCAAATATTGTTCAAGCATGTTAATCCTCTTCTACCTGTTCCTTTTTAAATGTTCTTATTATCCATATAATAAAACCAATCAAGAAAAAAGCACTCGCAGGCAATAATAATAATCCGTTTGGAATAAACCAACCTCCCTCTGTATTAAGCGGAAGTATAGTATATCCAAGTAATTTTCCAGCACCAAATAACTCTCTAAAAAATGCAAGCACAATTAGGATAAGAGTGTAACCAATACCATTACCAATTCCATCAATAAAACTTTGCAACGGTGGGTTTTTTAAAGCAAAACCTTCTGCTCTACCTAAGATTATACAATTTGTTATAATAAGCCCAACATAAACAGATAATTGTTTACTAATCTCAAAAAAAAATGCTTTTATGACTTGATCAGCAATAATAACAAAAGAAGCGATAATTGTCATTTCAACAATTATTCTAATACTTGTAGGAATATAATCCCTTATTAAACTAATAGACAAATTTGAGAATGATACTACAAAAATAACTGCAATAGACATTACAATGGCTGTTTCTAATTTAGAGGTTACAGCTAATGCAGAACATATACCCAAGACTTGAAATGTAATGGGATTATTATTAAATACAGGGTCAAGAAGTGTTCTTTTTATTTTAACCAGCAACTCCATCCTCCCTGAGTTTTTTTAAGAAAGTACCATATCCAGATTTTCCTAACCAGAATCTCACAAGATTATTAACTCCCCTGGTTGTAAGTGTAGCACCTGATAATCCATCTATTTTGTACTTTGAATCGTTTTTTGTTGCATTAACCTTGCCCTTAATAATTTCAATCTTCAATTTCCAATTTTTATCAAAAACAATTTTTCCCTTCCACAAATTTTTCCATCTGGGGTTATCAACTTCCCCTCCCAGCCCCGGAGTTTCACCATGTTCATAGAAAGTAAATGCACTCACTGTTTTTAAATCATCATTTAATGCTAATAAACCATACATTGTTGACCATAAACCCAATCCATAAACTGGTAAAATAATTTTTTTTATTTTCCCTTCTTGTTTCACAAAATAGACAATCATGTACTTTGATTTTCTTTTAATACCTGCCATATCCATCCCTTTAGGAATTTTAGTACTCAAATTTGGGTTATGTGGAAGCTTTTTTATATTAAAATTATCTGGATTAAGAATTTTTGTATAACTTTTCTTTGATAATTCTTTACCAGTTTCAAGCTCTATAATAGCAGGTTGGATCTTTTCTTTAAAAATTTCTTCAATATTTTTACCTTTCTCTAATAAATCAGCAACATATAAAATATTTTTTAATTTCTCAATCCTTTTATTCTTTTTCTGCAAAGGTTTTAGAACAACAGCTGCTGTAGATACAAGAACAGCACATACAATACAAACTCCAATTGCAACTTTAATTACATTTTTTGTACTATTGATTTCCATTTCGGAGAATTCTCCTTTTTACATTTGTTTTTATAAAAAAATAATCAATTATTGGAGAAAAAATATTCCCAAATAAAATAGCAAGCATTACTCCTTCCGGGAATGCAGGGTTAATAACTCTTATCAAAACCACCAAAGAACCAATCAAAAATCCATATATATATTTCCCCTTTTCAGTAATCGCAGAACTTACAGGGTCAGTAGCCATAAAAACCGTACCAAATGCAAATCCTCCAATAGCAAGATGCCATAGAGGCGAAACACCAAACATAGGGTTAGTATTGCTACCAATCAAATTGAACATTAAAGAAAGAGTGGCCATACCGGCAAGAACACTAACCATAATCTTCCAGGAACCAATCCCAGTAATAATTAAAATAATTGCTCCAATAATACAGGCTAATGTTGATGTTTCACCCATAGAACCTGGGATTACACCAAGAAAAGCATCTTTCAATGATACTGAAAGCTTAAGAGCAGAGTCTGAAAGTTCAGCAAGTGGGGTTGCTTTACTTATCCCATCTACTGCAACCCAGACACTATCTCCAGTTATAAATGCTGGATATGCAAAAAAGAGAAACACTCTTCCAGTTAATGCAGGATTTAATATATTCATCCCAACCCCACCAAAAATCTCCTTTCCCACAACAACACCAAATGAAATGCCTATAGCTACCTGCCATAACGGGATTGTACAAGGTAATATCATTGGGAAAAGTAAGCTTGTAACAAGGAACCCTTCATTTATTTCATGCTTTCTAATTATTGCAAAAATAACCTCCCAGAAACCACCAACAAGGAGAGTTACTACATAAACAGGCAAAAAGTAAAGAGCACCATGAACAATATTTGCAAGAATATTGGAAGGGTCAAACCCAATTCCAAGGGATAAAACTAATTTTGCCCTCCAGCCCTCATAAGCGACATTTGCAATTTTAGAAAGAAGCAGATTTGCCTGATAACCAGTATTATAAAGAGCCATTATAACAGAAGGGATCAATGCATAGATCACAATCATCATTACACGTTTCATATCAATAACATCTCTTATGTGAGGTGCAGCTTTTGTTATTTTATCTGGAGTAAACAAAAAAGTATCTACTGCTTCATAAAGAGGAAATAATCTCTTAAGCTTCCCTTCTCTCACAAAATGTTTTTTTTGTTTATCAAGAAATTTTCTTAAAAATCTCATCACCTTTCCTTTTCTATTATAGTCAAATTCCTTCTCAATATTGACCCATAATCAATCTTTGATGGACACACGAAAGTGCATAAAGCAAGGTCCTCTTCATCCAACTCAAGACAACCAAGCTTCTCTGCTTGTTCAATATCATCAACTATTAATGACCTCAATAAAAAAGTTGGTAATATATCAAGTGGCATTACTTTTTCATAAATTCCAATTGGAACAATAGCTCTCTCACCACCATTAAGAGAAGTTGTAAGATCAAATTTCTTATGCCTGAAGAATCTGGACAAAACTATGTTCATTGCTGAAAACTTATTAAAACCTGGGTTTAACAATCCGAGAAACTCCCTTTTCCTACCTTCTTTCAAAACAGAAACCTGCTGATGAAACCTTCCTAAAAACCCAGTTGTTCCAGCTGCATCTCTTCCTGTCAAAATAGAACCTGAAATAACTCTATTCTCTTGTTCCTTTAATTCTCCTTCAATTATATCATTAATTGATGCGCCAATCCTTATTTGTAACAATCTGGGTTTTTTTACAGAGGGGCCAGCCAATGAAATAATGCGTTCAACAAATATTCTCCCTGTTAAAAACAATTTCCCAATCGCAATTACATCCTGAGAATTGACATGCCAAACAGTTTTATTGATATGAACAGGATCAAGAAAATGGATGTGAGTGCCAACATTTCCAGCAGGGTGAGGCCCAGAAAATTCTTCAACTGATAAAAAATCTAACTTTGGTATCTGTATCTTTGCTTTCTGAGCTTTACATAAAAATATCCTGGTTGAAGTTAACTTAGAGAGTACAATAAGGCCATTAACAAAGTCTTTTCTATTGCTATTTATAATCTTTTCTATTAAAGGTGCGTGAGGGTTTGTATCCATTGCAGTAACAAAAATTGAATGAGGTTTGGTCTCAGGATTCGCTACTTTACTAAATGGACGTGCTCTTAAGCACGTCCAGAGTCCAGACTCTATAAGAGTAGACTTAATCTTCTCTATTTCAAGGGATTTTAATTTTCCTTCTGAAAAAGAATCAAAAGTAATCTCATCTGCGCCTTTAAGCTCAATAACAATTGACTCGAAAACTCGCTTCGGACCTCTATTTATTGCGATTATTTTCCCAGTACCAGGAGAAGTATACTTTACACAGGGCATTTTCTTATCTATAAAGAGCAATTGCCCCAATTTTACATTTTCGCCAACAGAAACTGCAAATGCTGGCTTTATACCAATATAATCATGCCCTACTAAAGCAACCTTTTTAATATTTTCTTTTTTACAAATTACCTGTTCAGGCTCCCCGGAAATTCGAATATCTAAGCCCTTTTTAATTTTTATTAATCCCATCTTTGTTACATATAGTCTATTTTTGACTTATAAATATATACAAGAAGAATTAACCAAAATCAGGCAGCTGTTTATAAATATCTCTAATTATTTCATGCGCATATTTAATGCTTGAATGTACTAGCCCAACCTTATTACAAAAGCTTATTGCCTTAGAATAATCAAGCTCAGGGGTTAAATAAAGAGCAACAATATCAACTGTTTCATTCTTACTACAACCAGGCTCTCCCTTTCTTGGTTTATAGTGAGTTAGTATAGGAAGTTTCACATCACAAATCGGACAATGTATTTCAACCAACTCTCCAAGCGTAAGATTACCCTGTAAAATTATCTTTTGTGAGTCACCTAAGACTGCTGAGATAGCAACTTCTGCTTTACTATTATCTTTCCTTTTATAACGAAGCCTTATACCAGGATAACCAGATATTACGTGTTTCTTATCTATAAGGTTGTGCCCATTTGGACAAAAAGCTTGTTTAATTATATAAAAAGTCCTGGTCTCTTTTATGATTTCAGGAATTTCAAATTCTGACCCCTCTTGCTTATCTTTTTTCCTCCTAATAACCTCTGGAATAATAAGCTTCCCTTTATCGTCAAACCTCTTAAAATCCATTGACTCCTCCTATTAGAAAATGGGGTCAGGTCTTCATTCTTCACACAACTATATTAAACTAATATAATAAAAGCAAAAAGTGAGGTCATTGTGTGAAGAATGAAGACCTGACCCCATCACCAAATTTTTCCTAATTTATCTAACTCTTCGTTTGAGTACTTTCTAAATAAAATCTCCCACTCTCTGGAGCTCTCTGGTACACTTTTTTTTTGAGAGCTTATCCTATATTTTGCCTTTTCTTCAATATCTTCAAACACCTTAAGTTCATTCATTATTAAATGAAAAATCTTGAACCTTATATTTTCCAACTCATCAACATAATCCAGTTCTTCATTTTGTTGAATATAATCTACTATTAACTTGGTTATATGATTAACCTTATTCCTTGAAAGTTTCAAACTCATAGAATGATATTCTCCTTCTCAGCAAGCTTAGATTTTATCATTTTAAACATCTCATAATAGTCAATGTTCGCATTTCTTATTTCATTCAATTTTTCTCTTAATATTTCTTTAACTTCTTCATCAAGCAAATCTTCTCTTTCCAATTCCTTGGTTATGATCTCTTGAACCTCAATTACCATTTTTTCTTTATCATCAGTTAGAATTAATCCTTCCTTTAGTAATCCCTTAACAATGCCAAATGTAAAATGCTCAATCTGCTGTTTATTCAATCTCATATATATAATATAGCAAATTTTTATAAATAAATCAACTTCAAACTAATTTCAGAATTTAATATAATTTCTAAATTTCGAAGTATTGTTTGAAGTTATCTTTATATCTTTTTGGGAAGTATTCACCTATTTCTTTATCTAAAATGTATTTATCAAAATATTTCTTCCTGTTTTTTATAATATTCTTAAGAGCTTCTATTAAAACATCAACCTCCTCTTCTTCATTATAAAAACCAAAAGATACTCTAAGCATACCTGGAATATCACTTCTATCATTAGCAAGAACCCTTTTCATACACTTTACTTCTTTCTCTCTGTTTATTTTTAAGAGATCTCTTACATAGGGTTGAGCACAAAAGCAACCGCTCCTTACACCAATACCATACTCATAAGCAAGTATAGAAGCAACAAGAGCATGAGGAAATCCTTTTATATTAAAGGGGATAACTCCTAAACGGTCCTTTAAATTATAAGTGTCCCTTCCCCCATAAATTTCCACATCAGACATTTGCAGAAGAGTTATAAGTAATTTTTCTGTTAACATCATTTCCGTTTTTTCGATCTTTTCATAACCAACCTCATTAAAAAAATTTATAGCTTCAGCAAGAGCAATACTTCCTACAACATTAGGACTTCCCGCTTCATCAACATAAGGTTCTTTATCCCATCTAATCTCATCGGAAGTTACTATTTTGACTGTTCCACCACCTTTATACTCAGGTGCATTTTCGTTATCAATAAGATCTTTTCTTGCTACAAGGACACCAGTTCCAAAAGGTGCATACATCTTATGTGCAGAATATGAGAGAAAATCTATAGAATTTAAATCTCCTGGCTTTCCCATCTCAATTTTCTTGTGAGGAGCCAATTGAGCACCATCTACCATAAAATATGCTCCTGCTTTATGGGCAATCTCAGCAATCTCATATATGGGATTTACAATACCTGTAACATTGGAAGCTCCTATTACTGATACAAGAGATAATTTGTCCTTGTTTTTTTCAATCAATTCCTTCATTACTTCTATCTCTAAAGAGCCATCATCCTGATTTACAGGTACATGAACAACATTGACCTTATCTCTCCAGGGAAGATCGTTTGAATGATGTTCCATTTTTGAGATTATGATCACTGAATCTTTAGACAAATTTAACCTATAGGAAAGTTTATTAATGGCTTCAGTGGCATTTTTCACAAATATAACTGTATGAAATTTTTCATCAAAACCAACAAACTTCCCGGCTTTCTCCCTTGCTTTTTCGTAATAATAAGTAGAAAGTCGAGACTTATAACCACTTCCTCTATGAATAGAGGAATAAAACTTTACAAATTCGTTGATTTTATTTAGAACCCTCTTTAAAGAAGGAGTAGAAGCAGCATTATCAAAATTAATATATTTTACTTTTTTCCCATCAATTAGAGGAACCTCTTGCTCAACACCTTGTATCTCTTTTCTCAGAACATTCATGAATTATCTCCTTTTAATCTGGAATTCTAAAACAAAATTTCTTTTATTGCAATACAAAATTAAAACAAAATATTCCACAAAATAATAAACAAAATAGAACAATAAAAGATTTTAGGTCGCAAATTTCTTGACAAATAACCAAAAATATTATAAATTAGTATTCTTTAATAAGAGGTTAAAAAATGAAGTTGAATAAAATGAACAAGAGTTTTGTGCCACAAGAAGATAAAATAGAAAGAAATTGGTGGCTTATTGATGCTGATGGAGCTATTCTTGGCAGACTTGCAACAAGAGTTGCAAATATTTTAAGAGGTAAAGATAAACCACATTATACTCCATTTTTTGATACAGGAGATTTTGTTATTATAATTAATTCTGAAAAAATTAAATTATCAGGGTCAAAAGATAAACAAAAAAAATATTACAGGCATTCCGGTTATATGGGAGGAATTAAAGAAACTCTATACGAAAAAATGCTTTCCACTCATCCTGAAAGGATTATTAAAAGTGCTGTAAAAGGCATGCTCCCAAAAAATAAACTTAATAGAAAAATTTTAAAAAAACTAAAAGTATATCAAGGTTCGCAGCACAAACATTCTGCACAAAAACCTGAAAAACTTGAAATCTAAAGGAGGAAAATTTTGAGTATAGTTCAATATTATGGTACTGGCAAAAGAAAGACAAGTATCGCAAGAGTATATTTAAGACCTGGAAAGGGAAATTTTAAATTAGTCGTAAAAAAAACAGAAAGAGTTTTTGATGAATATTTTCCTCTAAAAAGAGATAAACTTACGATCTCCAAAGCTCTTTCTTTAACAAACACACAGGAAAATTTCGATATTCTAATAAATATAAAGGGCGGAGGATTATCTGCTCAAGCTGATGCTATTAAACTTGGAATCTCAAGAGCACTTTTAGAATATAATTCTGAGTTAAGACCTTCATTGAAAAAAGCCGGGTTACTTACAAGGGATGCAAGGGAAAAGGAGAGGAGAAAATACGGCCTTCTCAAAGCAAGAAAAGCATCTCAATATCACAAGAGGTAGGTGGATTTATGGTATCAGTAAATATGAGAGAAATGTTAGAAGCTGGAGTTCATTTTGGTCATCAAGTAAGAAGATGGAACCCTAAGATGAAACCCTACATTTATGGGAAAAAGAATGGTATATATATTATAAATCTTCAAACTTCAATCGAATTATTCAAACAAGCTCTGGATTTTATAATACAAGTTGTTGCATCAGGAAAAGATGCACTTATAGTGGGAACCAAAAGGCAAGCACAAACAATAATTGAGGATATCAGCGAAGAAACCGGCATGCACTATGTAAATAAAAGATGGCTGGGAGGATTGCTTACCAATTTTTCTATGATAAAAAAGAGCATTGATAAATTAATTGATCTTGATGAAATGAAAAAGGATGGAAGATGGGAGGTTAAATCAAAAAAGGAACAGTCAAAACTTGAAAAAATTTATAAAAAACTCCATAAAAACCTCTGGGGTATAAAAAATATCAAAGAGCTCCCAGGTGTTGTGATAGTAATAGATTCAAGCTTTGAAGAAATAGCAGTCTATGAAGCGAGAAAATTGAATATACCCCTTGTTGCTATAGTGGATACAAATGCAAATCCTGAAGAAATTGATTATCCTGTACCTGGGAATGATGATGCAATAAGGTCTATAAGACTATTTGTTACAAAATTTGGAGAAGCTGTAAAAATAGGATTAGAACAAAGACAATCCGAAGAATTAATTCAACAAGAATCAGAAAAAGAGGAAGACCCTGAAAATAGAGAAGATGAAAGTACAGAAGAAAAAGAAAAGGAAGAAAAAAAGGAGAATTAATATGGGAACAGATATGTCACTTGTAAAAAGGCTAAGAGAACAAACAGGTATTGGAATTCTTGAATGCAAAAAAGCTATTGAAGAAACAAATAACAATTATGAAAAAGCTGTTGAGGAATTGAGAAAAAAAGGGTTTAAGAAAGCAAAAGCAAAAGCCTCACGCGTTACTAAGCAGGGAGTAATAAGTTCTTATATTCACACAAATAACAAAATTGGGGTTTTAGTTGAAGTCGGATGTGAAACCGATTTTGTTGCAAAAAATGAAGAGTTCCAGAGACTTGTAAAAGACATAGCAATGCAAATAGCAGCAATGAATCCAAAATATATCTCTGAAAAAGATATTCCAGCAGATATTATAGATAAAGAAAAAGAAATTTATACAGCACAATTAAAAGAGAGTGGGAAACCAGCAACCATTATAGAAAAAATTACTGAAGGTAAATTAAAAAAGTTTTATTCAGAAATATGCTTGCTCAACCAATTTTTTTTTAAAGATGAAAAAACAACAATAGAAAATCTAATTATAGGGAAAATACACAAGATTGGAGAAAACATCGTAATAAAACGATTTGTCCGCTATCAGGTAGGCGAAGAAATTTAGTATGGATGAGAATCCCAATTTTAAAAGAATTCTTTTAAAACTAAGTGGTGAAGCCTTAAAAGGAAACGCTACTTTTGGGATATCTAACTCAATAATAGACGAAATAGCCGAAGAGATAAAAGAAATTCACAATCTTGGAATAGAAATAGCTGTTGTTACTGGGGGAGGCAATTTTTTTAGAGGTGTAAGGGCTAAAGAACTTGGTATAGGACGAGCGTCTGCTGATTATATGGGCATGCTTGCTACAATAATAAATGGCATAGCCTTGCAAGCTGTTTTAGAAAAGAAGGATGTTAAAACAAGATTAATTTCTGCATTGGAAATAAAAGAAGTTGCAGAACCTTTTATAAGAAGAAGAGTTATAAGACATCTGGGAAAAGGCAGGGTTGTGATTTTCACATCAGGAACAGGAAACCCTTTTTTCTCAACTGATACTGCAGCTGCATTAAGGGCAATTGAAGTTAAAGCTGATATTCTCTTAAAAGCAACAATGGTTGAAGGAGTATATTCACATGACCCTAAAAAAGTACAAAAAGCAGTTAAATTTGATCATCTATCCTATTCTGATATTCTTTCAAAAGAATTAAAAGTAATTGACCACACAGCTGTAACTCTATGTAAGGAAAACAAACTACCAATAAAAATATTTTTTCTTACCAAAAAAGGGAATATAATCAAAGCAATTAAAAGCAATGGCATAGGTACCTTAATAGATTAGAGACTTAAATATGTTAAAAGAGACATTAAATGAAATAAAAGCGGAATTAACAAAAATCGAGGAAGAATTTAAGAAGGAGATCTCGAAATTAAGAACTGGCAGGGCATCTGCCTTAATACTTGATGGAATAATGATTGACTATTATGGTACACCAACCCCAATTAATCAACTTGCAACCTTATCTGTGCCTGAGGCTAACTTGATCATGATTCACCCATGGGACAATAAAATAATAGGTGATATTGAAAAATCAATAAGAAATTCCAATATTGGATATAACCCGGTTTCTGACGGAAAAGCAATTAGATTACCCATTCCTCCTCTTGATGAAGAGAGAAGAATGGAAATTATTAAAGTACTAAAAAAATATACAGAAGAGAGAAGAACATCAATAAGAAATATAAGAAGAGAGTATAGAGAAATTGCTAAACAATTACAAAACGAAAAGGAAATATCAGAAGATGACGAAAAAAAATTTTACGAAGAGTTACAAAAATTTATTGATGAAAGCATAAAACATCTTAATGAAATTGAAAAAGACAAAGCAAGATATATCCTTGAAGAGTAGCAATTTAAAATCGTGAAATAATCATTCTGGTTTTATAAATAAAAAGTTCAATAGTTGTTTATTATCTTTACAGCTTGCTCTGTATTAGTTTGAAATTCTCTTATCATTGCAAAATTTTTAACTCCAATATTTCTCAATTTTAAAATATTATCCAAATTCAATCCCCCAATAGCAACAAGAGGAATATTTACAGTTTCAAGAATCTCCTTAACTGTATTTAATTCTATTGGAGGATAATTTTCTTTTAAAGGTGTTGAGAATACAGGACCTATGCCTATATAATCAGCTCCCTGTTTTTGAGCTTCAATTGCCTGACTTAATGAATGTGTTGAGACACCAATTATAAAATTTGCAGGAGCGATTTTCCTTGCTTCCAACACTGGTATATCATCCTGTCCAAGATGAACTCCATCTGCATGTGACATTAATGCAATATCAATAAAATCATTAACAATAAATATGCTATTATATTTCTTTGTAATATTTCTGATTTCTATCGCATTTCTTAACAAATTTTTTCTATGTGAATTCTTGTCTCTGTATTGAATAATATTTGCACCTGCTTTCAAAGCTTTTTCTGCAATTTTCATGTGATCGGGACTTGTAATTACATAAGCACCAAGGCTATTTAAGTTTTTAAATTTATAAATCCATTTTTTTTTGTTTATCTTTCTAAGTTCTAATTCTTTTTCAAAAATAGATCGATGACTGTCAAATGCTATTTCTGGCATCTCTTTAAAATTAAAGAACCTGGCTTCTTCTGAATCATCACCAGGTTTTATTTTGCCTCTAAAATTTTTTATGCTGTAACCAATAACAAGCACTGACTTATAAATTGGACTTTCACTCAAATAAACACCCATTAATTTTTCAATTTCACCCTCTAAATTGGTCTCTTCCTTCAATTCCCTTAAGCACCCTCTTTCAGGGCTTTCATATAATTCAATAAACCCACCTGGTAGACACCATCCCCCTTTCCTTGGTTCAACACTCCTTTTTACAAGGAGGATCTCTTCATTTTTATTAATTACAACACAAGCAGTAGAAGGTACTGGATTCTCATAAATTGGTTTATTGCACTTAGTACAGAACAACCTATCTTTTTCATCAATGAATTTATCTATAAGCCTGGTAGCGCAGTAAGGGCAATAAATTAAATTTGTCATTTCTTTAATTTTTTTATTATTTCATTGGCAACTTTTTTACCAGATAGAATCATGCCACCAAAAACAGGACCCATCCTGGGAGCTCCTTTCGAAGCATTGGCTGCCATTCCAGTAACATATAAACCCGGATATATTTCAGATGCATTTTCTATAGTAAGTTCTTCCCCTCTATCTGCCCACATTGACATTTCACCAATGACTTTCAGGCTTGAGTCAGTCTTTTTTGAAATAATCGTACAAATCTCAGCATCATGCCCAGTACCATCAACAACATATTTTGATCTTACTGTTAGAGGGTCAACATGAAGACCTATATGTACAACAGGAGACCAGTTTAAAACAAGTCCGCTTATTCTTTTCCCTTTTTTATCTTCTCTAAACATCACATCTTCAACTTTTATTAAATTAAATATTTTAGTTCCAGATTTTACACATTTTGATATAAATGTTGAAGTAGCTTCAACACTATCAGCAGTATAATATCCTTCAGAATACTCCTTATAATCAACTCCCATTTTCTGTAATAGATCTAATGCAGTTTTCTGAACAACTATTTCATTAAACATCATGCCTCCTCCCCACATTCCACCGCCTGGAGAAAGCTTTGCCTCAAAAATTGCAGCTTTTATTCCTATTTCCCCTAAGATTGTTCCACACACCAGATTGGAAGGGCCAGCGCCTACCAATGCAACGTCAAGTTCTAAAGAATCCTTAAATTTTTTAAAATAATTTTCAATAATAGCTTCTGAAATTTTAATATCATCTATTTTCATTTCACTCCTCTTAATTCATTAAAATTAAAATTCAACATACTATATTATAATGTTACAATTCTAAGCCAATTTCAGTTAAAATTCAAGATAAATGTAAAATCCCATAACCTCTTGGGAAAATATCTTTTATCTCTACTGGTAATTTTCCATGAGGTTTAATCTTTCCAATGATTATTTTGAATAGAGATTCAAGTTGCACCGTCCTAAAACCATAAGTAACAATATATGTGTTAACAGAAGGAAAATTCCTTATATCATAGGGATTCCCGAGCGCAACAACAATTAAATCTTTTCTTAATTTAATGATTTTTTTTATAGCATTGCCTTGAATTTTCTCTATTTCTGGATTTCTTGAGTAAACACCTGCAATAACATAAGAATATTCTTCCAATTTAAATTCCAATGATTTAGGGATTTTCCCATTAAGTTTCAGAATTTTTATATCTACATCTTTTAAATATTTTTTGCCAATAGGCCCCAGCATAGAAACATTTTCTGCTTCTTGAATAGCTGATGTTGCTTTTACTTTCTCCCACTCTAAAATAAGAACTTTTTTCTCCTTATCCATAGGAATTATTCTCATCTTATTTCTTAAAAGAGTTATTGAATTATCAGCTATCTTTCTTTCAAGCTCTATATTACTTCTCAATTTTATTGATACATTATCCTTATCTCTAATTTTTCTTTCTATGTCATTAAAATATCTCTTTTTTAAGTTTAATATTCTTGAAATGGATGCATCAATCCTTTTCTCTTTTATAAAACCTTTTTTTACATAAAAAAACAATACTTCAAAAAGCTCTTTCTGAAAATCAAAATCATGACTTGAAACAATCACATCAATCCCAGCATTTATTGAATTTTTTACTATTTCTTCAGGAGAAAAATTGTCTTTAATTGCCTTCATTTCAACGCAATCACTAAAAACAACACCATTATATCCAGTTTTTTCTCTTAATAGTTCATTAATAAAGTAAGGAGAAAAAGTAGCAATCTTACCTGAAATATTCGGAAACAGAACATGAGATGACATTATTGAATCGATCTTTATTTTTGCAAGCTCTGCAAAAGGTCTAAAGCAATAATAAAAAAAATATTCAGATGAAATATAAGTTTTCGGAATTTCAAGATGAGAATCTTTTGTAGTACCTCCATGACCTGGATAATGTTTCCCACATGCAATTACTCCTTCTTCATTTAAACCAAAAAAAAATTCCTTTGCAAAATTTATTACAATATCAGGCTTGTCGGAAAAGGACCTTACTCCAATTATTGGATTATTTTCTTCATAATTCACATCTAAAACAGGTGCAAATACTCCATCAATCCCTAAAACGTTCATCTCCTTCCCAATTATTTTTCCTGCAATTCTTGCATTTTTTTTATTATAAGTTGCTGCAATTCCCATATGGGATATAACTGTTGCAGCAATTTCTTTAAATTGCACAACTGTTCCGCCTTCTTGATCTGTATATAAAAAAGGAGTAACCTTGCCCATTGAGTGTATTTTATTTGTAAGTTCCACAACCTGTAAGGCAGATTCAATATTTCTTGAGAAAAGTATAATAAATCCAATATTATTATTATTAATAAAATTTTCTACTCTTTCTGGCAATTCTTTTCCATAAAATCCATACATAAATAATTGACCGATTTTTTCTTTTAAAGATAACTTAATATTATTCATTTTTTTTAAATTTATCATAAAAATTTTGAATATTAAAGATATTAACCTTTATAATAAAAAAAATAGCAATTATCTCTAAACTATTTTTTTCTTATAAATTCTTCTTCTTTTGTGCTGTGTTGGATTGTAATATTTCCATTGAGCATGAACTTTTTTATTATCCTCTAATTCCGGATTTGACTCTGCATATTTAAATCCTTTTTTCATAGCTGTTTTAACAATTTCAATTACCATTAAAAGGTCAACTCCAATTCCTCTATACTTCTTTTTTATACCTGCAAGATAAAAATCAATAACTTCATGTTTTTTTAATGCCTTTAAAATATGATACCACCCAATAGGGAATAATTTTCCTTTTGCCTTCTGAAAAGCCTTAGAAAGATTAGGAAATGTAATCATAAAACCTATCATTTCATCTTTTTCATTTATAACTGCTTTTAACATATCTGGGTCTATGAAAGAGAAATAGTTTTTCATATAATATTCAACCTGGTTCTTTGAAATTGGAACTGAGCCATAAATCTCCTCAAAAGCCTCATCAAGTAGATTAAACAATTCCTTTGATCTTGTAAGAATCTCTTTTTTGCTCTTAAATTTAAAGATTCTCAAATTACTTCTCTCTTTTATTCTTTGTGCAAGCCTTAAGAGTTTTTCTGGAATTCCAGTTTCATGAGGGACCATGGTTTTAAATTCAAAATAATCAACATCCTTTTCAAACCCATACTTTTCTGTTAATTGAGGATAATAAGAATGGTTATATATGGTTACAATTGTCGGAAGTTCGTCAAAACCCTCAGTTAACATCCCTTCTGGATCAAAATCTGTAAAACCATGGGGCCCTGTTAGGCTCTCCATACCCAACTCCCTTCCCCAATTTTCAACAGCTTTAAAAAGTGAACTTGCAACTTCATAATCATCTATTGTATCAAGCCATCCAAACCTCAAATTTTTTACATTATACTTATCATTCGCAATATAACTTAATATTCCAGCAATCCTCCCAACAGGCTTTTCATCTTTATACGCAATAAACAACTTTGTATCTGCACTCTCATAAGCAGGATTTTTTTTCCTATCAAATGTCTGTAATTCATCTTTTATTAAAGGAGGTACCCAATAAGGATTATCTTTGAAAATCATATAGGGAACTTTAATGAAAGTTTTTAAATCTTTTTTTGTTTTAACAATTTTTATATTAATAGCCATTTTAACCTCATATTAATTATACAACAAAATTAAATTGCAATTCAAATGTTCTTTCTAAACTTCTATAAAAGAATAAAATTTTAAATTTAGCCTTGATTTTAACAATTTTTTTTCTTATAGTGTTAAATGAAAAAAATTGATATAAAAAAAATCATTGAATCAAAGGATGCAGATATTTACAAAAATTTCCCCCCTTTTATATCAAATGTTTCAAATAAAATTCACAAACTTCCTTCATTTATGTCGAATTCGACCATAAAATACTTTGAATATATATCTCATATAAAAGAGATAAATAAAATACTTAAAATGTATGAAAATGCAAAAGGTTTTGAATTTATTGATAAGCTTTTCAATTATCTTAACTTTTCATACTATATATCAGATGAAGATAAAAAAAAAATCCCAGCAAAAAAAAAATTAATATGTGTTTCGAATCATCCTTTAGGAGCACTTGATGCTCTTTCACTTTTAAGCGCTATAGGCAAAATAAGAACTGATGTTAGAATTGTTGCTAATGATTCTTTAATGAATATAGAAAATCTGGCAAACCTATTTCTTCCGTATAATGCCATTACCAAAAAAATACAAAAAAAAAGAATTACTGATATTGAAGAAGCACTTATAAATGATGAAGCTGCTATATTCTTTCCTGCTTCCAGATTATCAAGATTTACTAAAAGAGGTATTAGAGACACAAGATGGGTAAAGGGACCAATTCGCTTAGCCCGCAAATTTAATGCTCCTATCTTACCAATTTTAATAAAAGCAAGAAATTCAACCCTATTTTACATATCTTCCATATTCTTTAAAAATTTCACAAACTTCTTAATACCACGTGAGATTTTTTTGAAACGATCAAAATCTATTAAATTAAAATTGGGAGACACAATTCCTGCAAAAATCTTTAAGTCAAGCAATATTGACTTTAACCTGCAAACAAAATCCCTAAAAGATCACATTTATAATATGGATAAAAACAGAACATTTACTCTAAAAACAAAATGATTTTTTTTACTCTCCTTTTATTTAAAGCTGCTTCCGTTGTTATGTCAATCAATCAAATTTTTTTTCTATAATGAATGTAACAGGCCCTTCATTAATTGAATGAATATTCATCATAGAGCCAAAAATCCCTTTTTTAACTTTTATTTCATCAGAAAGAATATCATTAAACCTATCATACAAAATTTCCGCTTTTAAAGGCTCTTCAGCATTATTAAAATCCGGTCTTCTACCCTTTTTTATATGGGATGCAAGAGTAAATTGAGAAATAGAGAGAATTTCACCATTGATATCTTTAATACTCAAATTCATTTTATTATTTTTATCTGGAAAAATCCTTAAATTCAAAATTTTTTCTGCCATAAAAAGAATCTCTTTTTCTTTATCACCCTTTTCAATTCCAACAAATACAAGTAACCCCCTTTCTATATTTGCAATAATCTCACCTTTAATCTCAACTTCAGCATTCTTTACTCTTTGTACAACAACTCTCATCTTTTATTCATTTAACATTGGGTAATTCTCTTTTCTTATATTCTTTCGGAAGATTAAAATAGATATTTTTTAACAATATATCAGAATTAAAATCGACAAAAAGGTCTTTTTTGTCTTTCTCCCGCGTAGAATAATTAAAATATTGTAATTTCCTAAAGTCTTTAAAATAAATTTTTATCTCCATCCAAAAAATAAGGCTACAATTGCTCAGGGAAACACTTATTCTATCGCCTGTTATATAATATTTTCCCCATGTAATATGGTTAATAAAATTAAGTGAACTTTTCATATTACCTGTAAAACATAAAAAAACTTTATAATATTTCAGACCCTTCAGCTTTACAAAAAATTCATTTTTAATCAAGGAAGAAGCCTTATTATATTCTTTTTCTATATTTTTCAGCTGTAACCTACAAAAATTTAAGAGATGATGAGGCTTCTTTCCATTTTTTGAAAAAAATTTAGAAGTTACTTCAGGCTTTTCAGAATTTTGTATATAAACCAAAGAATCAATATAATCTTTTTGTGCTAATTTCCGGAAATAAAGAAAATTCTGATTTAGCAATTCAGTTAAGTCTCTTCTTTTTCTTATCTTTGGGATATGATGTTTCAACCTTAAATTTTCTTTTCTAAAAATATCTTTCTCTTTATTATTTAAAAGAGAAAAAACACGATTCTGTTCAATATTATCTCTTATTTTTAAATTCAAATCTTTCAATTCTATTTTACTCTTATTTATAAGTTTAATATCAGGTATAAATATGTAAATAGAAAAGAGAATAATAAATAGAATGAAAAATAAAAAAGAGAATATTTTTATATTAAAAAACTTTATCTTCATTCAATATCTACCTGTCCGCAAATATAAAAATTCGGACTTTTCTTGTTTATATCAAATTTTGAGAGAGAAACCTGTATTACATTATCAAATTCTTCTATTTTATTTAAAAATTCAATAAGCCTGGACTTAATATTTTTATGTTTACCCGATTTAAACTCTCCAAGCAGAGAAAAATTGAATTTTTGAAGATCAGGTTCTATTTTGAGTTTTTTCAATTCAATATCTTCCAAGGTAACTAAGCTTAAAGCTCTTATGAAATCTGACGTAGAATAAGAATATTTCAAAGGATAATTCAAAAAAAAGCTAATTTTTAAAAATTCAATCCTTTGATCTATTGTTTTCTTTATCTTTGGAGAAGTTAAAATGAATGAAAAACTTGATCTCTTAGCTTTAGCAATTTCCCTTTTATATGATGATTTAATCCTATTTAAATGAATTGTAATTGCGCCTAATATAATCAAAATTATAGAGAAAAAAATCAAAATTCCGATCCAACTCTTAAACCCTTTTTTCCTCATAAAACCAATATATCATAATAAAACTTATTGCTCAACTTCTATATTTAACCAAAAAATATATCTTTTTTGCAAAAATAATTGATACATACAAATTTTAATTGCTACTGACTAACAGCCTTATTCACAGCATCTTTTAATTTTGGATTCACATTAATCTTATTAGATTCAGCTAACTTTAAATACTCCGATGCTTTTTTATATTGTTTAGCCATATAAAGGAGGCTAATAAGATTATTGTAAGCCTGTTTATGTTTAGGATTTATTTTTATTGCTTCAACATATTCATTTAATGCTTCTTGGAATTTTTTTAATTTAAAATAAATATTACCATGAAAATAAGAAAAGTCAGCCCTGATATTTTTCAATGCAATAACACTCTTTTTATGGTTTTTTTGCCAATCATTCATTTTTTGTAGTGTTTGACTCTTTGCATCACGAACCTGGTGTTTGTCCCCATCATTAGCAACATAAATTGATTCACTTGACAAGTCTTTCATACTCTTTCTTAGTTCATCTAAATTCTTACGTGCCGTAGTATCTACTATTGTTACAAAATCTTTGTAAGTGGATTTAGCTTTCACAATATAATCTAATGCTCCTTTAAGGTTTCCATTATGATAATATCCTTTTGAAAGATAGAAATATGCATTCGAATAGTTTGGGAAAATTTCAATGCATTTCATAAGATTTTTTTCCGCTTTTTCAAAATTCTTCTTATAAAACTGCTTTTCCCCTTTTTTAAAAAATTTATTTGCTGATCTAAAATTTTTTATAAGCTTATTCTGCTCTTTTATAACATTACCCTGACTGAAATTAAAATTAACCCAAAAGAAAAGAACCAATACAATTATAAAAACGGAAAACTTTGACCTGTTAAATTTAATTTTTTTTCTCCAATTTGTGTTACTTTTTCTCATTTTTCCTCCTCTTTATTAATACTATATATAATAAAGGTAATACGTAAAACAAACAATTTGGTTTAATATGAATAGTATTTTATAACTCGTTCAATTGCTTTTTCACAGACTTTGCAGTAAGAAGTTGTACGAGTGCTGAACATTATACAATCAAGCATTGGACGAAAAAGCCCCTTTGATGAATACCCAGCTCCTTCAAAAGCACCTACTTTATTTCTATACTTATTATTTTTGAAAAAATTCTCTCTCTTTGAAAATTCTTGACCCATTTTATCAAGTTTCTCTTTTCCCCATGGAGTTGGTATTTTTATACCTTTTGTAACAAGGGATTTCCATTTCAAATTTTCAGGGTCTAACAATGCTGTAATATTCGGCTCTAAAGGTTCAATACCTTTTGGATAAAAATCATTATAAGTCACTGCAGATGAATAATATTCATCTGCAAGCCCTCCAAAAGAATGCCCAAATTCATGAAGAAAGAGATACTCATTGGACTTTTCATTTCTTGTAAAAACGCAGTAAAAATTATAAATACCTCCACCACCATAACGCTCACTATTAACCACAATTGCAATAGTATCATAAGGTACAAGTGCTGTAATATCCCTCAAGCTTTTATTATCTTCTGTTAAAAGGTAACGAGCCAAACCCAATGAATTAAAAGATGAGTTAATACTCGTATTTTTGAAGACACCTAAACGTGGTTCATCTGTACCACTCTCCTTAGAAGGCTTACATACTGCATAAACATTAAAACTCTCTTTAAATCTCTTATATGGTTCATGCTTAAAAAATAACCGACAAAGCCTTTGCACATCTTTTCTAAATCTATCTTGTTCCTCAATCCTAAATCCTTCGCCTACAAAAACAAGGTCTACCTTTTTATGTGGATCTCCTTTTTTATTTATCTCCCAAACTTTTACACCATTCATAAGACTTTCCTTTATAATTTCAATACCATTCGGATCAATTTCTGTATTAAACAGGGGTTTTAAATCATTATTTTTCCCTCTATATTCAATTGTAAAACAAATTTTTTCTTTTGGGTAAGGTATAATTGCAGTTTCATGAAATGTACGTTTTATACCCTTTTTTGCAAAATCTATTGTTTTGTATTCTCCAAAATAGCTGTTAAATCCCTTTGAATAAATAAGTTTTTTTGATTTAGCATCATATATTTTAATAAAATAACGTCCATTATTAAAAGGGTAAATAAGATTATGCATACTTCCTGCCCAGATTCCTTGCTGATAAACCTTATCCAGAGAAATCCACTCATTCTGAGCATCTCCTGAGTGGAAATAATCTATTCTCATAGTATTATCAATAAAAAAATCATCGAATTTTAAAACATCAGATCCTGCAAAATTAAATAAAAAAATAGAAAAAAGTAAAAAAACAAAGCTTTTTATCTTCTTCATTCAAACCTCCAAACACTCGATATTCACTTTAATATAGAAAACAATTTATGTCAAATTTATAGATATTATATATTATTTTATTGAAAATATTTTATTTATAATTTATTATTCTAAATGGAGACTTTAAAATGATAAATAAAAAACAATATTTTCTTATTATTGTTTTCCTAATATTTCCAATTCTTATTCTTCCAACTCAAAAAAAAATTATTTACTCTGGAATGAATTATTTACCTAAAACGCTTGATCCAGCGCAAGCATGGGATGATGTTTCGGCCTTTTTTACATTTAACATATTTGATACATTAGTCAAAACAAACCCAAAAACATTTAAAATGGAATCTTCTCTTGCAACATCATGGGAGAAGAAAAATAATGGAAGTATCTGGATATTTAAACTTAGAAAAGGAGTAATATTCCATGATGGATCAAATTTTGACTCCGACTCAGTTGTCTTTTCATTTAAAAGACAGATTGATAAAAACTTTAAATTCATATACTATGATTTCCCTATGTCTGAGGATATCTTTGGGAATATTAAAGATGTGAAAAAGATAGATCAATATAGTGTTGCTTTTTATTTGAAGAAACCATTTTATCCATTCCTTTCAACTCTTGCATGTTCAGCAGCATCAATTGTATCTCCTTCAGGGGTAAAAAAATATAAAGAAAAATTCCAAAAAAATCCAATTGGCACAGGCCCCTATGTTCTAAAAAAATGGGAAGAAAACAAACGATTGACTTTAAAAGCAAATCCAAAATACTGGGGAGGTAAACCTGAAATTGATGAATTCATAAATATTTCCAACCCAAATATTGAAATATTACACAATTTATTCCAAAAAAAAAAAATAGACGCTCTTTTTGCTTTTTCAATATCAAAGCTGATGGGGTTAAAAAGTCTAAAATGGATAACTATAGACTCTTTCCCAACATTTTCAGTTAATTTTATTGCTTTTAATTTTAATAATAAATATTTAAGAAACAAGAACATTAGAAAAATTTTCTGTCATTTATGGGATGAAAGAACCTTAAAGTATGTTTTTCAAAACACAATTTCTCCTTTAAGCTCCATTATCCCTTCAGGAATGTTAGGATATTCAAAAGAAACAGCAAAAAAAAGTTTTTCAATAAGCAAAGCAAAAGAACTTATGAAAAAAGAAAAGCTTCCTTTAAAAACTGTTTTCCATTTCATTCTTGAAGATAACTCAATGCTAACTTTTCAATTGATCTCTTTATATTCGAAAAATCTAAAAAAAGTTGGCATCAAGCTCAAAATACACAATATACCAGAAAAAGAATATTTAGAAAAAATAAAAAAGGGAGATTATGACCTGACTATTTCAGGTTGGATTGCTGATTATCCAGATACATCCAGTATCATAAACCCTATGTTTTCAGAAAAACTTCATAAACAAGGCTTTTCTAATTTATCTTTATGTAAAAATAAAGAGATTCTAAAAGATTTAAACCTTGTATCAAAAACAAAAAGCTTAAAAGGAAGGGAAGCTTTATACAAGAAAATTAGTAGAATTATAAATAGAAATGTTCTCTGTATACCAATTTTTCAGCATAAAGAAACAGTAATATACAACAATGAGAAAATAAAAAGAATATATATCAGCCCATTAGGTAGTATTACATTTTTTGATATAAAAAAAAGATGAAAATAAAATCAAAATTTTTCCTCTCTTGCATTCTTGTTGGAATTATTTCTGCTCTATTGGCCACCTTTTCAGCAATTTATTCTATTTCTAAAAAATATGAAAATATAGCAATAGAAGAAGCAATTTCAAAAACACATGCTTCAGAAAATTTCTTTTATGAAAATCTTGGTAACCTGACTCGTAAAGCAGCATTTATCTCAGAATTAAGTGAAATTATTGATAATATTGAAAAACCAGAGGAACTTTCTGTTTATTTAGAGAATAAAAGTTTTTTTCTAAATAATATCAATGCAACAATCCTTGATCCCAATTTTAATACTATTATTTCTTTTAATAACTCTTCATCTGATAGTTGCATAAATAAAAATAATACTATTAAAATCCCATTCTTTGGCAAGCAAAGAGATCCTTTAATCAGAGATGCAGGTATATTTGAAATTAACAATAAAATATATATTTTAGTTATATCTCCGATTGTTGACCAAAAGAGCTTTGATTTTAAAGGATATGTTTTTTTCGAGTTATGCTTGAATTCTGAATTTGCTGATCAATTAAAGGATAAAACAAATGGAGATATTGTAATAATTTCAAATAGAGAGAAACTTGCATCAACATTTCAAGATACAGAAGGAAGACGATTTTTTCCAAAAATCCCTAAAATCTCAAAAGACAAAATCGAAAAATTAAATATTTTTAATAAAAAATTCTTAATTGAGAGTTTCCCAATAATAAGCTACTCTGGAACTAATATAGGTAAAGTGTTAGTTTCTGTAAATATAAATGACATCACAATTGCAAAAAAACATGGAATTCTAAATATTTTACTTGTGTTGTTAGTTGTAGTTATATTAGTAATTTTTATTAGTCTCTGGCTCGGGAATAAATTAACCAAACCAATTCTTGTACTTTCAGATGGAGCTAAATCAATATCAAAAGGAAAACTTGATATAAAAATAAAACCTACATCAAAAGATGAAATCGGTCAATTAACAAAATTATTTAACAAAATGGCTGAATCAATAAAGAACCAGAGAGAAGAAATTCTGGATTTAAAAATATTTTTTGAAAAAATTATTGAAAATTCTCCTTATGCTATATTTATATGTGATGAATCATCAAAAATCATTACAATAAACTCAGCTGCAAAGAAAATCTTTGAGGTTAACCAAAAAGAAGTAGAAAACAAAGAGCTTTTTACAATAATAGAACTTCCTCAATCTATAAAGGCGGAATACTTCACTGTACTCTTGAGTGGTCAACCAAGCTTTTACGACAAATATCCTTTGATAATGAAGAATGGAGAAGAAAAAATCGTAAGACTTACATTTTATAATATGAAACTTAAAAGCAAAGGTATGGTTGCAGTTCAAATAGAGGATATTTCAGATCAATTAAGGACAGAGCAAGAGCTTATTCATGCACAAAAACTCGGAACTTTAGGTGAAATGTCAAGCAAATTTACACATGAGTTTAATAACCTAATTACTGGAATTATGGGTTATGTTGAGCTTATAAAAAATAGAGTCAGTAAAAATAGTGAGATTTATAATAAAATTGATGCTATTGGAAAAATATCAAAAAAGGCTAATGAACTTGGGAAAAATATCTTAGATTTTTCAAAAAAAGAAACTATAAAATTAGAAAAAATTAATATAGGAGAATTAATATATTCAGTCTTAAGCCTTATTGAAAATACAATTCTCAAGAATATTGAAATTGAAAAAAGATACAGCAAAAAGATTCAATACTATATATATGGTAATAAAACAAAATTATTATTAGTACTTTTTAACACACTTTTTAATGCAAAAGATTCGATTCAAATAGCAGAAAGAGAAAAAGGCAGAATCGTTATAAGTATTGAACGATTTACTCAAGAACAGAATAAAATAAAGTTTATCAGAATGCAAATCTTTGATAATGGAACTGGAATAAAACCAAATATAATCGAGAGAATTTTTGAGCCATATTTTACAACAAAAAGAAAAAAAGGCACAGGTCTGGGCCTTTCCTATGTAAAACAAATTGTAGAAGAAAATAGAGGAATAATATCAGTGAAAAGCAAACCAGAGGAAGGAGCTACTTTTATCTTCGATTTTCAGGAATTTGAACCCATTTAAATCACATAGGAAAATTACTATTGAATAAAAATTTTAAGCGTAAATCTTTTTGTTTTTTTTTGTTGAAATTTACTTTAATATAGATTACATTTAATTTATGATATTATCTATGAAAAAGATTTTTTTCATTATCCCTTTCTGCATCCTATTCTTTTTTAATCTATACTCTTCAAAAGATACCATTATTTACGTAAGGACTATTGATTCAGCATCTTTAGAGCCTGGCAAGGCAGATGATTATTATTCAA
>Ga0209121_10001311_pt1 | contig 26003 bp, 28 predicted proteins | sample Cruoilmetagenom3_FD_187292 | JGI IMG/M metagenome (GOLD analysis project Ga0209121, IMG submission 187292) | Oil polluted marine microbial communities from Coal Oil Point, Santa Barbara, California, USA - Sample 3 (SPAdes) (version 2) | ecosystem: Environmental > Aquatic > Marine > Oil seeps ...
CCGATGCACCAAAGCAATAAAAGAACAAATTTGCTAAAAGCGCAAGTTACTTTCCATTATAATGCCGACGTGTCGGCATAGTGGAGCTTTTTACAAAACAGGAGGGCTCAATGCTTGAAAAAATGAGGATTTTCTCTGGAAACTCTAATCTGCCTCTTGCAAGAAAGATATGCGAGATATTGAGAGTACCACTCGGAAAAGCAAATGTAACAACATTCAGTGATGGCGAAACAAGGGTTGAAATTAATGAAAACGTGAGGGGAATGGACGTTTTCATTGTTCAATCGACCTGTCCCCCTGTGAATGACAATTATATGGAGCTTTTGATCTTGATAGATGCCATGAAAAGAGCATCTGCAGATAGAATAACGGCTGTTATTCCCTATTACGGTTATGCAAGACAGGACAGAAAGGTGGCTCCCAGAGCACCGATTACGGCCAAGCTTGCTGCCGATCTCATAACCACCGCTGGTGCTAACCGTGTCCTCTCCATGGATCTTCATGCTGGTCAGATACAAGGTTTCTTTAATATTCCTGTTGACAACCTTTTTGCCACACCTGTACTTATAGACTATATCAAAACAAATTATCAGGACAACATGGTCATAGTTTCCCCTGATACCGGTGGTGTTGACAGGGCGAGGGCCTTCGGAAAAAGACTTGGGGCAACCCTTGCTATTATTGATAAGAGAAGAGAAAGAGCGAATGAGTCGCAGGTTATGAACATAATCGGTGATGTAAAAGGTAAAAGAACAGTAATTCTTGATGATATGATCGATACTGCCGGGACCGTGGTTCAGGCAGCTAGAGCCCTTGGAGATGAAAGCGCAACCGAGATCTCTGTCTGCTGTACCCATCCTGTTCTGTCGGGACCGGCAATAGACAGAATCAATGATTCCAACATTAAAGAGATCATCGTAACCGATACCATCCCCCTGCACGAAAAGGCAAAATCCTGCAAGCAAATTAAGGTTCTTTCTGTCTCCGGGCTTCTGAGCGAAGCGGTCAGAAGAATTTATTATAATGACTCTGTAAGTTCACTTTTTATTTAGGAGAAATAAGCATATGGAAACAGTAGAATTAAAAGCTCATACCCGTAAGGAATCTGGAAAGGGACCTGCCAGACAATTAAGAACAAAAGGGTTGATACCGGCAGTTTTTTATGGTGCCATGACAGATACGATTCCGCTGACTGTAAATTCTTCTGATCTGACTAAACTGTTAGGAACAGAAAAGAGAGAAAGTAAATTTATAAAACTTATAATTGAGGATGGAAACAGCAAGATCGAAAAACTGTCAATGATAAAAGAACTCCAGGTAAATCCTGTCCGCAGAGAGCCCCTACATGCTGATTTCTATGAAATCCGAATGGATCACAAGCTAACGATGGATATCCCGATTCACCTTGTAGGACAACCTATAGGCATAGAAAAAGGGGGAGATTTACAATTTTCTAAGAGAAATCTAAAGGTCTCTGCTCTACCAGCTTTAATTCCAGATCTCATCGAAATTGATATCAGCAAACTGGATATAGGTAATTCAGTCAAAGTTGAGGATGTTGTCCTCGGGGAAGATATAGAAATGCTTGACCCCGCGGATGTAATGATAGCAGCGGTTGTTGTAACAAGAATCGCCGTAGAAGTTGAAGAGGAAAAACCCGAAGAAGAATTACCTGAAGAAGAGAGGGGAGAATTCGAGGAAGAACAGAGTAAAGAAACAGCCGAATAATTCGGGGGTCTTTGGTGAAGCTAATTGTAGGACTGGGAAATCCGGGCATCAAATACCAGCTTAGTAGACACAATATGGGATTCCTGGTCCTGGACGCACTGGCAAAAGAACGAAATATTGAAATATGCCAGAAGAAATTCGACTCCTGCTTTGGAAAAGGAAAAATTTCCAGTTCAACTGTTCTTTTGGCCAAACCCCTGACATTTATGAATCTAAGCGGTGTAGCTATCAAGAAGCTTCTCGGATATTTTAAGATAGACTTCAAGGATTTGATAGTAGTACATGATGATCTGGATCTACCATTCAACAGTATTAGAATAAAGATAGGTGGAGGTCACGGAGGACATAAAGGATTAATATCCATAATCGACTATCTCGGTAGGTCGGAGTTTATCAGGATCAGACTGGGTATTGGAAAACCGAATTCCAAGGAAATGGTTGAAGGATACGTCATTCAGCATTTTACTGATAACGAGATGAAGCTTCTACCATATATCATCACAAGGGCGTGTGACGCTGTAGTGGAGGTTATTTCATCTGGAATTCAACCGGCTATGTGTCAGTTCAACATTAAAACCAATCATAAATTAAACGAGGAGGTATAAGCAGAGGTTATGGAGAACTTAGTAAATTATGCAGCGCTATTGGGAATTTTTGGGTTGATATTAGCATATCTCATATATAGATATGTTATGTCATTTTCTCCAGGAAACGAAACCATGACAGATATCATGAACAGGATCCACGCAGGTGCCATGATATTTTTGAAAGGGGAATATAAAATTATAGCGATATTTATTGTTGTGGTTTTTATCATACTGTTTTTCGCCTTAGAATCAAAGATGTCATCCGTGGCATTTTTAACAGGTGCAATCTGCTCGATGCTGGCAGGGGTTTTTGGTATGCAGGCGGCAACTTATTCTAATGCCAGGACAGCTAATGCTGCTGCAGAATCCGGGCAGGCTAAGGCTCTGACAGTGGCCTTCTTCGGCGGATCTGTAATGGGACTGTCTGTTGCCAGTCTCGGACTGCTCGGACTTGGCATATTTTTCTATTTCTTTTCAGAAAAAAATCCCGCGGTAATCAACGGTTTTGCTATGGGCGCCTCTTCAATTGCACTATTCGCCCGTGTTGGTGGCGGCATCTTTACCAAAACGGCCGATGTAGGATCTGATCTCGTGGGAAAGCTTGAGGCAGGCATTCCCGAAGATGATCCGAGAAACCCGGGTGTTATCGCCGATAACGTGGGTGACAATGTGGGTGATATTGCCGGTATGGGTGCAGACCTCTATGAATCTTACTGTGGTTCAATTGTTGCGGCGATAGCAATAGGTGCAACAATGGGGATACACAAGATGGTATGGATGCAATTGCCGATGCTCTTTGTTATGGCAGGTCTTGTCTGTTCGATTATAGGAATCGGCCTTTTCAATTTTCTCAAAAATATGAAGCCCCAATCTGCCTTGAGCAACTCTCTATATATAGCGGGTATTCTGTTTATCATCGCTTGTTATTTTATTGTTAAGAACATAACTGCAGGAATGCCGGCAGAGTACCTGGCGAAAATACATATGATAAGCCCACTGGGTCCATTCTGGGCAGTTTTACTGGGCATAGTTTGTGGTATGCTGATAGGAGCCGTTACAGAATATTATACAGGTACAGGAACTAAACCAGTCGTAAAAATATCAGAAGCCTCACAGACGGGTGCTGCAACAAATATAATTACTGGTCTCGCCGTCGGTTTTGAAAGCGTTGTTACCCCGATTTTCTTCATTGCAATTGCTATCTGGATTTCCTATATTTGTGCAGGTCTTTACGGTATCGCTATTGCCGGTGTCGGAATGCTTGGCACGGTGGCGATGACAATGTCTGTGGACAGCTACGGTCCGATTGCCGATAATGCAGGTGGTATCGCGGAACAGGCACACATGCCGCCAGAAACCAGGGAAATCACTGATGGTCTTGATGCTGTGGGCAATACAACCGCCGCTATAGGTAAGGGTTTTGCTATAGGCTCAGCGGCGCTGACCGCACTCGCCATGTTTGCCGCTTACACGGCGACCGTGAGAACATTTCCTGGCTTTGAAAATTTTATACTGAACATAACCGAGGCACATGTGGTGACAGGTCTCTTTATAGGAGGATTAGTACCATGTCTGCTTGCCTCCCGGACGATGACAGCGGTAGGAGATGCGGCATTTGATATGATAAACGAAATCAGGAGACAGTTCAGGGAAATTCCAGGAATATTAGAGGGAACAACTCCTCCGGACACCAACAGATGTGTGGAAATAGCTACCAAAGGAGCACTGAGAAGGATGATTGTTCCAGGTTGCTCTGCAGTTATAGCACCGATTTTAGTTGGTGTCTTCATTGGTCCCGAAGCCTTGGGTGGTTTTCTGGCAGGGGCAACACTTGTGGGTGTGGTTCTTGGTCTTTTTATGTCCAATGCCGGTGGTGCCTGGGATAATGGAAAGAAATATATAGAGAAAGGTAACTTTGGCGGCAAAGGTTCCGACGCACATAAGGCAGGTATCGTAGGTGATACTGTTGGTGATCCCTTCAAGGACACATCCGGACCATCCATGAACATCCTGATAAAGTTGATGTCGGTTGTTTCGCTGGTCACTGCTCCGGCTATCGTCACTCTCTATAAATTAATCTACTAATTCACTAACGTAGTAAAAAGGGGGCTGGATTAAATCCAGCCCCCTTTTTTTATCTATCAATTGGTAATTAGACAGGCAGTCAGTATTCTGGCTTCTGACTCCTGAATACGTGAGTGCTTAAAAAGTCTTGACAGGATAACCAAAAATATTTAGCCTCAGTCGTAGGTTGGGTTGAGGAACGAAACCCAACAAAAAAATTGAAAGGGGCTATATTGTGGGATTCAGATGTGGCATTATTGGGCTCCCCAATGTTGGTAAATCCACCATTTTCAATGCACTCACCGCCGCCGGTGCCGAGGTGGCAAATTATCCCTTCTGTACAATTAATCCCAACGTGGGAATAGTCCGTGTTCCTGATGAAAGACTTGAAAAAATAGCAGAGATTATCAAACCACCGAAGACAACCTATACTACCATGGAGTTTTTTGATATCGCCGGTCTCGTGAAAGGGGCCAGCAGGGGAGAAGGTCTGGGAAACAAATTCCTCGGACATATAAGAGAAGTAGATGCGATCATTCATATCGTGCGTTGCTTTGATGACCCGAACGTTGCTCATATGGATGGCTTTATAGATCCAGCACGTGATATCGAGATTGTAAATACAGAGTTGATACTGGCGGATCTTGAAACTGTGGAGAGAAGAATTGCAAAAACTGAAAGACTGGCGAAAGCGGGAGATAAGGCCTCACGTGAAGAACTGAACCTTTGTTACCATATCCGGGATTCCTTAGGTAAAGGTATCGCTGCAAGAAATATTGATCTTGATGAAAAACAGAAAAAAACTTGCAAAGAACTTTACCTTCTAACTGCAAAAAAGACAATGTATGTCGCCAATGTCAACGAGGAAGTCCTAAAAGGGGAGAAAGACTATACAAGGAAAGTTGAGGATATTGCCGAAAAAGAAGGCTCAAAAGTAATCGTAATATGTGGTGACATGGAGGCAGAAATAGCAGAACTTGAAGAAAATGAAAGAAAAGAATTCCTTGCCGATCTCGGACTTGAGGAATCAGGGCTTCGAAAATTGATCAGGGAAGGTTATGATCTCCTCGAACTGATTACCTTTTATACCACGGTTGGACCCGAACTTCGAGCATGGACGATTACCAGGGGTACAATGGCACCTGTAGCAGCTGGAAAAATTCATTCCGACATGGAACGAGGGTTCATCAGAGCAGAAATCATTAATTATGATGATTTTATTAAGGTTGGCAATCTATCAGCAGCAAAAGATAAAGGACTTCTACGCTCTGAGGGAAAGGATTATATCATCTTGGATGGTGACATCGTTTATTTCAGATTTAACGTTTGACGGCTTCGCAAAAAGTCAAGTTAACAACAAAAAATGGTGGATGGAAAGGAGGGAACCTTAAAAACCATCCACCATAATATAAAGACTGAGAAGATAACAAGTGCCATTCCTCTCCTCAGATTGCCCTCAAGGGGGTCGGTGGGTGGAAAGGAGGGAACAAAAACCATCCACCGTACATAAAAACCTAAAGACCTTTTTACTTATTCATTATCCTCGTTAGATAGAGGAAATTCAGTAAGAAAAAAGTCAGTATTTTTATCGATTTTCACTTTCCCCTTAGTCCGTTCAATTATCTCTTCCTCTTTAACCTTTTCAGCTATACTACTATTTTGCGTTGAAAGGAAAAAAGCGGATTCCGGACTCTCGTTAGCTTTCTCACGCAGTATATTTTCATCAATACTATTATCAGCAGGCTTTACGCGATTTCTCTCATCCTTTTTCATTAAAATTTATTACTATAATAATAACAGCTTCATAAAAAGTCCAAATTCTGCGTTGTACTTCATTCCTCAATATTTACGCACTTTGAATTTAAAGCTTTTTACTTTGCCGTAGAGTGTTGACTTTTTACGAGACTGTCAATAATCACACAAAAAGTGAGTAATGTACCCTTATCAAATCAGCAACCGCTTCTCAAACTATAGAGACCTTTGAGTATTTTTCCTCTTAGAAAACCTCTAAGTATTTATAATGGATTCAAGGGTTATATTTACACTCAAAGGTCTCTATTCGCGTTACTGGTGTTTATTATCTACAATAATAATGCCAATCCGTTACTTATTCTCCATTATTATACCTACTCTGTCATGTCTTCCTAAAACTGTAATACAAATCAAAGTGTTACAAAACAACCCATTGATGATTCACACAAAAGTTTTTACTGGGTTTAATAGAAATTAAGACAAATCCGGTGAGATTAAAGATTATATTGTGCGATAATCGCACTGAGAATTCTGGTAACTTAAGAAGAACTTTTTGTAGTCTGACTTGCAGGGCTGTGCATAAAAGGAACGTATAGTGCGAAATAAGCACGCCAACTTTCCAACATCAAATTACTCAATATTTTCACTAAGTTTTTTAAGTTCACGAATAAGCGAGTACCGCGAAATACCTAAAAGTTTTGCGGCGGCTGTCTTGTTTCCTCCACTCAGTTCGAGTGTCTTTGAAAGTATTTTTTCTTTAATTTTTCCTGTTAATCTACCAACAGTCAGCCTGTAATCCATACCTTCATGGAAAGGCATGGGAAGGAATTCACCAACCTGCATTGTGAGATCATGCTGAGCTGCAACCTTGATCTCGGCAGGAAGATTTCCGACTTCAATAACTGCACCCACGTCTTGAAGTATCATGACGCGCTCAACGATATTTTTCAGCTCACGCACATTCCCCGGCCAGGAATACTTTTCAAGAATACTCTCACATTCTCTACTAACCCTCCTTACCTTCTTGTTGAATTTCTTATTGAACTGGTCAACATAGTATTGCGTCAGAAGAATTATATCGCCATCTCTTTCCCTCAGAGGGGGTATAATTATCGGAACGACACTTATCCTGTAGAAAAGATCTTCTCGAAATGAACCCTCGGCTACCATGCTGGAGAGATTTCTGTTTGTCGAAAAAATAAATCGCACATTAATTGGAATTTTTTCCATTCCACCCAGTCTTCGGATGTGGTTATCCTCCAACACTCTCAATAACTTCGCCTGAAGAGGGGAACTCATTTCCCCCACCTCGTCTAAAAGTAAAGTCCCCCCATTCGCATGTTCCAGAAGTCCAATTTTTCTCTTTCTGGCATCCGTAAAGGCACCCGCCTCGTATCCAAACAGTTCACTCTCCAATAGAGTCCCTGGTATGGCAGCACAATTCACATCAACAAATGGTTTCGAACTTCTGCCACTATGCCTGTGAATAGCCCGGGCAATCAATTCCTTTCCTGTACCGCTTTCTCCCTGTATTAATATACTTGTGTCGTGTTTGGCAACTTCCTGAATAACATGGAAGATACGAAGCATCTTTTTTGATTTGCCCAGAATATCCTGGAAACCTAAAAGTACATCTTCCCTCTCCTTCAGTTTTTTAACCTCTGTTTTAAGTGATTCGGCCTCAAGGGAGAGCATCGAATGCATAATCGCATTATCATAGGAAATAGCGGCATTCTTAACCAGTATATCCAATATATTTATCTGATCCCGCGAATAGTTCCCCTGTTCTTTCCCCAGATATAAAGCACCTTTAAATTTATCTTTTATTTTCATAGGAAAGACTATTTCTGAAGGATATCCGTCAAATAAATGTGTGGTGCTATTAGTAGAATAGGAGGAAGGTCGTCGAATCTCAATTGTACCGGTATCCAAAGCCTCCTTAATGATACCCCCCTCTATTTTTTCGTTATATTCGTTCTCTTCGTTTATACAAACCTTCTTTCCATCATTAATAAAACATCTCTTCTTTTTCAGGTCTAAAAAATATATAAGCGCTCTATCTGCGCTACTTATTCTTAACGCATTCCTCATAAGAACCGCATGCATTTTATCTAAGGCGTAGTCAGAACTCAGTTCTGAAACAGCTTGCTGCAATACCAGTAGTTCACGTATTTTTTCCCGGTCATTCTCAAATAACATTCTCGTATGTAGAACCAGGCTTATCTGATTTGTAAAAGTACGAAGAATATTTATCTCCTCCTGCGAAAATTTCCATTTTTTCATGCGCCATAAGGCAATAATACCCATTATATTATCATCTACCTTGAGTGCATCGCAGAAGGTCGACCCTCTCTTGTAGAATTTTGTTAACTTCCGGTCGGTTTCAGTCACCCTGGGATCAGTTTCAACATCGTCAAGAATAATACAGTGACCGAATTTTGCCACCCTTGTTTCAAGGCAATCGTGCTTTTTAAGATTCAGCTGCTTGGAAAAAGCTCTCCTTCCTTCTTCAGGGCTGTAGTTTTTCACCACTTTTGTTATTAAATTTTCCTTCGTATCATCAAAAAGACAGATTATGCCACGATCAAATTGCATTGTGTCCACGACTTCGTCTAAAATTCTTTTAAGGATATCATCAATGTGTGATGGCGAAGTGAGAAAAGAGCTAATTCTATGGACACTTTCAAGAAGTTTATCTTTATCAGGTAAGTATTGAAAAGTGGCATGTATTGTCTGTGCTGTTTCTTTCATTTAAGAAAATAACCTTTCTGAAATTGTTTGATCAATAATCTCGTAAAAAGCCACGAAAAGCCTCATAATTCTTTTAATATGATACTCAGCACCGTAGTTAACTTAATGGTATCTTCATCAGCTTTCCTAAGCCTTGAGCTTACTATTCTAGACAGGTTCAGTAATACCCTGTATCCCAGTTCGTAATCTTCCCCGGCAAGTCTTAGAAAGTCATCTTTTTTTATCTCATATAAAACACAGTCAGTAACCGCCCTGACAGTGGCTGTTCGTCTGCATTCTTCCAAGAGGGTGATCTCGCCAAATACTGCATGTTGTCCAACGTTTAACTTTGTAAACACTTTGTCTTTACCTGTTATTTTATTATCCATTCCCTCGATTATGAGACTCTTGGCTACCTCCACAGTCCCCTCCAGCATTATATGCATCGTGTCCCCAACTTCTCCCTCTTTTATTATTATATCATTCTCCGAAAAAAGGACCTTTTTAGAAATACTCAGAAGATTTCTTATCTGTTCCACCGTAAGGTCTTTAAAAAGGGCTGTTTCTTTCAGGATGGAAATATCTCTTTCCAATAGCTCACCTCTTTATCCAAGGGTGGTTATCCTAACTCAGGATAACTGCATAGTCATCCCCTCCTATGATGTGTTTATCATCCGGATTTACTACAACCATCGCCTCATCATCCCTAAGAAAAACATCTTTTTTCGATTCCTTAAGTTTTTCCCTGATAAAAGTATCAATAACAGATGTGTCATCCGATAACAAGTTTTCCAGTCTCATGGCTTTCTTCTCTTTCAACAAACCGATGAGGATTGCATGTTCCTTCTCCCGGTAGAATTTTGACAGTTCTTCAAATGTCTTGCCGATAAAATTACGGGGAATACCCGCTCTCCGTAAGTTGTTTTTATCACTCAGTGATAGGATACTGGAAAAAACCCCGGGAAGACCCGGTGAGCTTACCGCAGAGGCAAGGAGACTTCCTATATTTTCTCCTCTTACAATGATCTCGTCCACATTGGCCCTTTTCAGATGTTGCTTGTTTTCAATGTCGAGAAGCTCGGCTATTGTCTTTATATGGGGTGCAATCGATTTTACAGTCAGAGCTGCCAGGATCGTTCTTTCATCAGCCCTCTCCGCAGTGTGGGAGCCGGAAAGATCAGCCATTATCACAGCAAATTTTGCCTTCTGAATATTGGCCCTCAACAGGGTATCTTCATAGACATAATTTCCCCTGAGAAACTTCAGGTTATGTTCATCATATTTTAGTTTTAAGGTATCTACCTCATCAATCGGAAGTTCATTAATAAAAACGACGAGGTTATTCTGCGCAGAACCATAAACAGTGAGACCTGTAAGAACTTCCTCGGTATTTTCATTCCAACCGCATATTACTATGTGGTCTTTATCTTTTATTGTTTCCAAACCCTTTCCCTCCTTAATCTTTTGTTCCACAAAAACAGAGGCAATGGTTGCCGTAAGCAAAGACACTAAAATAACACCGGAAATCATCAGGAGAAATGCCACAGCCCTTCCCGCATCTGACACCGGAATTTTGTCACCATATCCAACCGTACATATGGTCACAACAGCCCACCAGATTCCATCCCACACGGAGTGAATCGAAGAATCCACCCTGGCATGTTCGAGACAATATATACCAACGGAACACAAAAATATAACACTTATTATCATGGCTGCAATCAGAAAAAAACGTTCTCTACGCAGCGTACTGATAATTTTTTTAAACCCTAAAGACTGCATATTGACTTAACTTTTAAGAGATTGAGTGCCACTATGGGGACAGATTTCAAATCTGTCCCCATAAACTATCTTTTATCATATTCAAAAAACTGCATGGAGAAGGTAGCCCTTCCCTGTGTGGCGGATCGAAGGTTAGTGGAGTATCCAAACATTTTTTCCAGAGGCACCTTTGCCCTTATCTCGCTGACGGGCCCTCTGCTATTTATGGATTCAATCTCACCCTTCCTGGAATTGATGTCCCCGATGACTTCCCCCGTGAATTCACTCGGTGCAATAATATCAACCTTCATAATAGGCTCGAGAAGTATAGGTTCCGCTTGCAGGCATCCCTCCCTGAAAGCAGATGAAGCAGCCACCTTATAACCGAGTCCCGAAGATTCACTCTCCTTATAAGATCCACCAATGATTCTGATCTTAACATCCAAAACAGGATAGCCCGCTACAACACCGCTCAGGATAGCCTCCCGGATGCCCTCAACTATTGCAGCATGAAACTCGTCAGGAATCAATTTTCCATCTATTTCTTCGGCCACCTCGATACCTCCTCCACGCTCTTTAGGTTCCAGGCACAACCGGACATGACCAAAATGTTTCCTCTCTCCAAGCTCCTTCTCAAATCTCCCTTCTACTTCCACTGCTTTCTCTATTGTTTCCCTATATACAACCCTGGGTCTGCCTACGTTAACATGAGCATTAAATTCCCTTATCAACCTGTCAATGAATACTTCCAAGTGTAGTTCTCCCATGCCTGAAATGACGGTCTGGGCAGTTTCATCCACATATTTTACCCTGATGGTGGGGTCTTCCTCCATAAGCTTACTCAGAGCAACTGTCAGCTTTTCCTGGTCTGCCGGTGTCTTGGCCTCAATCGCCTGAGTAATTACCGGTTCATAGAATTCTATAGGTTCTAAAATAACAGGATGGGATTCGTCGCAGATGGTATCCCCTGTGGTAGTATCTTTCAAACCCACGATAGCAATTATGTCACCTGCCCTCGCCTCCTGCACTCTCTCCCTCTTGTTAGCATGCATTTTAAGGAGTCGAGCGATTCTTTCTTTCTTCCCCTTAATCGCATTGTAGATATCCTTACCAGATTCGATCTTACCTGAATAGATTCTCATATAGGTCATCTTTCTTCCAGCATCCATCATGACCTTGAATGCGAGGGCGGAAAGGTATTCTTCATCGCTATTATACCTCTTCTCCTTCTTTCTGGTAAGAGGATTGATACCAACAACAGGGGGGATATCTACCGGAGATGGGAGAAAGTCAACAACCGCATCAAGAATGGGCTGAATTCCTTTATTTCGCAATGCCGCGCCACACATAACGGGTACAACCTTTAAAGAAATAGTTGCCCTCCTGATAGCATCCGTGATTTCCCTTTCAGAAATATCCATCCCCTCCAGATACTTTTCAGCAATACTGTCATCCACCTCCGCCATAGTTTCTATAAGCTTTTCCCTGTGTTGCTCCGCCTCAGAAAGAAGATCAGAGGGAATATCTGAAAGTTCAAAAGACAATCCCATGGTATTATCGTTCCAGGTGACAACCTTTCGATCTATCAAGTCTATCACGCCACTAAATTGCTCCTCCTGACCTACCGGTATCTGTATCACCAGTGGAACAGAGTTGAATCTCTTCCCCATCATACGGATAGCTCTAAAAAAATCGGCTCCTACCCTATCCATCTTATTGATAAAAGCTACCTTTGGCACACCATATTTATCTGCCTGATGCCAGACGGTTTCCGACTGGGGTTCCACCCCCCCAACCGCACAAAAGACAACCACCGCTCCATCCAGTATCCTCAGGCATCGTTCTACTTCTATGGTGAAATCAACATGACCCGGCGTGTCTATAATATGTATCTCATGATTTTTCCAGTTACAGGTGGTAACCGCTGAAGTGATGGTTATTCCCCTTTCCTGCTCCTGAGGCATCCAATCCATTACGGCTTCACCGTTGTGAACCTCGCCTATTCTGTGAGATTTCCCTGTATAGAAAAGAATTCTTTCCGTAACGGTGGTTTTTCCTGCATCTATATGGGCAATTATGCCGATGTTTCTTGTTCTTTGGAATCTGGTCCTTGATGACATTCCCGGTTTCATCCCCCCACAGGTCCCTGCGTTATCAATTCTCTGTTAAGGATAAAGGAACGCCTTGTGTCAATATGTCCTTTTATCGTCCTCAACTTCTTCCCTTCTATCAATATTCTCACACTTTTAACACTGGGAATATTAGATATAAGGGTGTTGGTAAGGGAATATATCGTCGCCATTTCACTGGTACTTCCTCCCGGATGAAGTTCAACAAGATTTTTGTCGAAGCTGACATAAGCGGTTCCACCCTTTTCTATTCTAACACTTCGAAGTTGAACACCTTCAGGGAATGTATTCACCAAGCCGGTTTTGGAACCTTCCATCAATGCCCTCACCAGTTCTTCAGCCTGATCATTTATTTTTCTTTTTTTTGAAATATATCTCTTCTCAGGTGACAAAAATCGCTCGTTCAAATCTGAAAAGTAAAGCACTACTTTCTGTTTCTCCTTTTTCTTTGAAGTAAACCCCTTTCCGGTGGTTGGTGGGTATACAGAATCAAAAAGAGTAACAAAGAAAAAAAAGAGGAAACCTACAACTACTGTAATAATCATGGAAAGGAAGAATAATTTAATATTCTTCTTTCTTTTTTTTGACTTTATTGCGTCGGTTCTCCTTTTTCTCTTTGTAGCCATAATCAGTTAAACTCCTTTACATATTATTTTTCAACCGCTCCAAGGTCTTCTTTTGCCTTTTTCCCAAACTCTGACTTCGGTGCCAACCTGATGACAGTCCTAAACTCTTCTATTGCCTCTTCCCTATTTTTCTGTTTGATATAACATCTCCCCAACCAGTAATGAGATTCAGCAAGTGATGGGGCGATCTCCAATGACTTCTTAAAGTGACTCACAGACTTATCAACATCCCCCAGCTCGAAATTGACTATTCCCATATTTCTTTCTATTAGGGGAAGAAGTATTGTATTTGGTTCCCTCTTCACCGCTCCATTATACTTAGCTAACGCTGTCCTATAATCACCTTTCTTGTAATAAGCCCATCCCATATTATATAGAGCCGCTGCGGGGGTTGCGTAAAGGATATTCGAGAGAGCCCTATTAAATTCCCTTATCGCCTCATCCCAAAGACCCATATTAAGGTAAATAGTACCAAGCCAGGTGTGTGCCTCAGAATAATCCGGTTTTAAATCCACCGCTTTTTTTAATTCTGCTATTGCTTTTTTTATAAGCCCCTTCCCATGGTAAGATATTCCAAGATAATAGCGAATCTCAGGATTTTCCGGGCTACATTTCTCCGCTTCAAGGAGCTCCTTAAGGGCATCAGTGTACTGCCCTGACTTAATATAGGCAATTCCAACGTCAAGATGGGCACTCGCCCGCTCTTTTTTCCAACCACTGGTTGCACATCCTGTCATTCCACAGAGAAAAAATAAAATAACCATCACAACTACTATGTTTGCTTTTTTCATAGTCACCTCTTCGTTTCTAAAAATAAATAATATTTCGCTTCAACTGTAGCGAGGGCATTAGCCACGCTCAATATATGGCAGCCCAAAAGCGTTATACTACTCATTATTTCCATTTATCCACCAGTCACTTTTATCCTTGAACCACCACTCGGTCGAATCTGTCTCAGTTATGGCGTCAGCTATCTTCTTCGCGGTACCGGTAAAGAGTCTTTTTACAGCAAAAGTTATCCATTCCTCACTGTACTTGTTTCCCAGGTCTCCACACTCCTTGAGCTGAAAAATCAAAGAGAGCTGATCAGCATCATGAGCAATGAGTGACTCCTTCGTCTTTTTTCCGTTAAATTCATCTATGACTGATTTTATATCATCCCCAAAGAAGAGCGTTTCAGTAAGTTCACTGACCGCTTTATCTTCATCGACTGTTACATATTTTTTGTAGACATAATTCATATCTCCTGTTCTTGCCTCAGGAAGATCATGAATAAGACACATCTTGAGAACCTTCAACTCATCAACTTCGCTTTCCAACCTGCACAAGGTATATCCTATAAACATTGTCTTCAGTGTATGTTCCGCAACGGACTCACAACCGGTACCTAAAAACTGAAAACCCGTCCTCGGGGTTCTCTTCAACATACCTACTTCAAATAAAAAGTTTACGATATTTTTCATCTCAATCCCTTTTTAGTATCTTAATCCTGTTTCCCATCATGTCGGAGAGTTTTTTCATCTCAAGCTGGAGTGATGCAATCCCCTCAGGTTTCATGGAAACCAATTTATCAAGACGTCCCTTCCAGTGCTCCAAAACAGATATCTCGTTTTCCTTTATTTTCTTTTCAAATTGTCTCTGATACTCTTTTATAAATTCCGCATCCTTATTCATAAAAACCATTTTAGTTTTACCCTCCTCTACCCGGCAGTAAAAACCTTCAATCCAGCACAGATATCATCGTAGAGTTAGTATTGCATAAAACAGATAATTACATCATCCAAGTCCTATCTTGCAACAAAAACTAAATTACTCAATTATTTTTCTGTTCCAAATATTAAAGACAGAAGTTCTCATTATTGAGAACCTTAAAAAGGCGGCCACCCTCGTAAGGAGAGGAAATAAACGCCTCTCAAAACGAGAGTTAATCTATCAGAAGTAAACCCATTTATCAACAAACTTAAAAATATCTAAAAATGATCAACTACATCCATAGAGCGGAGCCAAACATTTCTTCTCAATCTACTTTATTCCTCTTTACAAAAAGGAAATTTAAAGATAATTATACAAATCTTTTATGGTTCCTGGTCATACGCAGACCATGTTAGATTTGACTTTTAAAGATAACTTAGATAAGCTATTTGGATATGACAAAACTTAAATATTGAAAATGTATAGCGGGCGCATTCCCCGCAGCAAGTTTTCGGAGCTTCAATATTTTAAAAGAAGGAAAATCTATGGTTTTCCACAACTCATCAGTGTGTTTCAAAATCTTCCTTTTCCTGTTGATTCTTACCCTCCCATCCGATGCCCTGTGTGCAAGAGAGGACACAGCGTATCTTTCACTTAGAAAGACCGCCGTTTCAAAAGGAAAAACCCATACGTACATTGTGAAAAAAGGGGATACTGTATCAAATATCATCTGGATTAAATTAGGGGCAAAACACAAAGACGTCTACAGGATATTGAAAATTGTGAAACGCCTCAATCCGAAAATAAAGAACATAAACACAATATATCCCGGACAAGCATTACTCCTTCCCGGAAAAGACATACTGGAAACCATGAAGAGGGGTAAATCCGCAATCGGCAAAGGATTTGTGGGTGGAACCACCAAAGTGAAAGCAAAACCTTTCATACCAAGAAAGAATTACCTGCCCGTGATCAGGCATGTTATAAACCGGTTGGATGGATCTGTTACAACAGCCGGAAATTATTACATTCCCATCCCCCCAGCGGGACAGGTAACCGTTAGCTGTTCTATGGTACCGGTTGTTGAGCTAGACGACGGGAGTAAAATTTTACTCGATTTTACCAGCCGAATACCCGAAGATTTCAAGAAGATGATTGAATCAACCTGGAAAAATTACTCCATTGTCAGAAGCACTAAGGGGCTATTCTTTCTCATTGAAAAGATAATAAGCAAATCAAAGGCATACTCCTTCGGGAAATTTGGCAAATATTTAGAAATAGGGGAAAACCCCAAAATCGAAATACTGCTTGACTGGATGATATCAAGCAAAATATCTGCTGATGGGAAACAATATCTTCACGGATTGAACGTTGTCAAAGACCGCTCACAGCTATTGCCACGATCGATAAAAAAATACGCCAAAAAAAACGGTCTGACAATCACAGAAATCATAACAGGATCCGGGTTAGCAAGTACAACAGATGAGAACTATCCTGACCCCTACTTTTGCACAATAAACTCCATCACAAACAGAGAACTGGCAAACTCCTTACTCACAACCCTGGGATACACACCAACAAAAAACGTTGAGGTCAAGATATTCGAATCAACCAGGGATGGTTTTGACATGTCGGTAAAAGCCGATCTGCTATTTAAGATTAAAGATGAAAATGTTATCATAAATTTCAGAAAATTATCCCAACAATTCACAAACATATTCAGAAAAAGGGGAACCAGAATCATTTTCATATCTGAAAGAGAACAGAAAAAAACGGTCGTTCAAAAGGTGCTCTATGCTATGAACATCCCCTTTTCATCAAACGATTTCAAATTTTCAATTCCTGAAAGGGCATCTAAACCAAGAATGACCATCCACCTTCCCGCCACAAAGATAGTGAGAAACAAGAGTTTTATTTATATTGCCGATTTTGACATGGATCGTGAAATCTATAGATTACTTAATAGAAAGTGGGGGGTGAACTTAGTTAAATATTGAAAGTAAAATCAATAGCACTTTTTTCAGGGGGTCTTGACAGTATACTTGCTGTAAAGGTAATACAGGAACAGGGAATTGATGTTCTGGGTATAACCTTTGAAACCCCCTTTTTCAATGCCAAAAAGTCTGTAGAAATATCAAAAGGGATAGGTATCTCCATACTCACTATAAACATCACAGAAGAACATCTTGCCATGCTCAAGGCGCCAAGGTATGGATACGGCCGGAATATGAACCCCTGTATAGATTGCCATACTTTGATGCTTAATATAGCCGGAAGAAAAATGGAAGAGTTGGGGGCAGATTTTCTATTTACGGGAGAAATATTGGGACAGCGCCCCATGTCACAGGGAAAACAATCTCTCCACATAGTAGCAAAAAACTCAGGGTATGGTGGCTATATCCTGCGCCCACTGAGTGCGAGTCTCCTCCCCGCAACGATACCGGAAATCGAAGGAAAGGTTGACCGGGAAAAGCTTTTTAATATTCAGGGAAAAAGTCGAAAACGGCAGATAGAAATGGCCAAAAAATACGGAATAACAGACTATTCAACCCCTGCCGGAGGATGTCTGCTCACTGATCCGATGTTTTCGAAAAGACTAAAAGACCTGTTTGAACATCGGAAAGATTTCAAGATCAGAGATATAGAGCTTCTAAAATATGGAAGACACATCAGACTAAACGAGAAAACCAAGATAATCGTCGGAAGAAACAGGAGTGATAACACAGCCATCCAGAATTTTTCAGAGGACGAAGATACCGTTATTACCATGAAGGGCTTTCCGGGGCCGACAGTCCTGATACCTCACGGGTGTGACGACAAAACCCTTGATCGTGCGGCCGCAATATGCGCCCTTTACAGTGACGCACCAGACAGCGAAGAAGTCGAAGCCGGATGCGAAATCGGAACGACCGTCAAGCCAATCTCAACAACAGCAGCCAAAAGAGAAGATGTGAAAGAATTGATTATTTAAGACAACCCCTTTAGCCTTTAGCCTTTAGCCTTTAGCCTGTTTTTATAACGGCATATGTTGCTCTCTCAAGAGACCATTTACTGTCTTAACCGGATTAAAGGTTTCAATCGGCACTTCCACAAAAATGGTGTTCCAAAGGGCCATGGAACCGTTCCATAAACCAGGAAGTTCTAGTGCCCTCAGATCCCTACCCTCCTCAGATTTTTGTGTAATGGAAATGGCCTTCCTGTTAACAAACCTACTCAAATCAAATCTTTCTGATCTGTAGTCCCTGACCCCACATACCAGATCAACCGGATTAAAATGGGTGGCCGATCTCCAGATGGTCTCCTGACGCTCTGATCTCAGGTCTACCTGAATTTCCTCTACAATCTGTAGTGACTGTGTTCCATCTTCTTCCTCCACCCAGAAGGGTCCTCCACCGGGCTCCCCCACATTCTTCACCATACCGCATACTCTGAGCGGGCGGTTCAACCTGTCAACAATAAAATTTCTCCTTTCGACATCGGAAACCACATCAAATCCCGGCGGGAAAACAATATTGAGTCTCTCTTCGCAAAAACTTGTTGCCTTTGATAGAAACTTTTCATCCATTTCTTCAGAAGACATCAGTCGCAAATACTCAAATATCTCTTCCTGAAGCCTCACAAGATAGCCCCCCAGGATCTTTTTATATCGGACAGTTATTCCTTTTAACCTATCAGGAACGACGTTATCTATATTCTTTAAAAATATAATATCTCCATTGATGGCGTTAAGGTTTTCCAGGAGTGCTCCGTGTCCACCCGGCCTGAAAACAAGCATCCCCCTGCTATCTCGAAAGGGACGGTTCTCCATATCCACAGCAATAGTATTGGTTGATGCAAGCTGTGTGGAAAGACGGAAATCAAACCTTACGTTATAGCGAGCTTCATAATATTTTCTTACACGGGAAAAATAATCTTCTACATCCGACCTGTGTTCTTCAGAAACTGTACAGTGAATCCGGCAGATGCCCTCTGCATTCCGGACATACAGGGCCGCTTCAACCATATGCTCCTCAAGGGGAGTACGATTGCAATCATGATAAGCATGAAATTTAAGGAGCGCCTTGGGAAGATGAACATAATTCAAACCGCTCCCGGTCAGAATATATTCCAATACCTTTGAAAACTCCCCGTTTCTTATCAATTCATCGATATCATAACCTTCACCTGAGATAATCTCCTTCAAGTCATTGTAGAAGGCAAATCTGTTAATATCTACAGCAAAGTTTGCCGCCATTTCAGGGTTTGTATCAAGACTTCTCTCTTCATAATATCTGTACCAATCTCTGAACATCCGACTGGCAGCCCCCGAAGCAGGTACAAATTTCAGCATCCTGGCCTTCCCGGCCGCCTCATCATGAATGGCCATCAATTCCTCACTTTCCTCCTCCGAAATAACCACAATGCCATCACTAACCGTACAGGGTCTGTTCAATCTCGCTACAGGAGCACCACTCTTGAAGGTCTCAAGTTGAGCCAGTACCTTCTCTTCAGTCAAGCCCTCCGCCTCGATCCTTCTTATATCCTCATCGGTAAAAATCGATTCTGTCATTCGGATACCCTCCCTGTAAGCGTTTCTTTTCTTTTGACAATAGCCTGATTTTACAGTTTAATGCCTTTTGATTATCAAATAACTAATAATAGAAATATACCACTATGGTACAATTTATAACAGAAATTATTGGAAAGGAAGTACCTCAAGATCCGAGAATTGAAGAACTGAAATATTGGTGTGGCGAATTTCACCGTTTAAATCTTGCCCCTCCTTATAAGGGCGGCTCCTTAGGAAACTTAAGTTTCAGATTGAAAACTGATGAAGACCCCTTCATTATCACAGGTTCAAGGGTTGGTCTGAAAGACAAATTACCAGATGATTGTTTCGTAACCGTGCATTCATGTGATTTAGAGGAAGGTATTGTTTTCGCGCGTGGCATGAAAGAACCTTCCTCAGAAAGCAGGTTACATTTTGCAATCTATAACCGGAGAAAAGATGTCAATGCAATTTTTCACGGTCACTCAGAGGAGATTTTAGCCTGCTCGGACAAACTGAAAATACCGCAAACAAAACAAAAAGCGCCACATGGAAGTATAGAACTGGTTCAAAGCGTTTTGGAAATACTGGACGATGAATTTTTTCTGGTTATGAAAGATCACGGTTTTATCTCCCTCGGCAAAACGATGAAAGGGGCTGGGGAACATACTTTAGAAATGTATAAAATGTCTCTATGAATCTGAGAATATCTATGATAAGTAAAATCAAGCAGAAAGATGAAGATTAAAAAGGATAATTTAAAAAAAAGAAAAAATCACCCGCCTGCTCCAGCGTCAAAAAATTCTTCTTCCCCAATAAAGGCTGATGGTTATGGGGTTATGAAAAGATTCTTAGACTGGTTAGCCAAGGGGGCCGAGAAGATGAATAAAAACGGATCCTTCTGTCCCACATGAAGAATCCGGCGTTAGCTCCTTCCAGTGTGGCAGGATAAAAATCTTTGCATAACAATAATATTATTTTGTATCCTATTTACCTTCCATGATAGGAAATCAAGATATCCTTATAGCCGGAATCTGCATAACCCATGATCTACCTCTGATGACAAGAAATACGGAACACTTTTCCAGAATCCCGCGTCTTAAGCTGTTCGTATAGTAGTCAACATTCTCTTGACAAAATAATACAACGTGGTTACAATAACCATAATTGAAGGTAATCACAATAACTACATTATTGAGGTTCTTATGCAATCGATAAGCGTCGGCATTCGGGATGCAAAGATTCACTTGAGTAAATTTCTCAAGATGGTACAAAAAGGAGGCGAGATCATTTTGACGGATCGTGGGCGGCCGGTTGGAAAAATTGTACCTATTCAAAAAAAAGAGCTTTCTTTGTCGGAACGCATCAAGCACCTAGAAGATCAAGGTTTGCTGGAAACCCGCACGGAAAAAGGCGGGAAGAAAGTACCTGCTCCCATTCCTGTTCCAGATGATATAGCCCAAAGATTCCTGAGAGAGGACAGGGAAAATGGATGATAATTTTCGGGTTATCTATTGGGACACCTCTGCCATTTTGTCAGTTCTGTTCAAAGATAGGTACAGCAATACAGCACAGAAGTGGGTACATGAAGAAGGAGTCCATTTTATCTCCACGCTTGCCTACGCCGAAGCATGCGCTGTAATTGCCCGAATGCAACGAGAAAAGGTTTTTGCCGACATTCTAACACAGGCATCTTTCGAAACACTTTATGAAGGTCCCTGGCGCCGACTGGCCGCTTGGCCTGAATGGATAATTGTTCAGTCTCTATCCGCAAAATGGTCCCTGCGCGGAGCAGACCTGTGGCACCTTTCCACAGCAAAAAGTATTCAAAAGGAAATCCCGGAGTTGTTCCTATTGACCTTTGATGCCCGACTTCAGAAAGCAGCCAAAGGTGAAGGTCTGGTCAGCACAATCAAATAACTGAGGGCATCGGCCCCTGCAATATTTTTCCTCGGACATAAATCTTGACTTTTCGCATTTTACGCATATAATATACGTAAGATGGTGGAGGTATTGTTATGAAAACAGCAACCGTAGGAGAAGTTCAAAAGAATTTCTCCGGAGTTCTCAGGAGCATAAAAGCCGGCGAAGAGATTACCATTACAAAAAGGGGCAAACCCGTAGCAAAGATAACGGCGCTTGGCCCCAGAAGCGAAATCGAATGGCCTGATTTTTCCAATGAAGCGGTTGAGCTTAAAGGCAAATCTCTAAGCGACATAATTATTGAAGAAAGAGAGGAACGGTTTTAGATGCTTTACGTTGATACAAGCATAATCGTAAAGCTCTATGTCAAAGAAGAGTATTCACTGGATGCCTCAAACAGGATCATAGAGAATAATGAAGCTATTCCTCTGACAGGTTTTCATGACCTGGAATTTACCAATGCAATCAACCTGAAACTTTTCAGGAAAGAAATAACAGAGGACGAAGCCGGTTATATAATATCAAAATTTCATGAACACGAAAGCAAGGGCGTTTACTATCGTCCGCAATTAAGCTGGGCCGAAACATTTAGATATGCCGTCGATCTGTCAGGAAATCATACCGGAAATACAGGATCACGATCCCTGGATATTTTGCATGTCGCCTCAGCTTTATCAATAAAAGCAGACAGGTTTTTAACTATTGATACACGCCAGTCAAAACTGGCTTCCCTTGCCGGGTTAAAAATAATAAAAGTGGATGAATCTTATGCTTGAATTCGGCGCAAATTCAGATTGTAGGTTGGGTTGAGAAACGAAACCCAACAAAACGACTGACCCGAATAAGAGCAATCGAAAAGGAAATAATATGAATCAAAAGAATATCAGGATCATAAAAGAGTTAAAGGAAAAACTGCAAAGGAAATTTAACTTCGTATCAGAGTTAATATTGTTTGGTTCTCAGGCAACAGAAAACGCCGCTGAATTTTCAGACTACGACATACTTATCATCGTAAGCCATCCCCTTTCCTGGCAGCAGCAAAGGGAGATTGTCGATGACGTATATTTCAAGGTCTTGAATCAGCAAAGTAGGTTGGGTTGTCGAATATCCCCCTCTGTCGGGAGGAACGAAACCCAACAATACCAAGGGCTGAATCGAATGAATAGATGACTGACCCTCACGGAGGAAAGACAATGAAAACAAAAATGACCATGATTTATTGGAAATCCGATAAATTTTGGCTGGGTAAACTCCTTGAACATCCGGAAATTATGACGCAGGGGGAAACGCTCGAGGAATTGGAAGAAAACATTAAGGATGTGTATTTTCTGATGGCTATGGATGATGTGCCGGAAGAATACGAAGTGAAAGAAATTTCCATATGAAAAGTAAAGAGTTTATCCGACAACTCTTGGGTCAGATGGGGTTCAGGTTTTGCAATAACACATTTTAAATAGGTTGTTCAATGCCGTGCAGATGGAATGTTGTATTGCAAGACCTGAACCCCGAATTTCAATTTACGACTTTGTACAAAGTTCTTAGAAAAAACGCAAACCGGCAAATGAAAGATGTCAATTTCTGAATTGAAAACTTGATAACATATTTTTTGCACAATAACGTAATGTATGTTACTGTGCAAAGAATACTTTAACATTAAGAGAATATCGGGATGAAAGATTTAGTTAATCGTTTTAAAGGATATTTATCGGATACACTTGGTATAACAGTCACGTTGTCGAAACCGGCAAGTGTGGGTTCGCTTCCTTTTTTTCTTCAGGACATTTATGATCTGTTCCAGGTCAGGTTGTTGAATGAAGAATTTATTATTTTGGCCTCAGAAAACGACAGCGTGCTTACCCCTGCGACAATTCATAAACATACCGATATCGTGAGCCAACAGCTTAAAATGAAAGCTGTTTTTGTACATTCCACCATTTCATCGTTTAACAGAAAACGGCTGATTGAGCACAAAGTTCCTTTTGTCATACCGGGGAACCAGATGTATCTCCCGGATTTAGGTATTGATTTGAGGGAATATTTTATTAAAAAAAGATCAAAGACAGTCACCTTGGGACCATCGACTCAGGCCGTTATTCTCTACGCACTGACCCAAACAATGATCGAACCTTTAACCCCAACGCAATTAGCGGAAGAGCTTGGATATTCACGGATGACAATGACCAGATCTCTCGATGAGATCGAATCCGCCGAGTTGGCTGAGGTATCGGTCGTGGGCAGGAAAAGATTGGTTCATTTTGACAAAAACCGCAGGGAATTATGGGGGAAAGCGCTTCCTCATTTGAAAACGCCGGTAAGAGAAAACGTATGGCTGAAAACTATGATCGATGAGTTGCCTGTCTGTCAAGCCGGTCTGGCAGCCTTGGCCTGCTATTCAATGCTGACTCCGCCGAAAAGACAGGTTTACGCTGCTTCCGCGAAAGACTGGAAAGCCATAAAACGTAAATATCCTTTTGAAATCATTTCTTATCCGGATGAGGCAGGATATGAGCTGGAGGTCTGGAGCTACTCTCCAGGCTTATTTGCAAACGGTCAAATAGTTGATCAATTCTCTCTGTATCTGAGTTTAAGAGATATTAAGGATGAACGCGTCGAATCCGCCATGGAAGAGATGATGGGGGGTATTGAATGGTAAGGGGACTTGATCTTTTCCGGGATTATTTCAAGGATTATACGGATAAATATATTCTGATTGGCGGAACTGCATGTGATTTAGCGATGGAAAGTATGGGTCTTAATTTCATGAGTTGAAGAAAACAGATGACGCTTGCTTTGTCAGGAAGAGTGCCGGGGAAAAGACAATATCCAACTTAATACACGTTCTGCACAAACATCATATAGATTCACGATGCCTAATGAAAGGATTTTTCCATGATAACCGATCTTACAAAGACTAAATCCTATGTTGATTTTCTCAAGGGGCTCAAAGAAAAAATACTTACATCCAGGGTAAAGGCTGCCCTTAGTGTTAATGCACAAATGGTTCTCCTTTACTGGGAAATAGGAAATGAGATATTATTGCGGCAAAAAAGCGAGGGCTGGGGTGCAAGGATAATCGAACGGCTTTCAACAGATTTGCGCAAATCATTTCCTGAAATGAAGGGGCTTTCTTCAAGAAATCTGAAATATATGAGGAAGTTTGCTGAGGTTTATCCAGATTCTGAATTTGTGCAGCAGGTTGCTGCACAAATTCCGTGGTTCCATAATTGTATATTGATTGATAAAGTTAAAGGTGCAGGAAAGAGAGAATGGTATATTCAACAGACTATTCAAAATGGATGGTCCAGAAGCGTGTTGGTCCACCAGATAGAAACTGATCTTTATAACAGGCAGAGCGGTTTAACACATAACTTTGATCGGACTTTGCTGGCGCCACAATCTGATCTGGCAAAGGAGACTCTGAAAGATCCCTACATCTTTGATTTTCTGACAGTTGGTGAAGAAGCTCACGAAAGAGACCTTGAAAACCAGCTTGTTCAAAATATAACCAAGTTTTTGCTCGAACTGGGTGTTGGTTTCACTTACGTTGGCAGACAGTATAATATCGAGGTCGGAGGGCTGGATTATTTTATAGATCTGCTCTTTTATCACCTAAAATTACGGTGCTTTGTTGCCATAGAGCTGAAAGTCGGAGAATTTAAACCCGAGTATGCTGGTAAAATAAATTTTTACCTTTCCGCTCTGGATGATTTGGTAAAGACAGAACAGGACAATCCCTCCATTGGTATTATTCTCTGCAAAACAAGAAAAAAAATCGTAGCGGAATATACGCTCCGTGACATGAGCAAGCCTATCGGTGTGTCTGAATATAAACTCACAGAGGCTATACCTGAAGAATTAAAATCAAGCTTGCCGACAATTGAAGAATTGGAGGCAGGGTTAATAGAAGATTTGTAGAAAAATTAGGATATCTTCTAAGGATTCAACTGAATGGAAAACATTGAGGCATTAGAAAAAAGGCTCTGTCTGAAAAATCTGGGAATACACAATACATCGCTGGAGGATGTGGTCGGTACTCTCAAAAAGATATATAAGCTTTGATGACGGAGTCATGTTTGACTTTTTTAATAGTATGATCCAAGAAAAAAGAATTTAAGCTTGTAGGTTAGGGTGAGGAACGAAACCCAACAAAACCAAGAAATGTATCGAAAAAATAGGGAGTGTTCCTAATATTCCTGATATTCCGGGTGAAGGAGTAAATTATGCCGATCGCCAAAATAATCGTTGATAAACGAGCACAAATACTGCACTTGTCTCGTCAATACGGCGTTTCAAATATCCGTGTCTTTGGGTCAATGACCAGAGATGATGCTACCGATGACAGCGATGTTGACTTGCTTGTCGACTTGGCACCGGACCGGGATTTATGATCAGCGACAATTAGAATTCCTGGTTAACGACAATTAAAATTCCCGTTTCAAAGATAATGCTGTGCTATCTTTTTTCCTTCTGTAAGGAGGGTAAG
>Ga0209121_10001313_pt1 | contig 25997 bp, 19 predicted proteins | sample Cruoilmetagenom3_FD_187292 | JGI IMG/M metagenome (GOLD analysis project Ga0209121, IMG submission 187292) | Oil polluted marine microbial communities from Coal Oil Point, Santa Barbara, California, USA - Sample 3 (SPAdes) (version 2) | ecosystem: Environmental > Aquatic > Marine > Oil seeps ...
ATGGTACCAGAGGCCGGACTCGAACCGGCACGCTTTTAAGGGCGCGGGATTTTGAATCCCGTGTGTCTACCAATTTCACCACTCTGGCACTATTTAGCAGGTTAGCTCTGCTAAGGAAGCGGGATTATAACAGCGTTTATACTCGCGTCAACTAAAGCAAGGGGTGGGCAGCTTGTTGAGCCTGCCCTGTGCTTTTTTTCAGGGTTTAGGGTTTATCCAATACCTCTACCAAAAGCTGGTTTACCTGTTTCGGGTTGGCTTTGCCTTTGGAGGCTTTCATTATTTGCCCGACGAAAAAACCAAACATCTTTTTGCGTTTTGTTTCGTCGGCGGCACGGTAGTTGGCCACTTGCTCTGGGTTCTGAGCGATAACATCTTCCACTAGGCTTTGAATGGCGCCGCTATCGGTGACTTGTTTTAGTCCTTGCTTTTCGATGACCTCGTCGGCGTTCTTTGCGCCTTCCCATAGGGCTTCGAAAACGGTTTTGGCGATTTTCCCGGAGATGGTGTTGTCTGCGATACGGGCGATCAGCCCACCGAGTTGTTCCGGGTTAATGGGGCTTTGCCCTATGTCGAGGTTTTCTTTGTTCAGCGCGCCCAGCAGTGCGCCGCTAATCCAGTTGGCGCAGAGTTTTGCTTCGGCCTGTGAGGCTTTGACACACGCTTCGAAATAGTTCGCTAATTCGTGGCTGGTTACCAGTATTTGGGCGTCGTATTCGGATAGCTGGTAGTCACCCTGGAAGCGGGCTGCTTTTTCCCAGGGCAGCTCAGGCAGGCTTTCTCTGATGGTTTGGACATAGCTTTCGTCAATTTCTATGGGCAGCAGGTCGGGGCAGGGGAAGTAGCGGTAATCGTTGGCTTCTTCCTTGCTGCGCATGGGGCGGGTTTCATTTTTGTTGCTGTCGTAGAGGCGGGTTGCCTGTATGACTTTGCCGCCGGATTCAATCAGGTCTATTTGACGTTCTACTTCGGTATTGATGGCTCTTTCTACAAAGCGGAAGGAGTTGATGTTTTTTAGCTCGGTGCGGGTGCCGAGTTCTTTTTGACCAACAGGCCTTACGGAGACGTTGGCATCGCAGCGCATGGAACCTTCGGCCATATTGCCGTCGGAAATCTCCAAGTAGCGAATAATAGAGTGAATGACCCGCAGGTAGGCAACGGCTTCTTTGGCGTTGCTCATTTCAGGCTCTGATACGACTTCGATCAGTGGGGTGCCTGCGCGGTTGAGGTCGATGCCGGTAAAGCCGTGAAAGTCTTCATGCAGGGATTTGCCTGCATCTTCTTCAAGGTGGGCGCGCAGTATGTTGATGCGCTTGTGCCCGCCATCTTCCAGGGGAACATCCACATAACCATTGTTCACAATGGCTTCGTGGAGCTGGGTGGTCTGGTAGCCTTTGGGTGAGTCGGGGTAGAAATAGTTTTTTCTATCAAATGCAGAGCGGTGGCTGATGCTGGAATGGGTGGCAAGGCCAAATTTTACTGCCATGCGCAGGGCTTCTTCATTAAATACCGGCAAGGTGCCCGGCATGCCCAGGTCAATGAGTGACGCTTGGGTGTTGGCTTCTGCACCAAATGCAGTGGAGGAGCCAGAAAAAATTTTAGATTTGGTGGCAAGTTGAACGTGTACTTCTAAGCCGATGACGGTTTCCCAGTTCATGTGTTTCCCCTCCTAGCGCATTGACTTGGCAAGCGCTTGCTTGTGCCAGTCGGTATTTTGTTGGAATTGGTGTCCTGCATTCAGCAATTCAGATTCTGCAAAGTAATTACCGATGAGCTGGAGCCCGACAGGCATGTCATTGGAAATGCCGCAGGGGATGGATAAGGCGGGCAGGCCGGCTAGGTTCACCGCAATGGTGTAGATGTCATTTAAGTACATGGTGACAGGGTCTTTGTGCTGGTTATTCAGGGCAAAGGCGGTCGAGGGTGTTGTGGGGCCTGCAATAATATCCACTTGTTCAAAGGCTTTTAGGTAGTCGTCTTTGATTAATCGGCGGGCTTTTTGTGCCTGCAGATAATACGCATCGTAAAACCCGGCTGAGAGTACGTAGGTGCCGATGAGTATGCGACGTTTTACTTCTTCGCCGAAACCTTCTGCGCGGGAGCGTTTGTACAAATCTTCCAGATCGACGGGGTTTTCACAGCGATGCCCGAAGCGCACACCATCAAAACGTGAAAGGTTAGATGAACATTCGGCAGGCGCTATAACGTAGTAGGCTGGGGTGGCGAGGTCGGCGTTGGGCAGATCGATTTCCACAAGGGTGGCCCCCAGTTTTTCATAAACGCTAAGAGCATCGCGCACGGACTGTTCTATATCGGCATTCAGCCCTTGCGTGAAGAACTGCTTGGGCAAGCCGATTTTTTTGCCTTGCAAAGAGGCATTGAGATTGGCTGTGTAGTCTTCAGTGGGTTTTTCTGAGCTGGTGGAATCTTTAGGGTCGAAACCTGACATAACGTTCATTAGGAGGGCGGCATCTTCGGCATTTTGCGTCATAGGGCCGGCCTGGTCGAGGCTGGACGCGAAGGCAATCATGCCCCAACGGGAGATTCTTCCATAGGTGGGTTTGAGCCCGGTGATGCCGCAAAAGGCGGCAGGTTGGCGAATAGAGCCGCCTGTGTCGGTGCCGGTGGCGGCTGGTGCGAGTCCTGCAGCCACGGCTGCGGCACTACCGCCGGAAGATCCACCCGGTACGCAGTTGGAGTTGTGAGGGTTTTTTACCGGGCCGTAGTAGCTGGTTTCGTTGGACGAGCCCATGGCAAATTCGTCCATGTTGGTTTTGCCAAGCATGACCAGGCCGGCGCTTTCGCACTTTTCAATAACGGTGGCATTGTAGGGCGAAATAAAGTTATCCAGCATCTTGGAGGCGCAGCTGGTTTTTACGCCTTCAGTACAAAAGATGTCTTTGTGAGCAATGGGGACACCGCTTAATAATGTGGCGTTGTTTTCTGCTCGTTTCTTGTCGGCTTGTTTCGCCTGAGCCAGAGCTTGGTCGGCGGTGGTGGTGATAAAGCTGTTAATTTCCGGGTCGAACTGTTTGATGCGTTGAAGATAATTCTCGGTGATTTCAACACTGGAGAACTCTTTGTTCTCTAATCCCCGGGCAATGTCTGCGAGGGTTTTGGAATGCATGTGGGTGCGTCCTGTAAAAAAGGTTTCTTGGGAGTGCTTGAAAGTGTGGGTGTTACTTACCGCATCACTCAATGACTTTGGGGACTAGAAATAAACCCTCTTCTGTTAAGGGTGCGTTTTGTAGAAACTTATCCCGTTGGTTTGACTCGCTGACCTGGTCTGCGCGAAGTCGTTGGTTTTGTTCTAGTGGGCTGGAAAGAGGCTGAACGTTTTCTGTGCTGGTTTGTTGAAGCTGAGCCACCATATCCAGAATGTTTGAAAGGTCTCGCGTATAGTGCGGAATATCTTCAGGATTAATTTCAATACGGGCGAGTTGAGCTATATTATGAACTTGGGCTTCGTCCAGGGACATGGCGTTTTCTCTATTCAAGGTCTCTACTCAAAAGCAAAATGCTTTAGGGGTAAAGTTGTCTGTTTAAGTGGGTCGTTAACGATATGCATACGGCAACTCCAGTCTAATAATCTGGTGTGCTGTTTCCGCTAGGCTGTGCGTTATAGGGTAGCATGCGCTTGGTTTCTAGTCACACTGATGACGCGCGTACTGATAGACGTCTTAATCGGCTTGCCGAAAGCATCGGCCATTGATAGAGTGGCCCCCTTTTTGAAATATTTAGGTTGGTTTTATATGTTTAAGCGTTTACGAGGGATGTTTTCGACGGACCTTTCCATTGATCTGGGTACGGCAAATACGCTTATTTATGCGAAGGACCGGGGCATTGTATTAAATGAGCCATCAGTGGTCGCTATTCGCATGACAGGGTCGCAGAAAAGTGTTGCGGCAGTCGGTGGCGATGCTAAAAAAATGCTGGGGCGCACCCCCGGCAATATTACTGCAATTCGTCCTTTAAAAGATGGGGTGATTGCCGACTTCCAGGTAACGGAAAAAATGCTGCAGCACTTTATTGGTGCTGTGCACGAAAACAGTTTTATTTCCCCGAGCCCCCGCGTGCTAATTTGTGTTCCTTGCAACTCGACACAGGTAGAGAGAAAAGCAATTCGTGAATCAGCTTATGGTGGCGGCGCGAGAGAGGTTTATCTAATCGAAGAACCAATGGCGGCGGCTATTGGAGCAGGTTTGCCGGTGGAAGAAGCTCAGGGTTCCATGGTGGTGGATATCGGTGGGGGCACCACAGAAATTGCTATTATCTCCCTTAACGGCGTGGTTTATGCTGAATCAGTACGCGTGGGCGGTGATAAATTTGATGAAGCTATCGTCGCTTATGTGCGTCGGGAATACGGTAGTTTGATTGGCGAAGCAACGGCGGAGCGCGTGAAGCAGGAAATTGCCGTTGCCCATAAAGATTGTGAAATTCGTGAAATTGATGTGCGCGGGCGTAACCTAGCAGAAGGTGTGCCGCGCTCTTTTGTGTTGACCAGTGCAGAAATTCTGAATGCTCTACAGGAGCCTCTTGCCACTATCGTTAGTGCGGTAAAAAGTGCCCTGGAGCAATCGCCGCCCGAGCTGGCGTCTGATATTGCCGAGCGTGGACTCGTGCTAACCGGTGGAGGTGCTTTACTGCGTGGTCTAGATGTTTTACTCAGTGAAAAAACCGGGTTGCCGGTGCTGGTGGCAGAAGACCCTCTTACCTGTGTTGCGCGTGGTGGAGGTAAGGCGCTGGAAATTATGGACAAGCTTGGTTTGAATTTGTTGGCGGTGGAGTAGTGCGCTTTGCTAGCCTCGCGCAGTTAAGGGGTTTATCTGGCTCCTTGGTGGTGGATTCAAGCATAAGTGACTGTTCAAGCTTCTAGGCGGAGGGCATATTAATACCTTATTTTCCAAAGGGCCAGCGAGCGAGTTTCGTGTTCTACTGGCCATCTTTATTTCCTTGGTATTGATTAGCGCCGACCAGAAAACCGATAAGCTTGTTCCATTGCGATATGGTCTGGCTTATTTCGCCACGCCTTTCTATATTGCGGGCGATATTCCTTCCAGAATTTCCTACGCACTTTCGCAGAGCTTCACCAGTAGTGAATTATTGAAAGAAGAAAACCTTCGCCTTAAACAGCAAGTGCTATTGCTTCAGCGCAGAGTGCAAAAGCTGGCGGCAATGTCTGCTGAAAATGTGCGCCTGCGTGAGCTGTTAAACTCTTCTGATCTGCTCGACGAGAGCGTGCGAGTGGCAGAAATTATAGGTGTTGACCCCGACCCCGTGCGGCATGAAATCATTATCAATCATGGTGATGACCGGGGTGTTCGTAAGGGTATGCCCGTACTGGATGCAGAAGGCCTAATGGGGCAAGTGATTGAGGTGGGTCCGTTTACTAGTCGCGTTATTTTAATAACGGACTCTACCCACGCAATTCCAGTGCAACTGAACCGCAACGGTATGCGGGCCATTGCAGTTGGGTCGGGCAGTTTGGATCGACTGGTGCTTACTTATGTTCCGGATACGGCCGATATTGAAGAAGGCGATTTATTGATAAGTTCTGGTTTGGGGCAGAGGTTTCCAGAAGGATACCCTGTCGCCACTGTCTCCCGCGTAGAGCACCACCCCGGCTTACCCTTTGCCGTAATTGATGCCACACCCACCGCGCGACTAGATCGAAGTCGACACGTGTTGCTTATTCATCGCGATGAAGGAAACCCAAGTGAGTGATTCGCGCGCGCAGGGCAGCTGGGTTATTGCTTTAAGTTTTGTATTTGCCTTCTATTTGTCGATACTGCCGTTTCCCGTATGGGCGGAAAGCTGGCGTCCTGAGTGGGTGGCTCTGGTGCTTATATATTGGGCCTTTGCCTTGCCGAGCCGCGTGGGTGTGATTACAGGGTGGTTTGCTGGTTTGGGCTTGGATGTTCTGGAAGGTGTGACGCTCGGGCAGCATGCTCTGTCTCTTACGATTTTGGCTTACCTGGCGGGTCACTTACACCGGCGAGTACGGGTTTTTCCACTGTGGCAGCAATCGCTGTCTGTGTTGGTGTTGGTGGGTATAAATCTACTGCTTGTGCGGATGGTACAATCTTCCGTTGGGCAAGTCGAAACCGGTTTAGTGTACTGGATCCCCAGTTTGATAAGCGCATTACTGTGGCCGTGGCTGCTCGCCATACTACGATTTTTTCAGCATTATTTTCATGTTAGATGACCCGCTGAGGCAGAATGTAAGATAACCTGATTAATTTCCGCCCAGAATTAATCAGAGTTGTCCTATAACAAGCGTAATGCGCCAGCTCTAATTCTTTTGGATGTTTTTAAATTCTGTAGGTGTATTCATGCCTTTTTCGCTTTATCTTGCCTCTGGCTCCCCGAGGCGCAAAGAATTACTTTCACAAATTGGCCTAAAATATAGGCAGATATTACCCACGGTCGATGAAACCAAAGAAGAAGATGAAACACCTGAAAGTTATGTTAAGCGCTTAGCGAAACTTAAAGCGCTGGCAGGGCAAAAAATGCTGCTACAAGCTGAGCAGAAACCCGTTCTGGGAGCGGATACTATTGTCGTTCTGGATGGACGTGTATTTGGAAAACCCAAGGATAAGGATGAAGCGTTTGCCATGCTGATGGCACTTTCCGGCCATACTCACCAGGTTATGACGGCTGTAGCGGTCGTGACGGACTCCAGCGAAAAGGTCGTATGCAGTTGCTCAGAAGTGAGCTTCCGCGAAATAGATTCTGGTGAGGCACGCGCTTATAGCGAAACGGGTGAGCCCATGGATAAAGCGGGTGCTTATGCTGTTCAGGGAGTTGGCTCCATCTTTGTGAAAAAAATCGAAGGCAGTTACAGTGGTATAGTGGGCTTGCCGTTAATGGAAACCGCTAGCTTATTGCGTGAAATTGGTGTGCCTATACTTTCGAGCGCACCTTAAAAGGATAGTAGACAGACATGAGTGAAGAATTCCTGATAAACGTTTCCAATGTCGAAACTCGCGTAGCACTGGTTGAAAACGGTGTTTTACAGGAAATTCGTATTGAACGGGAAGATAGCAAGATTTTGGTTGGCAATATCTACAAAGGTAAGGTGGTACGAGTATTGCCGGGCATGCAGGCTGCTTTTGTTGATGTTGGCCTTGAACGTGCCGCATTTATCCACGCCAAGGAAATTTTGCCGTTAAACAAAGAAGGTGGTGCTGCAGATCAAAACTTGAGCATTAATGAGCTGGTTCGAGATGGTCAAAGCCTGGTAGTACAAGTCACCAAAGATATGATCGGCAGTAAAGGTGCTCGCCTTACAACACACCTCTCTATTCCATCTCGTTATCTCGTCTATATGCCCTACAGTGATCATGTCGGTATTTCTCAGCGCATAGAAGAGGAAGAAGAACGAGAACGTTTACGAGCAATCGTTAGCGAATTCATGGGGAATAACCCTGACGCGAAGGGCGGGTTTATATTACGCACGGCAGCGGACGGTATCAGTGCGGAAGATATTCTCAAAGACCTTGAGTTTCTATTAAAGGTATGGGGTTTTGCTGCCGTGCAGATTGACACCGCACCGGTGACGTCCGTTGTATACGAAGGTCTACCGCTCTTAATGCGAACGGTTCGTGATTTAACAGAGGGGCACATCAGTCAGGTGCGGATTGATTCCGAAGATGCTTACCAAATGGCCATGAACTTTGTCAGGCAATTTGTCCCCATCATGGAGCCACATATAGAAAACTATACCGCCGACCGGCCCATTTTTGACCTGTATGGCGTCGAAGATGAATTGCAAAAAGCCCTGCATCGTAATGTTGGCTTGAAGTCTGGTGGCCACTTAGTTATAGACCAGACAGAAGCCATGACCACCGTTGATGTGAATACCGGCACCTATGTAGGGCATCGCAACCTCGAAGAAACGATTTATAAAACAAACCTTGAAGCAGCCCATGCCATATCGCGGCAGCTTAGGTTACGAAACCTCGGTGGCATTATTATTGTCGATTTTATCGACATGGAGGAAGAGGAACACCGTCGTCAGGTATTGCGCACCTTTGAAAAAATGCTCGAGCGGGATTACGCTAAAACTAATATCACCGGGGTTTCAGAGCTGGGTTTGGTGGAGATGACCCGTAAGCGAACCTCGGAAAGCCTAGAACATATATTGTGTGAGGCATGTCCGGTGTGTGAAGGGCGGGGGTCTCTGAAAACGACAACGACCATTTGTTATGAAATATTTAGAGAGATACGCCGTGTGGCACGTTTCTATGAAGCAAAAACGTTCATGGTGATTGCATCCCAAGCCGTTATAGACCGGCTGCTTGATGAAGAGTCTGCACACGTGGCGGATCTTGCGGAGTACTTTGGGTGCAGCATTACCTTTCAGGTTGAAAGCATGTATCAACAGGAAACCTTTGATGTTGTATTGCTGTAAATGGATCGTGATTATGCGACTGCTCAAGACAATTGAGCTGAATAACTAAATCATGCACCGCGTCATTGATTATTGTTCTGACCGGCTGTGGATAGTTGTTGCCATGATCATACTTGTGGTGAGCACCTACGTAATGCTGGGCCGATACCTGGCAAACAGTGTTCAGGTCTACCGTACAGACGTTGCTGAGCTGCTTGAGCAGAGAACGGGCCTGCATGCTGAAGTCGGTGAACTTTCCGGAAAATGGGCGTTTTTCACCCCTGTTATTGAGCTCGCTGAGGTCAATTTTTATCAACACTCCGGTTTCAATGCCCCGATAGTCAGTGCAAAAAAAATTGTCCTTGAACTGGATGTGCTGGCCAGCCTTTTTGTGCGGGAGCCGCGCTTGGTGAAACTAAGCGTCTATGGTCTCGATTTGAATCTGCAGCGTAATGCCGAGGGTGACTACACCTTATTAGGTTTGGATAAAACCGCCCCTGCAGCACAAGGACAAAATGACTTCCTGCCTATTATTCTTCGTCAGGATTCACTGACACTTCATGACTCTAGAATTACAGTCGCTTTAGAGGGCGGCGACTCCCTGGTTATTTCTGATTTGGACATCAGCTTTAAGCGTTTTGCAGGTTTTTATCAGTTGGCCGCCAGTACGGAAATGAGCGGCCAAGCCCTTCGCTTAGTGACAGAGATTGATGGTAATCCTTTGGAATGGGATGCCAATGAAATGGACGTTTATTTACGTGTCGGAGAGGGGGATTTATTACGTTGGTTGCCAAAAGAATGGCTGGCTGAACTAGCAAAACGTACTTCCATTGCGTTAAACCAGTGGCATGCAGGAGCGGAAGTTTGGGCGAAATGGGAGCACGGAAAATTACATAGCGTACGTGGTTTTCTGCAAAACGACCTGTTGGATTTTAACTATAAAGATGCGCAAGAGCCGGTGGTTTTTTCACAGCTAAGTAGTCAGTTTCAGTTGGACATCGATACTAAAAACAACATGCAGCTTCAACTTCAGGATTTTGTTTTTAGTCTGGGGGAGGCCTCTTGGTCGAAAAGCGCCGTTAAGGTCAACCTGAATCCTAATGCGGAAACAGCCGATGTGCAAATTGACCGGGGTGAGCTGGCTCCTTTGAGTACGCTATTGCTTCAAAGTGAGGTTCTAAATGAACCCATGCATGAGATGTTTTCTACTCTGGCACTAGGGGGCACTTTCGAAAATATGCTAGTGCATTTAGAAAAGGATTCGGAGCAGGCCTTTTATTTAAGCGCTGACTTTAGTGCTATCCAATGCGAGCAGTGGAAATATATCCCGGCAGTAAGCGGTTTGAGTGGTCAAATTCAGCTAAAGCCGAAAATGGGAGTAATTCAAATAGAAAGTGAACAGTTAGGGCTGGCCTCGCCCCTTTATTTTCGACAGCCGCTATTGGTGGATACCTTGCGGGGGCCTGTTTCCTGGCAAATCGATGATGATCAGGTAATAGTACAAAGCGCTCATTTGAAGCTTGCTAATAAGGATGTAGCGGGTGAGGTGATTTTTAGCGTTGAGGTTCCTCGCCATAAAAAAGAAGTTAATAAAGTACAAGTCAAAAACACGCCTCAACAAAGCTCTTCTCAAAACAATATAAAGAAAACCACTGGCGCACAGCCCCCCCAAATACAAAAAATAGATGAATTACCGTATACCGGCCCGGCACTTTATCTTGCTGCTCGCTTTGATAATATTCTTGGTTCGTCACTTTCCCGTTACCTGCCTCCTTTGCTTCCGCAGGATGTATTGCAGTGGCTTGATACCGGTTTGTTGGAAGGGCAGCTGAATGGTCGTCTTGTTTACCACGGCTCCTTAAATTGGCGTAATCCGCTTGCTCAACACACTTTACAGACGCAACTAGACTTTTCGAATGCAAGTCTCGACTACCTTCCTAATGAGTGGCCCCCGTTGCTGAAGGCAAATGGTTCTCTTTTTATCGATGAAAGCGATGTCTCATTTGATGTTGAGGAAGGAGACGTTTGGGGTTCAAGCGTGGCAATTACACAAGGTTTTGTCGGTAAAACAGCAGCAATGCCCTTGGTGCATGTAAGTCTAAATGGAATCTACAAAAGCACAATGAACGATGCTCTTCGTCTTCTGAATGAAACCCCGTTGAAAGAGGTGGTGGGCGGCAGTGCAGAAAACTGGCAGGGTTCTGGTGGCGTAAATGGAAAAATGAAACTTAGTATTCCATTGGCACAAAGTGAAAAAGAAATGGCGCTTGATGTCGTTGCCCATTTTGAGAAAGCGACACTTTCTCTGCCGGACTTTGATTTGGTTTTTTCAGATTTAAATGGGCAGCTTAACTATAACAAGAGCGATGGTCTGTTCAGCGACGGCATGCAAGCGCATCTTTTTGGCTACCCCGCTGACATCGTATTACCCATGCTTGATACCGACGATGGTGTCTTATTTCGCTTGGATCTGGACTCTCAAATATCCTTGAGAACACTGGCTGACTGGAGCCATCAACCCGTACTTTCATTTATGAATGGCGTGATTGATTATCACGGTGAATTAAACATCGTCAATCCTGATGCAGTGACCACTATCCTAAGAATTTCCAGCGATACAGAAGGGATGCAGGTAGATTTACCTGCGCCTTTTGCCAAATCGAAAGATCAAGCGAGAGGCACCCTGTTTCAGATGTTAAACCAAGGAGAAAATTTTCATTATTATATTCATCAAGATCAGACTTTTGATGCCTACCTAAAAATGCATGGAAACGAATTAAACACGCTGAGAATGGTCATCGGAGAAGACAAGGATATCCCTGAAGGCAGGGGAGGTGTTTCCATTGTGGGTAGTGTAGACAGTCTTAACTGGGATGCTTGGGAGCGCGATCTAAGTTTGCTTGAAAGCCGGTACGACGAACTGGAGGCGAAGGATAAAAGTGGTAACGCCGATTCCGCTGAACCGAAGCCAGAATCACTCTCTTTTATCGATATGATCAGTGGTATTGACCTGCACGTTAAACAATTTGACGGTTTTGGATTGCAGGTTCCGAATCTGTCTGCCAACGTTATTCGTCATGATCATTCCTGGTGGGTTAATGCACGCAGTGCCATGGTGAAGGGGGTATTTAAAGTTCCCGATGACGATCGTCCCATTGCCTTGGATCTGGATTATTTTTATATGCCAGAGGAAGAAGCTGTTGAGCCTGCAATAAAAGCGCCTGCCCCTATTGTTGAGCAATTACCTATCACTGATTCGTCAATTCTAGATATGAAACCGGCGGAATTTCCCGCTCTTTCCGTTAAGATTGCCGATCTCCAAATTGATGGTTGGAAACTAGGGCAGTGGGCTTTTACCGGCGCCCCTATTGGAGAGCTTTATTATATTGACGACCTTGAAGTGAAGCTGGCTGATCAAACTCTGAATGCCAAGGCGATATGGCGCCCCGATGGGGAGCAAAGTATTACGGAATTAACCGGTAAGTCGCATGGCAAGGATGTGGGAAAATTGATGGCGGCCTGGGGGTATGCCCCTACGATAGAAAGCGATAGTGCCTCTTTAGGTTTTGAGCTTTCATGGCCTCATAGCCCCCTAGATTTTTCCTTTGATAAAATATCTGGCAATGCAAATATTAAAATTAAAGACGGACGCTTTCTTGATGTAGGAGCCGCTTCAGCAATTCGAGTGCTGGGGATTTTAAACTTTTCGGAAGTTGGAAGAAGGCTGCGATTGGACTTCGGTGATTTAATTAAGCCGGGACATAGTTTTAGTCGTATTGAAGGCCCTATGAGCTTTCATCGCGGCACTTTGGAATTTAAGAAGCTCAAAATACACAGCCCCTCCTCAAAAATGCTTCTAATCGGAAATATGGACCTGATAGATGAATCCCTAGATATGACGATGGATGTTGAGCTTGAAATCACCAAAAATTTGGTGGCCATTGCCGCTCTGGTGGGTGGGCCAGCAGCGGGTGGCGGTATGTTTCTGATTGATCGACTCATTGGCGACAGGTTGGCAAAAATTGCCAGTTTAAAGTACATCGTTAGTGGAACGATGGATAATCCAGAAATGAAGCTTAAATAGGTCTGTAGCTTGAATCATTAAGCTTGCTGAGAGCCGAATAAAAAGCCTTAATCATTGAAATTGAACCAATGATGTTTTTATTTAATGGCTTGATGGCGCTGGCTGAAATGTGGAATTCATAGTCCTGCTCTCCCATTAACTCGCTGCTTGGTAGGGTGTGCAAGAATGCCGCGTCAACCTTAAAGGAGATGACAAAACCGGCCCCACTTTTTTGCACATGCCACTGTTGGGCAACATCCTCGGCGGTACGTTGGTTCGACAATGGGCGCAGCTTTAATTGCGCGAATAAATGTTCAGGGCAACATTGCCAATTGTTTTTCTGGATTTCAAGCAGCTGCTCAGGGTTTATGGCACTGTAGAGGGTGACAGAAGCGTTCGGCTTCTCACATTCATGAACATCTCTGACCACTGGCCGTGCTTTATTCAGGTAAGGTCTGTAGTGCTCTGATTCGCTTATCTGTACTGCATTCATAATGTACTCAGCGTTAATTGATATCTATTGCATCACCAAGCTTTGGTTTATACATTTGCCCTATTAAATATTTATGAACCCATAACAGAAACACGCATTTTTCACCCTAAGCTCTGATGGGGATATAGAAAACTAGTAGTGCTACCTGTATCTGTAAAGTAACAGTATGTAAGCCCTCGAAACGTGGAGTAGTTTGGTGCGAAAGGGTGTGTATCTCGTCTATGCTTATCCTTGAGTTCGAGTAATTAATGTGAGAGGTTTTGGTGCCGATGGAGCCCCATCAACATTCTTCTAAGCCACTAAAAGCGGCCTCGGTAGCCGTGCCTGATTTGGATATCGATGACCTTTTGGGGGGATCTGCACTTCCCGAGTCGGCGAAAAAAATAAGTGATCCAGGCTTTGACAGCTCGGTTATGTTGCCTCCCGCTCGTTGTTTTAAGGGCCGTCTGCTTGCTGATCAGGATATATTTTCCTTAAACGGGAAGCACTTGGTCAGAGTGGGTCAGGTGCTTGATGCCGACTCTGCTGAACTGCTGGCTAAAAAGCAGATGAAAGAGAACCCCTTGGTTTTGCACCAACGGCAGTGTGAGTTGGACTCCAAACAATTGTTTAGTGATTTCCAGAAGCTGAGTAAAAAGGTAGAGGGCCTTGATCACTTCGTTGACTTAGAGGGAGGTATTTCCTCTTGGCAGAAAATGCTGACAGAGGTCTTGCCCATTTGTGATGATGGCTTGGTCTACTTGGCGCATGTACGTGATCACTGCGTAGAGAGCTATGAGCAATCTCTGTTTTGCAGTTGGCTAGGAGGCCAGTTAGCCCTGAGTTTGGGCTTGAGTCGAGAGAAAGTGAAGCATTCTGTTATGTCCGGTTTATTTCATCTGGTGGGAAGGCTCCATCTTCCTGAGTCACTTCGTTCCCTGGCAGAAAATAATTGTGAACCTGAGGCGTGGAACGATTTTCAGCACCATGTCATTTATGGAAAACTGCTGATTCAACAAGCAGGTGATGCCAGCTTACTTACCGTGACCGAGATTATTGCGCAGCAGGGCGAGTATGCGAACAGTCTTGGTTATCCATTTTCACTGACAAAAGATGGGCTGCACCAGGAAAGCATGCTCTTATCCTTGAGCCGAGACCTTTTTCAGCTGCTGTTTATTGATGGCGGTTCATTAGCTGATAGCTTGTTGTTTTTGCAGCTGCATGAAGCTCGCTTCGGAAAAGCAGCCTCTTGGGCAATGCAGAAAAAAGTAAAAACATTCCTGTGCACACAGAGGGCTGAGTCTTATTCAGATTGTTCCTACAGTGAACAAATGGCAGATTATTTAATTGAAACCAGTATCGTACTTGCCCAGCTACACGCGGCGGCTTCCCTGATTGTTCGTCCTGTAAGGCTTGGGCTGGCGAAAAGTGATAAGCAGTACTTGGTCATACACTTGGTTAGTCTGCTGAAGCAAATTGAAGATTACAAGATTAATTCCGGTATTGCTGATATCGAGTTTGTGGCAGGGATTGACTCCATGCAATATGAAGAGACGGATTTACTGGACGGTGAAATCTATCAGATTATTCAGCAGCAGCGCGGTTTGTTGGCGTTATTTTCTGAAGTGAATGTATTGCTGGACAGTGTGCTGGAATCCATAAAGGGGCGGGTAAAACCTGAGGTGCTGTCGGAAGTGACGGATCTTCATGATTTGATTCATGATGTGCTGGAACCGTTTATAAATCGCGCCCGCTAATACGCAAAATAACTTCACTGAAAATAAGCCATGGGTCATCTTTTTCCAGCCCCTTGATGGCGAGATCTGCGTATTGTGCCCGCTGTATAAGCTGTAAAATCTGCTTATGACGTAAGCGTTTCAAACTGGCTTGTATGGCGGGTTTACGCTTATCCCAAATGCGGTACTCCTGAAATATGCGGTTAATTGGGCTGCCATCCTCCAGTTTTGAAGCCATGCCTGCCAAGGTGCGCAGTTCGCGAGTGATGGCCCACAGAACCAGGGTAGCTTCCTGACCTTCCTGTTTGAGGTCATTTAGGATTTTAATCGCCTTGGCTGTATTGCCAAGCAGAGCCGTTTCAACCAACTGAAATATGTCGTAGCGGGCGTTGTCGGTAATGGCTGACATAACCCCTTCTTCGTCGATGGGGCCTTCTCCGTGCAATAGACGTAGTTTTTCGATTTCCTGAGAGGCGGCAAGCAAGTTGCCTTCTACTTTTTCAGCGATGATTTGTGTTGCGGCGGCGTTGGGGGTAAGCCCCGCCTGGCGCATGCGCTGGTGTATCCACTGGGGTAGTTTATCAGCCTCCACGGGCCACACTTGAACCCATACACCCGCTTTTTCCAAGGCTTTGAACCAAGCTGCCCTTTGCGAAGCGCTGTCCAGTTTGTCTGTTATCAGCAGGATAAGGTTGTCGCTGTCTGGTTTCTGGGCAAAATCCTTAAGGAAGATTTTTCCGGCATCACTGGGTTTGCCCTTAGGCATTCGTAATTCAATGAGCTTTTTGTCGCCAAACAACGATAGGCTTTGGGTGCTCTGATAGAGCGTATTCCAATCAAATTGATTATCAATATAAAAGCGCTGCTGCTCACTAAATCCAGCTGCTTTTGCACTGCTTTTGATTTGGTCGCTGCACTCTTGGACGAGTAGGGGGACATCGCCACTGACGATATAGATAGGAGCAGGTGCACTCTTCAGGTTCTGAGTCAGCTGGTCGAGGCGAAGTTTCATTTCGCTAAGGCCGTGGTGCGCGAAAGGAGTGCGTGCGGGGAGGGACTGCCTGCTTCAGGTAGTGACACATCATGGGCATCGCTAACCGCCTGGACTTGATGCAAAATGCGGTACGCGGCTTCCTGTTTCATTTCGTCCCTGATTAACTGCTCTTCCTTTTGCATAGCGCTCACCCTGGAAATGTCATAAATAAAGCTGCGGGAAAGCTGGATGCGCTGCGAATTGATCAGCGTTAAGGGGGCTAATCCCTCCCCATTTTCGTCCTTTTTTTCTACCGCGAAACTATAGACGATAACTAGGGAAATTTGGTATTCCGAAGCACGTACATTTTCCGTGACCATGGCAACGCGTTTGCTGAACTTTTCCTGTTCAATGGTGAGTCGGTAGGGTGAATCACTTTTGCTGTTTATATTGGTTTTTCTGAAAGCCTGCCCCAGTACATTTGCAAACCCCTGGAAAGATCTGCCAGCGACAATATTAATACTGTCGATGTGTTTAAACTGGGTACCCGCCGAGCGTAGATGAAACCCGCAGCCGCTTAATAGTGCTAAGCACAGGAGGGTAAGCAGGCTGCCTTGAAGGGTGGGTGTTTTCAGTTTAACTCCGTGCTTCTTAATCAGTTGGCTACAATGTTGATCAAGCGACCAGGCACTACAATGACCTTGCGTACGGTTTTTCCTTCGGTGAAGCGCTGCACATTGCCATCGGCAAAGGCGGTGGCTTCGATGGTTTCTTTGTCCGCATCCGCATCCACTTCAATATTGCCCCGCAGTTTTCCATTCACCTGTACCGCAAGCCTCAGGGTGCTTTGGGTTAGAGCGGCTTCATCATAACTTGGCCACGGAGCAGTTTCGATGGGGAGTTTACCGCCGGTCAGAGCGTTCCAAAGTTCATGGCAGATATGTGGAACAATGGGGGCGATGAGTAAAACACTGGCTTCGAGTGCTTCTTGAATAAGGGCTCGATCTTGCTCGGTTTCAGCGTTTTGCTTCCCTAGCAGATTGCTTAGCTCCATCACTGCCGCGATAGCCGTATTAAAGGTGAGGCGACGGCCATAGTCATCGCTGACCTTTTTAATTGTTTCGTGGGTCTTGCGATGTAAGGCTTGCTGGCTTTCGTTTAGTTTATCAGCCTGTAGTGCGGCAATTGTTGTCCCTTTGGCAGTATGTTGCTCTACTTGTTTCCACAGGCGGCGCAAAAATCGGTTAGCACCTTCAACACCGCTATCTGACCATTCGAGGGATTGTTCCGGTGGGGCGGCAAACATAATAAACAGGCGCACGGTATCGGCGCCATAGTGGTTGATTAGCTCTTGCGGATCCACTGTATTGCCCTTGGATTTGGACATTTTAGTGCCGTCTTTGAGTACCATGCCCTGGGTCAATAAGCGCAAAAAGGGCTCGTCAGAGCTGACTAGACCTTGGTCACGCATCAACTTATGGAAGAAGCGGGCGTAAAGCAGGTGGAGAATGGCATGTTCGATACCGCCGATATATTGATCAACAGGTGCCCAGTAATCAGCGCCTTTGTCGAGCATGGCATCGTTGCAGTTTCTACTGGCGTAACGGGCGTAATACCAGGACGATTCCATAAAGGTGTCGAAGGTATCGGTTTCACGCTCTGCTTCGCCACCACATATTGGACACTGGCACTGAAAAAACTCCGGCATCTTTTTGATAGGTGAGCCAACCCCGTCAAAGCTGATGTCTGTGGGTAAGACCACGGGTAGTTCGTTTTCGGGAACCGGCACGGCGCCGCATTTTTCACAGTTGATCATGGGGATGGGGGTTCCCCAATAACGTTGTCGGGAGACTCCCCAGTCGCGTAAGCGGAAGTTGGTTTGTCGCTCGCCTTTTCCTTCTGCTTCCAGGTGTTCGGCAATGGCGCTAAAAGCCTGTTCGGAGCTGAGGCCGTCGAACTGTTCGGAGTTATACAACAGGCCTTTTTCGACGAATGCCGCCTGTTTGAAATCCCACTCTGAACCGTCTGCCGGCTTGATGACGGGTTGGATGTTCAGGTCATATTTTTCGGCAAATTCCCAGTCTCTCTGATCATGTGCGGGCACGGCCATCACTGCACCGGAGCCATAGGACATAAGCACAAAGTTAGCCACCCAGACAGGAACCTCTTTGCCTGTAAGGGGGTGGATGGCCTTACGGCCAGTATCCATGCCCAGTTTTTCCATGGTGGCTAGATCAGCTTCGGCTGTTTTGGTGTTGCCGTGTTTTAGAATAAAGTTTTGCAGGGCAGGGTCATCTTTTGCGGCAGCTTGAGCCAAGGGGTGTTCAAAGGCCACCGCAACATAGCTGACACCGAGTAGCGTATCGGGACGGGTGGTGAAAACGCTGAGTTTGTCTTCACTATCTTGCAGGCCGAACTGCAGCTCAAGACCTTTCGAGCGGCCAATCCAGTTGCGCTGCATGGTTTTGACCTGTTCCGGCCAGCCATCTAGTTTGTCGAGATCGGTGAGTAATTCTTCGGCATAATCAGTGATTTTGATAAACCATTGAGGGATATCGCGGCGCTCAACCAGCGCGTCAGAACGCCAGCCTCGGCCATCAATGACTTGCTCGTTCGCCAATACAGTCTGATCCACCGGGTCCCAGTTCACCGTGGCGGTTTTTTTGTAGACTAAGCCGCGCTTATAAAGCTGGATAAAAAACCACTGCTCCCAGCGGTAGTAATCAGGGTGGCAGGTGGCGATTTCGCGAGACCAGTCGTAACCAAACCCCAAGGCTTGCAACTGGGTACGCATATAATCGATATTTTCGTAGGTCCACTTGGCCGGTGGTACTTTGTTCTTGATGGCTGCGTTTTCTGCCGGCAGGCCGAATGCATCCCAGCCCATGGGTTGCAATACGTTTTTACCTTGCATGCGCTGATAGCGGGAAACCACGTCGCCAATGGTGTAGTTACGCACGTGCCCCATGTGCAATCGCCCGCTGGGGTAGGGGAACATGGAAAGGCAATAAAACTTTTCTTTGGAATCGTCCGCTTTTACGGTGAAGGTTTCATTTTTCTGCCAATAATCTTGTACTGTTTTTTCGATAAGGTCGGGGCGGTAGATTTCTTCCATTACGTATGTCTTTTAACCTGTGTGTAGTCTGTCTGGCGGATTTGGCTGGCATCGTATTTTTAATACAGGGGCCGGAGTTTAGCACTGGATGTGCAGGCATTCCTACTGTGGGTCTGGCTCTTGCTCTGTTTGCAAAGCAGGGCCGCGTAGGATTTTCTGTTTGATGGATAAAACAACAAAACCGAGCAGAATCAACGTGGCCAAAATTAAAATAGGCCGTGACCCCCAGTTCATAAAGGGCGTATTACCTTGCATGGCGTATACCTCACCATTAAGCGTGGTTTCCACAAAGCTGGGGGCTAAATGTGTCACTCTGCCCTTGGGGTCCACAATGGCACTGATGCCATTGCTAGTGGCACGAATAAGGTAGCGGCCCGTTTCCAGGGCGCGCATGCGGGCCATCTCAAAGTGTTGGGCTGGGCCAGCAGAGTGGCCAAACCAACCGTCATTGCTTATGGTGACAAGAACTTCTGCGTGCTGGCTGGTTCTTGCTACCAGGTCAGGGAAAAGAATTTCATAACAAATATAGGGGTAGATGGAATGCTTGCCAGCCAAAAGTGGAGCCTGGTTTGCATCACCTCGGGTAAAGCTCGACATGGGAAGGTTGAAGGCGCCGGTGAGCCCGCGGAGTTGATCCTCAAAAGGCACAAATTCTCCAAAAGGAACCAGACGCTGCTTGTGGTAAAGCCCGCTTCCCTGTCCCATGCTGCGAATGCTGTTATAAAACAGAAACTCTCCATCGCTGAGGTAGTGCATGATGGCCAAGCCCAGGATCAGGCTACTACCCTGATCCTGGGCGCGTTGATTGATGGTATTTAGGTAGTCACTGACTTCGTGTTCAAAGGCGGGTACGGCGGCTTCTGGCCATATAATTAAATCACTTCCCCAACTGGCTTCTGTGCGCTCTTGGTAAAGATTTAGAATGGCATCGCGGAAATTGAGATCCCATTTAGTCTCTTGGGCAATGTTGCCCTGAATAATACTGACGGAGAGCGGTGTTTCAGAGCTTTTTTCTGTCCATGCTGTTTTCTGTAGGAAAGAGCCGGTGAGTGGGATGGCAATAAAATAAAATACCGTGCTCAAGGCTGCCCACTTTAGCTTGGGTGTGGGTTGAACGATTTGTTGCAAAAGAATAAAACACAGGGCAGCGCCAAAGGCAGTGATAAAGCTGATGCCAAAAATACCGGTGATGGGTGCAAAGCCTTCTACGGGTGTATCCATCATGGCATAACCGAGGTAAAGCCAGGGGAAACCAGTAAAAAGCCAGGTTTTCACCCATTCAAAAACAATCCAAAGGGCGGGAAAACCCAGTAGTGCCATTTTATTCAAACCAAGTAGGTGGAAAAAATAACCCTGGATGGCGGTAATGAACCCCATAATCAAAACGAATAAAGCAGTGAGAATGATGGCGAAGGGTAAAGGTGTGGCGCTGTAGACATAAATGCTAATAAATACCCATGACGCACCCACAGCATAGAGCCCGATACCAAAAAACCAGCCGCTGAGCAGGCTTTGGCGGCGATCGGCTTTTTGCCATATTGCCAGCAACCCAATGAGCGAAAGAATCGGTAACAGGCTGAAGCCAAAGGGCGCGAAGCCTAAAGGTAGCAAAGCACCAAATCCTGTGGCGGCAGCGTAATAGAGCTTGGGGTGGGGAAGTTTTTCGTCCATTTAGATTTATATTAGCGTTAGCCCCAAGGGGCTGGCTTTTTCTAGATTAGGAATAGGCAGGTGAGTCACATTGTGCAGGGACTTAGTTTTATGCGCTGATTGTGTTAATGGCCCAAGCCTTAGGCTTAAGGAGGGATTTTAGTTGGGATGCGCCGTTAGTGCACACATTTAGCGTTTGTTGAGTACGACTTCAGCAGCCTGTGTCGGTTAGGCATTTTCCTGCTGAACTTCGAGCAAGTGAATGGAGCGGTTGTCAGCGTTAAGGACGCGAAAAAGCAAGTGGTCGATGTGGACGCTTTCATCTCGTTTTGGCAAGTGGCCAAACTCTTTGAGCACAAAGCCGCCAATAGTGTTGTACTGATCTTCATCAAACTGCGTTTTAAAGTAGCTATTAAACTCGTCGACAGGGGTGCGGGCTTTTACTACAAAATGTTTGTTCTCGCCCTTTTTGATCAGGTGGTCATCATCTTCGAGGTCGTGTTCATCATCAATTTCACCAACGATTTGTTCGAGTACATCCTCAATGGTGATGAGCCCCGCAACGCCACCATATTCGTTGACGACAATGGCCATATGGTTTTTGGTGGCGCGAAATTCTTTGAGTAGTGCATCTAAGCGCTTGCTTTCGGGAACATGAATTGCGGGTCGCAATAGGTCGCGAATATTGAGTCGCTCCAGCTTGTTCCCAATTGCTAAAGGCAATAAATCTTTGGCTAATAAAATGCCAAGCACATCGTCGGGGTTTTCACCGAAAACGGGGAAGCGAGAGTGGGCGGACTTGATGATGTCGTTGACGAATTTTTTGGTGGGGCTGGCTTCTTTAATGGCAACCATCTGGCTGCGGGGAACCATGACTTCTTTTACCTGCATTTCAGACACCATCATGGCGCCTTCTATAATGCCCAGCGCCTCTATGTCGAGTAGCTGGCGGCCTTCCGCGTCCCTTAATACTTTTTTTAGATCTTCTCGGCTGCGTGGTTCATTACTACCAAAGGCCTGGGAAATACGCTCAGCCCAAGAGCGTGGCGACTGAGTACTCGGAGGTTCTTCTTTCATATTATTACTAGGTAGTTACAGATAGGGGTTAGCATAACCTAATTTTGCCAGCAGGGTAACTTCTAGTTCCTCCATCTGCTCCGCCTCATCCGTTTCAATGTGGTCGTAACCGAGTAGATGCAGAACACCGTGGAGAACCATGTGGGCCCAGTGGGCTTCGACTGGCTTTTTTTGCTCTAATGCTTCCTGAATGACCACTGGCGCACAAATCACCAGGTCGCCGAGTAGTGGTACATACATGCCGGGTGCCTGTTCGTAGGGAAAGGACAAGACATTGGTGGGTTTGTCTTTATCTCGATAGCTGTGATTCAGGCTTTGGCTTTCCTCCTCATCGACAATCCGGATGGTGAGCTCCTGGTCTTCGTTTTGCTGGTTTAGAAAATCTGCCGCCGCAAGTTCTGCCCACTCTTGAAGTAGTGTTGTATTTGGCGTGCTGGCTTTTGAAACTGTTTGCACATCGAGATGGATTTTATTGGTCATTATTTGGATGTTTGTGAGTGTTTGCCATCTTTTTTATGTCCCTTTTTATCTTGGTTTTTGCGGGAGTCTGCTTTCTCTTGAGCCTTGTCCTGGGCATCGTAGGCTTCAACAATACGTTGTACCAGGCTGTGGCGCACCACATCTTTTGCTTTGAAAAAGGTAAAGCCAATACCCTTTATGCCCTCTAAAACGGTGGTGGCATGACGTAAGCCCGACTGTGACCCTGAGGGCAGATCTGTTTGGGTGGGGTCGCCAGTGATTACCGCTTTTGATCCAAAACCGATGCGAGTCAGAAACATCTTCATTTGTTCCGGCGTGGTATTTTGGCTTTCATCGAGAATAATAAAAGCGTGGTTAAGGGTTCTTCCTCGCATGTAAGCAAGGGGGGCAACTTCGATCACTTGTTTTTCGAGTAGCTTGTTTACCTGTTCAAAACCCAGCATTTCGTAAAGGGCATCGTAAAGGGGGCGCAGGTAAGGGTTGATTTTTTCTGCCAGGTCTCCAGGAAGAAAACCAAGCTTTTCCCCCGCTTCCACGGCGGGTCTTACCAATAAAATACGTTTGATCTCATCTTTTTGCAGGGCATCTACTGCGCAGGCTACAGCAAGGTATGTTTTGCCGGTGCCAGCTGGCCCAATGCCAAAGTTAATGTCATGGTCGCGCATTTTTTTAAGGTAGGCTGCCTGGTTATCGCCCCGTGGGCGAATCAATCCCCCGCGCGTTTTGATCTGGATGTCACTGCCAGGGCCTCGGACAAAGTTTTCTTTAGAGCTGCTACCAGTTTCGCTGAGATAAAGGTGAATGAGGTCGGCGTCGAGGTTAGAGGTTTGTTCAGTTTCGGCGTAGAGTTTGGTGAGCAGCGTGGCAGCCGTTTCAATGGATTTGGGGGAGCCATTTATGGATAGCTCGTTGCCGCGCTGGTGTATTTTTATGCCGAGGTGTTGCTCGATTTGCTGAAGGTTGACGTTCATCGGGCCGCAAAGGCTGGATGTCCTAGCGGTATCGTTAGGCTTAAGGGTGAGAACGGTTGATTCGCGATGGCTTGGTTCGTTAGTGGCGCTCAAGTAATGTGTAACCTCTGCAGTTGGCCGCTCGCCCCTAGTCTAACGGATTGGAGGGTCAAGGCGCTTAAAGTTTTGTTTGATTATCGTCAGGTGGCTTTATTCCGCCATTTGCACAAAAGTCCCTTTTAAGGAGTTGCTATAGGCGTTCGTGATTTCAACAAGCGCAAACTGGCCGATGATGGAAGTATCGGAATGTTGAAAATTTACCACGCGGTTGTTTTCTGTGCGGCCTTTGAGCTCTCCAGGGTCCTTTCTGGAAATGCCATCCACCAATATTTTCTGTTGGCTGCCCACCATTTGACGACTGATCATTTGTGCATTCTGGTTGATTTTGTGCTGCAGAGTGGCGAGCCGTTCTTTTTTGATCTCCATGCTTGTATCGTCGGCTAATTCTGCAGCTGGAGTACCAGGGCGCGCGCTGTAAACAAAGCTATATGAGTGATCAAATTGCACTTCGTCGATTAGCGTCAGTGTCTGCTGGAAGTCTTCTTCGGTTTCACCAGGAAAGCCCACTATAAAGTCGGAGGAAATGCTGATATCTGGGCGCACCTGTTTTAAGGCTCTGATGGTTTCAAGGTATTCTTCAATTTGGTGGTTGCGCTTCATCGCGGACAAAATGCGGTTTGAGCCACTTTGCACCGGCAAGTGAAGATGGCTGACCAATTCTGGCACATTAGCATATACCGACACCAAAGAGGCGTTAAATTCAATGGGGTGGGAGGTGGTATAACGAATACGGCTGACACCGTTGATGGTGGCAATATCGGTGATTAGCTCCGCAAGATCAATCTCGTCGCCGTTAGGGTGAGCGCCTCGGTAACCGTTGACGTTTTGGCCCAGTAGGGTGATTTCTCTAACGCCTTGTGTTGCCAGATAAGCCACTTCAGCAATGACATCATCGTAGGGGCGACTGACTTCTGTGCCGCGTGTATAGGGCACTACGCAAAAAGTGCAATATTTGCTGCAGCCTTCCATGATGGAAACGTAAGCTGTGGCACCTTCAACCCGCGGGTTGGGTAGATTGTCGAACTTTTCAATCTCCGGGAAGCTGATGTCCACCATGGGGATGCGTTCATCTTGGCTTTTTTTGATAAGAGTGGGTAAGCGATGCAGGGTTTGCGGGCCAAAAACAACATCCACATAGGGTGCCCGATCCTGAATAGCGGCCCCTTCCTGGCTGGCCACGCAGCCTCCCACGCCAATAACGAGGTTGGGCTTATTATCTTTCAGTTTTCGCCAACGACCGAGTTGGTGGAATACCTTTTCTTGGGCTTTCTCGCGGATAGAGCAGGTGTTTAGCAGTAATACATCGGCATCTTCTGCGTTGTCGGTCAGCTCCATGTCTTCGTCGGCTTCTAGTAGGTCAGCCATTCGGGATGAATCGTATTCATTCATTTGGCAGCCGTGGGTTTGTATGAATAATTTTTTAGCCATGTTTTGGATACTACAACGCTGGGGAATGGGTAAAACGGAGGGCATTATAAGCCAGTCAGCGAGAAAGCCAAAGCGGCGCCCAACTGGCGTGACTTCATATCATCAACTACATATAGATGATGGGGTTTAGATTAACGCTAACCAACCCCGACTGTATATTTATAGCTCTCTACTTGGAATTGGGCTGCCGAATACTAAGACCTCAAGAGGTTCCGATGACTGCCTGGAATGCCAACTATTACCCCAGTTCTTACACTGTTGAAACGGGTGAGCAGCTGCGAGCCCACAATCGCAAACATTATCAATACGACCCGAAACCCTTGGGGGAAATACTGATTGAAGGGGGGGTGATTACTAAAAAGCAGTTGAAAGATGCTTTGGTAACTCAGTCCCACACAGAAGATATGCGCATTGGTGAAGCTCTGATCCGCAATGGTTCTGTCACTCCTGAGCAAGTTTGTCTCGCCTTGTGCGCTCGCTTTGGATTACCTTTCGTTAAACTGAGGCAGTTTGAGATTGAACCTGATGCCATGAAGCTCATTCCGTCTCGTGTGGCGCGGCGATATAAGGTGATGCCCCTGATTGAAGACGAGGAACGGATTGTTGTTGCCGTCAGTGACCCTACTGATTTGGAACTCATTAATACCTTGCGCTTTCTTACCCATAAAGTGATGGAAATTGCCGTAGCCCTGCCTGAAGATATTGCCTACGCTATTAGCACTCACTATCAGCGGGACGATTACAGCGAGGCGCTAGACTCCTTGCTGGTGGAGCCCTTAACCACCCCTGCCAATGAATCTGATGATGTGGTGGAGGAGCAGGCCAATGAGCAACCCATCGTGCAGTTGGTGCAGAATTTAATGACCGATGCACTGGTGAGAAAAGCTTCTGACATCCATGTGCGCCCTGAGCAAACTAATGCGAATGTGTATTTCCGAGTGAACGGTACCCTGCAATGGGTGCGCAGTTTTAGCAAACAGCTGTTACCGGCTGTTGCCAGTCGTATCAAGATCCTGGGCAATATGGATATTTCTGAGCGCAGGCTTCCTCAAGATGGGCGTGCCCGCATCAACTATTTGAATAAATCGGTAGATTTGCGTATCTCCGTGATACCCGCTTTGTACGGTGAAAGTGTCGTTATTCGCCTGCTCGATACCGAATTCGCAAGGCGGGATTTTGATGATTTAGGGTTTAGCGGAAGTGATTCGGATCGCCTGAAAAGCATGTTGAGTGCGAATAGCGGCATATTTCTGGTCACCGGCCCCACTGGATCGGGCAAATCCACAACACTCTACACCGCCATTTCTCAAGTTCGTCAGACAGGTGTTAATTTGATTACCGTTGAGGATCCGGTCGAATACCACCTTGACGGGCTAACACAGGTGCAGGTGAATCATCAGACGGGATACAGCTTTGCACGGGCTTTGCGTCATATTCTTCGTCATGACCCTGATGTCATTATGGTGGGAGAAATTCGGGACATGGAAACGGCACGCATGGCCATCGAAAGCGCCTTAACGGGGCACCTTGTTTTGAGTACG
>Ga0209121_10001314_pt1 | contig 25996 bp, 24 predicted proteins | sample Cruoilmetagenom3_FD_187292 | JGI IMG/M metagenome (GOLD analysis project Ga0209121, IMG submission 187292) | Oil polluted marine microbial communities from Coal Oil Point, Santa Barbara, California, USA - Sample 3 (SPAdes) (version 2) | ecosystem: Environmental > Aquatic > Marine > Oil seeps ...
AAACACGGAATATAACCGCAGAGTACGCAGAGGGGCGCGGAGGGGGAATAAATGGTTAAATGCTCTGCGTTCCTCTGCGCCCTCCGCGGTTATTTTTTTTTTGCTAGAATGTACAGGATCGCAATCGAGAGACCAATCAACATACCTGAGTAGTTACAATTTGGTGCAGTACAATTTCAAGCTTGTCTGATTTAATATGTCGCTATAATCTATATGACCGAAAGTCATGTATTACTTACCTGCCATGGGTACGTACTCCACCCCGGGCCTCTTTCTGCCTACCTCCATCCGGTAGAGGTTCATCAGCTCGTAAACCTCGTCGGGCACGTCGGTACTGACACAGTCCCCCAGCAGCCTCTTTGTGTCCTGTGCCATGAAGGGGTGATCGTGAGTGTACTTCCCGGAGACGAGCTCCTGGATTATCTCCTCGATCTCGGCGTCCTCGCACTTCTCTTCCAGGATGACGTTCACCAGTGATTCCATCTGGTCGAGGGCCTTTTGGGCCTGGTCCGCCAGGACGATGGTCTTGTCGTCCACCTCGTTTATGTCTTTTTTCTCCATCAGCTTGACCAGCGACGTTGCAGCGTAAGCTCCGGTATAGTCGCCGAGCTGGGGGTCGATGGGTCCCATGGCGGCGTGGGGATCCATGATTATCTCGTCTACCGCCAGGGCGATCAGGGTGCCTCCGCTCATGGCGTAGTGAGGGATGATCACCGTCTTCTTGGCAGGATGGGCCTTCAGGGCCAGAGCGATCTGGGTGGCGGCGAGGGCGAGCCCTCCTGGCGTATGGAGGATCAGATCTATGGGAACATCGTCCGGGGTCGTCCTTATGGCTCTCAGGACAGCCTCGCTATCATCGACGTCGATGTACCTGGCCAACGGTATCCCCAAGAAGCTCAGGGTCTCCTGCCGGTGTATCAGGGTTATCACCACGGATTGTCTATTCTTCCCCATCTTGACCAAAAGCCGTCTCCTGGTTATATCCAGAACGCGCCTCTGGGTCATGGGGATGAGGAGGAGCAGTAGGATGAGAATTACCCAGATATTGCTGAAGAGGAACTCGGGGCCTATCTGGAGCAAGAACATGTCAGACATCCGAGGGAATATAAAAGAGGATTCTATTTAAAATTTGTTGGTGCCTGGCAGTTTGATCTAACCGATCATTTTGTGCCACTCAGAGGGCTGGTATCCATAAGACTAAAGTCTCCCTCATCATTACTCAGACTGCAAAACCCGCGAGAACATAAATATGAAAAACATCATCATAAGAGGTGCCCGGGAGCACAACCTGAAGGAGATCACCGTAAAACTCCCCCGGGACAGGTTCATCGTCATCACCGGCGTATCAGGTTCGGGCAAGTCCACCCTTGCGTTTGATACGATCTATGCTGAAGGGCAGCGCCGCTATGTGGAGTCCCTCTCTGCATACGCCCGCCAGTTCCTGGGGCTTATGAACAAACCGGACGTGGACGCAATCGTTGGGCTCTCCCCGGCGATCTCCATCGAGCAGAAAACAACATCGAAAAATCCCCGGAGTACGGTCGGGACGGTTACCGAGGTTTACGACTACCTGAGGCTCCTCTTTGCAAGAATCGGGACCCCATACTGCCCGGTCCACAACATCAAGATCGAATCCCAGTATCCGGAAAGGATAGCAGACGGCATCGCAGAGGGCACTTGTGGCATGGTCACCATCCTCGCCCCGATCGTCCGCCAGAAGAAAGGGACCTACCAGCAGCTTTTCAAGGACCTGAACAGCGAAGGCTTCACCCGGGTCCGGGCGAACGGGGAGATCCGCCGCACAGATGACGAAATTAATCTAGATCGCTACAAAAAGCATGACATTGATGTGGTCATCGACCGGCTGGATCCTGTCGAGGACCGGTCCAGGCTCGTCGAGGCCTGCGAAAACGCCCTCAAAAAAGCAAAAGGACTTCTGATCGCCATGGATTCGGAAGGATGCGACCGGCTCTATTCTTCGAACATGGCGTGTCCCGTCTGCGGCATGGTCTTTGAAGAACTTCAGCCGCGGATGTTCTCGTTCAACAGCCCTTTTGGCGCCTGTGAAGCCTGTAACGGACTGGGAATCAAGATGGAGTTTGACCCGAACCTGATCATCCCAAACGAAGAAAAATGCATAGCGGACGGGGCGGTGGCGCTGTACCGAAACCACATCGACGGATACCGGAGCCAGCACCTGGGCGCCGTTGCAAAGCATTTCGGCTTTGATATTTTCACTCCCATAAAAGACCTCACCGAGGGACAGTACAACGCTCTGATCTACGGGTCCGATGAGCGCATCCGGTTTCACATGAGCATGAAAAGCGGGGATGCTTATTGGTCCCATAAGGGTGTGTGGGAGGGGCTCATCCCACAGTCCGAACGGCTCTATCAGCAGACGGAGTCCGAGTATCGGCGAAACGAACTCGAAAAATTCATGCGGATCCTCTCCTGTCCGAAGTGTGAGGGACGGCGGCTGAAAGAGAAGGTGCTCGCAGTAAGGATCGCGGATATGTCCATTGCGGACGTAACCGATCTTTCCATCACCGAATGCATCGAATTCTTCGAAAACCTGGAGCTTTCCGAGAAAAAACTGGAAATTGCGCGGCAGGTCCTGAAAGAAATCCATTCCCGCCTGAGATTTCTGGAACATGTAGGCCTGGGGTACTTGACCCTCTCTCGAAGTGCGGGCACGCTTTCCGGCGGAGAAGCCCAGCGCATCCGGCTCGCCACGCAGATCGGATCGAACCTTATGGGTGTCCTCTACGTCCTGGACGAGCCTACGATCGGCCTGCACCAGCGAGACAACGACCGGCTGATCAAGACCCTGAAGACGCTCCGGGATCTTGGAAACACCCTGATCGTGGTCGAGCACGATGAGGAGACGATCCGGAGTGCGGACCATGTGCTGGACATGGGCCCGGGCGCGGGCATCCACGGTGGATGGGTGGTGGCCGAAGGGACGCCAGAAGAGATCGAACAAAACCCCGAATCTCTGACAGGGCAGTACCTATCAGGGAAAAAAAGGATCGAGATTCCGGCTTTTCGGAGGAGCAGCGATATATTTGTCCGGATCAGAGGCTGCCGGGAGAACAATCTAAAAGATATCGATGCAAACATCCCCGTCGGTGTCTTATCGGTGATTACAGGAGTTTCGGGTTCGGGCAAGTCCACGTTGATCTACGATACCCTTTACAAGGCGCTGATGAAGAAGATCAACAGATCTAACGTGACCCCTGGTGAACACGTTGACCTGGTCCTGGACTCCGAGATTGACAAGGTCATCGTTATTGACCAGAGCCCCATCGGCAGGACGCCACGTTCGAATCCCGCCACCTACACCAAGGTCTTTGACCCCATCAGGAAGGTCTTTGCGGAGACGAAGGAAGCCAAGATCCGGGGATATAAGGCCGGACGCTTCTCCTTCAACGTGATAGGAGGGCGCTGTGAAGCCTGCCGGGGCGACGGGCTGATCAAAATCGAGATGAACTTTCTCCCGGACGTCTATATCGAGTGCGAGGAGTGCAAGGGTACCCGCTACAACCAGGAGACTCTCGAGGTCAAGTACAAAAGCAGGACCATCGCAGAGGTCTTGGACATGACCGTCGAAGAAGCCAGAGAGCACTTCAAGAACATTCCTGCAATCAGAAACAAGCTCGACACCCTGGCGAAGGTGGGGCTCGGCTACATCAAGCTGGGCCAGAGCTCGACGACCCTTTCGGGCGGCGAAGCCCAGAGGATCAAACTGACCCGGGAACTGTCCAAGAGAGCCACCGGAAAGACGATCTACCTCTTAGACGAGCCGACTACAGGCCTGCACTTCGATGACGTGAAGAAGCTGATCGCGGTCTTGAACGACCTTGTAGCAAAGGGCAATACCGTGGTGGTGATCGAGCACAACTTGGACGTGATCAAGTCCGCGGATTACATCATCGATCTGGGGCCCGAGGGCGGGAACGCGGGCGGAGAGATCGTTGCATTCGGGACGCCCGAGGAAGTGGCACAGGTTTCGGATAGCCATACCGGGAGGTACCTCAGACAGAAGCTTTCTGGGCGCGTTGGTTCTGGTGTTCTGGTAGGCCGGGCAGGCACCTCCAGGGCCGAGGTTTTAGAGGTACTCGGTCAGGAAAAGTAACTTTCAGCGACGTTCTGAATTTCTCCGGCGAAGGTTGTCCGGACCTGGCAAGTCTGAGTTTTGTCTTTGCCGCCCGGGATCGCCACAATCTTCCGGTGCCAGTTCCCGATTCTCAGAATCCGCATCCTCCTGCTCGCGGCAGTGGTCTCGCTCCTGATCCAGACGGATCGATGCCGCTTTCATCACCGCGGTCCCTCTTCTCAACGCCACCATCGGGGCGATCCCGGAGTATTCGACGGAAAGAAGCACCGAGACTCTCCGAAACTCGTTACGACCCGAAACTCGTTACACTGCCCCCTACCACTCTTCGTGTTGTATGTGCCGTTACCGATCACATTTCCTTTGCCCGCAATTCCGTACAAGTCACAATCCTCGTTAGGACATGCAATATCATTGAATCTCGGTTTTAGACCTCTTCGACCCATCTTGCTACACCTATAATGAGATAGGACGTAATAGTGTATAACATCAACTCACTGTAGGTGCACTGCCGGATGAAAGTTATAAGAGAGAAGTCAAGGTGAAGTATATCTATGAATGAGAAGCTACTTGTGCAGATCGACTCGTGTGATGATTGTAAAAAGTGCATTGACGTCTGCCCAACTTATACTGTCAGCGAAGAGGATCTGTTCTCGCCTTTGGCAAGGCTAAAAAGTGCAAAGCAGATATTTGAAGGAAAAAAGGTCTCAGAAAAAATCGTTGAGTCGATGTACAACTGTCCTGAATGTGCGCGATGTGATGAAGTTTGTCCAAAGCATATAAAAATCTCTGAGATCATTGCTCTTGCGAGAGTTGAACTTGTAGAACGTGGATTTGCTCCGCTCGAAGGCCATAAGAAGATAATCAATGGGATAATGGAGAAGGGGAACTCGGTTAATGGTGATCCAGAAAATAGGTTAGACTGGCTCCCAGATGCGTTTGAAGAGAGAGAATCAGATACACTGCTTTATCTTGGATGTTTACCCTCTTATCTGGTGAAGGAGACTGCTAAATCGTCTTATCTTCTTCTTAAAGCTGCGGGAGTTGATTTCAGAATACTTGCGGATGAAGGTTGTTGCGGTGTTTATCTCTATGATGCAGGCGCGATCGATCAAGCGCGTGAGATGTTTGCCGAAAATACACGACGGTTCAATGATCTTGGGATAAAAAAGATAATAACGCCATGTGCAGGTTGTTACAGGTGTTTCAAGCGGTATTATCCTGAGTTGATCGAAGAGGCCGATTTTGAGGTTCTCCATGTCGTTGAAGTTCTACATGAGCTTGTAAAGACCGGGAAGCTAAGGTTTAAGACGGGTGATAAGGTGTTGACATACCATGATCCATGCAGGCTTGGAAGAAAAGAGGGACTCTATGATGAGCCCAGAGAGCTTCTTGGTGCGTGTGGATACGAAATCGATGAGCTTGAGGAAAATAGGGCGATGGGCATGTGTTGTGGGGCTGGAGCTGGTATAAGATCAATCTACAGGAATTTATCGATGGAAATAGCATCGAACCTCCTTGATGAAGCATCAGAAACCGTTGTAACATCCTGCCCTTTCTGTGTATTCAATATGAACTATGCATCCAGAAAGAAAGGGAAGGATACAAACGTGAAGTATATAACAGAGGTTCTCTATGAAATGTGCGATCTGCCCTGATAAAAAGTGCTATGCTGGTAAGAACTGCACGAAGACCGAGCTTGAAGCGATAAAAGAGTTATCGAAGCATTCGATTAGCGTAACGAATTTTCTGTACTTTCCCACTACCATATGGTGCAGCCCAGCCACCGGCTCTCCGACGCGAAGCGCATGCAGAGCATCTGCGGTAGCCCCGCGCCCGGCGTGAGCATGCCTCTGCGTGTGCGGCGATACGACGTTGAGAGCCCGCCCGTTCTGATCGTGAGCGTATGCCTGCGACACCCCCACCTTCTCGGAGGCTTTTGCCACGATCAAGCGCGCCCGCCGCGTTATGATGTGCTTGCCTCTCTTTCTGGTCGGGGAAGAGCCAGGTTGCGCCTTCGGACAGGCCAGGGAGCACTTCAAGAACATTCCTGCAATCAGAAACAAGCTCGACACCCTGGCGAGGGTGGGGCTCGGCTACATCAAGCTGGGCCAGGGTTCCACGACCCTTTCGGGCGGCGAAGCCCAGAGGATCAAACTGACCCGGGAACTGTCCAAGAGAGCTACCGGAAAGATGATCTACCTTTTGGACGAGCCGACCACGGGCCTGCACTTCGATGACGTGAAGAAGCTGATCGCGGTCTTGAACGACTTTGTGGACAAGGGCAATACCGTGGTCGTGATCGAGCACAACCTGGACGTGATCAAGTCCGCGGATTACATCATCGATCTGGGGCCCGAGGGCGGGAACGCGGGCGGGGAGATCCTTGCATCCGGGACGCCCGAGGAAGTGACGCAGGTTTCAAAGAGCCATATCGGGAGGTACCTCAAATCCAAGTTATCTGGGCGCGTTGGTTCTGGCGTTCTGGTAGGCCGGGCAGGCATCTCCACGGCCGAGATTTTAGAGGTACTCGGTCAGGAAGAATAACTTTCAGCGACGTTCTGAATTTCTCCTGCGAAGACTGTCCAGACCTGGTAGGCCCGGCTATCGTCTTGGATGCCCGGAACCGCCACAATCTTCCAGTGCCAGTTCCCGAGCCCCAGAATCCGCATCCTCCTGCTCGCGGCAGTGGTCTCGCTCTTGATCTGGAGAGTTCGATGCCACTTTCATCACCGCGGTTCTTATTCTTAACGCGACCATCGGGGCTACCCCGGAGTATTCGGCAGAAAGGAGTGCCGGGGCCCTCCGAAACTTGTTACGACCCGCGCCAGGGTAGCGTAACGATTTTTCTGCACTTTCCCACTATCATGTGACACAGCCCAGCCACCAGCTCTCCGGCGCGAAGCGCATGCGGTACATCTGCGGCAGTCCCGCACCCTGAGCCTGGAGCGGCCCAGGTTGGACCGGTCGACGAATAAGATGGGGCCGGATAGTTGCGCATCTTCGCTATCGCGGATCACTGCGTCCGCGTCATCCATATGCCACCCCAAGGGTCATCGATTATTGCATCTGGTCTGTACGCATACATGATACCTGCGCAAAACAAGCGTGGTGCAAGGTTTATGGTTAGGATAGGAGCATCATGTGTGGGAGGGTTGTGTTTTTTATCGTAAAAATAATCGTCAAAACATCCCATAATCTTTATGTAAGATGAGTCCAAAAGTGATGCGCATGGAGCGCAGAGAACTCCGCCACGATCGACACACGGTTTCACTTCTGACTGACCACATGGTCTTTTCGCCAAGATATCGCGGGAAGATTCTTGTCGGAGATGTTGCGCTTGCGCTCGATGAGGTCATTCGCAAGACTTGCAAGGATCTTGACATCGATATGGCAGTGAATGTTGATCATGTTCACCTTTTTGTGAAACATCCTCCAAAATATTCAGTGAGTTATATGGCCAAGATAATAAAAGGGAGGGGCAGTCGAGAACTGCGCAAGGCGTTTCTGCATCTCAAGAAATGGTACAGTAAAAGTCTCTGGGCACCATCCTGCTTTCATGGCTCGGTTGGTCATGGGTGGGAGGTTGTTGAGCGCTACATACAGAATCAGGAGAAACCGAATGCAAAAACGGGATGTGCAGGCCTTGGACTTAAGTCCGGGGTTTAGTGACTTGGAAATTAAGGTTATAAGTTGGAAAGAGGCATTTCGAGATCTACCGAGGCTAGTGAAGAAAGAAAGGCAAGAGAAGAAAGCACAGGAGCGGATAAAACGATTAGAAGCAAAAAGAAGGGAAAAAATTAGACGTAGAATTAGATCGCAGGTTAGGCCAGTCTGTAGTGATTTTGCTAGGTCCATAAAAAAGTACAATAAATAGCTTGTGTATGCCCCAAAATTTATTCCAGGCGGGGATCTTTATATTTGTATACAGTGAAATTATAATATCTCAAAAGGTGATTTGGAAATGAAATTTAAAGTCGTGATTAGTGAAGGAGAAGACGGTTGGTATGTCATTGAATGTCCCTCTTTGCCGGGTTGTATCTCACAGGGAAAAACAGTGGCAGAGGCACTGGAAAACATAAGAGAGGCTATTGAGCTTTATCTCGAACCAGAAGAGGATATTAAGATGGTAGAAGGAAGGCAGATATTAGAGGTAGCTGTGTGACGAAATTGCCGGTTATTTCTGGGGAAAAAGCAATTAAAGCACTGAGCAAAGCTGGTTTTATCGTCATCAGACAGAGAGGGAGTCATGTTAGGCTGAAGAATACGACATTTGAAAGGACGATTAATGTTACAGCACCGCTTCATGATATTTTAGATCGTGGTACGCTTAAAAGTATCATTAGAACCGCAGGACTGAGTGTAGATGAGTTTGTCGAGTTGTTATGAGGCTGCCCAACAATTATCAACAATCGGCAATACCGTCCTACTTGTACCCTATGCACACACCGCCTCGAAATCACGGAAACATACATCAAAAAACCCACAAGGTATAACGCAAAGGCGCAAAGGATGCTATCATTTTCTGCGTCTTTGCGCCCTGGCGTCTGCCAAGATCTTCGAAAAGTCGAACTTGTTCTTCAAACCACACTCCAGTCGATGCATTGCATCTTTGTGTAAAAGCGTGTCCACAGTATCATCATGCATTTCCTCACCCAACTGTCCAAGGAGCTTATGGCTCATACAGGCAAGGAAAATTATGTCATTTGTTAAATATTGAAATCACTCGATTTTGTTATTGTGCCGTCACCCGTCCAATTCTCCACATCTCCAACCGTATCAATAGTACAGGAAATAGGGTAAAGGTTGTAAAGAGGGCGAAGATCACGGAGAGCACGGTTACGACTCCAAAGTTGCTGATGATCATAAATGAAGATACAATCAGAGAGGTGAAGCCGAAGATGGTGGTCAAGCCAGAGGCAACGATCGCGGCACCGATGCGGCTGACTGCGGTTCGGAGTGCATCCATAGGTTCCACTCCCTTATCTCTCTCCTCATAGAAGCGTTCCATGGTGAGGACAGTATACTCAGATCCCACTCCAAGTATGAGGGCACCCAGCGTTGCGGTGAGCATCATGTACTTCATGCCGGTAATATACATCACACCGCCCATCCATCCGATCACGACAAGCATCGGCAGGACCGGCGCGATGGCCTTGACCCAGTTCTGGTATATCACTAGAAGTATGAAGAAGATCAGCACCAGTCCCAGAAGGCTCATCTGCATCCTGCCGGTGGTTAGCGCATCGATGACGATGGTCGTCACCACCAGATCACCGGTCTGGATTATAGAGACACCCGGTGGCGGTTCAAACCATGTAATATCCTTATCGATCTCCCTGATCAACCTGTCAACCCCCACCTCTCCGAGATCTCTCAATGCATCACCGATGTTGAGATCGAGCAGCGCAGTATCATGTCCATTCAGGTACCGATTCTTGAGGGATCCAGGCATCATATCCAGTATTGCTCTGACCTCTGTATTATCGTCGGGTATCTCTCCGCCGTTTGCCGTCTTGACATATGTTGCGATGCTGGTGGCTCCGTAGACCTGCTCTCTCGATTCTGTGATATACGCGCCAAATTCGTCCATCCATCTCAACATCTCAGGGTCTGTAACATCATCAGCCTGAATTATGATATCGATCTTGTCTGTACCTCCAAATATATTGTGAAGATGACGGAACTGAATCAATTGCGGAAGATCTTGGGGTATGTACTCCTTAAAGTCGGTCTCTATTGGTACCTTCGAGTCTGCGTATATTCCAGCAAGGGAGAGGATAAGTGCTATTGTCAATACAGCCTGCCACCTGCGAACTGAAAAATCAGCAGATCTCTCCAGGAATGATCCTATGACACAGGACTCAGATCTCACTTCACTTTTTTTATTGCTGGCAGAACGTCTTCTCTCAAACTGGTATAGTATGGTTACTCCCACGAAAAGGGCTGAAAGATAGCACATTACTATGCCGATCACGCAGAGCAGCCCAAAATCCCTTATCATCGGCACTGATGAAATGAATAGTGAGGCAAAACCTGCACAGGTTATGGTCAATGCGATCAGGACTGCAGGAGCAGTATGTGTCACCGTATCGATGACCGCTACAGCAGCCGATTCGCCTCGCACAAGTTCTTCCTCCATCCGGTTGTGAAACTGTATCGCATAATCGATACCCAGACCTATCAGTATTGGGAAGGCCGCCATCGATGTTATCGTCAGTGGCACATGAAGAAAACCCGCCATTCCGAAGGTCCAAATTATTCCCAGGAGCATAATTGGAAGAGGCAGAAGAGGCCATTTTACATGCCTGAAGACGAGGAGCAGCGCCACAACCATAAGCATTACAGAAATGGCAAGTAGCTGGTTCATGCCCTTCGACATCTCTTTTATTATCTCAAGGCCGAGTGCGATATTGCCTGTCACGATGACATTTATATCAGGAGGAAAGTCCACCATCTCAACCGTCGATTTTGCTTCGATGAGAAGCTCATCCATCTTCACGGTCGATATGTAGTACGGCATATCTATGATTATAATGGTATGTCTTCTGTCCGGCAGTATCCCGCCGATGATCACGGGGTTGACACCCGCCAGAATCTCATCGATCTTCTTCTTATTGGGAACCCTGCTTATTCCTGTCTCGCGGGCCTCGGCTTCTACCACAATGTGCGCGATGCTCTGTATATCAATGACATGTCTCATGTCATCCATATGGTGTGTGAGACGTTCCATCGCATCCAGAACCTCTGGCCTTGTGACATCATCTCCTTCGACCAGAACCACGATTGATTCCGTACCGAACCTCTCCATAAATAGATGGTCATACTCCTGGTAGAGCCTGGTATTCTTATCCACGTAGTCCTCTGTCTCCTCCTCCATCGTGATCTGCTGAGCATAATGGAGAGATGCAACTGTGAGAAGCGCCGCAATAGCCAATATTATTATTGGATTAGCCTCTATCCAGGTGCCAAGCCTTTGAGCTTTCTTTATGATCTCACCAGCCGACTAGATTCTGAAGATACTATATATTTGAAATATTTTCTATGTACAGAAAATAAACTTGCACCGATCCTACATCGTGACGAATCATCTAACCCCAGCCCCGACAGTGTGACGAGTTTTCTGTAATTACGTGTACCCTCTATCTATACACAGTTATTCGTCGTCCATCCTTAAATACCTTCTATCCGTAATATGTAAGTAAAAGTAGCCACGGAAAACAACTATTGTACATCCCTTATGAAACATTTTGCGCTAGAGATCAAGGAATCAACTTTAAATTATTGTTACCAGATTATTCGGCATCGGGCTAAATCGCCATTCTTTAACGTTGCACATTTTTATATAAGTATTCTCTAAGCCGATAAGTCGGCTTCTGGTCGGGGAAGAGCCAGGTTGCGCCTTCGGACAGGCCAGGGAGTACTTCAAGAACATTCCTGCAATCAGAAACAAGCTCGACACCCTGGCGAGGGTGGAGCTCTGCTACATCAAGCTGGGCCAGAGCTCCACGACCCTTTCGGGCGGCGAAGACTATCCGGACCTGGCGGGCCCGGCTATCGTCTTGGCCGCCCGGTCGGTGCCCGTCTTGGATGCTCATCAGGAATGGCCGCAGGCCCTGAGATTCACAAGGTCCAGTCCATCGGTTCTCGGTCACTTCTTCCACCACATCTTGATCCTGATAGAATCTGCAGGCAAAACCAGAGAGCCGTTCTCTTCCTTCAGAACGTGGCCGAGATGGTCCCGGAAGATGGATTCTTGTTCATCCGTTGCGATCTGGTATTGGTCCCGGAGAGCGTCCAAGGCCTTCTCCAAAGAGCCGAACCGCTGGTTATGTTGAAGCCGGAAGGTCCTCACGTTGGGGTAGATTCCCATCTGGTAGAGAACGTTGTATAGCACGTCGCTCTTGGGCCCAGGATGGTACTCCTTGCCGTGCAATTTTGGCCAAAGCTCTCGGGACTGCCGGTCCCAGTGGGTCTCTCCGGCAAAATGGTAGAGATAGACGTATTTGTTGGAGGCATCCATCATCTTCTCGATGGCCCTTCTGATGTCGGGCATCCCCAGGGAAAATGAGGCCATCACCACATCGTAAGGCGGCTGCAAGTCTGCTTTTACATCCACGTCCTCCCAGCGCTTCTGTACCAGGGAGATGTTCTCAACTTCCTGCTCTGTCATCTTCTCCCGAAGAACGCTCACCATGCCCTCGGCTGGCTCCACGGCGGTGACGTGGGCGACTTTCTGGGCAAATGGGATGGCCAGGGATCCTGGTCCTGCACCTATGTCCAGAACTCGGGACTCTGGATTGATGTCCGTTCCCGCGATGGTCTTTTCTACACGGTTTTTGTTCTCCTGGGACATGTTCCAGAATTTCTGGGCGCTTTTTTTGCTGTCCCAGATGCGGGCGCAGTCTCGGCCAGGGGCCGGGTGGGCCCCTCTGTTCCTCTGCATCTGGGTCTTCCAGATCTCATTCCAATCGATGTCTATCAAGGGATCTGCCATGAAAATGACCTCTATCAAATCGGCGGGGCTATCGGGTTTTGACTCCGTTGTTTATGAAGTTTACGATTGCTCGTATTACTATGATTAACGAAAGACCCGGATGAGTATTTCATCCGCCCAGGAGGTGCCTAAGGGCCGAGCCCGTTTCGGAGGCTACTGTCCAGCGTATCCGCCCGCAATGAGGATCTGCTCGGATGGGAGTTAGATGGACTGATTGGTTTTTGGCTATAATGAGGCCGTCCTACATATCGATTTTTTATTGATGTGCGGGCAGTTTTCGTGGTTTTGTTGGTGGATTGAGGTCGTCCTACAATTCCACACGGCAGCATCTCCCCTAAAACCGAGATAAGATGAAAACATACCAAAAACCAGCCAACTACATTCTGGCTTTATAACAATTACGGCCAAGTTGTTATCAGGAGCGGATGTGAACCAAAACAACGAAAATACAAAGACGCAAAGGCGCAAAGAATGATAACACCCTTTGCACCTTTGCGTTAAATCTGAGAACAAGATCAGTCGAGAAAATCCTCAGGTCGGCCGGATTTATTCTGAGTACATAATATTATACATCATGTACAATAAAAAAAGAGGGTAGTTTTCACTGCTCTTTCACACTGTCCAGACCTCTACGCCTGTGCCATCACCCTTGAGCAGGTTGGCCTTGCCGATGGTGCAATCGCAGGTCTTCGATAACCCGTCAACCGCCGTCTCGGTAATCTGACCGCCTATCATGGCGCGGCCAGCATCTGTCATAGACAGAATACCATCCTCTCCACAACATCAATCAACCTGGCATTTTTTTTGCTTAAACCTGGCCAGCAGCCGGATCGCTTCTATCCAAGAACATCTCAGAGTAGTTCGCATATCTTTCGGAATATGTAGAATATGTGAAACTCATCCCTTCATCTCCCAAGATGATAGATAGCGGCTTGGCCTTCTCAAAATCCATCTCCCCCTTCTCGTTGAAGAAGCGGTCGTCCGCTTCCAGGTGTACTACCTTGCCTATGATCAGAGTATATCTCTGGCGAAGGATCTCTTCCACCAGCGTACACTCTACCCAGGCCAGACAACCATCGATTCCAGGAGGTCTCACCTTCACCGAGTGGCGAGGCGTGAGGTTGGCCACTTCAAACTCATCCACCTGCGGTGGGTAGTTCTTCGAGCAGATCATGACCTCTTTGACCATGCCAACAGGCGGGATGTTCACGACAAACTCTCCAGTTTGGCGAATATTTTCGAGCGTGTCGCGCTTCAGCCACGAAACCACCAGGATCTCATCCAAAGGCCGAAGAATGGGGGTCACGTTAGACCAGGGCGCAGCGTTTCTGACACCATCTTTCGATATCGTTGAGATGAGCACTACTGGCTGAGGCAAAACCTGTTCCCTTTTTCTAGGAGCTAAGATCATATATCATTACCTCGACTTTTCTTGTTGTACATAAAGTATAATTATGTACTCAAGTAAATGCAAGCGTAAGCGAGCATTTTTTTGAAATTTCCGCCTTCCTGGCATATTTTTAGCATCGATATCCCTGGTCTTCTTAGCCATCATGGCAGTCCCAATCATATGGAATCACATCACTGTGCGGATCCAAACGCAATTCGTCAACAGCTTCTGGATTATACAGCTCCGATGGGCATCCTATCAAGAAAGAGGGCTCAGTTCCAATACATTTGATACCATGGAAAATTCCAGGAGGTACATATATAATTGCTGGATTCCTATCGCCTAGAACGAATTCGTTGATAACGCTATATGTCGGAGACTCCTCTCTTGCATCATATAGGACCACCTTAATCATACCTTTGATGGCTGCTAATCGATCAATTTGTTTTTTATGGATATGCCATCCCTTTACTACGCCAGGATATGCCATAGAGCATATTATTTGACCAACCTTTCCACCGTCGAAATCGTTGTTGTCACTCCTCAGAATCTCCATTAAAAATCCTCTTTCATCAGAGAATAGCTTTACCTCTGAAAACTTCACCCCTTCGATCAGAGGATCTGCATTGACTCCTTTGATCTTTTGTACTTTTGGCGGTGCCAGCTTAACTGAATTCATTTCTCTACTCATCGTTCATCAACCCCCGAACAAACTCTGACATCTCTTTGATCTCTGGAACCTCCCTACCCCCAAGACATGCTTTGAAAACTTCTCTGTCGAGTGAAACTATTCCGATCACTTTCGTTCCATCCACCAACTCTATCAACTCTTTTGATTTGTCGTTTAATTTATTCAGTAGTTACAAAATTTTGCAACATCCCGTCCCTTTTTTATTGTACATAAACTATAACTTTATGTACTCTGAGTAAATCCGACCGAAGGGAGGATTTTCTTGTGCCCCCCCTCTATTACAAATTATTATCTTGCTGTTATCCCATTCAACCTACAAACGACATCATGTTCAGCGGAATCGGTATGCCATTTGCTACGCCGTCCATGGTGTAGTAGAGGTCCACCTCACCATCATGAGCCCAGAACCACTCAGGGTAGTAGAGGATGAGGGCAGGAACATCTTCGGCGTACAAGACCTGAGCCTTGTCGATGAGGTCTCTGCGGTCATCTCTGTCGCTCTCCCTCACCTGCGCTTCCAGGAGGTCGTTGAGCTCCTCATCGGCGGTATATCTGTCACTGTTGAACCCCCAGCCCGTGTTCATCTTGGCCAGGAAGTTGGGATCACCGAGCGCTCCGCCATGACCGCTCACGGCCAGGTCAAAGTCCCACTCATTAACCTTAGAGTCCACGGTCTTGGGGTCCATGATGCGCAGGTTTACGTTGATTCCCACCTTCTCCAGGTCTTCCCTTATCAGCTCACCGAGGCGTTCGTATTCTACCCTGCCGCCCATGATCAGAAGTTCAACCTCCTCGCCATCGTATCCTGCTTCGGATAGGAGTTCTTTGGCCTTCACCGGATCGTGCTCGTACTGTTCTATATCTGGGTTGTACCACGAGCTGTATGGGGGTATGCCGCCCTGGCTTCCGATCAAGCCGTGACACCTACCCACGATATCCACCAGCTGCTCCCTGTCGATGGCATAGGCCAGCGCCTGTCTGAACTTCTTCTCCGACATGGGCCATTTCTGGTGGTTGATCATCAGTTTGTAGTTCCACCCGTTGGCAGACGACGCCAGGATGTCGAACCCTCCCAGCAGGTCTCTCATCTCCGGCTCGATCCCCACCGCGTTGACGTCGCCTTGTGTTAGGGCGGCGGCGGCCGTTTCCCTGGGCACCTTGACAAATATAACCTCCTCGACCCTGGGAGCCTCCTGGTAGTAACCTTCGTAGGCTCGATATCGATAGGTCCCCTGGGCCTTATCGTAGTCGTCAACATCGAGCGTATAGGGTCCGGTGCCGGTCAAGGCCTCTTGATCCCTGAAGTTCTCCGGATCGTCCACGCCCTCCCAGACGTGCCTCGGCAGGATGGGCAGGGTGCCCGCCACCTCATCCACGAAGGGGGCATAAGGCTCTGATAGGTACAGCTTCACAGCATAGTCATCGAGCTTCTCTGCCTGGTCCACGATCCTGTTATCTACCCATTGGTATGGATGTTCTTTTGTGTAATCGATGGTGAAGACCACGTCATCTGCGGTGAACTTCACCCCATCGTGCCAGGTCACGTCATCCCTAAGCTGGAAGACACAGACCTCATCGCCTTCCATGTGCCAGTTCTCTGCGAGGGCGGGAAAGTATCCGCTGTCATCTTTCCATATCAGGGTATCGAATATGAAGCTCATGCGCATGTATCCGGGTCCACGGCTGTCGTGAGCGTAAGGCGATGGGAAGCCCCAGTCGCCGGTGGGGTCTGCTATGGTGTAGGTGGCCACCTCGCCGGCAGAGGCCATCGCACTGCTAAACGTAAGCAGGACCAGCAGTCCTGTCGCCAGCGAGAGCCCGATCGCCAGGCTCCACGAATATATTTTTCTCATTTAGATGCTCCTGTTATACTTTGTATGAATATACTCGCACAATTCAGATAAATATCTTACGATTAACTCTAAATATTTCATGATTTATGTAAAAAATAAGGCAGCTTTCGCTGCTCTTTCACACTATCAGGATTTCTACGCCTGTGTCATCACCCCCAGGCAGCGGGGTGCCTCGACGATATCCAGGTAGACGTAGGGGTTCACCCCCGCTTCCTGGAGTTGGGTCAGATCGTTATTGTCAACCTGGAACTCCATTATCGTGGTGCACACGGTCTCTGGATTGCCTATATAGTCTATCATATCCAGATCCATCTTTAGCCTTGCCCACCACCACTTGTAAGTCGCAAAGTTCTTGAAATCCGCAGGTTTGATCCCACTCATCCCTTGTGCTTTTGTCCAGTTGAATCCCATCACCAGACCATCTCCGGTGTTGGTGGTTTTGTTCCAGCGGATGTACAGTCCGGCGGCATTCTTTGCGTAGTCTGGAAGCGCTGCCTTGTTATCACCGGTCAGTCCCTTTGCATATAACCCCCTCTTCCCGGGAGTTGCGTCCCAGATGACCTGGAAGGCGTCCTCCTTGCACCATACAGGACAGGCTATGACCTTGTAGCTCTGAGAAGAGGTCTCCAGGGGCAGGTTTCCCTCCACATATTTTGAGATCATGTACCCGCTGGTCAAGCCGGGACAGATGTGGTTGTGCAGCATGGCCGCCTGGAGGAGGTCGTAAGTGGTGTTGGGATGAGACCAGACGTTGGCGATGGTGGTCAGGCTGAACTCGTTCCCGCCGAAGACCTCGGCATCGAACTTCCCGTTCCATTCTTTGGGGTTCTCCAGCATGTACCCGGCATCGATCATCTCCTTGGAGACGATGGAAAAGACGTCTTCTCCGGCCAGGTCGGCGCTCTCATTCACCCGGAGATATACCGCCTCGTCGCTCTCTTTATCGTAGAAGAAGAACCAGAGAGGACTGAACTTGCTCCGGTGGACCATGAGCAGGTTGGCCTTGCCGATGGTACAGCCACAGGTCTCCGATACTCCGTCGACTGCCGCCTCGGTAGTCTGACCGCCTATCATGGCGTAGCCTGCATCAGTCATGGCCAGAATATTCTCGTCACCTTTATCGAAATCCAGCTGGTTCATCGCCACCGCAGCGGCCCTGGAGCCCAGCTCTTTCATGACGTCTCCCTCTGCCATGACAAGACCCGGCGATACCGCGAGAACCAGTATCAATATCGGTAGGTATCCCTTTATCTTCATTTATACACCTCGTAGAAACCACCCGGTACGCTCAGGATGGTCTTACGAATATGGGTATAAAAGTTATTATTTATGAATCTTACCCTTATTTTGTATTAGATATATGAATTATAACTGTAAAAATAACAACATCCATAACCCACCTGGTTCGGACTTTGACTTCATATATTTAGGTCTGAAAAAAAAGGCGCCACCACGCCATCGCCCACCAACGTCGCCACCTGGCGCGCACCCGGGCGATATCCTGGCCCGCGTGGATGGACTTGGCGGGATTCGAACCCGCGGCCTTTACCTTGCGAAGGTAACGATCTACCCCTGATCTACAAGCCCATAAAAAAGGTTTAGAGCAGCCCCAGCTCTACAACCTCTACAGACCGGATGCCCTCGATCCCGGCAACAGCAGCCTCCAGTTCATCGGTGCCGCTGGTGCCCTCGGCCAGGATTACCGCCACGATCAGCGCCTTCAGCCCGAAGGCTATGGGCTCTTCGGCGAAGGCGTGCACCCTCGACCCCTCGGGCACAACCTTCTCGATGGCCTTGCGCAGCTGATTCAGATCGACATCTGTGCTCTCCGGCATTATCTTCAGCTTGGCAGCGACTTCACCCATCCGATCACCTCAGGGACCCGTAAACCCACAGCGCTTGCAAGTATAACTGTTGCTCTGCTTCCTGCACCGGGCGCATCTGCTTATAATCGTCCCACATTCGGGACAGGGGAACCGGACCCAGCCCTTTCCTGCCAGCGTCACACCGCAGGATATACATTTTTCTGTTTCTTCTGTCATGTTATTCTCTCCAGACGCCTTAATTTATCATAGTATAAGTTTTCCCGTAGTACATAAAGTACAACTTCATGTGCTCAAGTAAATGTGAGCGTAAGCAAACATTTTCCTGTTGTACATAAAGTACAACTTTATGTGCTCAAGTAAATGCGAGCACAAGCAAACATTTTCTTGTATCCCATCCTTCATCCTATTATAAGGGTTCCGCCTCTCCTCTTTCTGAGGTTGACAACGAAGCTTTTGGCATCGGCCCCGTTGATCACCAGACATCTCCCTCCATACCGGCTCAATATCAGCAGCGTTCCCTGGTCTACACAGGTTTGCTTCTCCAGTAGCGCCTCTGCCGATACCTCTTTGGCCACCGAACCATCCAGGTACACACCATCCACATCTGTAACCTTCACAAGGTCTGCTTTGAGCCGACAGGCAACCATGGCGGCCACCGCGTCGGAGGTATAGTCCCAGCTGTGTTCGATCCTCTCGTCGTCTTTTATGAGCGCCAGATAGGGCATCAGGATGCGCACGCTCGAAGGGAATTCGGCGACCTCCCGGGTCAGCTCAGCTCCCGTCCCGTCCGCCAGGATGCGGGCGTACTGTTCCATGGCCAATATGGCCATCCAGTGAGCAGCTTCTTGAGAGATCTTTCCTCTCCGGAAGAGGTCTCTCACCTGGTCCGCCAAAACTCCACCGCCGGGAACCACCAGGAAGCTATGATCCTCCATGGCCACCAAACGGCGCACGATCTCTTTGGAGACGTCCATCAGGCTGCCGCCAATCTTAACTACGCAGAATGGCATAGTGCGCTCCTGGTCGGCAAGGTATATCTTACGTATGCAGGATAAAAACGGGCTTGGAAGAAAAGAGAGCAAAAGCCGATATTGGATTGGATGTAGGGTAAAAGGAGGGATATTTTAAGCTACATCGACTCTTGCCGTATATTCCCCACGACATTTGTCGAATATAAACCTTTCGGCTTGTCACCGTTTTAGTCAATATATAATGGTTGTGGTCCGATGAAGACACCGCTCTTAGCCGTGGACGCGATCATAGTGTTACAGGAGGGTATAGTACTGATCAGGAGGGACCGCCCTCCTTACGAAGGCTGTTATGCCTTGCCGGGAGGGTTCGTGGAGCCGGGCGAGAGCGTCGAGGAAGCGGTCTGTCGCGAGGCCAGAGAGGAGACCGGGCTCGAACTGGAGCTGCTGGGTCTGGTGGGCGTCTACTCCCGGCCCGATCGCGATCCCAGGGGCCACGTGGTATCTCTCTGTTACCTGGCCCGGGGGAGGGGTGAGCTGAGGTCCGGATCCGACGCCCGGTCTGCAGAGGTCTTCGGGATAGACGAACTTCCGTCGCTCGCCTTCGATCATGACCAGATGATGCGCGACGCCCAAAGAAGCTTTAAGATCCCACCCGATACGGAGAACCCGCATGTCCGATGATGTCAGGGAGCTCATAGAGAAGTACGCGCTCCAGAACGCGGTGAAGTACAGGGCCGCTCCTCAGAAAGGAGCGGTTATGGGCAAGCTCATGGGCGAGCACCCGGAGCTCCGTTCCAGGGCCAAAGAGATCTCCTCGCTGGTGGGGTCGGTCCTGGCAGAGGTGGAGAGAACCGGTCTCTATGACCGGACCATCACCAGGGAAGATTCAGGCACAGAAATCGATCTGGCAGAGGAGGTACTGAAGGAGAGAGCACCCGAGCTTCTGGCCGAGCTATCGGAAAAGAAGGTGCCGGTGAAGGGCTTGCCACCCCTGGAGGGGGCCGAGAAGGAAGTCGTCATGAGGTTCGCCCCGAACCCGAACGGTCCTCCTACCCTGGGGAGCGCCCGGGGCATAATCATCAACTCTGAATATGTTAAGATGTACGGGGGACGGCTCATCCTCCGCTTTGACGATACCGACCCGGTGAACAAGCGCCCCATGCTGGAGGCCTACGACTGGTACCAAGAAGACTGCCGGTGGCTGGACGCCGTTCCGGACGCCGTGGTGATCGCCAGCGACCGCCTTCCTATGTATTACAAGATCGCGGAGGAGCTGATCCGTATGGGCGCAGCTTACGTCTGCCGGTGCGATCAGGCCACTTTCAAGAGGTACAAGGACGCGTCTTTGGCCTGTCCCCACCGGGACCGCGACCCTGAGGAGAGCCTGGACCTCTGGGACGGTATGAAGGCAGGAAACCTCCGGCCCGGTGATGCCGTTCTCAGGATAAAGACCGATATAACTCACAAAGATCCGGCGCTCCGCGACTGGGCCGCCTTTCGGATAGTGACCACCGATCACCCCCGGATCGGCGATCGGTACAGGGTCTGGCCCCTCCTGGACTTCGAGTCGGGAATAGAGGACCATCTGTTGGGGATAACCCACATAATCAGGGGCAAGGACCTGATGGACAGCGAGAGACGACAGCTCTATCTCTATCGTCACCTGGGATGGGAGTACCCCTCTGTTGTCCACTGGGGGAGGATCAAGATCCACCAGTTCGGGTCTTTCAGCACCAGCGCCCTCAAAGAAGCAATCGAAGCCGGCGAGTACAGGGGATGGGACGACCCCCGGCTTCCCACCGTGAAGGCCCTAAGAAGGCGGGGGATTCTGGCGGATGCCCTGAGAAAGTTCATGATCGATCTGGGCGTCTCCGAGACGGACATCAGCATCAGCATGGATACCATCTACGCCGAGAACAGGAAGCTGGTAGATCCTCAGGCCAGGCGGAGGTTCTTCGTCAAGGATCCTGTGCCCCTAGAGATCGAAGGTGAGGTTCCACCCGTCGTCCAGGTTCCCTTTCATCCGACCGTCGATATGGGGTGCCGTTTGATTCCTGCTGGAAATACGGTCTTGGTCTCCGGTGACGATCTCGCAGAGATGGGTGTGGGGAATCGGCTGAGGCTGAAAGATCTCTGCAACCTGGAGATCCTGGCTCTCGATCCTGCGCGGGCACGAGCACGAGCCCTCGGCACGGATCCGGCAGAGGCGAAGAATATGAAGCTGCCCATAATCCAGTGGTGTCCCAGAGACGGCGTGCCCGTCGAGGTGATGCGGCCCGACGGCGTAGACCGGGGCGTCGGTGAGGTTGGCATAAGAGAAGACGAAGGCCGGACAGACCAGTTCGAGAGGTACGGGTTCGTCAGGATAGATTCTGTGGACGATGAAGTGGTGGCCTACTTCGCTCACAGGTAGCCGGAGACGGCTGCGCCGTCAGTAATGAGTAACAGGTGATGAGTGATAGGTTACAGATTACGCATTACACATTACCGCCCGAAGGGCGTGACGGCTGCGATGAGGAAAGCTGTCAGCGCCACGGCCATACCCATCTTCATACAACGCTGTGCCCTGGTGGCGTCTCCCTGCAGGATTCGTGTCGCGGCCGCCAGAAAGAGCAGGTCGGCCACGGTGACCACGCCCAGGTAGGCTCTCCCCAGGGAGGGAACGTAGCTCAGCCCCACCGCGACCAGGACGAATAAAACGGCCAGTCGGCTGGCGGTCTTCTCTCCGGCAACTATGGGCAAGGTCCGGGTATCCTTTTCTCTATCGCCTTCGATGTCCTCGATGTCTTTTTCGATCTCCCTGCTCACCGTGGCCAGGGATGCCAGTATAAAAAGAAAGACCGTTCTTTCGGGAAACTCGCCTGCCGCACCTCCGAATAGAAAGGTAGAGCCGGTAAGATAACCCACGGACAAGTTGCCCGCCAGTGGCGCTCCCTTGAGGTTCCTGGCGTAGAAGTATAAGAGCACAGAGTTGAAGAGTCCGATGCCCAGGGTCAGGAGGTTGATCTGGGACGCAAGAAGACAGCCTGAGGCAAAGAGAAGTACCGACCAGGCGCGCGCCGTCTCTGGCTCGATCCTGCCGCTGGGTATGGGTCGCTGCGGCCTGTTCACCCTGTCGATCTCTCGGTCGAAGTAGTCGTTGATCGCGTTGCCCGCCCCGGTGACCACGAAGACCGCCAGAAATACCAGCACCGCGGTGACGAGTTCCGGCGAGGGGTCGGCGATCAGCAGGCCGATCAGGGCTGCGGCGCTGGCCATCAGACAGTTGCCCGGCCGCATAATCTCCAACAAGACAAATGTCATGGACAGGATCTCCTCCGGCCGGTGAACTCCGGTGATAAGCACATTCCTCCCGGATCATCTACTTAAATGGTGGAGATATATAACTTTCAATATGACGAGGTCACGAAGATATACCGAAACGTTACAGACTGACCGGTTATCGAGGTGCGAGGATGACCGTTTCATTTGACCCGGCGACCAGGCTGGACCACCTGGAAGACTACCTCAAGATCTTCCACCTGAACCTGACCTTCGAGGAGGCCAGGGTACAGCTCCTGAGACATAGGCTCACCGGTTACAAGCTCGCTGCCGAGCTGGATGACGGAGTCCACGATAGGTCTTATATCGACGAGATGATGATGAAGGCCTACCAGAGGGTGAGCCTGCACTGGAAAAGAGAGGTAAAAGATCCCTACCAGGACCCCTGCAAGGCTCAGTACGAACTCCTATCCGAGCTGAGATCCTACCTCTACAGGAAGATGTCGGACCCTTTCATGATCTTCATCAGGTCCGAGTTCAGAAAGATATTCGTCCCCACGCTTCGCCTTCTTACCGAGCTCTGCACCAGCGAGAACAAATATTCCTGGGAAGAGGTGAAGGCTCAGCTCCAACAGATCATGGACGAGCTGGGGGTGGAGGCGGACTGGGAGGACTGCGAGGTCTATCTGGACCGGTACGTAGAGAGGGTATCGGGGATGCTGGATATCGGGCCGGAGCCGCTCTATTAGTATGACCCGATCGTAATCCTGGCGTCTTTGCGTTATCGTTCATACTATTATCTCATTTGAATTGTATGTTTCTGATCTAACGCAAAGGCGCAAAGGCACAGAGACGCAAAGGGTGGTATCATTCATTGCGTCCTTGTTCAGTTTTCTGTTTTTACGATTAGAGACCTTAGCCTCTCCGTCCCATATCGTGGATCTGCGTTCTGTTCCTTTACCCAATCGCCCAGCTTCGCGAGAGCCTTACTGCTTCGGATGATATCCCTGGAAATCCTGAAACCCTCTTTAAGATCTTCCGCCTTTCCGGTTATGTACAGGATGGCCGCGGCGTTTATAGAGACCACGTCCTCTCTTGCGCTTCTGTCTTTGCCGCCGATCACCCTGAGGAAGCCGATCGCTTCGTCCAGGCGGTCCCTCGCGGGCAGGAGCATACGTTCGTCGACCGGCTCGATCTCAAAGTCCCTCGGGGTAAGTTCGTATGAGGAGATCTCGCCATTGTGGTGAAGTTCCGCTACAATTGTCCTACCCGATGGCGATATTTCGTCCATCCCCTTCCTGCCGTCGCTGCTCAAACCATGGACGACCATGGCACGTAAATAACCGATCTGCCTCATGGCCTCGGCGATAGGCACCACCATATCCTTCGAATAAACGCCTCTGACCGCGTATCTCGGAGATGCGGGGTTTGCTAGAGAGGCCGATATGTTCAGTATGGTCCCAAATCGGACCTTGGATAGGATCCTCCCCAGCCCCTCTGGATGAACCTTGGAACTCATCCCGTTGAAGATCCCGATACCGGCGTTCTCGATGCTCTTCTGCACCGTACTCACATCGCATTCAACATCCACGCCCAGGGTCTCCAGTATGTCGACGGTCCCGCATCGTGAGGTTATGGCCCTGGCCCCGTGCTTCGCCATCGATACTCCAGCCGCAGCGGCGACGATCGATGCCGCGGTGCTGATGTTGAACGTCTGCAACGTATCCATCCCCGTCCCGCAGTTATCTACCAGGACGCCGGACACCACCGGGAAGATCTTGGTCGTATCCAGATCGTATATAGCCTCCCAGCCCCCGGCTATCTCTTCGGGCGTGGCGCCTTTGGCGGTAATGGCTGCGAGAAATGCTCCTTGCTGGGTCTGAGATTGCTCGTCCAGCAGCACCTGACAGAACATCTCTCTAGCCTCTTCCCTGGAGAGGTTCTTTCCTCCTATGAGGTCGTCGATCCTTCTTCCAAACGCCCTCATGCTATCTTCCATGCTATCTTCCAAGGCCATCACCTCCGGATTTATCTGTGACAACAGCCTTCAACCCTTCTCGCTTCTCCGCATGTTCCATCCCCTCTTCGATCTCCTCGAGCGAGACCCTCTTGGTGATCAGCCGGCTCACGTCCAGCGATCCGGAGGCGATAAGCTCGATCGCCTCCTTGTTCTGGACGTAGGTGCAGCCGTAAGATCCGGTTATCAGGTTCTCTCGATAATGGACTGTATTAAAGTTCAGGTTTGGATATGCTTGGTCTTCGGGCAAGCCGGAGAAGAGGCATATCCTACCTCTCGGAGCGAGAAGAGATAGCAGGGCTTCGTCGACGGCCACGTCGCGGCTAGCCAACATCATGGCGTCCACGCCCCAACCATCGGTGAACTCCATTATCCTTTCCCGGACGTCTTCTTCGCCAGGGTCGATCACGACGTCAGGTCTTGATACCCTGGCCAACGAAACTCGTCTCTCCAGGGGCTCTGCCATGATCACCGCAGAGGCTCCTCTCGAACGAGCCAACATCGCATGCAGACATCCTGCGGGCCCGGCTCCGAAGATCAGGACCACATCGCCCTCTCCTACGCGAGAGAGCTGTTGGCCGTTGAGGCAACAGGCCAGAGGTTCGGCGAGGGCGGCGTACTCGAAGCTCAAGCCGTCGGGGATCAGGTTTATCCCGCCGTTCCGAACCGATTCTTTGGGGACCTGAATATATTCTGCAAAACCACCGTCGCGGTTGAAACCAATAATCTGTATGTTCTCGCACTGGTTGTCCGCACCTCGCCTGCAGGAGATGCAACTTCCACAGGCGATACCCGGAGATATCTGGACCCTTTCACCCTCTTGCAAACCAGATGCTTCGGCTCTGCTCTCGGCTATGACTCCGGAGATCTCATGGCCGAGGATGCGAGGATACACCAGGTCTTTTTGGCCGTGGTTGAGCATCTTAAGGTCGGTGCTGCATATGGAGCACGCCTTCATCCTCAAAAGCAGACCGCCCTCTGGACATTCCGGAGTTTCGATCTCCTGCAAGGCTAGTTTTTTCGGTGCTTCTAAAACTGCCGCTATCATTGTAAACTTTCCCCCTATGTTTTGGTGGGATCCTCCCGGGGTCAGGCTTGCGAGTCCGGGGAGATACTATCCATGAGACATACCATTCACCGAACTTTAGGTATATAACTGTTACTAGATCTTCATTAAGATTGACTGAACATCAAGTGTATTTGATCTAATTCATATGTTCTGAAAACAAATGGCCCTGATTATAGTCATGAACCTTAGACTTGATACTTAATGGAGTATCTCAAAGAAGTCATCTGCATGTTTCGCGAACAAAATAGCCGTATCCACCACGACGGAAGAGACTTATTCCACATTCATCGACGAGTCACCTCCCTTC
>Ga0209121_10001316_pt1 | contig 25990 bp, 23 predicted proteins | sample Cruoilmetagenom3_FD_187292 | JGI IMG/M metagenome (GOLD analysis project Ga0209121, IMG submission 187292) | Oil polluted marine microbial communities from Coal Oil Point, Santa Barbara, California, USA - Sample 3 (SPAdes) (version 2) | ecosystem: Environmental > Aquatic > Marine > Oil seeps ...
CCCGTGGGATGGATGCCAGGCTATAAAAAGGAGTATGATTTATTCAACACAGCATGTTTATCCTATTTATGTACAGTTTTATTTAGAAAACTCTTCTTCTGTGAACTTGTCTTAGAACCCGATTCTCAGATCAGCATTAGTATCTAGGCTACTTCATAGCACCAAACCAAAAAAGGATTAATGGGATTACTAAAATTTAAGCTGGCTAAGTTAACTATATTTTTATATGAAAAGATAAATCTCTTTGTGGTGAATAGATGAAGTATGTCATCGTATATTGGTCAAGATATGGGAACGGTAAACAGGTTGTTAATTATCTGGCTCAAAAACTGGAACAAAAAGGAGCTACAGCCCAGATTTTCAAGACCGATGAAACAGATCCATCTGCCCTTCCCGAAGCAGACCTGTATGTGTTCTCTGCCCCCACCGAGGCATTCAACATCCAAAAGAACATGAGAAAATTTATGAAAAATCTAGAGGATATGGAAGGAAAAAAGTACGGTATTATTAATACACATTCCATGAAAAAGAACTGGCTCCCTAAGATGGAAAAGCTTCTTGCCAAAAAGAAAATGGTCAAGGTTGCAGGCATTGATTTCCAGGTGTGCAAGGAAGCACCATCTGGAAACGGACTCATGGAGGGATGGAAATCAAAACTGGAGGCGTTTGCAGATAAGCTATAAAATTATTCTCTTTCCTCTTTTTTTTCCTAACTATTATGGTCTATTTTACACTATCCCATATCCCTTTTTACATTAAATTATTCCACCACATCAACATTACCTTACTACATTGTTCCAGTGCGTTCTTTGATTATACCGCCGCTTTTCTTTGAAAAAAATATCTATATTCACATTATCTCATTTACATTTTTATTTGATGACACCTGCTTTTTTTTAAAAAATTAGGTTTAACGATTAATTCAAGTTCCCTTATTAACATGATTTCAACATATTTTTCTTGGCTGGATTATTCTTTGATACTTATCTTTTTGGGGAAATTATAAATTTTTATGATTGTTTACCTACCGTGTGCTTACCGTTATCTTAATCGCTATTGCTATTTTTGCCGCTCTCTACATGGCATGGAATATCGGGGCAAATGATGTGGCCAATTCCATGGCAACAGCTGTGGGGGCAAAAGCCCTATCCCTTCGGCAGGCACTAATAATTGCATCGATATTGAATGTTTGTGGTGCTGTTTTAGTGGGAAAACATGTCACTGCTACCATCCAAGGAAGCATTGTTGACACTGCACTTTTAACAGATCATAGCTTGGTACTGGGTTTTTTATCAGCGCTATTGGCCGCGGGTATCTTTGTAACCTTTGCTACCTGGAAAGAATTGCCAGTGTCCACCACCCATGGGGTCATTGGAGGGATCATTGGTTTTGGTTTAATTGAGGGAGGTATTGATTTGGTGAAATGGGGTAGCGTGGGTACAGTAGCTGCCTCATGGATGCTGTCACCTGTCGCTGGCGCGGTTATTGCTTTTGTCACGTTTAAGATTATTGCCTATCTTGTTTTTGGAACAAAAGATCCTCTCAATAGCGCCAAAAAAATTGGGCCTGTCTTTATTGCTCTTACCTTATTTATCATTCTTATGTCCATTTTTTCAAAAACCAATGTTGGAGAAATGCTTGGTTATACCACCAGTGAATACGTTCTTTTTACAACTGTTATTTCTTTAATTATTGGAATTATTGGTTTTTTTATTTTTAAAAATATCCTGGGGGAAGGATATGATGTTGTGGAAAGTCTGTTTCGGCGTTTACAGGTCATGACCTCGTGCTACATCGCCTTTTCTCAGGGGGCAAATGATGTGGCCAATGCCATTGCCCCCGTTTCCGTTGTCTTGTTACTTACCTGGGGTAAAATCGACACTGCATATCTTCTTTTACTTGGGGGTATCGGTATTAGCATTGGGATTACCACCTGGGGGTACAAGGTTATTCGCACCGTGGGGGGGAAAATTACGGTGTTAACCAACACGCGGGGTTTTTCCATTGATTTTGGGGCGGCCACTGTTGTCCTTATAGCCTCAAAGCTTGGTTTGCCTATTTCCACCTCTCATACTGTTGTAGGTGCCGTCATTGGTGTGGGTCTGGCACGTGGCTTAGAAGCAGTTGACTTATCAGTGGTGAAAAGGATTGTCTATTCATGGGCCTTGACCCTCCCGGTGACAATCCTATTAGCGATAGTGATTTATAAGGCCTTGCAGATAATATTTTAATGCCTATTAGAGCACCTGTGAAAGATACCTATAGAAAAAAGTCACCCTTTACTGGCTTGCTTGAGCATATGAATAAGGTAAAGGAGGGTATTATATTGCTCCGTGAAGGTGTCCTCCATTATATAGATGGGGATTATGAAGGTTTTCATAAACTTGCTGAGAAATTAGATATAATAGAACATGAAGCAGATTTAATCAAGGGCAATATCAGGGCTCATTTACCCAGTTCAGTCTTAATGTCTGTGGATAAAAGATATTTTCTATGGGTTCTCAGGGAGGAAGACGCGATACTTGACCATGCAGAGAATCTAGCGCATATGCTAGATATGCGGCCAACAAAAATACCCATAAGGCTCAAGGAGGACTTCAAAGCCCATATGGGTCTTGTGGCAGAAACTGTAGAAGAAATGGAAAAAGCAGTAGAAAATATTAAGCACTTGATTGAAACCGTTTTTTCAGGAAAAGAACGTAATGAAACCAAAGCATACATAAAAAATGTTCACCAAAAAGAATGGGAAGCAGATCAAAAAGGGTATGAGATAACAGAAAAAATCTATAAAATGGAAAATAATCTTTCACCCATGGATGAATATCATTTACTCAAGATGGTTGATTGGATTGATGACATTGCAGATCATGCTGAAAATGTAGCAGATTGGTTAAGAGCCATAATTGCAAGATAAATGACACAAAAAATCTTCACTTTTTAGAAAAATTTACGCCATATCCTACTTGCTATACTTTATTTGTATAGCCAAACTAATCCACAAATTTATCATTCGATTATTTGCTAACGCATTTCTGTCGTAAAACATTGTTTCCTTGGGGAGGCAAATATCCTGGGTCACAGTTCCCAAAGACAACTCATTAGGTAATTATTTGGATGGTTTACACGTTTATTATTCACCGATAGGGAGAATTAATGTGGGGATATTGCTATCTGGCAGTTGTAGCAGAGAACGGATAGTTGTTGAATCCACTGGAGAAATGATTTTTGCAGATAAATCCCATACTGTTGCTTCCAACAGGACATTGTGGGCTACCGCTCCTGCTTCATAATACCAGAATCTTTTCGCGGATTCACTGGATAATTCCTTTGCCATCTCCAAATCCAACACTGGGATAATAAAGAGCGGTGCAGAAGCAATATTTGGTTGATCACACAGTTGAGAAATAGAATTTCTCATATCTTGCTGTAATGTTTGCTTCATGAAGGTAATTATGGGCAAACCAAAATAATCCACGGGAGCATTGATGATATGAAGAAAGTTTACCAAAAAATCTGTTAAAATATTCGGATAATATCGATAAACCCCCTCTTCTGTGACAACATATATCACTAGGGGATAATATCCATGGGCACTGGGGACTGTCCGGTGTCGTCTCAGATGTATTGGCTCTTGTTCACTTGCATCAATATAAAGGGAATATCCATAGCTTGACCAGAGTAATTGACTTATTTCTTGTTGGGATAATTCTCCTTGAAAAACATCTCCGTCTTCCCGGTTTTCTAACGCCTTTGAGAGTGACATTGATGAGTCTTTTATTTTTGGGAGAGAAGAAATCCACATGGGTTTTTCTTTGAAGTCATATGGATTTTTTGGATGACCCAAAGGCATGATAATTAGTCCTTCTTGATTTGAAGGGAGACCCAATGGTTTGATTGCGGGGGGAATCTGTCCAGTGACAACCGTTCCCAAATCCAATGCATTTGCCATGAACTGGATGTTTTGTCCAATCTGGCCAAGTTCAGTACCGCCCTGATTTGCCTCTGCTTTTGATGTATCCCAGCAAAGCCCGATTTGAATGGGTGCTTCATATTGGAGGATATTAATATCTGCTCTATGGTCTCCTTCCTTGTATACAATTAATGCATGTTTTTTGGGATCATAGGTGTATGCTGCTTCTTCATTTAAGACATAGATTACTGCAGCATGTGTACCATTTATCTCTGATACAGTATATGTGTCATCGTTTCGTAATCCAAATGCTGCCCATAAAATGGTTGATAACATTTCATCACTTACTGGTTCATTTGTGAATTCTCTAATGGACATCCTCCGACAGATCGATGTTTCAAGAATCATATCAACATCCATTGGTGGCGGTAAATCCTTATCAGGTAGACCATATCCTTCACTTGTCAAGGCTGGTAGAGCGGTGGGTATCAAGAAAATGCATAGTATAGATAAAATCACCAATTTTTTTTCCCTCTTTTTTACTCTCATTTTAATCCATTCCATAAATTGGTATTAAACTATAGTAATTGGAATTAATAAGGCTTTTGCTCACGGGAATAATAGTGATAATCATTCTTGATAGATACCTAGTTATCTATTGTACATACTGATAAAAATTATTTTCCTCTGAACCCAGATTTTTTTATAGATAAAAAAAAACGATAAAATTGTGTTACCCAGCGAGAATTATTTACTCTCTTTTTCAAAGAAAAAAAAAGAAAATGCAGAAATTTCTTCATAGTCATTCTTTCGCCTCCTTAAACTCTTACATTTACAATAGTCATTAAGGAATTAAAGTATTATTATCAGAAATAGAGGAAAAAAATTTTATTTAGTATACCGTTTTCGTTTTACCACATAAATATTTAGCCACACTATTCCTGGGTGATTTAGTGGTATATACAAAGAAAACCTGGCAGGAAAAACTCACTGATAAAAAAGGTTTACCTAAAATTGTGAACTTTAAAAAAAATTTTCCCTGTTATAATGCAGTACATAAAATGGGTGCAGAAGTAGGAGATGATATCGTGCTTGTAAATCCCTGTGAAGTTGTTGATGTGATGAGAAACGTTCCCCAGGGAAAACTCATCACCATTATTGAAATCTGTAAAAAACTTGCCCAAAAACATAATGTCCAGGGATGCTGCTCTCTTACTGTGGGTATTTTTATTATGACCGCGACCAACGCAACAGAAGAAGCAAAAAATGAAGGAAAACAGCTGCATATTCCCTACTGGCGGACGTTGAAAGCAAAAGGCGTACTCAACAAGAAATATCCCGGTGGTGTTCTAGGGCAAAAAAAGCTTCTTGAACAGGAAAGCTATACCATTGTACATAAAGGAAAGAGATATTGGATAAAAAATATGGAAAAATGGACATCAGTTGGGCTAGTAATGATAGCGATAGGAATACTCTTATGGATCGCATATGGATTGTATCTGGGCTTTGAGGACATAATGGATATACTTGATGTGGTCACAGGATTTGTAGCAGTATTAATTGTAGTGGGTGTATATATTCTTTTTATTTCGGTTATCATTGAACAGCGTAGAGAAACAAAAAAAATGAGGGAAAAAATAAAAAAGGAGGATCTGGAACCATGATTTTAACCACCACTGATTTTGTTGCAGGTAAGGAAATTAAAGAGACTATCGGGTTGGTGCAGGGGAACACTATCCAGGCAAAAAGTATTGGCAAAGATGTAAAAGCGGGTTTTCGGCATATTGCTGGGGGAGAAATAAAAGAATATACCCAGTTGCTTGCTGAAGCACGTGAAATTGCATTACAAAGGATGGAGGAAAAAGCAGAGAAAATGAATGCTGATGCAGTAATTAATCTTCGCTTTATGACAGCTGCGATCATGGGTGGTGCAGCAGAAATATTAGCATACGGTACAGCTGTCAAATTAAAGTAATGCATTAGACTTTGCTTTTCACATTCTATCTTTCTTGATTCAAGATCCCTTTCTTTATAGAAAGGAAATATACTTTCATTGTACCATCTATAGGCTGGTGAATAGGTACTGGGCAATGGAAAAAAATATATCCATTTCTAATAAGCAATGAGTTGATAAAGCATAAACGAAGTAATAGTAACATAGTGATTAAACCTCAATAAAGGCCACTGTTTGTAATATAGAAGGAAAAATATGAAAACGAACCTTATTGTATGCCGGTGTAAGGCAGCACTATCTTTTTTTCATTTTTCTTGTTTTTTCAATTGATGGATAGAAGGTGTTCATCTATGTCACAAACTGTCCACACCCTGTACAGATAAGAAAGCAGTTTTCAGATTGATAGAGGCATGATATTCTATAATGGAAAAAAGAATGGTATTGTTTTGTCTATGAAAATGGAATACTGATAATTTATTAATAAACCTGTGTATATCTCTGTTTCTGTACTATTTTTTTATATATTAATAAAAAAAATATTGTTCAGTATGAAAAACCCCCTTATAAAATATAGGCTAAGACATTGTTTTCTAGGAATAGAAAATTTTTTTACGGAGGAGGTTATTCTCCCGACGAGGGTATTGGAATCGGTACAATAAATGAAGGATAGAAATTAAAGTACCCCCTAGAGAAATCAATGAAATCGCCGTACAACACAATCCTTGTAACTACAAAAAGAACTTGTTGATAACGAAGAGTGTTTCCAGTATTCCTTCAATGAGCATAATGATAAGACAGTAAAAAAGCTAGGGAAGCAACAGAAAAAAGGTATATCTGCAAACGGTAAAAGGTACTTTTACCTAATCAAGGAGTGATAATATATGAAGATGTTAATTGGTGAAAAATGGATAGATAAAAAAGAAAAAATAGAGGTTCGAAACCCGTTCAACGGGGACTTAGTTGATACTGTCCCCAACGGAACAAAGGATGATATGAAGAAAGCAATTGATTGTGCTGTAAAAGGATTCAAGATAAGCAAGAATATGCCGGTGCATGAACGCATCACGATTCTGATGAAAACAATTGATGTCATGAATGATAATGAAGAGGATTTTGCGTATACAATTTCTACTGAAGGGAGCAAAACAATTCATGAAGCAAGAAAAGAGGTGACTCGAGCGATAAACACTCTTACCATTTCTGCTGAGGAAGCAAGACGGATCATGGGTGAAACACTACCATTTGATAGCGTCCCCGGCTCTGAGAACCGGGTAGGATATTATTATCGCTTTCCCATCGGGGTAATTGGTGCCATTACTCCTTTTAATGACCCTCTAAATCTTGTGGCCCATAAACTTGGTCCAGCTATAGCTGCGGGAAATACCGTGGTATTAAAACCTGCTACCATGACACCTCTTTCTGCATTAAAACTTGGAGAAGCATTCATCAAAGCTGGTCTTCCAAAAAATATCTTAAATATTGTCACCGGCCATGGTGGTGAAGTAGGCACTACCCTGGCAGGGGATGATCGAGTGAGAATGATCTCTTTTACAGGTGGCGTGGAAGCTGGCATGGAAATCCTCAAACATGCTGGCTTAAAAAAAATAGGTATGGAATTGGGGTCAAGTTCTCCTGTTATTATCCTGGATGATGCCGATGTTAATAAGGCTGTGGCTTCCTGTGTTTCTGGAGGATTTTGGGCTGCTGGACAAAATTGTATTGGTGTCCAAAGGATTTTTGTTCACACTAAAATTTATAATGATTTTGTAAAAAAGTTTGTGAGTCATACCAAGAAATTAAAGGTCGGTCCCCAACTTGATAAAAAAACAGATATGGGACCGATGATTTCAGAACAAGAAGCCAAGAGAGTGGAGACGTGGGTGGATGAAGCACTACAAAAAGGTGCTCATTTGTTGACAGGTGGAAAACGAGAGGGTAGTATCTATTATCCCACTGTTCTTGAAAATATCCCTCCGGGTGTTAGACTCCATGATGATGAAATCTTTGGACCCGTGGTCTGTTTGTATAAAGTCACGGATCTTGGAGATGCGATTAAGAGGGCAAACAATATCCGTTATGGTCTCCACGCAGGTATATTCACCCAAAATATTGGTCATGCATTCAGGGCGATACGGGAATTAGATGTAGGGGGAGTCATGGTAAATGATTCCTCTGATTACCGTATCGATTTGATGCCCTTTGGAGGTGTAAAACAGAGTGGCTTGGGAAGAGAAGGAATTAAATATGCACTACTGGAAATGACTGAACCCAAGGTAATCTGTTTCAACCTCTAATTGGTAACCACAAAATACCAGGAGAATACTTCACACATTATCTCACCTCTAGATGTATCAATGGTGCTAGCAATCTCCTTTAACAATGACCGGGTATCCATCTTTTTCCATCAAATAGTAGGCAGGACAAACAAAGTAGGGAGAGGGACACATAGATAAGTTATGAAGATACTCTATTTAATCCCAACCAAGAATCTATTATCTTTAAGACAAGGCTCATCATTTTTTTTTTACCCGTTATACTTTAATACACACACATTTTACGAGGTTTTATTTCCAAAAATAGTAATAGCGATTATTGGCAGAAACACCGTTATTAAGGCCTTAAAATTAGTTTAAACAGCTCTTCTTTTTAGCCCTCAAGTCTTATCGCACCAAAACAAATGGCCCCAGCACGAGAACAGGATATATTTTTTCCATGTTGCCAATGGTAATAATTAGGTCAGAGAAACCAAAGCCAAATACAAAACCAGAATGAATATCAACAGTTCCCCCTGCTGGTAATGTGGATATCACGCCTTCATTTTCCGGGTGAATAAACACATTGCCTTCAAACACCATTGACCATTCTATATTTGACAAATCACCGGCATTGTTATTTGTTATCCGAGCAGAGGCACCCCAGCCACCCGAAAGGGTTATCTGCATCTCCTGGGGTACCACTAAGCCCTTCATACAAAAATTGGCTGTCCCAGGATAGGGAAGGGAACTAAGATAATACAAATCCAGCCATTGGCCATTGCTTCGATAATAGCTCTCCCCGGGCTGAGCATTTGATTGTACTAATGTTCCCACATGTTGACTGCCAAGAAGCACAGGAACCTCAGAGGTCCGATCATAGGGATGTCCTCCCTCAAGCTTCACATAAATATAAAAATCATCATTCTCCATAATTTTCACTGGGCTACCAAGAGAGAGGGTATGAAAACCTGTATGATCTATGATTCCCTCCTGTGACGACAATTCATCAAGAAGTTCCCCATTGGCAAATTGATCATATATTTTTACTTCATAAGGTGTGTTATCAACGGGGCTGAAAAAACTAACCGCGACCAGTACTTCATCACTTTCTGCAACAAAGGCGTTAAATGCCTCTGTATACTCTGTTAAGGTATCACGCCACCCATGGTAATCATGATAATAGATACGACTATAACTTAAAGGCTCAACATCTTGGAAAGAAATTGCACCCATCTCTGGATGCCGGCCACAATGTTTATCATAATAGGATATCCAAAAATAGCCTTCTTTCCCATAGTTACTCCCCCAGCTATTCTTGCACAGCCAAGCACCCGGCTGGGGCGCAGGAGTACTTTTTTCATCATCCCAGCCAATAATTGCCACAGCATGATTTGGATCATTCATTTCCTCAGGGGGCTGATAATGGGTATAGTTAACGATAAATCGGCCATTGACGCAAAAGCTTGTTCCCAGTGCTCCATGGATTATTAATGCCTGTTTAAGGGTATCTATCCTTTCAAGATCATCCCCTATAATGTACCATTCAATATCAGGTACATAATAAACGTCATAGCTAGAGGAATATTGCTGGGGAGCTTCTTCATACCAATTGTAATCTAACTCAGTGTCATCATTGGCATCTGGGCAATAAATAGCTCCGTTTCCCCGTGCAAGATAAGCAGATGTTACCCGGTAATCACCGCCATTATGGACCGTCAAACCACCTGTTAAGGGGGAGATATCATCATTATAATGCTGGTTAAATCCATTCCACCAATCGAGATGATATTCAGCCAAGTTTGGTTCATTGGGTACACCTGATTTTTTCCACATACTGGTTATGAGAAGATTACTTTCAATTGCTGCCAGTGCGCCATGTGTCCAGCAGGTTCCACCTGATTGGCTTTTAATAGAGGTTACATAGTTTATGTTATTTACGTCGCGTAGGTCAAATGAGCTAGGTAGATTTAGGGGAATATTATTTTCTGTGGTATCAAGGGATATTTGTGCTGTTACAGGTAGGACCAATGCCATTACTATTATTATGACTGTAATATTTGTTACTGTTATATTTTTAGACATGGTGATGTTCCATTATATTATAGTGATTAACATATAAAAAATTATTTTTTTCCTTTTTTAGCTGGGGAGGAAAGATGTTTGTAATGTTTTTTTGGGAAATACAGACAGGTCTTTCCCACAGTAATTAGATAGAGGGGTATATAGGGGGCATGCCAGGGGAGCAAAATGATGCATTACAGAATGAGACTTCTATAAAATTTTTTTATCTAGTTACTGGAGTAGAAAAAGAGGGAACCATCCTCCGGTAAAACCAATGCAAAGGGTACTACTGGGAAAGCTTGTAGGGCGGCGCATATCATCTCTCTTGATTATATTCTAGGCAGATGGTTGTTGTCTTCCCTACACTGGAGGAAGCTCTATGGAATATACTAAATTTATACTAGTCATGGTGACTTTGAGGAAAAATAGCCTGTTTTTCCTAATTAACTAGACAAAGGAATGATGTACCGTCCCGCGTGATTTCTCAACTGCCACTTACCCTTCACAGGGTAAGTGGCAGTTTTTTTACTTCTTCTTTACCTAAAAATAAGGCTTTTTTTGGTCTAAAAATAGCCCAAAAAATGGCAATTCACAGGCTTGACCAAATCATCCCCTTTTTGCGACCACCCCGGGGACACATAACTGTAGACCAAAAAGATACATCCATCTCTGTAAACCAGACTCCATCAAGACGCAATTTTGAGTGGCTCTCTATATGCCTATATTATTTTTTTGTTAACAAAAAAAAAATAGAAAAAAGGCTTTTTAGGGTATAACACACCCAAAAAAGCCGTTTTTTTAGAATGTTTTACTCCCTATATTTTATTATAATTCTCTATAATAAACCACCCGGTTCATACCCCCCATGATGGCAACAGGAGTGACTACAGAGAAAAAACCAAAAAAGAAGGATGGAGACAGAAATAAATATTTTTTCTAAATTCCTGTCGTTTTATTGCAGTGCGGTGGGCACTGTGCCCGTGAGGCTTGCTTTTTAGTGTCTTATAAAATTCTATGGTGCCACTGGCTGATGAACAGCCATATTCGGTGCCTTAATTTTTTTATATTAATAAAAAAAATATTATTAAAGACCCTTAGGCAATGGACACAATCCCTCTTTTTTTTATCATGATTATTATCTCATTTCTTTCTACAAAAAAGTACTAACAGAAATTATTCCCTCCTTGAGTATGAATGCACAGCAGGGAAAAAAAAATAGAAACCGTGAGAAAATGTACTTCCTCTCCCCAGCATCCGCCTGTCACTTTTTTAAAAAAAATGGAAAAAAATTGATATGCTTATATAAATTCATGGGGTTATTATTAGATAAGTTTTCCTACCCTAAAATTAGGGAGGAGGGGATACTCTAAACGATACCATGCAACTCATCCAATCGCTCCGCCTAGGCCTATTGGACAGCCTCCAAGATGGCTTTTTAATAGATATTGTATCCACCCTGTTAACCCTTATTATCGCTATCACCATTTTTTTCATTATCTATTCATTCATCAGACAAATCCTCCTAAAAGTCGCGAAAACAAAAAAACAGATTTCCAATGTAAACCTGTTTCTTAACATCATCAAATATCTTTTTGTCTTCTTTCTCCTCTTGATTGTAATCTCCTCCTATTTTGGCACCTGGATAGAACTGGGACTGACAGCAGGTCTTCTCACCGCTGCTGTGGGATGGGCATTGCAAAAACCCATAACAGGTATGGCCGCCTGGATCATGATTGCCATAAAAAGACCCTTTGGTATCGGTGACAGAGTCGTCATCAAGGATATCAAGGGAGACATCATTGATATCACACTGACCCATATCTATCTTGCAGAGATAGGGGGAACCATTGATGGAGAAGAACAATCCGGAAGAATCACCATGATCCCCAACTCCCTCCTATTTGAGGTGAAAATTATCAATTACACCAAACAACATGACTTTATCCTTGATGAAATCACCACCAATATTACCTACGAAAGCAACCTCAAAAAAGCAGAAAAACTCATGATGGCATCAGTGGAAAAAATAATGCAGCCGTTCCATCAAAAATTCCCTAAAAAAATACCCCGAGACTCCCATATAAGACTGGATTTTAAAGAATCCGGAATGAATGTCACCGTACGTTACTACACCCCAGCGTTACTACACCCCAGCCAGGAACAGAAACTCCATAGCCACAAACATCAGACGGGAAATCTTTACCCGGATCAATAAAAATAGTGACGTAGAAATCGCCTATCCCCACACTGAAATAATCATGAGCAAAGCAAAATAAAAAAACATTGTTTATTCCTCCCTGTTTAATAGGTGCATAGGGGTCATCTATCGGCTAAAAAATATTTCAAAACTTTTTTTAATTACCTGACAGTTTGTAACCCCATGAAATCCCTGGGGGACATCAATAAGGGCATTACCGCTCGTTTTGGAAAAGCGGGGGAATCATTCAAGACACATGCGCTCGCCGGTTTCCTTGTCACCCTCATTATCTTTCTTGTCGTGGTATTTATTCTCTATGGAGGTGAATCAATTCTCCCGGGAAAAGACGAGATAACATACAGTGTAACATGGCATGAACAATATTTCCCTGCAATCCAGCATTCCCATGAGCTCAAAGAGAGAAAGCCACTACTTATTGAGGATAATATCATCCGGGAGAATCTCACCTTCATACAATTTGAGCTTACCTGGGAGGACAACCGGGAGGGAATAGTGAGAAATTTATCTGATCAGTTAACCATGACTATAGACCCTCCCCCTGGCGCACAAGCAAAATTTCACCCTACTGATACCCTTGAGGGATGCACCTCTCCTCTTCGTATCACTGCAACACTCAATGATATACCCAGTGATATCACCCTTCCTAAACTTGGCATGGATGAGGTGCGCCAAAAAATTAAGGGTTATGCCACAAGCAATGGCAAGGGTATCTGGGAGGTCAATCTCTCCATTATCGCCCGGGATCTTCTTGACTGGGGAAATGAAATCTGCCTCATAGTTACCTATGGCTATTATGAAGCACTCATTGGTGAGGAGTCCTAGATTTATTTTTTCTTTCGTAAATAATTTAAGCACTGGCTAGATTCCTGGAGGGATGAAAAATGAGTTCTCCATCCAGGATATCGCATTGGCAGGCAAAGGAGAAAAATTAATCCAGTGGGCAATGGACCATATGCCTGTTGTTATGGACATATACAAGGATTTCTCCCAGAAAAAACCCCTCAAAGATCTAAATATTGGGTGTTGTCTTCATGTCACAAAGGAAACCGCTGTCTTGATGAAAACACTCCAAGCGGGGGGGGCCACCGTGGCGTTATGTGGATCAAATCCCCTGTCAACAAATGACTCAGTGGCAGCCGCCCTGGCCAAAGCAGGGGTTCATGTGTACGCCTGGAGGGGAAACCATGAAAAATATTATTGGTGTGTTGATAAGGTATTAAAGGCAAAACCCTCCATCACCCTGGATGATGGAGGTGACCTGGTGACATCCCTGCATACCACCCATCAAGATCTTCTGCACCATGTCATCGCGGGTACCGAGGAAACCACCACCGGGGTCAAACGACAAAGGGTAATGGCCAGAAAGGGTGATCTTCGCTATCCCATCATCGCGGTTAATGATGCCATGACAAAACACTTTTTTGATAATCGATATGGCACCGGTCAATCAACAATAGATGGTATCCTTCGTGCCACATCGATATTGTTGGCGGGAAAAACTTTTGTTATTGCTGGATATGGATGGTGTGGACGGGGATTGGCAACACGAGCAGAAGGCATGGGAGCCAATATTATCATAACCGAAATCGATCCTGTTCGTGCCCTGGAGGCAGCCATGGATGGCTACCGGGTCATGCCCATGAACCAAGCCGTACAAATAGGCGACATCCTTGTCAGTGTCACCGGCAACAAACACGTCATAGGAAAAACAGCCATAAATCGCCTCAAAGATGGGTCAATTATTGCCAACTCAGGACACTTTGACAACGAAATCAATATACCTTATCTGGAAAGCCTTTCAACAAAAAGGATTGAAATCAGGCCCAATGTGACACAATATACCCTCAAGGATAAAAGAAAAATCTATCTTCTCGCTGAAGGTCGACTGGTCAATCTTGCCGCTGCCGAAGGCCATCCCTCAGAGGTAATGGATATGTCCTTTGCCAACCAGGCCTTAACTGTTGAATGGCTCAAAAAAGAGGGCAAGAACCTCAAAATAAATGTCTATCCCGTACCCGAAGAAATCGATAGAGAAGTAGCAAAAAGAAAATTACATACCATGAATATCAAAATCGACACGCTCACACAAGAACAAATACAGTACACCGAAAGCTGGCAAGAAGGAACATAAAAAAAAGCATTAAACATTAAATTTTTTTTTATCCATCCTCTTATTAGTTTATTCCCAATTATCCATTCCCCCTGGGAAAGAACAGAACAGGATAAAAAAAATTAGTTGGCACAAACGGGGAAACAGCGGTCCCTACCTTGATGCTTTACAGATAAAGGATAAGGGATGGATATATGCCCCCGGGTGACAAAAAACAAGGCCAAAAACATGTTCCCATAAGTAGCCATTTTTTTTCCTGTTGGTGTTGAATATGGGAATAGGCTGCATGATCTCTACAATATCTTTATATCCGCAAAGCCTATAACCCGTCACCAAAAAAAGAAATGGTGGTAGATACACATGATTGGCTATATTATAATAATCGTTATTGTTGCCGTTATCCTTCTCATATTTTTTGGATACTACAACAAAATTATCCGTCTGGAAAACCGGATAGATAACTCCTGGGCCCAGATCGGTGTACAGCTTCGCAGAAGAGGTGATCTCATCCCTAACCTCATGGAGACAGTCAAGGGCTACATGAAACATGAAAGGGAAGTCCTTGAAAATGTCACCAAGGCACGATCGGCACTGATGACAGCCCAGACACCCCAGGAGAATATAGATGCAGACAATATGCTCACCGGAGCCTTGAAAACCTTGTTTGCGGTGGCAGAAAGTTATCCTGATCTCAAGGCAAACCAGAATTTTTTAAATTTACAGGATGAGTTAACCCATACAGAGGATAAAATAAGTTATGCCCGGCAACACTATAATGATAGCGTGCTTTCCTTTAACAATACCATAGAAACCTTTCCCGGTGCCATCTTTGCCCGTTTCATGAACAAGAAAGAAAAAGAGATGCTAGCCATCCCTGAAGAAGCACGAGAGGTACCCAAGGTCTCCTTCTAAAAAGAAAGAAAGTTTTCCGGTTGACATGGCAACAAATATCCTCCCGGTGGAGGAACAAATCAACAAAAATAAGCGAGATACTCTCTTGATATGTCTAGTGATGCTTCTATTTCTTTTCGGAATCATTTTTGCTGGGGGGTACCTTTTGGGGCTCCCTCCCATTGTTTCCGCAATTATTGGTATTTTTTTTGCCCTCATCTATATCCTTGTGGCCTATTCCTTTTCGGTCAAGAGTGTCCTTGCGGCAGCGAAAGCCCGTCCCGCGGATCCCCGGAAGAGAGAGGAAAAAATATTTATCTACAAGGTAGAGGAAATGGCTATTGCTGCGGGGTTACCCACCCCCACCCCCTATGTCCAGGATTCCAGCGACATTAATGCCTTTGCCACGGGTAAAAAACCCGAAAACTCCGTTATCTGTGTTACCACGGGGGCCTTGGAAAAATTAAACAAAGGAGAACTAGAAGGCGTCATTAGCCATGAGATGAGTCATATCAAAAACCATGATATTTTGGTTGCCACCGTCACCGTGGGGATTGTTGGTGCCATTGCCCTGATTGCCGAGATTGCTCTTCGCTCACTATTCTATGGAGGAAGACGGGGAAAAAAGGGAGGAATCATTATTCTCATCCTTGCCCTGGTGTTCATTGTTCTTGCCCCTATTTTTTCCCGTTTAACCTATCTTGCCATCTCCCGGCGACGTGAATATCTTGCTGATGCAAATGGTGCCTATCTGACACGTAACCCCGAGGGTCTTGCCCGTGCTCTTGAAAAAATAAAAGCTGATCTTCCTGATGACCCCAAGGGATCACGAACTGTTGCCCCTCTCTATATTGCCAATCCCTTTAAACGATCACTTCGGGATTCCCTCTGGTCCACCCATCCACCACTGGAAAAAAGAATCTCTCGTTTACGATCCATGTAACACCAAGAGTGTTATAAAGACAGCATCCTTTTTTTAGATGTCCACAGAAAGCTGTATCCACATACTTTTTGTCTTTTTTAAAAGGTTTTGGTTAACTGTGTTTTATCTTTTCAGCAACACCCCGTTCAATTAGGATCTTGGCGATATCTGGGGGGAGTGTGGTCACATCCTCCTCCTTGAGGGTATATTTTTTCATGTTATGTCCCACAAACTGGGGTATATCCTGTAAAACCCGTACCATGACATGGCTATCATCCTTATTTTGGTGTTTCTCCTCAATGATCATCCTACGTCCCTCCTGAAGAGTGCCCAACAGTTTCTCATAGAAATGTTTCTCCAGCTCCGTTAGATATTTCAGGTGGGGTGTTCCACCTCGAACCGCTGCCAGTGCACCCTGAACAATTTTTTTTTCCCGTCGTTCATAGATACCCTCGGTTAATCTCTTGGTATTCTTTATCTCATTAATCAACAGCATGGATTTCCGTGAACCAATATTTGTCTTTTGTTCCAGTTGAAGTTTTTCCTCCAAGTTTTCTATATGGTCACGGAGATATCGATAAAAATCACTGTCCAGTTTTACCAGATCTGGTGTGCTTCGCTCCAGTTGTTCAATTTTTCGTAATTCCTCATAGGTTAGTTTTCCCATATCCCACCAATCCACATAGAAAATGGACTATTTAGCTTTGTATCCACCATGCAATCATAAAACAAGCAAGTGTTATCCCACCACGGATTTTTCATGTATCTTCCAGTCCTTGTCCCTGAATCGATGCAATCCCAAGCGATCCAGGATCCGGGATGATTTTTCTTCAATGATCAACTTGGATAATAATCGGGCAATCATAGGAGCCACCATGAAACCATGACCCGAAAAACCATGGCACTGAATAAACCGATCCAGTCCCGCCACCTCTCCTAAAATGGGAAGGGCATCCGGGGTCACATCATAAAAACCCGTCCATTGACGTAACACATTTAAATGTTTTAAACGGGGCATATAACGGGTGAGTGTCCGGGACATGTGTTGCAGAAAGGTAAAGGTGGGGTCCATGAGATAACCGGGTTGTTCATCAGGTATTGATATACCCCCCACGATCTGGCCGCCCTCCAGTTGACTAAAATAGATGCCATCCCGGAACGAAATCACCATGGCGTCAAACAAGGGCTGCAGGCGTTCTGTGACCAATATTTCTTTTCGAAAAGGAACATTGGGCATTGCAACATCAAGCATCATGGCAATCTTTTGTGACCAGGCACCCGCAGCATTTATCACGATACCGGTCTTAATTGTTCCCCGAGTGGTTTTCACCTCCTGGATTTCTCCCCCGTGTGCCCGAATATCCGTCACCTCTGTCTGTGTGTAAAGTTGGGCGCCATGGGCCCTAGCAGCTTGTGCATAGGCATAGGTTGCCTTGAAGGGATCAGCATGGCCATCAGAAGGACAAAAGGTGGCCCCAATGGCATCCATTCCAGTGGGATTTAAAGGGGGAACAATCTGGGGAATGTTTTCTTTTTCAACCAAGGAAACATCAAGACCCAGTGATTGTTGCATCCGGACATTTTTTTTCATTTGCCCCAGTTCCTTTTCATCATGAATGGCGATAAGATAACCACCCTGACGCAATCCAATATCCCACTGGTACTCATGTTGCAATTTCTCAAATATTTTCACACTATTCATGGCCAATTCGACATTTTCCCGGGTGGACCATTGCTGTCGAATACCCGCCCCGCATCTCCCTGTTGCGCCATAGGTCAAATATTTTTTTTCTACAAGAATAACCGATATATCCCGAAGTGATAATTCATATGCCAGGGCACATCCATTGATGCCCCCACCGATAATTACCGCCTCACTTTTCATCGTCATCACTTGCCAATGTTCCCAGGGACACCGGGACAACCGGGGGATGGGTTACAGGAATCTCTATCTCACCTAGAGGCACACCCGTATGTTTTGCAAGAAGACGCATTACCAAGGGTATACAGGTACGTCCTTGGCACGGACCCATTCCCAAACGCAATTTCCGCTTTAACTCCTCCAAAGTAGTATAACCCTCCGTGATCGCCTCAACAATCTCCTCCTCTGTTAAATCCTCACAGCGACAAATTATAGTTGTCATATGATCCCAATATTCCTAACCTCCAGTCCCAAATCCTTCTTCACCTCAACGGTAATAAGAGCACCTCCATTTATTTTTTTCACCCGGAAAACCTTCCCCTCCCCCCGCACTTCACCCCGTCGATCAAGCACATGTACCACATCACCACGACGGGGAACTGGGAGAAACTCATAGGGAAGTGTCACCTGCGCCCGGGAATCCATTACCTTGACCACAAATAATGCCAAGCCCGGGCAGACCTCCACACACTTCCCACACCCGGTACAGGTATCATAATCTATCCGGGGAATATCCGTGAGATTCTTCATCTTTATCGCCTGGAATGGGCACGCATCAACACAGGGATTACAGGGTATATCCTGGATACATTCACTAATTGCCACCCCTCTTTTTAGTGCCCCGGGTGAGGGAAGATCAAGATCACGGCTATCCAAGACACCCGTTTTTTCATACTCCATGGCTATTTACTCCATTCTTTTTGTATCTGTCTTTTTGCTTCCCGGGGAAATTTTCCAAAGGATCCCTGGCGCAGACCCTCCAATCTTTTAAAGCACTCCTCAAGCTTTTCATCAGCTGTTTCTCCATAACCAAGAGACCGGGCTGTAGACAATCCCGCAATTTTTCCCTCCAGCATAGCCGTGGACGCCTCCTCGATATTGGCAAGATCACCTGCTACATAGATACCCTCCCGGGTGGTTTCCATTTCCCGGTTATGAACCGCAATATATCCCCCCGCCAGGGAAAGATAGGTCATCTCTGCCCCGGTTTGCATTAACAACTCAGTGGAGGGCGTCAGCCCCACCGCCAGACAAATCGTGTCACAGGATATGTTTTCCTCCGAGTTTTTTATGGGGGATAAATCCTCATTTAATCTGGTGGTGACTGCACCTGTGACTTTTTCTGTACCCAATGCTTCTTTAATTGACGTGGAGGTATGGATGGGGATGTTGCATCGCCGCAGTTTTGCCGCATGCACATGATAGCCCCCAATGGTGGGCAATGCTTCCACCACCCGGCAGACATGTATTCCTGCCTGCACCAATTGATAGGAAACAATCAATCCTACATTTCCCGCACCCACCATGAGCACAGTACTTCCGGGTTTGACACCATAGACATTCATGAGTGTCTGAACACCACCGGCACCATAGACCCCCGGAAGATCGTTTCCCGGGAAGGATAGCATGTTTTCTCGCGCGCCACAGGCAAAGATGATCTTGTCGCAGTGTATTTCAGTGAGTTCTTCTCCTGATTTTAGTCTTTTAAGAGCAATGAGGGTATGTCCCTTTTTTTGTTTATAATAACCGATAACGGTTGTATGGAGCAATAGATCAATTTTTTTTGTGTGGGTTATCTGGTGATAAAACTCTTCAGCGATGTGTATCCCTCGGATTCCTGCTTGTTCTTCTTTTGATCCAAAAAAACGATGTGTTTGTTTTATCAGTTGTCCGCCCAGGCGGGGGTTTTCATCCACTAGGAGAACGTGTGCTCCTTGTTTGGCAGCTGCAAGCCCGGCGGACATTCCTGCAGGACCTGCGCCAATGATAACTATGTGTGTTTGTAGTTTTTTCTTGGTGGTGGTCCTGAAGGGCGCCGTAGGAGGGCTTCCTGTTTGGTTTTGTGATTGTATCGTCATTCCCTCCTGGATTGGTGTAATACAGGTGCGTACATTGGGGATGCCATTTACTTGCATGAGGCATGATGAGCATTTTCCAATACCACAAAAAAACCCCCGGGGGCGATTGTATCTGAGGCTATGACTAAATGTGGTGATACCTGCTGCATGAATCGCTGAGGCAATGCTGTCTTCTGTAAAACCAGTGATTTTTTTTCCATCAAATGAAAAAGTGATTTTTTTTTCCCAGGGAAATGTAAGGATAGGATGAGACTGGATACGCATTGGTGACGAATAAGTCATCTATTTAAAAAAATTCACGTACCCCTCCAAATTTTTTTTTTTATTATTTATCTGTCGCCGCCAGGGTTTTTCACAGACTCCTAATTTTATATTGATGAGAAAAAAGGGAACCGAAAACAGATAATCAAGGTAAGGACAGACAAAAAAAAATTTTGGGGTTGGCATTATTTTTTTTTGATGTTTTCCCGCAGATATTTTGTTACCCGTCGCTGTATCACTGCTGTGGACACGACATCCTTTTTATCATATCGTTTCTCCCCGGAACTAATAATCTTTATAAGACCCTGATAAAGATTTTTTCTCTTCATTATTTCCTTGGGGGTAATGATTTTTTTGGCTTCATCAGAAATATAATCCTCAAACCAGATTTTTTGTTTGGGTGAGGGATAAAGCAGATTATATTCCTTGTTATGGGCCGCGGCAATAATTGCGGGATCTACCATCTTTGTTCCCGCTGCCACCGAGGGAAACAAACGCACGAGTTCCTCTTCAGGAACATGGGGGCATTCCTTTTGCAGTTGTTTGAATAATTCCTGGGAGGCGTTACTGGATCGGATAATCCGTTTCCCTGCGTCATACTGTTTTTGTAAAATATGTTCCACATTATTGGTTGTCATCGTTCTTACCATTATACCTCCTATAATATTTTCTTATATTATAATTTTTATTGTTTTCATCATCTTCTCCAGTGTATCCCTTTTTCTCCCTCTTTTTTTGATTGTTTTTTTTTCCTAACCTTTTAAAACGGGTATATTATCCAGTGTCATGAACATCCGGGCTGTGGCTGATGATGCGGCAGAACTAATTGATTCGTTCCCTCAGGAAACACTGGTGAGGGTGATTTCTCATTATGATGCTGATGGTATTTCTGCGGCAGCAATCATCTGTCATGCCCTTCAACGGGCAGGGTATGGTTTTCATGCCACACTGTCCAAAACCGGTCCCTCTATTTTTGAACCATTGCAGTATGAGGATAACCTTCTCATTATTTTTTCTGATATGGGTAGTGGGCAACTGCACGAGATTGAGGATTTGAAATGTAAAGTTGTCATCTGTGATCATCATGTCCCCCTTTCCACCACCATAAAGAATGGCATTCATCTTAATTCTCATCTGGTTGGTTTTGATGGCGGCCGGGATGCCTGTGGTGCCTCCATGGCATTTGCTCTTGCAGAATCCATGGATGCAGAGAATACGGATCTTGCCTGGTTGGCCATCACGGGAGCCATTGGTGACCGGCAAGGGGAAAACGGCTTTAAGGGATATAACCATAAAATATTACAGGACGCGATCAACAAGGGATATATTGAACAAAGAAAAACTTGGAGTCTCCCCCCCGGGCCTATCCATGAATCACTGGAATCCTCCATCCATCCTTTTTTTGTTTCTTTTTCGGGTAAAAAGGATTCATCTCTTTCCCTTCTCCATAACCTAGGAATTGATCCACAAATACCACTCCACCAATTAGATGACTCCCAAAAAAATCGATTACTTGAAGCACTCCAGGAACACCTGGCAACACAAGGAGTAACAAACAGTGAGGATCTTATCTCACTAGTTCCCTTCTCTAAAAAACAGGGAAATCTTTCCGTTTTTGCCTCCATGCTGAATGCTTGTGGTCGCCTCAAACAGGCAGGGTTAGGTCTCTCCATCTGTCTGGGGGATGATGAACTTCTAAAAGAAGGCCAATCCATCCAAGCAACCTATCGACAGGATATACTCACCGGGATGCGACAGATAGAAAAACAGGGTGTCACCCAGCTGGACACCCTTCAATATTTCATCCTTGAACAAGATGCACTCGGAGGCACCATCGGGGGTCTCTCCCTTAAATATTTCCCTCAAGTAGACTGCGCAAAACCCATCTTTTCTCTCTCAACAAAAGAAAAAAAAATACAGATCTCAGGAAGAACCACCCATCCATTGGTAAAGAAAGGGATGGATCTGGCATCTGCCTTGCGGACAGCAGCACACGCGGTGGGGGGCCAGGGAGGAGGTCATCCCATCGCTGCAGGAGCAAGTATCCCACTGGGAACAGAAAAAGAGTTTCTCAAAACACTGGATGCAGCCATTCGACAAACTTTTAAGCCATAGACAAATTAGGCCTATATCATGGTCACACTGGTCATCTCAGAAAAAAATATTTCCGCACGCAGGATAGCCCAGATACTTTCCAATGGAAAGTTCACGCAGTCACGGATGAATGGTGTCCCCATTTATCATTTTGATGACAATGGCCGCTGGGATGTCATCGGTCTGCGGGGTCATATCATGAAGCTTGATTATCCCTCCCAATATAATGGATGGACACGGATAGCACCCGCTGAACTCATAAAAATTTTGCCCGAGCGAAAGGTGGTAGCCAAGACCATCTCCCATACACTCAGCAGCCTGGGCAAGGAAAAAAACCAGATCATCATTGCCACAGATTATGACCGGGAAGGAGAACTCATTGGTGTGGAAAGCCTTGATGTCATCACCAACAAAACCAATGTACAACGGGCACATTTCAGCTCCCTGACACCCAGTGATATACAAGCATCCTTTAAAAACCTAAAAAACGTGGACTATAATCTTGCCCAATCAGCCCAGGCGCGACAAATGATTGATTTGATGTGGGGTGCCTCTCTGACCCGTTTCATCTCTTTGATCTCCGGACAACTGGGTAAGGATTTTCTCTCTGTGGGGCGCGTCCAGACACCCACCTTGACCCTGATTGTGAATCGAGAAAAAGAAATAAAAAATTTCACCCCGGTTCCCTTCTGGACCCTTGAGGTGGAAGTCAAAATAAATAAATCAAAATTTAAAATACAGAAGGGAAAAATATACCAGGAAGCACAAGCCACCGCCCTTTATGATCATCTCAAGAATGCCACCACAGGTGAAATCACCCAGGTCACAGAGGACATTAAGGAATATTATCCACCGCCACCCTTCAACACCACCATGTTTTTGGAAACAGCATCATCAAATCTGGGATTATCCGCCTCCCAGGCAATGGAAATCGCTGAGGGCCTCTATATGAAAGGCCTTATCTCCTATCCCCGCACCGATAATACCGTCTATCCTCCCAGTCTGCCCATAAAAAACATTCTCAATACCCTAAAATCAACGGAATTCTCCCCCGAAGTAACAGAAGTCCTCAACAATGGCAGATATCGTCCCACTCGAGGGAAAAAGCAAGCCACCGATCATCCTCCCATCCATCCCGTGGCCGCCACCCAAAAAAAGTCTCTGGATAAAAAACAATGGGCTGTCTATGAACTCGTCACCCGCCGCTTCCTGGCCACACTGGCAAAAAACTCAAAATTCAAGATCATGGATGTAAAAATTGACATACAGGGTGAACTCTTCCAAACCAAAGGGCAACAAGCCCTGGAACTCAATTGGAGAGCCATCTATCCCTACATTAAGATAAAAGAACGCATTCTCCCCCCACTCAAAAAAGGAGATATCCTCACTATCACCAAGGTAAACAATATAAAATCAGAAACCAAGCCACCCAAAAGATACTCACAAGGCACACTCATCGCCCAGATGGAAAAAAAACTGTTGGGGACCAAATCCACACGACACGAAATCATAAAAAAACTCTACTCCCGCAACTATGTCAAGGGGAAATCACTGATACCCACACCCTCAGCAATAGCGGTAACAGATGCACTGGAAAAAAACGCACAGGCCATAACCAGTCCCAACATGACCGCAAATCTGGAAAACGATATGGACAAAATAGCAGAGGGAAAAAAAGATTTCCAGTACGTATTCCAAGAATCACAAACCATGCTCGAAGGCGTAATGAAAACACTCGAGGAAAAAAAACAAGAAATAGGATCTGCCATCAAAAAAGCACTTGCCCAAGAAAATTACATGGGCACCTGTCCAAAATGCGGCGGAACACTCAGAATCCTCACCGCCAAAAAAAGATTTTTGGGATGCAGCAATTACCCCAAATGCACCAACAGTTATCCCCTCCCTCAAAAGGGAACAATCATCTTTGCCGACAAATACTGCCCCCACTGTAAAGCACCCATCATCAAAGTCATCACCCACACACCATGGGAAACCTGTGTGAACATGAATTGCCCCAGTCGACAACACAAAAAGAACACAAAGTCCTAAGCGCCCCGTCCTTCCTTTGCCTTCACCCGCAAACTTTTCGACCGGCATCTCCGACAGCGAGTTGCCTTTGGAGCATTTCTAGCGCCACATTTCATGCAGATTTTTTTGTCCAATAATCTTTTTTCAGCTTCTGGAAATCGGGCCACAATTCGAAACGGTGTGGAGTTTTTAATAGTTTCTAAGGCACCACTAGAAAAATAGGGTTATCTTGCAGTTGCTTGCACGGGTGCGTGGAGGATAAAATAAAAACGAGATTACCGATTAACATCATTTAATCCCTAAATATCGAGGGTATGATAATTATATTAGGATACTTATATGGATGATTCTCGTAGGGAAACATGGAGAGGGTCTTTTTTTCGTGTTTTTCCAGAGGTGCGAAATAGAAAGCTTAATAAGGCTTGGATTTATTCCACCTGGGAAGTCAATGGCAATAGGTTTTATTCTTATCTCAACTGCACCGGCAAAGGAACATCAAGTATACAATGAACTTACAAAGGTAAAAGAAATTGTGGAGCTTCATCCTCTTTTTGGGGAATATGATCTCATTGCAAAAATTCAAGCTGATGATTTCAATAACCTTGGTCAAATTGTGGTAAATAAAATACGCAGCATCGATGGTGTAGCTGATACCAAAACCTTAACCGGCACCAAGCTCTAGACTCGTTGGCTTCTAAGGAGGACTAAATAAATGGCAGCGATATTGAACATCTTTGGAAGCATCTGTTTATTGGTATTTAGCATAGGGACAATTATCGGAGGGCTCTTTACAACCTATTTTGGGTCAGGTAAAAGCCGCATGATCGGCGGTATCCTCATCCTTATCGGCCTGGTTGCCGCAGCATTCTTTTATAATTTCACCTGGGGTCTCTGGGCAGATCCAGTATGGGCCAGGGGTATTGTAGTAGATGGCATTATTGCCATTATCGGTGCGGTTGTGGGAGGCGCCATTTCTCTGGGTGTCCTTCTTGCCGGGATCATGAAGGCATAAAAATCTTTATATTTTTGGGGTGATTCTTTTTTCCCTTTTCTAATATTTTTTTCTCATGTACCCTGGTAAATGATTTCAATACTAACGGTTAAATCTCTGTAGAGGAAGACAAGGGAATAACAAATTATTTAAGTTTGATGCCTGATTATGCCCCTGGAGATAAAAAAATGAGATACAATTTGGGAAAACCATCTTTTTTTTTAACATTATTTATAGCTGGTCTGTTTTTCTCGGGTTTACTGATATCGGGTGAACATAGATGGAATGCTGAGGGTACAAATCCTCCAGTGGTAGATGATAATATCCTGCCGACGATTTCAATTATTTCCCCTACAGAGCTATCCATACTTAGTGGAATAGTTACGGTCACGGGAACTGCAAATGATAGTGATGGCGAGGTGTATCATGTGGAGGTTAGTCTTGATCGGGGTCCTTGGATTACTGCCACGGGGACAACCAATTGGACATATCAGTGGGATACCACTCTGGAAAAT
>Ga0209121_10001319_pt1 | contig 25964 bp, 21 predicted proteins | sample Cruoilmetagenom3_FD_187292 | JGI IMG/M metagenome (GOLD analysis project Ga0209121, IMG submission 187292) | Oil polluted marine microbial communities from Coal Oil Point, Santa Barbara, California, USA - Sample 3 (SPAdes) (version 2) | ecosystem: Environmental > Aquatic > Marine > Oil seeps ...
GTTAGCAGCAAAGGTTTTTGCAAGTTTAGCATACGCTTCTGAAATTCTGTAACCAGAATTATAATCGTTTCCAAAAGCACCATTTCCTTCTGCTTTAGTGTATTTAATCTCAAATAAAACAGTGTCTGGAGCATCATTTTTATAGACCGTTAAAATGGCATCAATTTTAGAGTTTTGTCTAACTACACCAACATTATAACCAGCATACATAAATGTGGTATGAATTTTAATGGTGTATTCTGCATCTGCTAAATCTTTACCTACAACAACTTCATTTTCTTTCCAACGTTTATTAAAAGACTCAATAAATTTAGGTTCGTATCTGTCCTCTCTGTCTGCAAACCATGATTTTTTAAATTCTTCTCCTGAACCCGGATTTTTATCTTCTCGTTTTTGCATTTTATCTTTTAAAAATTCTTCTTCATTATCATATTTAGGAATTTCTAGATCAGAATAATCAAATTCAAGGTTGAATGTTGTAATGTTTTTAAGGTTTTTCCAGTCGCCTTCTTGAACTTTACCTTTTTGAGCTACCATTATAGTAGTACAGAAAAGAAGCAAGATAATAGATAGTTGTTTTTTCATAATTATACTTTTTGTTATTGTTGACTATAAATGTAGTAAAATTTAAACTAAGATTATTTTTATTGCTATGGGTTGTGAATAAAAAAAGCGAACCCATGGGTTCGCTTTCTATTTTAATTTATAAGAGTAACTTATTTAATTTCTACTTTAATTAAAACGTCTTCTTTTTTCTTTTTGTAAAACTCAATTACAAATTGGTTTTCTGCAGTTTTAACCACTCTATTGTTGCTAAATTGATACACTTCTAATTTGTTGGTTACGTTTCTTGTGTCTAAAATATTGTCTTTAGTAACAGTACCAGTAGCATCATTAATTTTGTAAGCGGTAAGATATCCTCCATGACCATCGCTATGTTTTGCAGGAACTTCATCTAATTTTAAATCTATGTTTTTTACGTTATCTAAATACACCATGTAATGGTTTCCGTTGGTGAAAAAATAAGAGTATGACATACCACCTTGATAGGTTTTACTTGTATCATAAACTTGCCCTATTTTTGGTGCTCCAGATTGTCTTTTAGGTAGTTTTTTCATCCACTCTAAATCTCCAGATGCATCTACTTTAGAGAGTAACATATCGTTGTTATGAAACGTATAGTATACTTGGCCATTACTTCTATAATGTGTAACAACGTAGGTTTGTTCGCCAATTAAAACTAAGCTACCATCCGGATTTATTATTAAATCACGTAATTGTAAATTGGTGAATTCTGCTTTGTTTTCCTTGTCTTTTTTCTTGTTTTTCTTTTGGGTTCTTTTGCTAACGTATTGGTTTAAAACTTCTACCGGAATTTCATGAGCATTTTTTTCTACTAACTCTCCTTCTTTTGTAATTTTAAAGGTAAATAAACCATCAGAATTACCTAAGTTGTTATTTAAACCGTTGGTGTAAAAACCAGCACAAACCATAAAACCATCTGGAGATTCAAATAAAGAAATACCGTTTATAAATTTATCATTTAATACAATTTTACTTTTTTCAATTCCTTCAGAGCCATCTAATAGTCTAAACAGTTCCATGTGGTAATTGGCCTCTGTATCTTTTTTCTTTCTCTTGTCTTTGTTACTATCGTCATGAAAAACTTTAGTTAATATATAACCATGACCATCAGAATCTACAGCAAAATCTACTAGATTCATTCTTCTTTCGGTATAAGGCATTTTATACTCTTTAGACCAAATAGTATTTAAATTAGTATCAAAAACATTTACGCCAATTTTATCGTAGCTTTTAGTGTCTCTTTTAACCTTTGGTTTTTTTCTATATTGAACTAATAATTTAGATTCATCTTTAGAGGTTAAAAAGTCAAACTTATCTACTACACCAAAGCCTCCAAAACTCATTCCAAATCCACCAACAGCAAAACCTCCTCCAGAGGTATAGGTTGCCATTGGAGAGCCTGCTAGTTTACCAGAAACATTAATTAATTTAACGCTTTCTCCAATAAATTCTCCTGTATTAAAATCTATTTCTCTGTAGTATAAACGTTCTTGTTTTGTTTTTTTACCAGACCAAGAAGAGTAAAAGAAATAGTATTTATCTTGTAACTCTATCATTCCTTCAACTACGTAATTGTCTGGAAGATCTTCGTATTTTTTTTCAGAAAGAAGATGTAATCCGTCTACCCCAAATTTTTGAATAACCAGATATTTTTTCCAAGGTTTAACCGCTAGAATTTCGCTGTCTTTACTAAAATAATATTTTTTAGCAGCATCATATACCTGATAAGGTTCACTTACTGTAAAATTGTAGTCTGGCGATATTTCATTTTGTGCATTAGCTGTAAATACGAAAACGCAGATACAAAGTAAAAGGTAGATTTTTTTCATTATTTATATTTATGGGTTAATTCTCACAAACATAAGTAAATCTAACTTCAAAATACTAGTTAACAAGTAGTTTGTCTTGGTATAAGTATTAAATATGTAAAATAGGCTGCGTTATTCTTTGCCTAATTGCAAAAGCATTTCTTTGGTAATGTCTTGTAAATCAAAATTATGTTTCCAGTTCCAGTCTTCTCTAGCACAAGAATCGTCAATGCTTTTTGGCCAAGAGTCTGCAATATCTTGTCTAAAGTCTGGTTTATAAGTGATTTTAAAATCTGGAATATGTTTTTGTATAGACTCGGCAATTTGTTTTGGTGTAAAACTAATTGCAGCCAGATTGTAAGCAGATCTAATTTTAATAGAAGCAGCATCTGCCTGCATAATGTCTACAGTGGCTTTAATAGCATCATCCATATACATCATTGGTAGTTCTGTTTCTTCATTTAAAAAACATTCGTAGGTTTTGTTTTTAAGCGCTTCATGGTAAATTTCAACAGCATAATCTGTGGTACCACCTCCTGGTAATGTTTTCCAACTAATAATTCCTGGATAACGTATGCTTCTAACATCTACACCATATTTTTGATGGTAATACTCACACCAACGTTCCCCAACTTGTTTGGTGATTCCGTAAACGGTTGAAGGCTCCATAATGGTATATTGTTCTGTGTTTTCTTTTGGAGTTGTAGCACCAAAAACAGCAATACTTGAAGGCCAAAAAACATGATCTATTTGTTTTGTTTTGGCTAAGTTTAATACATGAAATAGTGAATTCATGTTTAAATCCCAGGCTTCCATTGGGTATTTTTCACCTGTAGCACTAAGCAAAGCAGCCATTAGGTAAACCGTTTTTACATTATGATTAATGCAACAATCTTTAATAGCATTAAAGTTTTTAGCATCTAGAATAACAAAAGGTCCAGCGTTAACTAGTTCTAATTTTCTGGTGTTTATATCGCTAGCAATAACATTTTCTACACCGTAAATATCTCTAAGTTTATAGGTAAGCTCAGAACCAATTTGTCCGCAAGCACCAATAATTAAAATTTTTGAAGTCATTAATCTTTCTGTTAAGGATGCGCAAAAGTAGCAAGATTTTCAAGAAGATAATCTAAAATGATACTAAAAATATTTCGAATCAAAGTAATTAATAATAAAAGCTAAGAATACAATATATTTGTAGCTACAATAGTTAATTATAAATGAAAGCATTACTATACATTACTTTAATATTTTGTGTAATTTCTTGTAAAAAAGAAGCAGCTACACAAGAGGTGGAAGCAGAAACCACCACCTTACAAATAACTAAAAAAGATGTCTCTAGTCTTAAATATAGACAGTTTCTTCTAGATCCTAGAACTGTTAATTCTGAAGAGTTTTGGCTAAAATATGATGAGTTGAGAGGTATTGTATCTAACGTTAATCAAGCAGACTTCTCTTTTTTTAAAGATAATAACGAAGTGTTAATTGCTTTTATTAAAGATTTAAAAGAAAGCATACCAGAAGAAATAAACACACCTTTAATACGTGCTAGATTATTGGCTTTAGAAACCAAGATGCTAAAACTAGAAGGAATTATTAATTTAACCAATCCGGATAAAAAGGAAGTACTTTTAGTGTTACAAGATTTTTTAGAAGCATTTTCTAATCTTAACCTTCAAATTAACAAAAAGTTTGAAAAGGAATGGCAAAACATTGAAAAACCATATTAGTATGAAACCTTTATACCTAATTGCTTTATTGTTAGTAATAACATCTTGTAAAACAAGCGAAGAAGTGTTGCAAGTAGCGTCTACTTCAGACATTAAAAAAGAAATTCAAACTAATTTAGATGCTTGGCATCAAGCTGCTGCAGAAGCAAATTTTGATTCTTATTTTAATTTAATGACTAAAGATGGCGTTTTTATAGGTACAGATGCATCAGAAAATTGGCAAAATGAAGCTTTTAAAACATTTTCTAAACCCTATTTTGATAAAGGTAAAGCGTGGAGTTTTACTGCTATAGAAAGAAATGTTTATGTTTCTCAAGATAAAAAAATTGCTTGGTTTGATGAGTTGCTAGACACCCAAATGAAAATTTGTAGAGGATCTGGAGTCATGAAACTGGAAGACAACACCTGGAAAATAGCACATTATGTTTTATCTATTGCTATTCCTAATGAAAATGTAAAGGAGGTTGTTGCCTTAAAAAACACTGCTGATAGCCTGTATATTACCTCCTTAAAAACCAAAAACAAACAGTAACTTTTGCTGTATTACTTTTATTAATCTTTTGTTAAGATGTAACAAAAGCAATAGGTAGCAGTCTATTATATGTTAAATTGTGCACAAAATTAAATACAAACAAAATGAATACCAACTTTAAAAAACTATCACTTCTTAGTGCAGTTGCTTTTATAGGTTTAGTATCTTGTAAAGAGGAGGCTAAAAATGAAATTGCTGTTGTAGAAACAACACCAGGGATTAATGTAGACTATATAGATACTAGTATACCTGCTAGCGAAGATTTTTTCAAACATGTTAACGGAAAATGGCTTGAAAATAATGAAATACCAGACGACCAATCTACTTGGGGAAGTTTTCAAGAACTACGTAAAAATACAGATGCAGATGCTTTAGCTATATTAAAATCTGCCATGTCAGATAATAAAGACCTTGGTAATATTCAAGTGCTTCCAGGATCAGACCAAGAAAAAGCAGTTTTTTATTACCAAACTATTATGGATACTATTGGTAGAAATAAAGCTGGTATTGCTCCTGTACAACCCATTTTAGAGAAAATTGAAGCTATTAAAAACATTGACGATTTACAAGCTTTCATGATAGAAATGGAGCCTCAAGGTGGTGGAGGTTTATATGGTTTTGGTGTTGGTAGTGATCCAAAAGATAGTAATAGAAATGTTGCGTATTTAGGTGGTGGTAGCACAGGATTACCAGACAGAGATTATTATATAAAAGACGATGCAGACTCTAAAGAAAAGAGACAAAAATATGTAGCACATATTACAAGAATGTTTCAGTATTTAGGAGATAGTGAAGCAGAAGCAAAAACACAAGCAGAACAAATTTTAGCCTTTGAAACTAGATTAGAAGAAGCTAAAATGGATAAAGTAGAGCGTCGTGATGCACGTAAGCGTTACAACCCTCGTTCTATTGCTGATGTGCAAAAAATGGTTCCTGCAGTAAACTGGAAAAACTTTTTATCAGGAATTGGTGTAAAAGAATTAGATACTGTAATTATTGGTGATTTAGGTTACTTTAATAGATTACAAGAAGTATTAGCAGAAGGTAATGTTAGCGACTGGAAAACCTATTTAAAATGGGATGTTTTTAATGGTGCAGCAGGATTTTTATCTACAGACATTGAAACTGCTAACTGGGAGTTTTACGGAAAAGAACTTAATGGTGCAAAGGCTCAAAAAGCTAGAGATGAACGTGCTTTAGGTGCTTTAAACGGTACTTTAGGTGAAGCTTTAGGGAAACTATATGTGGACAAAAAATTTCCACCAGAAGCAAAAGTGAAAGCAGAAAAAATGATTAAAAATGTCATTTTAGCTTTTGAAAACAGAATCAATAAGCTAGAATGGATGAGTCCAGAAACAAAACAAAAAGCTATTGAAAAATTAAGAGCTACTAAAGTAAAAATTGCATATCCAGACAAGTGGAAAGACTATTCTGCATTAGAAGTTGCTAGTGTTGAAAATGGAGGTACTTATTTACAAAACAGACTTAATGCTCGTGCTTGGAATTTTAAAAAGGATTTAGATAAATTAGGAAAACCAGTAGATAAGAGTGAGTGGTATATGGCTCCGCAAGTGGTAAATGCATATTTTAATCCTGCCTACAATGAAATTGTTTTTCCAGCAGCTATTTTACAACCACCTTTTTATAATTTTACTGCAGATGATGCTGTAAATTATGGAGGAATTGGAGCTGTAATTGGTCATGAAATTTCTCATAGTTTTGATGATTCTGGTTCTAGATATGATAAAGATGGAAACCTAAATAACTGGTGGACAGACGAAGATTTAACACAATTTGAAGCTTTAGGAAAGGCTTTAGCAGACCAATATAGTGCTATTGAAGTTTTACCAGAAACCAATATTAATGGTGCGTTTACCTTAGGAGAAAACATTGGAGATTTAGGTGGTGTACTTGCTGCTTATGATGCTTTACAAATGAGTTTTGAAGGTGAAAAACCTGCACCTATTGATGGTTATTCTGCAGAACAACGTTTCTTTATGTCTTGGGCAACAGTATGGAGAACAAAAATGCGTGAAGATGCATTACGTACTAAAATTAAAACAGATCCGCATTCTCCAGGAATGACAAGAGCTGTACAACCTTTATTAAATGTAGATGCTTTTTATGAAGCATTTGATATTAAAGAAGGAGATAAAATGTACATTGCTCCAGAAGAAAGAGTAAGAATCTGGTAAGATATACACTTTTAAATCCAGTTAAAAATAACAAAAAAGGCAACTCTTAGAGTTGCCTTTTTTTATTGTATACTAATCCTACTTTTGGTAACAATTGCATCATTTAGCACAAAGGGTTTAGGTATCATTTCTGCTTCACGTTGCGGTAGGTTAAGCTCTTTGTTTGTTAGTAAATCATAAGTAGCTTCATAGATTTGTAGTTCTGTTTTTTGCGTGGCAGGAACTGTTAAAATCATATCTAAAGGTTCTTTGTCTGAAACGTAATAACTAAACAATCTGTTGCTTGGTCTTTTATTAAAAACCGTTCCTGTAGTTTCTTCTGGTATAGCAGATACACCATTTATTACAAAAGAATTAAAAACAGTAGTACTGTCTGAAAATACTTCATAACGTGCCGCATTACGTTGTGAGGTTACACAAATAGCAAGCTGTCTGTTGTTTCCAATTATGGTATCGTGTGTGATTTCTATTTTAGGTTTAGCAATATTTTTAACTGCTGCTTTTTTAGTAAACGTAAAATTGGTTTTATACTTACTAGCAATAGTATTTTTTAAAAGAGCTGATGCTTGATCTGGATTATCTGTTAAAAAAGATGTTGTCCATGCATCTAAAATAGTATCATAGGTTGCCCAAACAGCTGTGTTTTCATTAGTATCTAGAATATATAAAAGACTGTTTGGTTTTGGCGTTTCTTTGGTGAATTTAGACTGAAAATGTGCTTTAATAAGAAATATACTTCCAAGAAGCACAAAGCAATAAGCCCATCGTTTTTTATGCTTTAAGAAGCCCAAAACACTAATTAATAACCCAAAAATTAAGACAACAAAAATTGCTGAAACAAATACCATTTTTAATCCTAATCCTACCGGAAGCATTTTTACCAAAGGCGCTAAAATAAATAGCAACGGAATACCTAATAAGGCTAAAAGAATTACACTAGGTTTTTGTTGTCTAATCATTAAAAACAAGCTGATTAAACCAAAGTAAACAGGAATAATAAAAAAGCTAGCTCCTTTTAATTGTAGCGCTACCACAAGGCAAATAAGCAACCAGAAAAATAAAGGTGCAACTAATAAATTTACTGGCTTTTCGTTGTTTTTAAATATATGGTAGCTATAAAAACAAATGGCTAATGCCAAACAAGTAAAAGCAGCTATATACGCATGGCCATTATAAGTAAAGCCATGAAGCATTTCTTGGTACTGAGGATATATAAATTGTATAGCTTGCCAAGCTAAAAAGGTAAACATTGCGCTAACAATAAGACTTGTAAAAAAAGGTATAAAGCCTTTTAAAATAGCAGAAGCGCTTAAAGAATTCTTTTTAAAGCCATATATAAGTAAGCCAATAAAACCAATTACAGCCAAGATAAACATAGGCCAAATCCATGAAAAGGGATAGATAACAGTTTTAAATGCAGGAACTGTAAAGTAAATATAGTCTTCGGTACTTTTAATATTATTAAGGTTGGCATTACTAAAATGATGTAGTAGTGGCATTATGTAAGAACCTTGATGTTCTAGTGTGTTTCTATCTAAACGTGCATAAGTATCTAAAGCAGTATGGTAATCAAAATGGTCATCTATAAAAGCAAAATTAAACCCATCAATATCTTTATCTGTTCTAAAACGCGTTAAATCGGTATCATTAGGAAGCATTTTATAAATACTATATGCTAAAGAGTTAGCTACAGGAAATTCAGGATTTGCCTTTACAAACTCTTTCATTAAGTTGGCATTACCTTGATTGGTTTCAATTAGCATATAACTAGGTCCTCCAGAACCACGAGCTTCAAAATTTAAAACCAGGCCAACCTCTTTTGCCCAAGGATGCTTGTTTACAAAAATATCTGCACCATTTAATCCTAATTCTTCACCATCAGAGATTAAGATAATTATGTCGTTTTTAGGAGTTTTGTTTTCAGCTAAAAAAGCACGAATACCTTCTAAAATAGTAACTACTCCTGAGCCAGCATCACTTGCACCAAGAGAAGAATGCGGATTGCTATCATAATGAGACAGTAGGAGCAAAGACTTACTAGTATCGCTTCCTTTTATTCTAGCTATGATATTTTTAGGCTTAGATAAGTTTCCCCATTTACTTAAAGAATAGCCTTCTTGTATTTGGGTTTCTAATCCTAGTTTTTCTAATTCTTTAACAATATAGTCTCTAACTTCTTGGTGTGCTTGGTTACCAAGAAAATGTGGTTTTTTAGATATTTCTTTCAGCTGAACTAATGCTCTATGCGAAGAAAATGAAGTTTCTGGAGCTTCAATTGTAGAAATCTTGCTTGGTAATAAAGCACTAAAACTCCAATACACAGCAAAGCATATAATAAGGATGGCAATACTTCTTTTTAACATATTTATAAGGTAGACTATTAAGCTATAAAAATAGGGAATAATAATTAGGATTTTTCTTTTTAGGATAACTCATTTATAATCAGTATATTTAAGTTAATCAAAACACTATTGTCATGGGAATAAAAAGTTTTCAAGGAGCTAGGAAGCAGCAGAATGTTGTAGACCAAAAGCCATTAAAAGTAAGTGATTATATGTCTAAAAGTTTAATAACCTTTAGGCCAGATCAATCTGTAGAAGAAGTTATAGAAACGCTAATTGCAAATAAAATCTCTGGAGGACCAGTTGTAAATGAAAATAACGAATTAGTAGGTATTATAAGTGAAGGAGATTGCTTAAAACAAATAAGTGAAAGTAGATATTATAATATGCCAATGGCAAAAGATAATGTTGAAAAACGTATGATTACAGAGGTAGAAACTATTGACGGAAATATGGATTTGTTTGATGCAGCTAATAAGTTTTTAGATTCTAAAAGAAGACGTTTTCCAATATTAGAAAACGGTAAATTAGTTGGTCAGATTAGCCAAAAAGATATATTAAAAGCAGCATTGCAGTTAAAAGGACACAACTGGAAGTAACAAATTAACTTTCCCGCTTTACCAATGCATAATAATCCCCTTCTAAGGGCAAATAGCCTTGGTCATACACAAAGTAGTAAATAGTTCCTGCTTTTGTGGTATATATGCTTGTAAAGTAATTAAAATCAAAACCCTTTTCAATAAGTTTTGCCCTAGACGTTTTTGTTTTTTTATCAGGATTAAGGGCTTCTAAAATTCTATAGTTTTTGCGTAACCTGTTATTGGTATTGCGTATTAAATTTTTACTGTCTTTATTTACGTGATTATTGTGTGCATTTCTGCATGCATCACTGCAGAACTTTTTATCAATTCTTCCAACAATTTTAGCTCCACATTCCGGACATTTTTTTTGCATAATCTTCTTTTTTTAGTGTGTACCAATGTAACATTACGTTTTTGTAAGCAAAGGTTTCTGTATACTGTAAACCAATTTTTTTTAATATTTTATTAGAGGCTATATTTTCTGTTTCGGCGGTACCAACAATGGTTTCTAATTTTAAGTCGTTAAAGCCAAAATGTAATGCAGCAATGGCAGATTCTTTAGCATACCCTTTATTCCAGTATCTTTCTATTAGTCTATAACCAATATCATAGAAATCTACCTTATCACCTAAGCGTTCTTTTTCTCCTGTATTAAATTTTAGTCCAGACCAACCAATAAATGCTCCTGATGCTTTTTCTATTACTGCAAACCTGCCAATTCCGCGATCTATATATTGGGTTTTAAGATTATCAATATACGTTTGTGCTTGCTCTATGCTTGTAATAGGTGTATTGCCTAAATATTTATGCACTCTTGGGTTAGCATCTAATTCAAACATGCCATTTAAATCGCAATCTCTTATCTCTCTTAAAATAAGTCTTTCGGTTTCAATATAAAATTTCATCTATTTATTAAATCGTTTTATTCTATTCCTTATTCGTTATAAAAATAATGCTGAGGTGTTGTAAGTTGTTGTTTTTTAGTTATTTATTGAAGTACTAAGATAGTGTTTTTCCGTTTACAAACGACTACAAACATTTACAAACGATTTTAAATGTGTAACAACCGAATAGTATTTGTGTGTTGTTTCATCTTTGCAGTGTTGAATGGAACTAATGAAATTCAATATAATAAAAACCTTATCTTATGAATACGTTAAGAAACAAAGTACAGTTAATTGGAAACTTAGGAAACGATCCGGAAATCATTAATTTAGAATCTGGTAAAATGCTTGCCAAATTTTCTATAGCAACTAACGAGAGTTATAAAAATACAAAAGGCGAAAAAATTACAGACACGCAATGGCACAATATTGTTGCCTGGGGAAAAACTGCTGAGATTGTAGAAAAATATGTAACTAAAGGAAAAGAAATAGCAATAGAAGGGAAGCTTACCACAAGAAGTTGGGAAGATAAAGAAGGTATGAAACGTTATACTACAGAAGTTGTTTGTAATGAATTGTTAATGTTAGGAAAATAGTTTTTTACACTAAATACTAAATTATAAAAAGGGCTTACTAGGTGAGCTCTTTTTTTATTTGCCTAATTTTTTAGATTGCTTTATGATAACGTTTAAAATTAAGCCAGAAACAATTAAAAGTATGGCAAATAAACTAAGTAGGCTATAGGTTTCTTGAAACCAAATAGCACCAATTATGATAGTAAAAATAACTTCTATGTATTTTAAAGGAGCAACCTGATTAATTTCTGTAGTCTGTAATGCTTTGGTCATGTATAGCTGTCCAAAGTATCCATAAACACCCAAACTTAATAGTAATAACCATTCTATGCCTTTAGGAGTAGACCAATTGACTATACACATTACACCACCAATAATAGCCGAAATAATCATGAAGTAATTAACAATAACAATTGGGTGGTCACTAGAACCAATTTTTCTAATTATTATGGGAACTAAACCTGTAAAAATCGCCGAAACTACTGCAAATAGTAATCCTATGTTATTTATATTATTGTCAAAGCCTTTTAAAAGTACCACGCCTAAAAAAGCTATAGCAAAGCAGAGCCATTGTAAGAGTTTTATTTTTTCTTTTAGCAGAAACAATGCAAAAAAGGCAGCAAAAATAGGAGAGATGTATCTAATAGAAACTGCAGAACCCATAGAAAGGTGTTTTATAGCAATAAAAAATAAGGTCATAGCAGTAAAACCAACCAAGCCTCTAGTAATAAGCAAGAACCTTTTATTACCTAAAAAGGGAATTTTATTTTTTATTAATAAAGGAATGGTGAAAAATAAGGTACCAATAGATCTAAAAAAAACGATTTGATATACGTTAAAGTCGCCAAGTTTTTTTACAAATACATTTAAAAGTGCAAAGGCTAAAGCACTAAGTGACATATAAACTAAGGCTTTTTTATGCATATATTTTAGTGGCGCTAACTAATTAAGCGATTTAGAGATTTTTTAAAGCTCAAAATTACTTCTTCTTTAAGTTCTTTTCTACTTTTTAGATTAGAAATTTCAATATAATCTATTGGTAATGGGTTGTTAATGAAACTAGCGGTGTTTTCTTTTTTATGTTTTGAAATGATGATAGCAGCATCTACACTACCATCATTAATATTTTTTAAACAATGTTCTTCTTGTAATTTGGAAGAAAAGCTTTGAAATACAAGAAGTCTATAACCGTATTTAAAAGAAAATTTCTGTATTTTAGAAACAATACAACCATAATAAGAATCAGCTATTTCTGGAACTATAATAGCTAGTGTTTTTGTTCTTTGTTTTCTTAAAGATAAAGCAGTGTAATTAGGAACATAGTTGTGTTCTTGAGCAATATTTTTAATTATTTCTCTAGTTTTAGAACTAATGTCACTCTTATCATTTAATGCTTTTGAAACTGTAGAAACAGAAAAACCAGAAATATCTGAGATACATTTAAGTGTTATTGTAGGTTGATACATTAACGGTTATTTTTTTAGCTTTTGTATGATGTCTATAGAAGTTTTAGTAAGTGTTTTTATTTTATCAAAGTCATAGTTACCATTAGCATCTTTAGCAATAAGTTTAGAGCCAATACCAACGCAGGTAACACCTGCATTAAACCAAGATTCTAAGCTTTCTTGAGTAGGTGCTACACCACCTGTAGGCATAATACTTGTCCATTGACAAGGACCTTTAATAGCTTTTACATAGCTTGGGTTATATGCGTTACCTGGAAATAATTTTACTATCTCACAACCTAACTCTTCTGCTTTGGCTATTTCTGTAAGCGTTGCACAACCAGGAGACCATAAAACTTTTCTTCGGTTACACACAATTGCAATATCTTCTCTTAAAACAGGTGTTACAATAAAGTTTGCACCTAATTGCATGTATAGTGAAGCAGCAGCAGCATCTGTAATAGAGCCAACACCCATAATCATTCCTGGTAATTCTGCTAATACATATTTATTTAATTCTGCAAATACTTCAAAAGCAAAATCTCCTCTACTTGTAAACTCTAATAGTCTTGCACCACCATCATAACAAGCTTTAATTATTTTTTTACTTACTTCTATATCGTCATTATAAAACAAAGGAACTAACCCTGTTTCTTGCATTACTGTTGCAACTTCTATTCTTGAATATTTAGCCATTTTGTTTTTTTTATCTTGAAACTTTTCCTGAATTATCACCACTTAATAATTTTTCAATTTCTTGAAGTGAAATTAAATTATAATCACCAGAAATGGTGTGTTTAAGGCAGCAAGCAGCAACTGCAATATTTAAAGCTCTTTGTTTGTTGTCAGCATCATTTACTAAACCGTAAATTAAACCACCCATAAAAGCATCACCACTACCAACTCTATCTACAACAGGAGTTACTTCTTTAACATCTGCAGTATAAATAGATTTACCATCATACATTATACCACCAATGCGTTGGTGCGATGCACTAACCGAATACCTAAGTGTAGTAGCAGCTGTATGTAAATTAGGACAAGATTTAAAAATCTGATCGTATAATACAGGTAACGTGGTTTCGTTTTGATAATTAGGGCTAACTTTATCTTTACCTAACATAAATAATGCGGTATCAATATCTCCTAAAATAATATTACTATATTTTAAAAGTTCTGGCATAATTTCTTGTGGTTCTTTACCATATTGCCATAATTTTGATCGGTAATTTAAATCGGAAGAAATAGTAATTCCTAATTTATGTGCTACTTTAATAGCTTCTAAGCATTCATCTGCAGCAGATTGAGAAATTGCAGGAGTAATACCACTCCAGTGAAACCAGGTAGCATCTTTTAAAACTGTTTCCCAGTCAATACTTCCTTTAGGAATGGTTGCCATAGAACTATGTGCTCTATCATACACTACATTACTACCACGAGTACCAGCTCCTGTTTCTAAGTAATAAATACCTAGTCTATCACCTCCATAAATTATGTTTTTATTTTCTACGTTAAATTTACGCATCTCTTTAAGTGCACAAGCACCTATTTCATTTTCTGGTAACCTAGTGATAAATTCTACAGGAAGACCATAATTTGCTAGGGATACTGCTACGTTAAATTCTCCACCACCATAAGAGGCAGCAAATTTTTTAGCTTGTGAAAACCTTAAATGACGCTCTGTAGAGAGTCTTAACATAATTTCACCGAATGTGACAATTTTACTCATTTCTTGATTTTAATTACTACTGTTTATTTTTATTAAAAGCCAAATAGTTTTATTTTTTAGAAACTCTTTTTTCTATACAAATAGATAATGTGTTTAAAATAAAACCACTTGGCTTATTAAATTGAAAATGAAAAATCTAGCTAAATGCTAAACCTCCATTAATATCATAGTTTACACCAGTTATAAACGATGCTTCATCAGAAGCTAAATAAGCTACTAAATCTGCAATTTCTGATGCGTTACCTTCTCTTCTTAAAGGTGTAGAACCAGCAACTTTTACTCTAATTTCATCCTTAGTAAAATCATCATGAAATTTTGTTGCTATTAAACCAGGACAAAGTGCATTTACTCTTATACCTTTTGGTCCTAACTCTTTTGCCATTGCTCTAGTAAAAGTAGTTACAGCTCCTTTTGAAGATGCGTATAGTGAAGAACCACCACCACCACCATCTCTGGATGCTTGAGATGAAATGTTGATAATAGAAGCTCCTTCTGTCATTAATGTTTCAAAAGCTTGTGTAATAAAAACTGTAGATTTGAAGTTTACATCCATAACTAGGTTGTAAAAATCTTCATCAAGTTCTTGCAGCGTTTTTCTTGCGAAAAGGCCACCAGCATTATTTACTAAAATATCTACTTTATCGCCAAAAGCTTCTATAGCTTTTTCTTTTAAGTTTTTAATATCTGCTAGTTTTGAAACATCTGCTTTAACAGCAACAGCTTCTCCACCTAATGCTTTAATTTCATTTACAGTTTCATTAGCACCAGCTTCAGAGCTATTGTAATTTACTACCACTTTAGCACCTTCTTTAGCTAGTTTGATAGATATTGCTCTACCAATGTCTCTAGAACCACCAGTTACTACTGCTACTTTTCCTTTAAATTTACTCATTTTGTTTTCTTACTTTTCTAAAGTTAAGATTAAATACCTAAAGCTTGACCACCACCAATTTGAATAGTTTCTGCTGTAATGAAAGAAGCATCCTTACTTGCTAAGAAAGAAACAACACCAGCAACATCTTCTGGTTGACCTAATCTACCTAACATAATGTTGTTTGCCCATGAAGCGAAAACTTCTGGTTTTGTTGCTTTAATTTGTGCGTGAAAAGGAGTATCGATTGTTCCTGGAGATACTGCATTTGCTCTAATACCATATTCAGCTAAATCTTTTGCTAATGCTCTAGTGATTGCGTGTACACCAGCTTTAGAAGTTCCGTAGATTCCAGCTCCTGGTCCACCAGCAGTCCATCCTGCATTAGAAGTATAGTTAATTATAGAAGGATGTTCTCCTTTTTTAAGAAATGGGATTGCTGCTCTAGAAGCAAAAAATACAGAGTCTAAATTTAAAGCCATTACAGATCTGTAAAAGTCTGTTGTCATTTCTTCAAATCTAGATCTTCCACCTAAACCACCTGCGTTGTTTACAAGTACATCAATTCTACCATATTTTTCACCAATTTTAGTGATGTTAGAAGTAACAGCTTCTTCGTTTGTAACGTCAAAACCGTAATATTCAGCATCAATACCTTGTGCTTTAAGTTCTTCTAATCTTTTAGCACCAGTTTCGTCATCAATACCGTTTAATACTACAGTATAACCATCTTGACCTAATCTTTCGGCAACTGAAAAACCAATTCCACCTGTTGCTCCTGTTACTATTGCTACTTTTCCTTTGTTCTTGCTCATTTTTATATATGTTTTATTTTTATATTAATTTTTACTATTTAGAGGTTCAATTTTTGGGCATAAAAACCATACGCTTGCCATTGTAATTATTGCTAATGCAGCACCAATTATAAATGCAGGAGTATAATTACCTCCAGAAGTAAGTATAGGAACTAAAGCTGTTAAGCCAAATGCTCCTAATTTAGCAGCCATACCAGCAAAGCCAGAAAGTGTACCTACGGTTTTTCCACCAAATAAATCACTTGGTAATGTTTGTACATTTCCTATAGCGGTTTGAAAACCAAATAAAATAACTGCCATAAATAGTACAGCGGTTACAGGTCCTCCTGGATTAGCCATTGCAAGTAAAGTTGGTAACATAATTAAACAACCCAGTGTAATTATAAATTTACGTGTTTTGTTTACAGACCAACCTGCTTTAATACGGTTTTGAGCTAAAAGTCCTCCAAACCATGCACCTAACATAGCACCAACATAAGGAACCCAAGCGTAAAACCCAATAGATTTTACATCCATTCCGTATACTTCATTTAAATAAATAGGAATCCAGAATACAAATAACCACCAAATAGGGTCTAAAGCAGCAGATGCAATGATAACTCCCCAACTTTCTTTATGTGAAAGCATTTTTTTAGTGTCTGGGTTGTAACCTTCATCAAATTCACCATCACCATCTTTATCTTGATTTTGTTGTCCTGTTAAAATGTATTTACGTTCTTCTTCTGTTATCCATGGGTGTTTATTAGGTGGTCTTTTTACAATAATCCACCAAGGAATAAGCCATAATAAACCGGTAATACCTACTAGTATGAAAATCCATTTCCAATCGAAATAAACAGATAATAATCCTATGGTTGGAAAAGCTATAATACCACCAATAGCAGCACCAGAATTAAATAAACCTTGAGCAAAAGCTCTTTCTTTAGTAGGAAACCATTCAGCGTTTCCTTTGGCAGCTCCAGGCCAGTTACCTGCTTCTGAAACTCCTAGAAGTGCACGAAATACACTTAAACTAACAACTCCTTTTGCAAAAGCGTGTAATGCTGTGGCAATAGACCAAAAACCAATAGATAAAGTAAAGCCAATTCTTGTACCTAGTTTATCGAAAATTTTACCAAAGATTGCTTGACCAAAAGCATAAGAAAATATAAATATTGTAGATATAATAGCATAAATACCTTTTCTTTCGTCAGGTGTTTTGTCTGGATATAAATCTTTTGCAATATCTGGCCACAAAACAGGTAGCGCTTGTCTATCAATATAATTGATTACAGTGGCTAAGGCAATTAAGCCTATAACCCACCATCTTAATCCTTTAATTTTCATCTGTTATGGTTGGTTTTTTATTTGTTTTTACATTATAGCAATATTGGTATAACTCGCTAAAATGTTCCTTCATTTTTTGTTTTGCTAATTGCGGATTTTGATCTTTAATAGCATTGTAAATATCTTCGTGTTCTTGAATGGTTTGTTTTCCTTCATAGGTATCACAGAAATGATATTTTTTAAAATTGGTTATAATTTCTGGTGTAATAATTAACATAAAGGTATTCATTGTGCTATTACCACTAGCTTTAGCTATTGCTAAATGAAATAATAAGTCTTCTTGAACAGCATCTTCTTTATTTAAAACTTTTTTGCTGTAAGCATCTAAAGTTGCTTTCATCTTTTCTAAGTCTTCTTCTGTTCTTCGTATAGCAGCTAGTCTAACGGTTTTTAATTCTAGTAAAATTCTTGTTTCTACTAACGATTTAAAACTAGGATCACCAAGGCCTAAAATATCATCAATCATTCCATTCATTGCAATAACACCTATGTTTGCTACAAAAGTTCCGCTTTGTGGAATTGATTTTAATAAGCCATATAGTTCTAATTTTTGAATAGCCTCTCTTACATTACTTCTAGACACTTTAAATTTTTCAGACAAAACTCTTTCTGCTGGTAGTTTGTCTCCAGGTTCCAGATTTTTTAAATTAATAAGGTCTTTAATACTAGCTATTATATGTTTTTGGATATCAAAATTATCAGGTCTTGTATGTATATTTAATTTCATGAATTAATGTTTGATTGCAATTAGTTTTATTGGATAAAAATACTAAAATCTTTAACAGTTTTATTTTTAGTAAAAAGCTAAACTTTAAGGTCTGTTAAGGACCTTAAGCTTAACTAAATCACAAAAAGACTAATCAAAATATTTTTTATATATAACTTCTAAATTATAATATCTATTTTTTATAAAAGTGGCTTTTTAGCTTATTAAAAAAATAGGTTTATGATTCTCTATTTTTTTAAGTTGACAATATATAGACACTTTTTATTAAAACCTTCATCTATACCCTAAGCATACCTATCTAGTATTTTCTCTTAGGAAGTGCTTAAAACTTTAAGCACTTTAGTTGTAACTCTATTCTTTTCCTTTATTTTAAATCTACATTTAGAAGAATAGAGGTGTTATTATATTTAATTTCTTTCTTTGAGAGTAGGAGTACAAACCCAACAACTCTCAAAGAAAGAAAAGATTAAATATTAGTAACCTGAATTTTGAGTAATTACTCCATCTGTTGCAAGGATCTCTGAAACTGGAACAGGGAATATGTGATAATTAGGGTTTATTGTTTGTCCCATTTCAGCATCAACAGTTCCTGTTCTTACTAAATCAAACCATCTGTGTCCTTCAAAAGCAAGTTCTAATCTTCTTTCGTTAAGAATAGCTTGTTTAACTAAAGGTTTTGTGTTGATTGTTGTAGGATCTAAAACGTCTAATCCTGCTCTTATTCTTATATCATCTAATAAAGGTAATACTGTAGTTGCAGGAGCATTGTTTTCATTTAATGTTTCTGCATATAACAGAATAATGTCTGCTAATCTTATTTCTATCCAATCGTGCTCAGCACCAAGACCACCTTCTTTTGGGAATTTTATACATGTAAGACCATCGTCACTAAGTGTTACAGCTCTTCTTAAATCTGTACCACCACCAGAAGCATCACTAGCATCAAAAGCAGCAACTAAATCTTGGTCTACAGGATAATCTGCTTTTGGATCATCACCAACAAACCAGTTCCAGAAGTCTGAAGCAGGAGAATACTCATCTACAATAGAACTTACTATTTGCGTTGAAAATATTATTTCAGAATTTTCTACTTCATTAGCAGCTCCAAAAATGTCATCAAAATTAGTTTTTAAACTAATTCCTGCAGCCGAAGCTCCGTTTACAACAGCAGCTAAATGTGGTTCTGCACTAGCATAATTACCCATTGCTGCGTATGTTTTACCTAATAAAGCTTGAGCAGCGTAATAAGAAGCTCTTCCGTCTGTAATAGATGTGTCTAAAACATCCATAGCATCATTTAAATCAGGAATAATTACATTGTTATACACATCTGTAGCTGGTTGTCTTACTAAAATAGATGTATCATTTAAGTCTGGTGTTGCAGATAAGTTAATAGTAACATCACCAAAAACTTGTACTAATTTATAATAAGATAAAGCTCTTAAAAATTTTGCTTCTGCTACATGTGTATCATTTGTAGAATTTTCAATTACGTTATTAGCACTTAATATAGACTTGTATAAAGCAGTATAGAAAGGTCCGAAAAATTGATCTTCCATGGCAGTTAACCCATTGTCATACTCATCAAACTCTGTAAATGGAGATTCGTCCATAACCGCGTTGTCAGATCTAAATTCTCCCATTACTGCCATTGGTGTAACGGTACCTAGTTGGTAGTAATATGTTGCATTTAATACACCTTCAAAATCTGTTAATGAATCTGAATTTGCAATATTTGATGGCGCTTGGTCTAAATCTGTAGAACATGCAGTCATGAAAAACAACGACCCCAATATGATATATATTTTTTTCATTTTATTTTTTTTTAAAAATTAATATTTAAACCAAAAGTGAAACTTCTAACAACTGGGCTTACACCAAATTGAGATCCATAAGTTGTAGGTCCTAAATAATCACTACCAGAAGTAGTTACACCTTCAGGGTTGTATGAAGTATAGTCATCTGCCCATACGTATAATAGGTTTGTTGCAGCAACATAAGCTCTTACTGAACTTAACCCTATTTTATTAATTAAATCATCATTAAGTGTATAACCAATAGTTATGTTTTTTAAAGCGACAAAAGAAGCATCTTGAATCATCGCATCTGTTTGATTTCTGTTATCTGTATAATGTTGTCCATTATGATCAGCAATACCATCGTCATCTGCATCAAAACTACTTGTTAATCTTCCTCCCCATTGAGAACCATAGTAAAGTGGGTCTATATTATAAACTTCTCCACCATGAGATCCTTGAAATTGTAAAGACATATCTAAAGATTTGTAGCTAAAGTTATGTGACATTCCCCAGTAAAAATCTGGTGTATTTTGTCCTATTTTTACTAAATCTCCACCATCTTCAACGGTTCTTGTGTTATCAATTACACCATATCCTTCTTCACCAGGAGATTGTTGATCTACAACATAAGAAGCTCCAGATTGGTTGTTAACATATTGAGAAGCATCTGCTAGATATTCCATTTCTACTTCACCAGTAGTTTCTAATCCCCACATTTCACCAATACCACCACCAACGTAGTTTCTAAATACTGGTCCTCTACCACTTGTTCCGTAGATTGCTTGTGGTAATTCACTTAAACCACCTAAATCTGTAATTTCTGTGTTTACTGTAGATAAGTTAGCTCCAAAACTCCAAGAGAAATTATCTGTATTCATAACTCTTGCGTTTAATTCAAATTCCCAACCAGAACTTCTTACATCACCAGAGTTAAGTACTATAGATGGAGTACCTAATACTTCAGATACACTTTGGTTAATTAAGATATCTTCAATATCTGAAGTATAGTAATCTACACCTAAGGTAAATCTGTTATTTAATACACCTAAGTCTATACCATAGTTAGTTTCAGTGTTTGTTTGCCATGTCAAGTCTGGGTTTGCTATATTTTCAGGAATTAAGTATCCAGTACCATAGTAAGTTGCTTGTGGCTCTAAAAGACTTAAAGCATCATATGAATCTAAAAAAGAAGCAGTACCTAAAGAACCGTAACTAAATCTTAATTTTAATTTACTAAGTATTTCGCTATCTTCAAGGAAAGATTCGTTATTCACATTCCAACCTAAAGAAAATGCTGGGAATGTTGCATATTTTTTATTTGCACCAAAACGAGAATCACCATCTCTTCTTACAGATACAGATACTAAAAATCTGTCGTCATAGGCGTAGTTAACTCTACCAAATACACTCTGTCTTACTCTAGTTTCATCTCTTTCTGTAACGGTAATATCTGCAGGATCAAATAATCCGTAATTAAGTATAGGTTCATCTGGTACATTTACACCATCTAAAGCAACACCTACTAACTTGGTATTTTGAAATTCCATACCAGCAACTGCAGATATATCATGTTTACCAATTTCTTTTGCAAAATTTAAAGTAGTTTCACTTAATACAGAAGATACTTTTAAATCTGTTTGGTCCATATACGTTTGTGAAGTTCTTGCTCTAGAATCAAAACCGATTAATCTATGCTCATAAAAACGAGTGTCTTTAAGATCACCACCTAAAACAGTCTTTACATTTAATCCATCAATAATTTCATATTGTAAATAAGAACTTACATTACCAAAATAGGTTTTTTCCCAACGGTCTGTATTGTCAAGTTTAGCTGCAGGACCAGCATCACCAGATCCTCCAATACCATTATTACTTCTACCATAGTGCCAGTCTTGAGCTGCCATACCAGGTTCTAAATCATAAATACTACTTGCTTCATAACCTGAACCTCTATAACCACTATCAAAAGCGTCTAATCCTAAAGCTTGTGCTTGTGCATCTAATTGTTGCACAAAAGCAATAGATTCTGCTGTATGGTAAATAGGACTAATTGGGTATGCTCTTAAAAGATCTCGCATATCATGTCCTAGAATATCTCTTTCAGATGTAAAACCGTTAAAGCTTATTCCTGTTTTAAACTTTTCTCCTAATTTAGCATCCACATTTAAACGAGCGTTTAATCTTTCAAAACCTTCAGTAATGATAACTCCTTTAGAGTTTTGATATCCAATTGAAGCAAAGTAATTAACATCGTCTGTTCCTCCGCTCATACTAAAGTCATGACTTGTAGTGTTTCCGTCACGAAATAACCATTCTTCTGGGCTAACAGCACCAGGAGCGTTTTCATAAGCACTTAATCTATATTCTAAAAATGCTGGGTCTACATTGTCTACTGTACCTTGCCAGTTACCAGCAGCAATTTCTGATCTTGCTTCAGAAGCAAATTCAGAAGCATTTTTTATTATGTTTTTACGGTATTTACTAGAAAAACTAGTGTAGGTATTGTAGCTAAATCTAGCTTTACCTGTTTTACCTTTTTTGGTTGTAACTAAAATAACACCATTAGCACCTCTAGAACCATAAATAGCTGCAGAAGCAGCATCTTTTAAAATTTCTAAACTTTCAATATCATTTGGGTTAACTGTTTCTAAACCTCCAGAAATTGGAAATCCATCTACAACAATTAACGGACTAGATTCACCAGATATAGAAGAAGCTGCTCTAATTTGAATTTTTGGAGCTGCACCAGGAGAACCATCTTGATTTTGAATTAAAACACCAGGTAATTTACCTGCTAAAGCTTCATCTACACGTGTTGCTTGTACTGCAGCAACATCTTCACCACCTACACTAGATACAGAACCTGTAAGGTGTGATTTTTTACGAGTACCATATCCAACAACTACAACCTCATCTAGGTTATTAGCATCTTCTGCTAAAGAGATGTCGATTGTACTTTGGTTTTCAATAACCACTGTTTGGGAAACGTAACCTATGTAAGAAAATTGAATAACATCTCCTTTACTTACCTCAATTTGATAGTTTCCATCAAAATCTGTACTTGTACCAGTACTAGTACCAACAATAATTACGTTAACACTAGGCAACGGCATGTTGTCATTAGCGTCTACTACAAGCCCATTAATTATTAATTTGTCTTGGGCAAAGGCAGAAAAACACAGAAAGAGAACTGCAAATAATGCCAATTTAGATTTTAAATTCATAATTGTTTTTTGTTTTAGTTAATTAATTTGTTTTACTAAAAACATAAACATTAGGCAAGTATAGATATGTTTCATACTTTTGTAATATTATGTTTTATGCATGATAACTTCCCGTCAAAGAAGTATTTTTTCAAAAAAAGGATAGTGTTTACCTATCCTTTTTTTATTGGTTATAATTATAAAAATAATTGGTTAACCAGATTGGTTTACCAAATATATATAAAATTTTGTTAAATACAACGTTTTCGTAAATTTTATATGTTAAAATAGAAGATGTTTGAGTTAAAATAGCAAACACTTTCTATTTTTGTAAGAATTTTACTTCAAAAATGTAAAACCCTCACGTTTAGTGGTTTTGGTTTTTGTTTATGGCTATTTATCTCCAAAATAAGATACCTCACCACCACTTAAAAAGTCTTCTCTTACAGGACTAAACGTATCAATAAGTTCTCCTTCTTCTAGGCAAACTGCGCTATGTAGTAAGTTAGGTTCAATGTATACACCATCTCCAGCTTCTACAATGTGTTTTTCGCCATCAATTTCAAATTCAAATTTTCCAGATACACAGTAAGTCGCTTGTGTGTGAAAATGTTGGTGTGGTGCACCTAATGCTCCTTTGTCAAATTTTACTCTTACCATCATGATTTGGTTATCATAACCTAAGAACTTTCTAGAAACTCCTCCGCCAAGTTTTTCCCATTCCATGTCTTTTGTGACAATGTACTTTTCGCTAAATCTTTTCATAATTTTAATCGTTTTTATTTATTTGAAATAATAAGAACCTGACCACTCATAATTCTTATCGTTAATTTTTAATGTATGTTTTGCTTCTTTTGATGCGTTATTGTTTGCTAGTATTAATACTTTAGAAACACCAGATTTTAATTGTAACTCTAAGGCTGTGTATTTTTTGTTGTCTAATAATACTTTTATAGATTTAAAAGAACTATATGCGTTGTTTGCTTTTTCAGAAATTGGATTGTAATCACCATGAGATTCAATTATTGAAGCAAATACAGTAGCTTTTGTATTTTTCTTTCTTAATATTATTGAAGGATCTCTTCTTAGGTTGAATTCTGGATCGTTGGCACCAATTCTAGCTAAAATAATAGCATCTTCATTAGAAGTTGCAGCTGTAATACTATAAAATTTTCTATTATTTAACCAAGTAAATTGAATGTTATCTGCTTTTGCTTTGCTTTCTGTTTCTTTCCAAAGGTGTTGGTAACCGTTTTTGGTTCCTAATGGTGTTAAGCTTTTAGGTGCTTCGGTTTTAAAACTTGTTGCTATTATTTGACCAAAATAATAATATGGTAAATCATATTGGTTTGGCTTTTCTGAGGTTACTTTAAAAAGGTCGATTACATATGGTATGTCTAGTGTAGCGTCTTTTACTAGAAGCATGGTACGATGAAAATTAGTTCCTGGATAGGCATTTGTTTCGGTAGCACTCATGATTTGCACTTCAGGATTTGAAGCATCAAAGAGATATTTTTCAGAATGATTATTACTTCCTATTTCAAAATCATTATTAAAATGAGAGGTTTCGTTTTGCGTTACTGTATTATGCGCGATGGTTTGTTTGGCAAATGTTTTATTTTCTTTTAAATAACCACCTCCATTTTTCTGCTCTACATTTACAAATCTAGATAAACCGTAATCTTGTAATACTTCGTCACCATTTTCATAAAGTGAAAACGATAACTTGTCATAATGACCATGACTTAAACCTTGTCCTGTATACTTCATTACTAATGCCATGGTGTTGTTGCTGTCATTATATCTTAAAATACCAACAGCTCCTTCGTCACCATTTGCACCATCAGAAAGTTCTATAGATTTTTTAAGGAATGGTTTTTCTTTTCCGTCACGTAAGCCAATAGCAACTGCTAGTCCTGAAGCGTTTAATTGTACAGCGTTTTGTGCTTTTGCTACAGATAGTAGTTCTGGTTTTTTGTTTCCGTGGTAATAGCTAATATCTACAACAGATACTAAGGATGCTGTGTAATATGACATTCCTTTTTGTCCATCATTTAAAGGAAAGAATTCGCCATCTGCATCTGTTAAGTTAATAAGTGCGTCTACTGCTTTTAGTAGTACAGCGTCTTTGTATTCAAAAATCTTTAATTCTGGTTTTTTATTTTGAAGGGCTTCTGCAAATATCATAAATGGATACATAGCATAGCGTTGGTAGTAAGGTCCTTCGGTATAAAAACCATCTGGAGAAAATGGACTGTCTAAATTTGCTAAAAATCCAGCTTTACCATCTTTATCATAGATATAACCACCATCATTATCTATGGCATTGGTATCTATATCTAGATCTTTAAGTCCGTATAATGCACGATTAACTAATTCTTCATCATCCATAACTAAACCAATCATACCAACGGAAACATTTCCCCAAGTACTATGGTTATGAATACGGTTGAAGTATTTTGGTGTTTCTATAGATAAAAAGTCTGCATATGGTCTAAATAAATTTTTATTTAAATAGTCGCTTTGTTCTTTTGGTAACCAATCGTAAATACAATCATATGCCTGACTAGTATAAGTTAGCCAGTTAGAATCGTTAAGACATTGCCAGAAAAATTTACCTCTAGCATAAGAGCGTTCCTGTGGATGACGACCTAAGGTAGGATATAGTTTGGCGTATTCTAGTAACATGTCTCTTACGTAAATAGCGTATTTTTCATCTTCTAAAAGTTGAAATAATACACCTGCTTTTTGCATGTTTTTATAATTAGCAGTGTGTTGCGAATGCGTGTAACCTCCAGCCATGTCTTTAGGTACAGG